>Ga0335070_10001367_pt1 | contig 28078 bp, 18 predicted proteins | sample Lox_Sample_13_FD_206722 | JGI IMG/M metagenome (GOLD analysis project Ga0335070, IMG submission 206722) | Soil microbial communities from Loxahatchee National Wildlife Refuge, Florida, United States - Lox_Sample_1.3 | ecosystem: Environmental > Terrestrial > Soil > Wetlands | place: USA...
AAGCGGGTGGATCGGATTGAATACATCTCCGCTGGTAAAACCAAGCAACGTGGCTCCGGGTGGGTTGGCGCCACCAGCTTTATAGCCATGTGCGAACGACCCATAGATGAGCGTTTGATCGGTGAAATCGAGTTTGGGTGTCCAATTGGCAGCCACGCGGCCGGTGAATTTCTTCCAATTCTGATCGACAACATTGATGACCGGGTATCCATACCCAGCCGTAATAACCTGACTTGGGATATCGGTGAAATGCTTCTCGTCGTCGGTCCAGCGAAGTCCGCCAATTAGTTTCAAGTCTCGAGTGACATTGTAATACGCCTCACCAAATCCGGCGTAGGAGTTGAGCACGTAAGGATTTTGGCTGAGAAAATAATTGTGACCCTCTGCATTGACGCTCGAAATCGGATTGGGGTCGATGTACTGGCAGTCTTGCTGACCTTCGGTTCCCAGGTGATTGGGGACGTTAAGATTTGCGATCGTGAAGCCCCCGATCAGACAGTTCGAATTGTCCGACACGCCCGGATTCCACGGCAGAGTCTGTTGCACGCCATTGCGCACCCACGTGTATGAAGCCAAGGTCAGCGAATTGATGAAAACATAATAATTCTCTTCCGTTTCGTAATGTAGATAGTTTCCGCCGATGCTGAAGTTAAATGGGCCCTTGAAATTGGAGGCAAGCCGGAATTCCTGACTCAGTTGCCATGCATGCTCTTCATTCAAATCTTGCGCGACCAACCTGTCGCTGCAACCCAGTTGCGGATCGCAAAAGATGCCAATGGCGCCACAAGCCCCCACCCCCGGTGTCGTACAATTTTCACCGGTATTCGTATTAACTCCGATGCCAGGCTCTGGCGCCAGTGTGCCGAGCGCGAAACGAAGGATTGCCGGGTCTCCTAGAAATGCACCTGGCCTTGTATTGAATCGGTTGTAATCTTCGGTGGACCAGAGGAAATCGTGGTCGTAGCCCGTCTGGGAGGAAAAGGTAAGCTCGGGGGTAATATTGTAATCGGCGTTCAATTCGACGACATCGTTTTTCGCCTTATAAACTGGATCAATCGTCGATTCGATGACGCGCAAATTGGGCGATTGTGTTGTGCTGGCGTAGGGATCGAACCGGACGACATTTGCCGTAATCGGCGCGCCGATAGCCGACAGCGGCTCGTAATAGGGCAGCATCAGACCGTTGGGAACCTGGAAGGCTTGCGGTGAATAGAGCGACACGGGCAAGCAGCCCTGGCCCAGATTGGTCACGGGGTCGTAGGCAGCCACACCGCCGGAGCCTTGACTACCTATGGCAACAGGTACGCCGAGCACATCACCCGTGATACCGGGATCGCGCTTGCAAAGCTGCTTCGACGTGCGCATGCGATCATCACTCTCCTGGAAATGCTCCCAGACGAGATAGGCCTGCACACTGGCAGTCGGCTTCCAGCCCAGCGTGACACGGCTGGACCATAGATCGCGACCATCGATGGGGTTGCCGGTCAGCTCGTTAGTCGAATAACCGTTGCGCTTGGTCCATTCACCGGCTATGCGCAGATCGAGTCGATCATCGACCAGCGGTAGATTAATCATCCCTTCGAAGCGGCGGTTCTTGTAATTGCCAATATCTGCCGAAGCCTGCGCCTCGAGCTGATCGGTGGGCTTCGCTGATATGATGTTCACCACGCCAGCCGTTGCATTGCGCCCATAGAGGGTGCCCTGTGGCCCGCGGAGCACTTCGGCCTGGCTGAGATCGAAGAATTCCTGCTCAAAGAAGTGATTGCGTATAAACGGAATATCGTTCAATGCGACAGCAACCGCCGGATCGGTCGTGACCGAGATCGCCTGGGTACCAATGCCGCGGATCTGAATGCTATAGCCGCTGAAGTTCGTTTTTGTGAATGTCAGATTCGGCACCTGTTTCACTAGATCGGGGCCGCCCGCAGTTTGCGTGGCGGTGAGTTGTTCCTGGCTTAACGCGGTGATCGCGATGGGGATGCTCTGAACATCAGCACCACCGAGTTTCGACGAGGTCACGGTTACGGTTTCGACGGCGGCACGAGAGGGCGGAGCTGCCTGGGCCAGTTGCATGGGCTGAACGTCAACCGGATCGAGGACGGATGAGCGGTCGGGCACGATGACCATTGCCCCGGATTCCTCCTGCACGGAAAAGCCAGTGCCCGAAAGAATCCGCGACAACGCCGAATCCGCCGAAAGACGGCCTGCCACCCCATTGGAGCGCACGCCTTTGACTGCCTGGGCGGAATACATGACGGCCACCCCCGATTGTTGAGCGTATGCGTCGAGGGCTGTTTTGAGATCACCACTCGAAATTTTGAAGTCCTGGCCTTGCACCGCCGTCATCATGAGCGCACATGCGCCTCCGAGCAGAACGGCTTTCAATCCAACTTTTGTCATCTTTCCCCCTGTAGCGACCCAGTCCGGGTACACGAATGCTGCTTCGAAGCTCTTTGTTCATCTCGATATGACGATGTTCCCGTTCCGCCTGCTTACGGCCACGCCCAGTAGGACGCGCGTGGCGCGCGCAAAGCGGTCGACGTCGTTTGCTGGAAACGTCGCGCCGATCTTCATCCTGCCAACGGCCGGATCGTCGATTACGAGTTTGGTGTGATTGTACCGATTGAACTCCGCTGCTGCGTCAGCAAGCGTCGTATTGTCGAACACCAATACACCTCTGCGCCACCCAAGTTCGCGGGCAATGGTAGTTTCGGATTTCTTCTCAATGATGAGCGCACCATTTGCATCGACTGCGACATCGCCCGCCTTGAGCAACTTGGATCGTGTGTTGTTGCCCGCCGTCATCGACTCTACGCGGGCAAGACCCTCGATCAGTGAAATCTCAAACTGCCGGCTGTTACTGCGCACTAAGAATTTTGTGCCGACATCGACGACCCGATGGCTCGAGGTCTTCACTGTGAAGGGGTGCAACGCGTTATGCTTGATCTGAAAGAAAGCCTCGCCTTTCTCCAGCACGGCTGACCGATTGTCTGCGGCAAGCCGCAATACGGTGTCTGTGTTGAGTTCAATGACCGAGCCGTCGGCAAGGGTCAGAATCTCGTGCCCCCCTACAGGCGTGGTATAGGTGGACGGACGCGCTTGTCCGAAATAGAGGCTGCTCGCTACGACTCCGATTACCGCAACAGCAAGCATTCCCGCGAAGCGCAGACGAAAATCCCGCTTCGTAGGCTCTGTCACCGTTTCCTTGGACTTCGTCTGAAGTGCAGCGAGTCTTTCGGTCCGCGCGAGCGTCGCCTCGAGCCGCCAGAATGCGACACGATGGGAAAGAGAGGCGGAAAGCCATGTGTCAAGTTCGGCCTGATCGTTTGCCTGCCAATGCGCAAAGCGACGGCGGGCAAGGAATTGGGCTGCTTGATCCTCGATCTGATCAGCGGGTCCCGCAATTTGATCGCCGGCTTCTGAAGTCACGACACGCGCCCCCGATCGAACGGCTCGCCGTAAAGGATGCCGGCAAGTATCTTGAGACCGTTTGCGATGTGGCGCGTGGCCATCTGTTCGCTGATGCCCATGCGGGTGGCGATTTCGCGGCCCGACAATCCTCTGATTTGACCGAGTATGACGGCTTCCCGGCAGCGCGGCGGCAGACGATCCAGCGCCAGTTGCAGCCGGCGAAGTTCGTCACGCGCGATAACCACTTGATCGGGACCGGGCGCATCGAGAGCGACACCAAGCACGTCCACATCGGCGATGGCGTCGATGGGAACGACTTGCGCATGTTTGACGCGATCGATCAGCAGGTTCCGCGCGGTGGTCAATAGAAAACGCTTGGGATGTTCGGGAAACTGGCTCTGCGCCGCCTCGCAGATGCGGACATAGATTTCCTGCCGCAAGTCCGGAAGCTCGCTCTTGTTCTGCCAATTGTGATGCAGGTACTGCATTAAAATGGCCTCTAGCGGCAGGATTTCCCGGACGAACCAAACCGCTATGGGATCCGTTTTCACGGCCATATCCGGCTGGCTGCAGCCAGCGCTTTCACGATGGAATTCCGGTATCTTGCTCATCCCCCGACAGCTCGCCGCCCTCCGAGGGTCTCGGTTACGCGACATAGACGATTGAGGCGTGCAAAACGAAACGTCGCGCCCAAAGTTTTTTTGGACGTCATCTGGCGCCCCAGAAGTAATCGTCTTCGGGTGCAGAAGGTACTGCCGGGGCGTGGGCGACCCAACGGATATATGTGCGGATCGTCGCGTGCTCGTGAATGAGCAACAAAATTGCCTCGCTCCAGCAATTTTCGATGCGGCGCCTGAAACTACAAGCAGTTTTAAGGCCAGCGAGCCGTCAGAAAGCACGGTGCGCGCTTGGATTCAGTGCGGCTTGGCTCTCATTGCAGTATTTGCGGCTATTCGGCCTTTCGTTTGTTTGCTGTGAATGACTTGCTCCGCGGCGTTTGCCCGCCGTTGCAATCACAGGATGTGAGAAGGGACGGCGATTGCGCGTCGCCGCCCCGCTTCATGCCCACCCCCAATGGGATTAGCTATCCGCCCAACCCAATGCTCACCGTTGCGAATGGTCCCTGGAAGCCCAAGTCTTTGTAGCTGTGCACGTCGATGCCTCCGTCGACCGCGCCGAAGAAGAAGTCGGCGCGATAGCCCAGGCTGACTTTCACATTGGGATATTGGACGGAAAAACCCGCGAAGCCTCCGACATTGGGCACCGTAACCGAGCGGGATCTAGTGCTATGCAGATTCCGAGGGGGATAGAGCGGGCCAACATAGTGCGCCCTGCCGTATTTCGTGCCCGCGGTATACTGCGTTGCCAATGTGTTATGTTGCACCTTCGATTTCTGCCTACCGAAGAGCAGCGAACCGTTGATGCCCCAGTCCAGCACCAGTTCTCCGGCATCCTTGTTTCCCAGCAAGGTGGCCGATGCATCCCAGGCAAGCGACGGACCGATCCCATGGAAACTTCTGGTCGTGTCTCCGGTCAACGAATACTGGTTGAAGGCCGGACGAGGCAGATAGAAACGTCCATATGAACCAAGATCAAAGCCTACATCAACGACGTCCAAATTTGGTCGGGCGTAAATGGCTGTCGTAGAGCTCGTGTTCACTTCGGCAAGCCGGATACCCACGCTCACCTTCGATGTGCCGTCGCGGCCAAACAAGCCTATTCCAACATCGCGTCCTGCTGAAAAGTCGATAACGTAATGCTGTTCCGAATATTTCTGAACGATATCGGTGAACGCGTTGACCGTGACATTCGTGAAATAATGATAGTATTCCAACCCGATGGGGGCGGTCTTTCCGAAGGTCTGGTAATGAGTATGGCGCTTTGCGCTCGATCGCCCATACCGTATCCCAGCAGCGAACGACCAATCCGAATTCTTTGAATCGACCTCAACTTTGCCTTCGAAGCCTGTCGAATTGTGTGCGGCTTTCTGATCGCGCAAAAAGATCGACGGGTCATAGAAGTCTGACTCCGGCTTTGTGGACATGAACCCTGCAACGAAGGGAGTTGTCGTCCCCTGCATCATGTCCATCTGGCCGCCCAGTTCGACCCAGACGGTCGGACGATCTGAGTCATCGGCGCAGGCGAGACTCGTGGCGGCGAGATACGTCGCAAATGCCAACGCAGACGTCGTCGTCAACAGGTTACGATGCAGGCAATTGATCTTTTTTTCTGCTTGAATTAGTTCGCTCATCGCGGTTCCCCCTTACCAGTTCTTTGTGATCCGAACGCCGAAGAGGCGTGGATCCGTTAGAAAGATGTTTGTGGTCAGACCGCTGTCGTCACTGTTGAGGAAGGTGCCGGTTATGTCGGTCACGTTGAAGATGTTCTTCACGTAACCCATAACTTGCCAGCCGTTCTGACTGGTAAGGATCAGTGCCAAGTTGATGTTGGTGTAACCGCGCAACCGATCATACGGATTGTCGTTGAAGACGCGTGACCACGAATAATCCTGCCAGTAATAGTCGATATGCGCGGTGCCGGCCCAATCGGGCGTCAAAGGCACGGTATAATCGACAGATGCCGACACCGTGAACGGTGGCGCATTCGGCAACTCATTGCCGCTGAGGTCTTTTGAAAAGCCTGCGCCATCATCGGGTGGAAGGCCAAGGCCGTTGTTTACGTTCGCGGGAGCGTTTGGATCAACACTAAGCGGATCGTAGCCGGGATAATCTGCCGGGATGGCTCCGAAGGCTTTTCCCGGATTGGAAGGATGACCCGAATAGTCGTAAGGAAGGTCAGTAACTGGATCTAAATGTGAATTATAGGCATATCCGCAAGCCGCAGTCGCCTCGTCATCTCCTTCCTCGCTGCCCGCATAGACTTGTGCGAGCACAGCGGCAACATAGACCGGCATGATGCAATTTGAAGCTTGTTGAACCCAAGGCCGCATCACGACCCAACCAGGGTGCCCGGCAGTACGATCCATCAAGTCAACAGTCGATTCGCCATCGGCAATCCGCGTGTGTTCATAGCCGCCGGCAAATTTGAAGCGAAGGCCTGGGGTTGGTTCGTAAGTCGCTTCAATTTCAGCGCCTTTGACTGTGGCGTCGAAATTGAGATTGATCGATGTACGATCAACTATTTCTGATATCTGGTAGCCCTTATAGTCGTAATAGAAGACGCTACCATTCAATGTGACGGCGCCATCGAGCAGCGTGTTCTTGCTCCCCATCTCATAGGCATTGATATATTCGGGTGCGAACGTGAGCGGGTGCGCAGGAATTCCAAGATCTCCGCCTCCCGTGCCGTACGTTCCTAGTACTGCTCCAGGAGGATTTGCGCCACCAGCCTTGTAGCCACGCGCATAGGAACCGTAGACGAGCGTTTGGTCCGTGAAATCGAGCTTTGGCGTCCAGTTTACCGCGGCTCGGCCAGTGAATCTCTGCCATTCCTGATCGACAACGCCAATGGAAGGATAGCCGTAGCCGCTGACGATCAGCTCGCTTGGAATCAAAGTGAAATGTTTCTGATCGTCCGTCCAGCGCAGGCCGCCGGTCAGCTTCACATCCGGAAGCACATTGTAATAGACCTCACCAAATCCGGCATAGGAATTCAGCGTGTATGGATTCTGACTTAGAAAGTAGTTGTGGCCCAATCCATTCAGATGATCGAGATCGTTCGGATCTATATAATAGACCGTTTGAGTCGGCGTTCCCGCACCGGTTCTCGGATTGTGATCCTGGAGCCCTCCGCGCAATAGGCACGCGACGTTGTCAGTCACGCCAGGTGTCCAAGGCTCATCTGCGCAGGAAGTGAAGCCTAACCCCGTACCGGCCGCCAGAAGCGTTAACGTGTTGGCAAAAACGTAATAATTTTCTTCAGTCTCATAGTGCATATAGTTGCCACCGACACTAAAATTCAGCGGACCGGCAAAATTTGAAGCGAGACGAAGTTCTTGACTGAGTTGCCATGCATGCTCGTCCGAAACATCTTGTGCAACCAGACGCGAACTGCATCCAAGTTGTGGATCGCAAAACTCGCCGGTGGGATTCCCCATATAGGTGTTTGAGCCAGGACAGGTTCCCGTTGATATGAGTGAGCCGTCAGGGCAGCGATGATTTCCGTCAGGAATGACGAGCGTATCTATCCGGCTGTCGCTCGTCCCGTTGTCGACGAAAATATCGGGCGACGTGTTGAAACGGTTGTAGTCTTCCGTTGAGTAGAGAAAGTCCTGGTTGAGCCCGGTCTGGGACGTAAGAGTTAGACTGGACGTCACGTCATAGTCGACATTCAGCTCTACGGTATCGTTCTTTGCCTTATAACGAGGATTTATCTGCGTCTGTATCACGCGCAAATTGGTGGACTGCGTCGTATTCGCGTAGGGGTCCACGCTGCCGCTTATGCCTCCGGACAGATTTCCGGCGATGAAATAAGGAAGCGCATAACCGTTCGGAACCTCAAACGACTCGGGCGAATAAAGCGACGCAGGCAGACATCCTTGGCTGAAGGAGGCTTGATTTAGCCTGAAGGCGTAACCTATTCCGCCGCCCGTCGCTTCAGGTGCCTGTAAGGGAACACCACCGACGCTCTCCAAACCCGGGTCCCTTTTGCAAAGCTGCTTGGAGGTGCGCATGCGGTCGTCGTCTTCCGAGAAGTGCTCCCAGACGAGTGTGGCCTTCAGCGATTGTAGTGGTTTCCAGGCTATCGAGAGGCGGCCCGACCAGAGATCGCGACCATCAACCTGATTGCCAGTGATTTCGTTGGTGGTGTAACCCTCGCGCTTGGTCCATTCGCCAGCCAAGCGTAAATCGAAGCGATCATCCAAAATGGGCAGGTTTATCATCGCTTCGAAGCGGCGATTGCGATAGTTGCCGACGCTGGCAGAGGCGCTCGCCTCGAATTGATCGGTGGGCTTGGCGGTTACGAGATTTACGACACCGGCGGTCGCATTGCGCCCATACAGCGTGCCTTGCGGGCCACGCAGGACTTCGGCTTGCCCAATGTCGTAGAATTCCTGCTCGAAGAAGTGGTTGCGAATAAACGGGATGTCGTTCAGCGCGACCGCAACAGCCGGATCAGTGGTAACCGAAATCGCCTGTGTGCCAATACCGCGGATCTGGATGCTGTAGCCGGTGAAGTTGGTTTTCGTGAAGGTGAGGTTGGGCACTTGCTTCACCAGATCGGGACCGCCCGCGGTCTGCGTGGCCGTCAACTGCTCTTGCGAAAGGGCTGTGATCGCGATCGGAATACTTTGGACATCGGCGCCACCTAACTTTGACGATGTGACGGTCACGGTTTCAACGGTCGAACGAGACGGAGCCGCTTGGGCGATCTGGATCGGTTGAACGTCAAGGCTCGACTGGTTCTCACGGACAACGGCGACGATGCCAGACGGGTCGCGATGCGCCGTAAAGCCGGTCCCCGAGAGGATGCGAGACAGGGCGTTATCAGGCGAAAGATCGCCCTTTGCGCCGCTGCTCTGAACACCCTTGATGGCCTCGCTGGAAACGACCAGGGGCATGCCAGTTTGGGCACGATACACGTCGAGAGCATGCTTGAGGTCCCCCGCAGGCACAGAAAAATCTTGCGCCGCGGCTACGCCGGACAGTGCAATGGCGGTTGCGCTTCCCAACATGAGAACCGTTTTCAATGACACTTGCCTTGGCATGTATCCCCCTCTTGTGGACGCATAGGTGTGCTCTCGCTCAGCGCGAGATCACGATTTCATTTCCTCGGTCCTGAACGTGCAGGCCGAACACTTCGCGCGCGACACGCGTGAAGGCGCGGATGTCATCGGTCGGCACCGAGGCGTCGATGGTCAGCTTCCCGACTTCGTTACCGAAGACGACGATCTTCTCATCGCTATAACGATTGAGCTCGTCGGCCACATCGCTCAGCTTTGCGCCGTCGAACACGAGCAGGCCGTGCCGCCAGCTCAGTTCCTTGGCGAGTGTCGGTTTCGGTTTTTGTTCAACCGACAGAGAGTCGGCAGTCGCGACGGCAACATCGCCGGGCGTGAGGATCGTGGAATGGCCTTGTGTGCCGGGCCGTACGGAGGCGATGCTCGCGCGGCCTTCAAGCAGAGTTATCTCTAGGCGACCGGACTCGTCCCGAACCGCGAATTTCGTGCCCAGGTCAGTGATGCGGTGCCCATCGACTTCAACGACGAAGGGGCTTTTCGCGTTGTGCACGATGTCGAAAAAAGCTTCGCCTTTCTCGATGGAGACATAGCGCCTATCTGAGCGCACATCGGCGCGTATGGCGGTATTCGTATTAAGTTCGATGCTGGAACCGTCGGTGAGCTGTACCGTGGCCCGTCCACCGATGCCGGTGGTGTAAAACTGTCCGGCAGACTGCTGGGCTGAACGCCACATGGGATAACTAATCGCTGCGCCGAGGGCGAGCGCGCCGACGGCAAGAGCGAGGCGCAAGGCGCCGCCAGGCAAGCGCTTCAAAGATTTATTGACCGGCCGCTGGAAATGCCCGTCACGCAAAGCGGAGAGTCTTTCCGCACGATCCAGCGTCGCTTCCAGCCGCCAGAAGGCAACCGCGTGATTCATCGACTCAGCAAGCCAGGCGTCGAGCGCCTTCTGATCCTCGTCGGACCATTCCTTCCAGTAACGGCGGCGTTGCAGCCAGTCGGCAGCGCGTTCCTCGGTGGCAGCTGCATCGTCCTGGGGATTGGAAAGCACGTTGTCGCTCACGGCTTTGCCCTTCCCTCAGAGGGCTCTTCGCCGTGCAAGATATTGGCGAGCAAGCGTAGACCGTTGGTGAGATGGGCTGATACCATCCGCGGTGAAATGTTCATACGCTGTGCAATTTCATGGCCCGACAGACCATGAACGTGCGCGAGCACCATTGCCTCCCGACAGCGCACCGGAAGCTGATCGAGTGCTGCTTGCATGCGGCGCAGCTCGTCGCGCGCGATAGCGATGCGATCTGGGCCGGGAACGTCGGCGGGCACATTCAACGCATCAAGGTCAGCCGTCGTCTCGATGGGGATGACACGCGCATCACGAAGCCGGTTGATGAGAAGATTTCGGGCCGATACGAGAATGAAACGTTGCGGTTCCTGCGGGAGTTCCTTTTGCGCACTCAAGCAAACCCGTGCATAAATCTCCTGTCTGAGATCCACGATATCGCAGGGGTTGTGCCAGTTGCGTTGCAGATATTGAGTCAGGACCGGCTCCAATGGCAGAACCTCACGAACAAACCAGGCTGCGACATCGCGCGTGCTCAAGGAATCGTCCTGTTGACCCAGGCCGGTTGATTCACGACCGCTTTCCTGTGTCCCAGCCATCCGCTCCCGCGAGCTTTCCCGTTGTCCGAGGTTTTAGGCTCTCATATGGATAGACACTGCAGTCCTTGATTTCAGAATGTCAGTCCGGGAATTTATTTTGTCTTAGCCGAAAGTAGGACTATGGCGCTGGTCGGCCACTACAAATCGATCTTGCAGAGCAGCAAATGTGAGAAGCTCGAAACAAACTTTCCCAGCGCAACGGGCTCCAGGGGAAGGATATTTCCGTGGATCAGCCCACGAGGCGAAAACACTAGATCTTGCCGGCTATGGTCAGGATCAGGATGGCTTCGTGCAGCTTGGCGACGCCGAGCTTGCGTTTGGCGCTTTCGATATGGGCCGCCAACGTTCGCGCGGAAATTTGTAGTATTTCATCGATCTCCGCGTAGGTCTTGCTGCGGGATGCCCAGGTCAATACTTGCACTTCGCGTGGCGTCAGGATCACGTCCCCGATCCGATGTGTGGTCTCAAAGGTCGCGCAAACTTGCAGATGAAAAGTCGTGGCGATGGATTCAAGACCCCGACTGCTTCTGCAAATACTCTCGCTCGCGGCTAGGTCTCGCATATCCGATGCAAAGGTCAGTGCGGCGTATCGACCATGCCAAAAGCGCATCGGAACGGTAAGGCCATAGCTGATCCCGAAATCGCCGGCTTCGCCATAGAACATCCGCTAAAAAGGGCCGTTCCCGACTGAATCGGCACTCCAATAGCGGGATTGGCCTCGCGCTGGAAGCGATGGACGATAGGATCGCTATTCTCGTAGCGGCGAGCAAAGTGACGAGATCTATCCTCCCAGCCCGATGCCGATAGTTGCAAAGGGACCTTGGAAATCTAAATTCTTAGTTTGGCGAACGTCTATGCCTGCATCCACGGCCCCAAAAAAGAAATCTGTGCGATAGCCCAGGCTAATCTTCGCATTTTGCCACTTCATCGAGAGACTCGCAAAGGCGCCCACATTTGGCACGGTTACTGAGCGAGAACGCGTGCTATGTGCGTTGCGAGACGGGTAAACCGGGCCATCGAAGGTCGTGTAATGAAAATGGGTTGCAGTCACGCTATGCAAAGTTTTTGCCTTCTGTTTGCCAAACAAAAGCGATGCATCGATACCCCAATCCAGCATCAGTTCGCCGTCGTGATTGTTGCCCGCGAGTCCAGCGGATGCATTCCAGGACAGGGACGGACCAATACCCCTGAAGCTGCGATTAGCATGGCCCGTCAATTTGTATTGATCAAATGTCTGATTTGGGATCACGTATTTATAGTATACGACATCAATCTTCGGCCTCGCGTAGATCGTCGTCATCGAGCTTTCCGCAAAATCGACAATACGGACGCCCGCGCTAATATTGGAGGTGCCGTCATGCCCCAGCGCCCCAATCCCAACATCTTTGCCGGCACTGAAGTCAATCACAGTGTGGCTTTCGGAGTGCTGCGTTGAATTGTCGAGGAATGCCCGGGCGCCTAGCAGATAAGAATTTCCATAGTTGGCGCCATATTTGGTGTGCTGATACACACTGACGCCTGAAGTCTGATGATGAATATGCCGGTTGGCATGACTGCGCCCATAGCGAATGCTGGCCGAGAACTGCCAGTCTGAATCTTCAGGCTGAATTGTGATTTTGCCTTCCTCACCTAACGCGAAACGAGGAGGCCGCTGGTCACCGCCAAAAGAGCTTTCCTTATATAAATCAGGCGTGGGCGCAACAGACATAAAGGGTGCTGTAAAGGGGCTGGAAAGCCCCTGCATCATTTCCATCTGTCCACCCAGTTCGATCCAAAGCGTTGGGCGCTCCGCATCTTCGGCCTGGGCCAAAACGGTAGATGAAACATGAGCTGTCAGCGCCAAAGCGGATGCACTCGTGAGCAGCTTCCAACGAATAGTGGCGCGATTGTCTTTTTTTTGGATCAATTCGCTCATTATAAGTGTTCCCCCGAAAGAGCAATGCTGAATTTACTGTGCTTTCGCGTTGCCATGACGCTCACCAATTCTTCGTGATGCGCACGCCATAAAGGCGCGGATCGGTCAGAAACACGTTGGTCGTGAGGCCGCTGTCGTCGCTGTTCAGAAAAGCGCCGGTGATGGCAGTCGTGTCAAAGACATTCTTCACATAACCCATGACTTGCCAGCCACTCTGGCTGGTGAGGATTAGTGCTAGATTGACATTGGTGTAGCCGCGCAATCTATCGTAGGGGTTGTCGTTGAAGACACGCGCCCAGGAATAGTCCTGCCAATAATAATCGGCCCTCAGGGTTCCAGCCCAATCAGATGACAACGGCATCGTGTATTCAGTCGAAAATGAAACCGTGAACGGCGGCGAATTCGGTAATTTGTGTCCACCCAAATTTTTCGAAAATCCTTCTCCATTGTTTGGTGGCAGGCCCAACCCTTCATTGACGCCTGCGGGCGCTAGCGGATCGACGCTGAGCGGATCGAAGCCCGTATAATCCGCAGGTATTGGAATAAAATTCCGGCCGTTGGCTGGATGACCGGAATAGTCATAGGGAAGATCGTTCACCGGATCGACATGGGACTGATATGCATAGCCGCATGCCGCTACGCCTTCGTCGTCACCTTCACCAAAACCTGGATACGCATGTATGATCGCGGAGATGACATAGACTGGCATGATGCAGTTTGAAGACTCAGTGACGAACGGCCTCATCACCACCCAACCGGGCATTCCGGCCGTGCGGTCCATCAAATCGACCGCCGACTGGCCGTCGTTGATACGCGTGTCTTCGTATCCGCCAGCGAATTTGAACCGCAGTCCGGGTAACGGTTCGTAGCTCGCCTCGAGTTCTGCACCCTTTACTGTGGCGTCGAAATTGAGATTGATCGAGGTACGATCCACAATTTCGGAAATTTGATATCCCTTGTAGTCGTAAAAGAAGACATCACCGTTCAGAGTTAAAGCACCGTCGAAGAGGGTGTTCTTGGTTCCAGCTTCGTAAGCGTTGATGAATTCCGGATTAAATGTCAGCGGATGAACGGGAATGCCGCGCACGCCGCCGGCAAGACTGTAAGCGCCCAGCACTGCGCCCGGCGGATTGGCTCCACCCGCCTTGTAACCATGGGCAAAAGATCCGTAGATCAGCGTCTGATCGGTGAAATCGAGCTTGGGAGTCCAGTTCGCAGCCAACCTGCCGGTGAACTGCCTCCATTGCTGATCGACTACGCCAGTACTGGCATAGCCATACCCCCCGACCAAAAGCTCGCTAGGAATATTGGTGAAATGCTTCTGGTCATCTGTCCAGCGAATGCCGCCCGTCAGCTTCAGATCACTTGCAATGTCGTAATAGGCCTCACCGAATCCTGCGTATGAATTCAGCACATAGGGATTCTGGCTGAGGAAATAATTGTGACCATTGTTGTTAAGCTGCCCGAGCGGATTGGGGTCGATGTAGTAAACTGTATTAAGTGGAGTTCCGGGCCCCTGGCGCGGGTCGCTAAATTGGTAACCGGGAGGCGTCTGTATGCCTGTCAAACAGTTGCTATTGTCCGTAACGCCAGCCACCCAGGGCGATTCGCATGGGGGACCAAAATTGGCGATACCGGAAACCGCCGCGAATGCCGTCAGCGTATTGGCAAATACGAAATAATCCTCCACCGTTTCGTAGTGCATGTAATTGCCGCCAATGCTGAAATTGAGCGGGCCGGTGAAATTCGAGGCGAGGCGGAATTCCTGGCTCAATTGCCAGGCATGCTCCGACGACACGTCCTGCGCGACGAGACGATTGCTGCAACCGAGCTGTGGGTCGTCGAAATAGTAAGTGCCGTCTGGAGGGACGGGATCAGTTTTGTTGCCAGACGTGGGGGTAAAATTGGTACCGCAGTTGGAATAGGGACTGATTAAGCTCCCGTCACGTGGAAAATAATAGTATATGGCTGGCTGAAAAATGCCCGGTCGTGTGTTGAACCGGTTATAATCTTCCGTGGACCACAGGAAGTCGCTGTTGTAGCCCGTTTGCGATGTGACAGTGAGCGCCGGCGTGATATTGTAGTCCGCGTTGAATTCCAGCGTATCGTTCTTGGCGTCGTAACGTGGATCGATCTGAGTTGCGATGACACGCAAATTACGTGATTGTGTTTCGCCCAGATAGGGATCGAAACCGTTCAAGATGCCTGCAACTTGACCAGCCACGAAATAGGGTAAAGCGTAACCGTTCGGCACCCCGAACGCATCCGGCGCATAAAGCGAAGTCGGCAAGCACCCCTGACTGAACGTGGCTTGCGTAAGTTTAAACGCGAAACTTATCCCGCCGCCGGTGGTTTGCGGATCTACTAGCGGGTTACCGGCAATGCTTTGCAGGCCTGGATCCCGCTTGCACAATTGCTTCGCGGTGCGCATGCGGTCGTCGCTCTCCTGGAAGTGCTCCCAAACGAAAGTGGCCTCCAGGTTTTTCGTGGGTTTGACGCCAATGGTTAGGCGTCCCGACCAGAGATCACGCCCGTCCACCTGGCTGCCGGTAATTTCATTGGTCGTGTAACCTTTGCGTTTCGTCCACTCACCGGCCAAGCGAATGTCGAGGCGATCATCAACTATGGGAAGATTGAGCATGCCTTCGAATCTTCGGTTCATGTAATTGCCGGTATCGGCTGAAGCCATGGCTTCGAATTGATCCGTGGGCTTCGCGGTTATGAGGTTGACGACGCCCGCTGTTGCGTTGCGCCCGTAGAGTGTGCCCTGCGGACCGCGCAGCACCTCCGCCTGACTGAGATCAAAGAATTCCTGCTCGAAGAAGTGATTGCGAATAAACGGAATGTCGTTCAAGGCGACGGCCACGGCGGGGTCAGTTGTAACCGAGATCGCCTGTGTACCGATGCCGCGAATCTGAATGTTGTATCCCGTAAAATTGGTCTTCGAGAACGTCAGATTCGGGACCTGCTTCACCAAATCTGGACCACCGGCAGTCTGTGTGGCGGTCAGCTGTTCCTGCGACAGCGCGGTGATCGCGATCGGGATGCTTTGTACATCCGCACCACCCAGTTTCGACGACGTCACCGTCACCGTTTCCACACTCGCGCGCGGTGGCGGCGCGGCTTGAGCGAGTTGGAGGGGTTCTACGAGGTTTGATTGGGTGGCACCTTGCACGATGCCGATGGCGCCCGATGGCCCGCGTTGGGTGGTGAGGCCGGTGCCTTTCAGGAGGCGGGACAGGGCTTCGTCCGACGACAGCGAGCCGGTGACGCCTTTGGTGTGGACGCCGCTGACCTCGTCTTCGGGGTACATCAGGGCGATGCCGCTCTGCTTCATGTAGCTTTCGAGGGCCGATTTCAAATCGCCGCCGGGGATGTTGAAGTTTTGTGCGTGCGCGCTGGCGGCGAAAAGTGCCGCGCATGCCCCACCCGCCAGAAGCGATTTGAGAATTCCCCGGTTCATGTTTCCCCCTCTATTTCCTGCTCAACGCGAGATGATGATGTTTCCGTCCCGTTGTTCGACGCGGAGGCGCAGCGACGTGCGGGCGAGCACGGCGAAGTCTTCCAGGTCCTGGGACGGGAAGGTTGCGCCGATCCGGCGTTGTGCTGCGGCGGGATCGGCGATGACGATTTTGGTTTCGTTGTAGCGATTGAATTCGGCTGCCACGTCGGCAAGCGTGGCGTGGACGAACACGAGCATTCCGCGGCGCCAGCCGAGCTGATCGCGCAATTCCTGCTCCGGCTTTTTCACGACCTTCAAGGAGGTGGCGGTTGCGACTGCGACGTCACCCGGCGACAGGATTGCGGAAGCGGCTTTCGAGGCACCTTTCGCATCGTCTATGCGGGCGAGACCTTCAACCAGAGAGACTTTTAGCCGGTTGGCATCGCTACGGACGGAGAATTTCGTGCCCAGATCCGAGATGCGATGGCCCGATGCGAAAACCGTGAACGGATCGGCCGTGTTGTGCTTGATGTCGAAATAGGCTTCGCCCTTGTCGAGCCAGACGGTTCGATGGCCGGTGCCGCGCGAAACGCGCAAGGTTGTGGCGGTGTTCAATTCGATGCGCGAACCATCGGCAAGCTGCAATGTTTTGCGTTCGCCGAGACCGGTTGCGTAACGCGTGTCGTTCGGTTTCTCGAATTGCGTGTATCCCCAGACGCCCGCGATGGCGGCGATGAGGAACGCGCCGGCTGTCCGCAGCAACAGGGATGGCCCGGCTTTTTTCGCCAGCTCGGCTTTTATGCGAGCCGGGTTGCGCAAGGCCGTGAGGCGTTCGGCACGCGACCATACGGTTTCAAGCCGCCAGAACGCAACGCGATGCGACCATGATGCGGCGAGCCATTCTTCCAGTTCCGCCTGATCGGCCTCGCGCCATTGCGCGAAGTTCTTCCGCTCCAGCCATGAGGCGGCGGTGTCTTCGATTTCGGCGGGCGTTTGCGCCGGGAGGTTGCGATCCGTCATGACGGTTTCTCCGGATCGTGTCCATCATCCGAAAGCAAATCAGCGAGGACACGCATGCCGTACATCAAGTGCTGGCGGACCGTGCTTTCCGAAATGCCCATTCGCTCTGCAATCTCGCGGCGCGACAGGCCTTCGATGCGGCCAAGAACAACGGCCTCCCGAGGGCGGTCCGGAAGATCGTCGAGCGCGATCTGAAGCCTGCGCAATTCTTCGCGGGCGATGATCACACGATCGGCACCCGGCTCATTCATCGCGATACCGAGATCGTCCAGATCGGCAGCAGTTTCAATCGAAACCACTCGCTGCCTGTGCATGCGATTGATGAGGTAGTTGCGCGCTGTTGTGAGCAGAAACGCCTTCGTGTTCTCGGGTAGCCCTTTCTGTGCAGCCTCACAGACCCGCACATAGATATCTTGGCGCAGATCGCCGAGATCGCTTTTGTTCCGCCAGTTGTGGTGCAGGTACTGCATCAGGATCGGCTCCAGCGGCAGCACTTCGCGAACAAACCAGCCGTGAACGTCCGCCACGCTCAACTCCGCGCGGAACGAGCGAGATTCGCCGCCTTCACGATCGGTATCCGTCAGCTCTGCCATCCCCTAAAGCTCCCCCGCCTCTTGCGGGCCGTCGGCTCAGGATTGTGGGCGCTTAGACAGTCGAGACCGAAAAAAGAGCTATATGCGAGCCAAAAATTTTGGTGTGGGGCCTGAGAGCGCGCGCAATCTTATTTCAGAAGCGAAAGCGGCAAACGTCGGCACATGTGACGCAATATTGTGCTAACGCCCGCTGCCGGGCTGCCGCGGCATCATCCAGTTGCGCGTGGGCGAACCACACCACGCGGAGCTGCTGGCCCGATGCGGAATATCCGACAAAATGCATGATGATGCCGAGCTTCTCCCGTATGGGCTTTCAAAGTCCGGCTTCGAATTTATCCGTTTCAATGGATATCATAAGCCCGAGGACGCGCTCCTGAGGGTGCTGCACACTCCAGTCCTGCAGGATTTTGAGGGAGAATGCGAAAATCTCGGCTTAGCCGACGAAATGCATGACAAAGCCCAATTTTTCCCAAACCGGTTTGCGCAGACCGGTTTCGAATTTGTCGGTTTCAATGGATAGCATGAGTCCGAGTACACGTTCCTTCGGACGCTGAGCATTCCACTCCTGCTATGTCTTGCGAGAGAAAGCGGAAATTCTCTATGCCAAGGTTTTGCTGGCGCATATGGGGCGCAACCATGCAGCGATGGCCGAAGAACCGATTCTTCATCATCGGCTCAAAGTACAAAGTGGCTGTCGAGACAGCAACCAACTTACCGTCACGAAAAGGCGTTGAAAGCGAATGGGCGGATCACTTTCGCGACGACCTTGCAAAGTCGCTCCGGATTTGAGGCCTATCCCGCAGCCTCAGGTAGTTGTCCATACCGTGCCGGAAGTTTCGCTCCAAGAACGAAGTGGGACGGCGAATCACATCGCCGCCCCACGATCGATGCGCGCGCCCTAACTCCTATCTGCCCAATCCTAGGCTGATTGTCGCGAACGGTCCGTGAAAGCCCAAATCCCTTGTACGCCGCACGTCGATTCCCGCATCCACTGCGCCGAAGAAGAAATCGGCTCGATATCCAAGACTTACTTTAGCGTTTGGATATTTCACCGAAAGGCCCGCAAATCCACCGACGTTGGGCACCACAACAGAATGTGATCGAGTGCTGTGGGCATTATTTGGAGGCAATACGACATGATGATAGTACTGATACTTTCCGGAAGCGGTGGAATAAATATGGTATCCGTGCGTGTTGTGGTCGACTTTCGCTTTTTGACGACCAAACAACAAAGATGCATTGATACCCCAATCAAGCGCCAACTCGCCATCTTCGGCGTTACCTGCAAGTCCCTTGGACGCATTCCACGATAGTGATGGGCCAACGCCATGGAAGGTTCGTGCAGCGTGCGCATGCATCGTATATCCGTGGAAGTTGGACGCCAGCGCGTACTTAAAAGTCAAATCAAACGGATCAATGCTGACCGATGGTATTGCATTGACGGCAAAAGACGACCGGGACTGGAACTGCGCAAAGCGGACACCAACATTTACGGTGGAAGACCCCCTTTCTCCAAAAATACCTAGCCCAACATCCTTTCCAACCTGAAAATCGACAATCAGATGACTCTCTTTGGATGACAGAGTCGTATCCGCAAGCGTATCGGCGCTCGGATGCTTGTGTGCGATGTATGAGGCGTAAATTGGATATCCTAGATAGAAAGTGTGAGTTACAATTGGCTGGTCCGTTTGATGATGAATATGGCGATTGCTCTGTGAGCGGCCGTAGATGACGCCAGCAGAGAATTTCCAATCCGACTCTTCCGGTTGAAATGTGACCTTACCTTCAAGTCCGAAAGCGCTTCGCGGGGGCTTTTGGCCTTCTTCGAAAATATCGTCTCGGTATGGCGCCGGCGTTGGAGATATGGCCGTCATGAAGGGCGCGGTAAAAGGACTGGCAGTGCCCTGCACAAATTCCAACTGCCCACCTAGCTCAATCCACATCGTGGGTCTGTCCGCGTCTTCGGCATAGGCCGTGCTCGATTTCGAGATGCAGGCAGCCAGCGCCACAGCTGAAGCAGCGCACAATAATTGCCGGCGTATAATTGTGCGATTTTGTTGAAGGTCGATCAATTCACTCATTGGCAATCCCCCGAAAGTGCGATGGCGATGGCTTGCGCTAGCTTTCTCATCGCGCTCACCAGTTTTTCGTTACGCGCACACCAAATAGGCGTGGGTCTGTTAGAAACACATTGGTCGTTAAGCCGCTGTCATCGCTATTGAGGAAGGTTCCGGTGATGGCTGTGGTATCAAAGACGTTCTTGACATATCCCATAACCTGCCAGCCGTTTTGGTTGGAAAGTATCAGCGCCAGATTGACATTGGTGTAACCGCGAATACGGTCATACGGATTGTCGTTAAACACCCGCGCCCAAGAATAATCCTGCCAATAATAATCGCCGTGTAACGTGCCGGCCCAATCTTCAGAGATCGGTAGCGAGTATTCGGCCGACAACGACACCGTAAAATGCGGAGCGTTGGGCAATTCGTGACCGCTCAGATCCTTGGCGAAACCCTGACCGTTGTTCGGTACCGGACCGTAATCGACACCGTTGTAGGTGTTCTGACCGGTGTACGGGTCGCCAGCCGTTCCGGCGAGTGGATCGTAGCCGGTATAATAAGTTCCATCGAGTAGATATTCGTGTTCGCCCGGAGTATAGGGGCTTGGTCCGCCGGAAGTTGGGACATAGGCCGGATCCCTGTGCTGGTTATATGCATAAGCGCAGGCGTCGACGGCATAGTTGCCCAAGCTCGCCGGAGCCAGGCTAGGCTCCGTTATCAATGCATGTACAACATAGTCCGGGAAAATGCAGTTTGAAGGTTCCGATACAAACGGCTTCATCACCATCCAACCCGGATGACCGGCAGTGCGATCCATCAGATCAATCGACGATTGGCCATTATCGATTCGGGTATCTTCATACCCTCCCGCAAAGTGAAACTTCAGCCCAGGGACAGGCTCGTAGCTGGCCTCTATCTCAGCGCCTCTCACGGTGGCATCGAAATTGTCATTGATCGAGGTTCGATCAACGATCCGTGATATCTGGTAAGCCTTGTAGTTATAGTAAAACACGTCACCATTAAACGTCAGCCCGCCATCAAGCATGGTATTCTTGCTTCCGAGCTCAAAGGCATCGACGAATTCCGGCTTGAAGGTAAGTGGATGGATGGGAACACCATGGCCTCCCGCGGCCTGATAGTCGGAAAGTGCAGGACCTGGCGGATTGGCGCCACCAGCCTTATAGCCGTGTGCATATGAAGCATACACAAGGGTTTGATCGGTGAATGTCAGTTGCGGCGTCCAATTTGCTGCAAACCGACCGGTAAACTGCTCCCAACTCTGATCCACAGCACCAGTGCTGAGATAGCCATAGCCATACGCAAGCAGCTCACTTGGTATATCAACAAAGTGTTTGTGATCACTGGTCCAACGCAACCCACCGGTCAACTTCAAGTCGCTGGCGACGTTGTAATAGGCTTCGCCAAACCCAGCATAGGAATTCAATGTGTAGGGGTTCTGACTGACAAAATAGTTTGCTCCGAGATTGTTTACACTCTCTAACGGATTCGGATCGATGTAATAACATCCCTGGCTGGGCAAGCCCGCGCCGTCCGCTGGGTCATGATATTGGATGCCGTGTCCCCCCGGCGCGTTTCGGCTCAGGCACTCATGGTTGTCGGAAACGTTCGGCACCCAGGCCGAAAAATGGCTAGCAGCACTGGTGGCGGCGACCAACGTGAAAGCATTGGAAAAGACGTAATAGTTTTCCTCGGTCTCATAATGCATGTAATTACCGCCCATGCTGAAATTAAGCGGGCCGCTGTAATTGGATGCGAGGCGAAACTCTTGACTTAGTTGCCAAGCGTGTTCTTCCGACAAATCCTGTACAATGAGACGATTGCTGCACCCGAGCTGTGGGTCGCAGAAATACCCTGTTGGCCGCCCACCAAAACCTCCCCCAGTACAGGTATGTCCGATCGCTATGCTCTGGTCGAAACACCGATAATTTCCGTCCGGGATGATAACGCTTGTGTCGCGTACATCGCCTCCACAAGTGGGATCGCCACCAAAACACTCCAACGCCAAGAAAATATCTGGTGACGTATCAAACCTGTTGTAATCCTCCGTAGACCACAAGAAATCGTTGTTATATCCGGTCTGTGATGTGAATGTGAGCGCCGGTGCCAATGTGTAGTCCGCGTTCATCTCTACCGTGTCGTTTTTCGCTTTGTAGTGAGGATCGATCTCCGTTTCGATGACACGCAAATTTGTCGACTGTGTCGTATGAGCGTAGGGATCGACTTGAGAATCTAATCCACCTGAAAATTGAATTGGAGTTCCCGCATAACCGGCCTCGACATAGGGAAGCGAATACCCATAAGGAACCTGGAATGCGTCAGAAGAATATAACGACGTCGGCAAACAGCCTTGACTCAGGTATCCCCTGTGAACACCAAAGGCGAGATATTCAAAACCGCCCACAGTTTGTGGATCGATAACGGTGGCGCCCAAAACCGTTTCTGGCCCCCCGTCTCGCTTGCACAACTGCTTGGCAGTGCGCATGCGGTCGTCATTTTCCTGGAAATGCTCCCACACGAGATAAGTCTGGAGGTTCTGCAGAGGCTTCCAACTAAGAGTGACGCGGCCAGACCACAGATTTCGACCATCAACCTGACTGCCGGTGACCGCGTTAGTCGTGTAACCGTCGCGCTTTGTCCATTCGCCGGCGACGCGCAAATCCAACCGGTCGTCAATGATCGGGACATTCATCATGCCTTCAAATCGACGATTTTTGTAATTTCCGATATCGGCTGATGCCATTGCTTCAAATTGATCTGTCGGTTTGGCGGTAGATAGATTTACAACGCCTGCCGTTGCGTTTCGGCCGTACAACGTTCCCTGCGGTCCGCGTAGCACTTCAGCCTGGCTCAGATCGTAAAATTCCTGCTCGAAAAAGTGATTCCGAATAAAGGGAATATCATTCAATGCAACAGCCACTGCGGGATCGGTCGTCACGGAGATCGCCTGCGTGCCGATGCCACGGATCTGGATATTGTATCCGGTGAAATTGGTTTTGGAGAACGTCAGGTTGGGAACGTTCTTGACGAGATCGGGTCCACCGGCGGTTTGTGTCGTGGTCAGCTGTTCTTGACTGAGGGCAGTGATGGCAATGGGAATACTCTGAACATCCGCGCCGCCGAGTTTGGAAGACGTAACTGTTACGGTTTCGACAGCCGCGCGTGGCTGCGCGGCTTGGGCCAATTGCAATGGCTGCAATTGAACATCGGTCGCATCGCTTGATGACATTCCAGGGACGATGGCGATAACCCCCGAGGGATCGCGGCTGGGCCTAAACCCTGTGCCCTTCAAGATGCGTGACAAGGCTTCCTCTGCCGGCAGTTCGCCTTTCAATCCCTTTGTGCGCACACCTTTTATAGTGGCGTCGGACACCACCACCGGAATCCCGGACTGAGCCGAGTATGCTTTAAGGGCAGCCTGGAGATCACCACTTGGGATGTCGAAAGTGCCTCCAAGAGCAATACCAAACGGGACCATGGAACAGATGCCCGCCAAAAGCGCCGATTTCAATTTGGTCTTCATAAATCCCCCCAACTAACGGGACAGCGGCCCGCGCGGTTCATGTGAACTATGTGGTCTTGCGCTTAACGTGAGACCACGACTGCGCCCTCGTGCTGCTTCACCCGAAGGTTGAAAAATTTGGTGGCCAGCCGTGTGAAGGCGCCTATATCCGTTGCAGGCAGCGCGCCGCTGATTGTCAGGCGTTGCGTAGCCGCTCCCTCGACAACTAGTTTGGTTTGGTTGTAGCGATTATATTCTTTGGCAACGTCGGCCAACGTCGCGTGGTCGAATATCAATAGCCCACGCCGCCAACCCAGTTCATTCGACAAGTCCTGATTTGATTTCTTCTGTAACGAAACCGAATTTTTGGTCGCTACTAAGATGTCGCCAGGTGTCAGAATAGTTTGCTGCTGCCGCGCCGCATCGGTTGCAGCCTCGAAACGGGCTTTGCCTTCGAGCAACGCGACCTGTACGCGGCCATTTTCCCGCTGAATGAAAAATTTGGTTCCAAGATCGACAACGCGCCTATCGCCGAGCGTTACCACGAATGGCCGGCCAGCGTTGTGCACCACATTGAAGAATGCCTCTCCCTTGTCGAGCCAAACATTTCTATTGGCGCCGTCAAACGCAACGCGAATGGTTGTATCGGTGTTAAGTTCTATCTGCGAACCATCGCTTAACGTGAGCGTTTCGTGCGCGCCCACGGGGGTCGTATAGGTTTGCGCATTTGGCCTTTGAAATAAGGTCAGTGCTCCAGCGCCGGCCAGGGAAACGACAGCAAAGGCCGCAGCAATCTTATATAGGGCCGCTTTCGAATTGGGCCTTCCGCTTTTCGGCCTCATGGGGCGGGAATTACTGAGTGCTTTAAGACGGTCCGCCTGCTTCCAAACAGTTTCCGCTCTGAGAAAAGCGACCAGATGCGCTGGCGACTCTTCGATCCAGACACCGAATTCTGCTTCTCGGGCTTCTGACCAATCATCGCTTTCGCGTTCTTCAATCCAAGCCGCTGCCCGCGCTTGAATTTCGCGGGAGTTCGTGTCCCAACGCCGTTCTTCCCGCGGGTTGCTCATGAAGCCCCCTTTAGTTCGGCGTTGTCCTCGTTGAAGGTATCGGCAAGAGCGGCGATGCCATTGGCCAGATGCTGAGCCACCGTTGGCTCCGCGAGCCCCATGCGTTGGGCGATTTCTTTGCGCGAAAGGCCCTCCACCTTTCGCATGACTACCGCGTCCCGCCAGCGTTCGGGGAGCTTTGCCAGTGCGGTTTGCAATCTGCGCCAATCTTGCCGCGCGATGGCCGTGCGGTCGGGCGCCGGATCTTCAGACGAGAGACCAAATGCTTCCAGGTCGGCGACGGCGTCGATTGAAACAATCTGATTTCTGCGAAGCCGGTCTATAAGCAAATTGCGGGCGATGGAGAACACGAATGGCTTGGCGACGCGTGGCATTTCGTGCTGCGCGCCTTCGAGGGCGCGCACGAACACATCCTGGCACATATCGCCAATATCGGCTTCATTCCGCCAACCGTTCTGAAGGTACCGCCGCAACGAAGCCTCCAAGGGCAACACTTCGCGGACAAACCACGCATTGACCTCCGACGCGGTCATACCCGCCCCGTACCCCTGATCGTCGCTTTCGCGGCCGTTTTCCGGTGTCTCTGCCATGCCCTCGCCAACTCGCGTTTTCAGAGGGACTGTGATCGTCCGGCATTTAAGACGATTGGGGAGGCCATATGTATGTAGGTGGGGTCGAAATTATTGGAAAGTCCGGGGTTGGGTGTCGAATTGTTGCGGAGCAACGTGCATTGGGGCGAACAAACGCCGGTGACCTGATTACTTTGTTGCTCGGTGTATTGGGCTACATGATTGTGCCATCGAACGGGTTGAAACCGCCTCGCCGAACGGCACCTTGGCGTCATGGCTGCCTGACAGCTGCTCCGCTTTAGCCAATCGCCTCTATGCGCAATTTGCGCAGTCGCGATGCTGCAAATCATAAAATCGCGGTCATAAATCGCGCGAGCGGCGAGAATTAACCGAGAAATACCAAGATTTTCAAATGGCATTTCTTAACGCGCCGCGCCAAGCAAACAAGGATATACAAGCGCCAAATTTTGTGAGACAAGCGCATCAGCGCGTGAGGCAATTGAACCGCGCGATCAGCAGAAACAAACGAACGATAAATTTTCAGGGCGCATTGTGTCTTGAGATTTACGGCTGTTTCTGCGAGGCGAAATCCATCAGGGAGTCGCTTCGCATTTTGCGAGGAGAATCATGATGCGATTGCAGGTGATCTATAAGGACCCGAAGGCTCTAAAGCTCAGGACGGACAACCCGAGAGTCCATTCCAAAAAGCAGATAGCCCAGCTTCAAAAGAGCATCCAAAAGTTTGGATTCGTAAGGCCCGTCCTTGTCGATGACCAAGATGAAGTGGTCGCCGGCAACGGCTCGACAATGGCCGCGATCGGGCTCGGCATGAGCGATATCCCGACGGTCTGCGTTTCGCATCTTTCGCCTGCCGAAATCCGGGCTTACGTCATCGCCGACAACAAGCTCGCCGAGAATTCAGGCTGGGACCGCGGCCTGCTGGCACTACAGCTCAAGGAATTGGAGGTCAGTCTCGACTTCGAAGTGACTGATTTGGGGTTTGAGACCGCCGAGATCGACTCCCTAATTGGCGATATCGGCCAATCGTCGGACGAGGCCGATGTCGTCCCGGACATTCCCGAAAACACGCCCGCGGTTACCCAACTGGGGGACATCTGGCAAATCGGCGATCACTTTCTGACGTGCGGCGACTCTACCGTTCCGGAGACCTATCGCGCGTTACTGAAATATGAGCTGGCCCACGCCGTGTTCACGGATCCGCCCTTTAACGTGAAGATTCAAGGGCATGTGTCGGGTCTCGGAAAGCAGAAACACCGGGAATTCCTCATGGCGTCCGGCGAGATGTCCAAGCCTGAGTTCACTGGGTTTCTCTCGAAAGTCATCTCGAACCTTAAGGCCTTCAGTACAGATGGCTCGCTTCACTACCTATGCATGGACTGGAGACACATGGATGACCTCCTGGAAGCCGGGTCGGCCTATGCGGAACTGAAGAATCTCTGCGTTTGGGCCAAAACAAATGCAGGGATGGGTAGCCTCTACCGCTCCCAGCATGAACTGGTCTTTGTCTACAAAAATGGGACCGCTCCACACATCAACAATGTCGAACTCGGACGCTTTGGCCGGAACCGCAGCAATCTCTGGACCTACGCTGGCGCAAACACGTTCTCAAAAGAACGGGATGCCGAACTGGCAATGCACCCAACCGTCAAGCCGGTCGCTCTGGTGGCGGATGCAATACTGGACTCCACGAAACGCCATGGGCTTGTGCTGGACGCATTCGCAGGAAGTGGGACCACCCTCATCGCAGCCGAGAAAACCGGCCGTCGAGGCTATGGCATCGAACTCGATCCCATCTACTGCGACACGATTATCCGAAGATTCGAAGCAGTCTACGGAATTAAGGCAATCCTTCTAGCGAGCGGCGAGGGCTTCGCCGCTGTCGCAGAAGCACGCACGAAGAAAATGGAGATCGCACAATGAGCAAAGACAAAGTCGATGGTCGTGGGAAGAGCAAAGGGTCAATGGGAAGCCGCTTCAAAAAAGGTAGGCCCTCACCCAATGCCAAAGGTCGGCCGAAAGGCTCTACCAATCGCCACGCCACAATTCTCAAGGTCCTAAATGATGTCGTATCCGCCAATCTCGGTGGCAAGAAACGAAACATCACCGTAACCGAGGGAGCACTCCGTCGGTTGGCTCAAGAAGCACTAAATGGGAAACCGGCAGCGATTTCCCGTGTCTTGGAGCTCTGGAAGGAAACCGAAGACGCGATGCAAAAGTCGTCGGAGGCGAAATACCCATTCAACGAGGCCGACCGCCAAATGATTGAAGATATGTATTCCCGCATGCAAGCCTGCAAGGAGCCGGAAACAGATGTCTGACAAAACTCTCCAGCATTACGCGAATATTTTGCGAGGCGACTTTGCAAGCTTCGCGCAGCGCGCGTTCCGGGAGCTTTATCCGGCTCGCACCTTCGAGAACAATTGGCACATCGATCTTCTGGCAGAAAGGCTCGAGGACGTCCGCCGCGGTAAGACCCGGCGCTTGATCATCAATGTGCCGCCCAGGAGCCTTAAATCTTTCCTCGGTTCGACCGCTTTTCCGGCGTTTATTCTAGGCCATCAACCTTCGGCAGAAGTGCTTTGCGTGAGTTACGGTCAGGACTTCGCAAATGATCTGGCACTACCTTGCCGGTCGATCATGCAGGCCCCTTTCTATCAAGCCCTGTTTCAAACCCGACTTTCCGAAGATCGCCAGGCGGTGGAAGAGTTCAAGACCACCGCGGGTGGGGCCCGCAGGGCCGTCTCCTGGGCAGGTGCTGTGCTCGGTCGCGGAGCGGACGTCATTATTATTGACGATCCTATGAAGGTCGAAGACGCGATATCGGAAAATCGCCGGAACGACCTCAACGAGTCTTTCCACACCTCAATTGCGACGCGCCTGAACCGTGATACCGGTGCCATCATCCTGATCATGCAGCGCCTGCATGCAAGCGATCTGACTGCGTTTGTGCAAAAGGGAGAGCCGTGGGATGTGGTCGCGATTCCAGCGATTGCGGAGCGGGAGGAACGTTACCAAATCCGGACCCCGTTCGGCCGCCGGACCTTCACCCGAAAGCAGGGACAGGCGCTGCAACCTTCCCGTCAGTCTCGCCAATACCTTCAGGGACGAAAAAAGGCCCAAGGCGCACGCACATTCGATGCTCAGTATCAACAGAAGC
>Ga0335070_10001368_pt1 | contig 28055 bp, 27 predicted proteins | sample Lox_Sample_13_FD_206722 | JGI IMG/M metagenome (GOLD analysis project Ga0335070, IMG submission 206722) | Soil microbial communities from Loxahatchee National Wildlife Refuge, Florida, United States - Lox_Sample_1.3 | ecosystem: Environmental > Terrestrial > Soil > Wetlands | place: USA...
TGCCGCGTCGCGCAGATCGAGGACACGCTCTCGGTGCTGGCCCGGCCTCCCCTCGGCGACGGCGAGCTCGCGGAGATCGAGGCGATCCTGGCCGGTCGCGACGCGGCGCCCGGCCGCTGACGGCGGCGCCGCGGCGCGCGGAGCCTCCTCGTGGTCTACCATGAGCGTAGCGGGCAAGACGCAGGCGGACGCGCGGAGCCGTTCACGCGCAGGGAGGGACGGCGATGACGACGATCACCACGACGTGCGAGGGGTGCGGCCGCCAGCTCGCCGTCCCGGACCGCTACCAGGGGCGCGAGCTCAAGTGCCCGACGTGCGGCCGCCCGTTCCGGGCCGAGGCTCCCGCACCGCAACCCGCCGCGCCCCCGCCGGCGCCGTACGTCGAGGCGCCGACCGTCCCCACCCTCGTGCGCCCGCCGTTCGAGGAGGCGCCGTTCCAGGCGCAGGAGCCGGCGGCGACCGCGGCGGTCCCCGCGGACGTGGGAGAGACGGCAACCGTGTTCTGGCGGGTCAGGCGGATCGGCGTCCTCTCCCTGGCGGCGCTCAGCGCGCTGCTGCACGCCGTGCTCGGGCTGGTGGCCGGGATCGTGGTCGCCGTGGTGCTGGGCACCCCCGCCGCGCAGGCGATCCCGTTCCCCCACGGGCCGCTCCTCGGCGTCCTCGCGGTGGTGCTGCTCCCGCTCGTGTACGCCGTGATCGGGTTCGTCGCCGGGGGCGTGACGGCGGTCGTCTACAACGTCGCCGCGCGGCTCACCGGCGGCGTGCGCCTCCTTCTCGAGTAAGGTCGCCGCGAGGCCGACGCGCGACCCGGGGTCACGACCGCTCGAGCACCGTGACCTCGTCGCCGACCCGGAGCGCCCCGCCGCCCTCGTGCACGAGGTTCTGCCCGAACATCACCTTGTCGCCGACGCGGCGGTACGTCGCGAGCGTCGCGAGCGGCTCCCTGCCGCGCTCGGCGGTCGCCTGGTCCACGGTGGTGGTGGCGCAGCGGCTGCACGGCTTGACGACGTGGAACACGACCTGCCCGATCCGGATCCGGCGCCAGCCGTCCTCGGCGTACGGCGCGCAGCCGCGCACGACCAGGTTGGGCCGGAAGCGGTTCATCTCGACCGGCCGCGCGAGGCGCCGGTTGAGGTCCGCCAGCGACGCCTCGGAGATCAGCAGGAACGGGTACGAGTCGGCGAACCCGACCTCGGCGTCGGGAGCCGCGCCCCGACGCTCGACCGCGCGGTGCGACGCATCCGGCATGAACACGAGCTCGCACGCGCACCCGAGGACGGCCGAGATCCATCCCGAAGCCCCGTGAGGGGCCGGCTGCGCGTCGCAGACGTCGTCCCACACCCGCACGCGGACGGTCGCCGCGTCCTCCGGCGGCCGCGCGAGCGTGAGCGGCTCCGTCCCGGGCGCCGACAGGACGAGGTGCGATCCGGTCTGCGCGACCGAGACGAGGGCGAGCCGGGGGCGCGTCCGCTGGCTCAGAAACACGCGCTCCCCCTCGACGACCATCCACCTGCGGTCGCCGTCGAGGCCGCGCGGCCCCACGGTCGCGCTCGCGCACGCGACGCCGCGCGCCGACTTGACCGGGTACACGTTGAGCCCCGACAGCTCGAGTGCGCTCATCCCGGCGAATTGTGCCCCGGCGGCGCCGGTTCCTCAACCGGTGCGCCGGCGATACCGCGCGCACCGTGCGGGAAGCCGGCGCCCGCCGGCGCTGTTCCACCAGCCGACCGCCGCACACGGAGGAGGCAGATGAACCGACCCGTCCACTTCGAGATCCTCGCCGACGACCCCGGCAAGATCGCCGAGTTCTACACCAAGGTACTGGGCTGGCAGGTCGCCTCCTGGGAGGGGCAAACCTACTGGCTGGTGACGACCGGCCCCGACGGCACGCGGGGGATCAACGGCGGGATCATGGGCCGCCACTTCGCGCAGCGCGTCATCAACACGGTCGAGGTGGATTCGCTCGCCGACGCGCTCGCGCGGGTCGAGTCCGCGGGCGGCGCCAAGATCCACGGCCCCAGCGAGATCCCCGGCATCGGCATGCACGCCTACTGCGCCGACCCGGAGGGCACTATGTTCGGGCTGCTCCAGCCCACCCGCACCGCCTGAGCGCCGCCGCGGGCGCTGAAACACCGCCCCCTGGCGGGCCGTTCTCCAGAGCGGGAGGGCCACACCATGGACGCTCTTGGAGAGCAGCTTCCAGGCCGTGTTCACGACGCACACGCCCGGCTCGAGTACGCCAAGGTGGCACCCGGCGCGATCCAGGCGCTGCGGGGGCTCGACTCGTACGTCCGCACGAGCGGCCTCGAACCGGCGCTCGTCGAGCCGGTGAAGGTCCGCAGCTCGCAGATCAACGGGTGCGCGTACTGCATCGACATGCACACCAAGGACGCCCGCGCGGAGGGCGAGAGCGAGCAGAGGCTGTACGCGCTCCCGGCGTGGCGCGAGGCGCCGTTCTTCACCCAGCGCGAGAGGGCGGCGCTCGAGTGGGCGGAGGCGCTGACCGCGGTCGCCGAGGGCCACGTGCCGGACGACGTGTACGAGCACGCGCGACGACAGTTCACTGAGAAGGAGCTCGTCGACCTCGCGGTCGCCGTGGCCGCGATCAACGCGTGGAACCGGATCGCGGTCTCGTTCCGCGCCGTCGCCGGGAGCTACCAGCCCAAGAGGCACTGACACACGAGTCGGAGTGGTCGCTCAGCGCCCCGTCCACAGCCACACGCGGACGCGGGCGGCATCGCGCAGCATCTGCACGCCGTGTCGAAGCGGGTGTACGCGGGAGGCGTCGACGTGGTGCCAGCGCACCGGAACCTCCGCGATCGTCGCGCCGAGACGCCGCGCCCGGGCCAGCAACTCGACGTCGAAGGCGAAACCGTCGAGGCGGAGCGCGCCCGCGAGGCGGCGCGCGAGCTCACCGTCGAGGAGCTTGAACCCGCACTGCGTGTCCTTCAGGTGCGTGAGGCCGAGGAGCCGGAGCGCGACGTTGAAGAGGCGCCCGAGCGTCTCCCTCGCCCACGGCTGGTGCCGCCCGATCAGGTCGCGCCGCACCCCCCGGGACCCGACGGCGAGGTCGGCCCCGCTCGCGAGCAGCGCCTCGACCTCCTCGACCGGCGTGGAGAGGTCCGCGTCCGTGACGAGGACCCACCGCCCGCGGCTTGCGGCCAGGCCGGTGCGCACCCCGGCGCCCTTCCCGGTGTTGCGGGCGAGGCGGATCAGGCGGGCCTCGATACCGGGCGGCGGGACGAACGCCTCGACCACCGCAGGCGTCCGGTCGGCCGATCCGTCGTCGACGACCACAACCTCGGCGGGGAGGAGCTCCGCGTGCCCGCCCAGGTACCTCCCGATCCGGTCGAGCGTGGACGGCAGGCGCTGCTCCTCGTTGTACGCGGGAACTACAACGGTCAGGGTGATTTGGGTCGCCACGGCGCCTACCTGCGATGGTATACTGAGTCGAGCCACCGTGCAGAAGATGACGCCGGGGAGAGCAGGGAGGCCGGCATGGCGCGCGTCGTCTGGGAGTATCGCATCATTAACGTCCGCTCGGAGAACTACCGCCTCGACCCGATGAAGGAATCGGACCTGAACCGCCTCGGCGAGGACGGGTGGGAGCTCGTAGGGATCACCGCGATCAACTTCAAGACCGGGGCGACCGACCACATCGGCATGGTGTTCAAGCGCCCGCGGGAATCGACCGGTAGCTGAGCGCTCCCCCTGCGAGCCGCTCGGCCGCGCTCTCCCCTCCGCGGCGCACGACGAGCGGAACGCCCGCAAGCGGCATCGAGATCAGCCAGACGCCCCACGTGCGACACACCCGCCCGGCGGGTATCGGACGAGAGAAGCACACGCCGAGGACGAGCATCCCGGGCGTCGCGCGCCAACCCCACAGGCACCCGAGGGCGGCAACGCTCACGGCCTCGACGCCCGCCACCGCCGCGAGCGCGAACTGGAGCGGGGAGATGCCGCCGAGGAGCAGCGCCGCCGCCGCCACGGCCGCGCCGACGCCGATCAGGGTGATCGCGGCGTCTGCGAGCGCGGCGACCCACAGGCGCAGCGTGCCGGCGGCCCGGAAGGGCGGCGTCGCCGGTTGGCCCTCCGCCGACGCGGGGCCGACCGGTCCTCCCGGCGGCTCGAGTTCCCACACCAGCGGTATGTCGAGCTGTCCCGGCGGGGGGTTGCGCGGCGCCATCAGTCGACCTGCCGCAGGTCGACGTTGCTCACGAAGATCTGGTACCTCGGGTCGACCGGCCTCGACAGGTAGCTCTTGGCGAGCTGCTGGAGCCGGTCGGCGTCCGGGTCGGTGACGCGCTTCGAGAGCTCCACGAGCAGCTCGTGCCCCTCCGCGACCTGGTACTTCCGCAGGTGCAGCACCGCGATGTTGAACGTCGCGACCGACCACAGGTGGAGCGCCTCGGGGTCCTCGGGGTGGTTCTTCAGGATCTGGTCGGTGAGCGACCGGATCGACTCCCAGTTCTTGCCCGCCACCGCATCGGCGAGGGCGGGGATCGCGGGATCGTAGGCGGTGATCTCCGACTGCAGCTTCACCAGGCCGGCGTCGCCCGGCACCTTGGCCAGCCCCTCGCGGACCAGGATCATCGCCTTCACGTGGTGGCTCGCGGCGAGCGCATTCTTGACGGCCTGGTCGCTCGCGACCGGCTTCGGCGCGGATGCTGCCTTGAGCCGCCGCTGGTACTCGAGCACGCGCTGGTTGACGCGGTTCGCGAGCTCCCCCTCGATCCCGCCTTGAAGGCTCTGGAGGAGCTGGATCGCATCCTGGAGCCGGCCCTGCTTGGCGAGCTGCTCGGACTCCGCGAGCGCCGAGATCGCCGCCGTCTTCCCGCTCGAGAACACCTTGCCACGGAAGACGAGCACGGCGACGCCGGCCAGCACGAGGACCCCCAGCGCGATGCCGATCCACGCCAGCGGCAACGGGGCCCGGCGCGCTCGCTGGGGGGCCTCGGGTACGAGCTCCGGGATCTCGGCGGCGGCGCGCGGCTCCGGAGGCGCGAGGGTGCGCGCGACCGGCGCGGCGGCCGTCGACGAGATCGCCGCCGGCACGAACTCGTCGCGGAACAGATCCTCCTCTGCCGTCAGGCTGGACGCCGGCGGCGGCGGCGCGGACGGCGTCTCGAGGCGCTGCAGGAGGTCGTGCGCTTCGAGGTGCTGCGGGACGAGCTTGAGCACCTGGAGGCAGAGCGTGCGGGCGTCGTCGATCCGCTTCTGGTCGAACGCCTCCCGCGCCTCGTAGAAGTACTGCTCCGCCTGCCGGTCGACCTCCTCGCGGCGCCGGCGCGCCTGCTCGATCCGGCGGTCCGCCTCGGCGTTCGAGACGTCGATCAGGTAGATCCTCGACCACGTGTCGATCGCGCTCTGGAAGTCGCTGCGTTCGAACTCCCGCTGCCCCTGCTCCAGCAGCTCGGCGACCCGGGTGGATGTCCCCTCCGCCGGGCCCGGAGCGGCCGCCTGGAACTCGCCTCCCGGACCCGCCTGGAAGTCCACCGGCGCGCCCGCTCCCGGCGCGTCGAACCTCATCCCGCCGGCGGGCACCGCGGGCGCTGGCGACGCCACCGGGGGCGGCGGCGCGGCCGCCGCGCCGGCCGGCTGTGGCGGCGCGGGTGCACCGAACGGCTTCGGGGGGGCGACCGGAGCCGGCGGTGGGACCGGCGCCGGGGGCGCGGTCGGCCGGGCGGGAGGCGGCGCGGCCGCGGCAGCGGCCACGGGCTGCGCGGACGGTGACGGCGGGCCCCCCGCCTCCGGAGTCTGCTCGAACACCTCGAACTCGAAGTCGGGCTCGGCCTCGGTCGCGAGTGGCTGCGCCGCGAGCTGCAGCCGGCGCTCGAGCACGGCGAGGTCGGGGTTCGTGGGGTCGAGCCCCTTGGCGAGCTTGAGGAACCCCCTCGCCTCCTCGGCGAGGCCGGCGTCGAGCGCCTGGCGGATCCGTTCGATGTGCGTTTGGATCTCTCCGCCCGACCGCATCCGCTCCTGGATCTCGGCGGAGAGCTGCCTCGCCTCGGGGTGCCCGGGGAGCTCGCGGAGAACTTCCTGGACCAGCGTCATCGCGCCTTCGAGGTCGCGCTGGGCGAGCGCCTGGCGCGCCTTGGCGATCGTGCCGTCGACGTCGACGTCGCCGTGAGCCGCGACCTCGCCGATGAGTTGGCCGAGGTCCACCGGCGCGCCCGCCGCGATCGCCTGCTCGAGGCGCTGAGCGGGCGCGAAGCTGGCGTCCACGTCCGCGATCGAGCGCAGGATCGTGCGCGCCTCGTCGCCGTGCCCCTCGCGGTACAGGCGAACGGCCTCCTTGAAGGCCGTGAGAATGCGCTGCTGGACAGCCTGATCGAGGTTCGAATCTCCCGGGTACGCCATCGGGTCATGCTAGCGCCCCGCTGCGGGGCGGTCAACGCGGGCGCGCGCCGAGGGAGCGGAGCTTGCGGTACAGGTGCGAGCGCTCGAGGCCGAGCACGCGCGCCGCCCGCGACATGTTGCCGCCGCACGACGCGACCACCCGCTCGATGTACTTGCGCTCGAAACGCTCGCGCGCCTCCTTGAGCGTGGTGACCGCGCCCGCGTCGGAGGCCGCGGCGGCGGGAAGGTCCAGGACGGAGGGGGTGATCTCGTCGCCGGGGACCATGATCATGAGGCGCTCGACCAGGTTCCGCACCTCGCGGACGTTCCCGGGCCAGTCGTGCGACCGCAGCGCCTCCATCGCGGCCGCCGTGAGCCGCTTGGGCCGCGTCCCGATCCGGCGCGCGAACCTGCGCATGAACTCCTGCACGAGCAGGGGGACGTCCTCCGGCCGCTCGCGGAGGGGGGCGACCCTGATCGGGATCACGTTGAGCCGGAACAGGAGATCCTGGCGGAAGCGGCCGGCGGCGATCTCGTCCTCGAGGTTCTTGTTGGTGGCCGCGACGACGCGAACGTCGACCTTCACCTCGTGCGACCCCCCGAGGCGCGTGAAGCTGGATTCCTGCAGGACCCGGAGCACCTTCGCCTGCGTCAGGAGGCTCATGTCGCCCACCTCGTCGAGGAACAGCGTGCCTCCGTCGGCGAGCTCGAACTTCCCGCGCTTGCTCTCGACGGCCCCGGTGAACGCCCCCTTGAGGTGGCCGAACAGCTCGCTCTCGATGAGCTCGGCCGGGATCGCCGCGCAGTTGACGGCGACGAACGGTCCCGCAGTGCGGCGCGACTGGCGGTGGAGCTGCCGCGCGACGACCTCCTTGCCGGCGCCGTTGGGGCCCATGATCAGGACCCGCGAGTCGGTGGGCGCGGCGAGCGCGATCTGCCGCCTGAGCTCCACGACCGCGGGCGAGATCCCGGTGAGCGACGGCTCCTCCTCGTCGCGCTCCGCCAGGAGCTGCTGCTCGAGGCGTGCGTGCGCGAGGGCGTTGCTGACGGTGACGAGCACGCGCTCGAGCGCGAGCGGCTTCTCCAGGAAGTCGACCGCGCCCTCCCGGAGCGCGCGCACTGCCTGCTCGGCGCTCGCGTGCCCCGAGATCATCACGACCGGCAGCCGCTGCCCCGAGTTGCGCATCCGCTGCAGCGTCTCGATGCCGTCGATCCCGGGGAGCGCGACGTCGAGCAGGACGAGGTCGTACAGCTCGCGCGACGCCGCCGCGAGCGCCTCCTCGCCGGAAGGCACCGCAGTCACTGCGAACCCCTCGTCACGCAGGATCTCCCCGAGCTGGTCGAGGATCCCCGGCTCGTCGTCGACGACGAGGATGCTGCCGTGGCTCACGCCTCGCCCTCCGGGATCCGCACCACCGCGCGCACGCCGTGCGGCTGGTTCGGCTCGAGCCTCACCGTTCCCCCGTGGTCGCTCACGATTCGCTGCACCATCGCGAGTCCCACGCCGGAGCCGCGGCCCTTCGTCGAGTAGAACGGCTGGAAGATCAGCTCCGGGTCCTCCATCGGCAGGCCGGACCCCTGGTCGGTCACGGAGACCACCACCTCGCCCCCGTCTCGCTCGACCGCGACCTCGACCGCCCCTCCGGAGGGCGAGGCCTCCACCGCGTTGTCGATCAGGTTCGTCAGCACCTGGCGGAACTGCTCGGGGTCGAGGAGGACCTCACGACCTCCGGAGCCGTCGGCGAGCACAACCGAGAGTCCGTCGCGGACGCCCTGGTAGAGCGCCACCGCCTGAGCGGCGAGCTCCCCGATCGGCACCGGCCGGCGTGCGAGCGCGGGCATCTTGGCGTAGCGCGAGAAGCTGTCGACCATCTCCTGCATCGCCTGGACGTGCTCGACGATCGCGTGGCTCCCCTGCGCGACGACCTCGCCGATGTCGTCGTCGCCGCGCTCGACGTGGCGCGCCATCCGCTCGGCCGCCAGACGGATCGGCGTCAGCGGGTTCTTGATCTGGTGCGCGATCCGCCGCGCGACCTCGCTCCACGCGGCCTGGCGCTGCGCCCGGAGCAGCTGCGTGAGGTCCTCGAGCGCCACGACCCACCCCTCGGGCCGCGCCGGGTCGCCGAGCGGCACGACTGCCATCTCGAGGTTGCGCGCGATCCCGCCCGGGTAGATCGTGAGCGAGCCACGGACCGCTCCGTCGGCCGTGCGGACCGTCTCCGCCAGGCGCGTGAGACCCGCCTCGCCGAGGGCCGCCAGGGGCAGCTCTCCGGTGGCCAGCTCCGGAACGCCCAGCATCGCCGCCGCCGCGGGGTTCCCGACCACGCGCCCGCGCTCCGCGTCGAGAGTGAGGACGCCGGTGCGCACGGCTCCCAGCACCGCGTCGAGACGGCGGACGGTGGACTTCAGCTCGTTCTCGCGCTGGCTCAGGCGCTGCATCATCGAGTTGAACGAGCCGACCAGCATCCCGACCTCGTCCTCCGCGGGGAGCGGAACGGTCTCGAGCGACTCGCCGCCCGCGATCCTCTGCGTCGTCGCGGCGAGGGCGAGCAGCGGCGCGGTGAACCGGCGCGAGAGGTAGAGCCCGAGCCAGATCGCGCCGAACGCCACGATCAGCGCGAGACCGCCGAACCCGAGCACGACCGTCGCCGTGATCGTCGGGCGCTCCATCTTGAGCCGCTCGTACGCGACGCCGCCGGCCGCGAGCCGGCCCTGGGCCGCCACCAGGTCCTCGGGGAGCGCCTCGCCCACGAGCACGGCGAACCCGTCCGGGAGCCGCTTCCACGCGCGGACCACCAGCGTCCCGCCGAATCGCTCCCCGCGCACGCCGTCCGCCTTGAACGCCTCGGGCGGGAGCGGCGGGAGTCTCTGGAGCAGGCGCTGGTGCGGGTCGGCGAGCTCGACCAGGGGGATGCCGTCCCGGAGCAGACCGGTGAGGTGGTCGCCCAGCTCGGCGTGCAGCCGCTCGAGCTCGACAAGGCGAGCCGGCTCGCCGGGGATCGCAGCCAGGCGCTCCGCGATCACCCCGGCGGCGCGGGTCGCCCGTGCCTCCGTCTGGGCCCGCACGCTCCCTGAGAGCTCCAGCCCGGCGCTTGCCATGCGCTCCACCGGCTCGGAGAACCACGCCTTCGCGGCGCCGGAGAGCAGGGCGGCCGAGAGCAGGAACAGGAGCGCCGTGGGGACGAGGATCACGACGAGGTAGGAGAGGAGGAGCTTCGTGCGGAAGCGCGATCCGAGGATCCCGTAGTGCCGCTCGAGCGCGAGCTTGAGGAAGTTGCGCAGCAGGATGAACAGGAGGATCGCGATCAGCGTGAGGTCGAACCACCACAGCAGGAACGTCAGGAGCCGGTTGGTGAACTGCTCGGCCGGCAGGCGCGCCATCCGCGAGAAGAGCGCGTACCCGACGCCCGCGAGCAGGAGGAGGAGCAGGTACATCCCGGCGAGGAAGCGGTTCTGCCGCCGGTAGCGCTGCCAGCTGCGCCGCCAATCCCTCACGGGAGCTCCGGCACCGACAACCCCACCCAGTCGGTCCCGACCGTGGAGGGGATCACGAGCAGCTTGTAGTGGGTGAGGAACTCCGCCCGCAGGAACAGGAGGAGAGGTTCCCGGTGGAGCGGTACGGCGATCTCGCACTTCGGCGGGTGGGTCACCCAGCGGATCGCCTCGTCGAGGCTCCCGACCTGCCCCGACGCGAGGATCTCGCCGTCCATCTCCGCCACGAGCGTGAACACGCCGGTGAGCGGGTCGCGCTGGGCCTTCACGACGAGCTCGTGCCCGGCGACGCGCTGGTCCCACAGCCAGTGCCGGTTGCGGTACAGCCTGAAGCGGTAGGTGATGCTCACGGGAGCGCCTGCGGCGAGAGCCTCGCTCCACTCGGCGGGGAGCTCCTTGTGGACGGTGACCTCGACCGCGAGGCGGCCGGGCGCCGGCGTAAGCACGACATCGAGCTCAGGCAGCGGCGCCGCGGCCAGCAGGATTGCGGCCAGGATCATAGTGTGGCAATCGTACCACACCCCGCACGACAGCCGACAGCTCACCCCCACCCACCCAACTAGCTGACAGCTCTCCGCCGCACACCCGACCAGCCGACAGCTGACAGCCCCCCCACCCACCCGAGAAACAAGGCATCTGGGAGGGGAGGGAGGCTGTGAGCTGTGAGCTGTGAGCTGTGAGCTGTGAGCTGTGAGCTGTGAGCTGTGAGCTGTGAGCTGTGAGCGGTCTCTCAGCCGGCGACCAACGCCTCGGGCTCGAGCGTCCCGCCGTACGGCCGCACCGTGAACGGGGCCAGCCGGTCCGGCTCCGCGAGTTCCCACGCCTCGGGCGTGGCCAGGAGCGCGGAGACGACGGCCACGTGGAGCGCATGCCCCGCCCGCTGCGCCACGACCTGAGCGCGCAACGGGTACTCCAGGAGCGCGAGGTCGCCGAGCAGGTCCAGCACCTTGTGGCGCACGAACTCGTCGCGGAACCTGAGCTCGCCCGAGAGGACGCGCTCGCGGTCCACGACGATGCAGTTGTCGAGCGAGCCGCCGAGGCCGAGCCCGCGACGGCGGAGCGCGGCGACCTCCTCCAGGAACCCGAACGTCCGCGCGGGCGCGATCGACGTCGCGAACCGCTCGGGCGTGATCGTCGCGACGAAGCGCTGGCGACCCACGGCGGGCGAGTCGTAGCGGACGCGGTAGTCCACGGCCAGCTCCGGCGCCGGGCGGAGCTCGATCCAGCGCTCGTCGTCGCCGACGCGGACGGTCCGTCGAACCAGGATCTCGGGCAGCGTCGCCCCCTGCTCAACGACCTTGGCACGGTGGATGAGCTCCACGAACGGCAGCGCGGAGCCGTCGAGGACCGGCACCTCGGCCGCGGAGAGGTCCGCGAACACGTTGGTCACGCCGGTTCCGGCGAGTGCCGCCATCAGGTGCTCGACCGTGCGCGCCTCGGCTCCCCGCAGCCGCAGCGTCGTCGCGTACGCGAGGTCGCGGGCGTTCTCGGCCCGGGCCGGGATCGCGATCCCGATGTCGGTCCGGACGAACACCACGCCGGTGCCGGGCGGGGCGGGCCGTAGGCGGAGCGCGACCTGCTCCCCGCCGTGGATCCCCACGCCGTTCACCGCGACCTCCCGCCGGATCGTCTTCTGCAAGGGCATTCGCCGCCTCCGGCCGGGACTCCAGCGAGAAGCGTGCCATCGGCGGCGGCGGCGCCGGTCCGGGTCGCTGTGGCCGTCGCGCCCCGCCTGTGGCTGGGGTGCCACACACTCCGGTGCTAGACTCTCGTCCGGGAACGCGATGCCGCCAGCCTGGGACGCCGAGCGCGAGCGCAGGGCCAAGGAGCTCCTCTACCGCTGCATGGAGGAGTTGCAGGCAACCAAGGCGGCGCTCTACCTCGAGGGGGCCGACGGCGAGTTCACGCTGGCTACGAGCTACGGGTTCGGGCGGAGGGACAAGCTCCCCGAGTCGCTGGCGATCGGCCATCCGCTCCTCGATTGGGTGCGCCGGAGGCGTACGGCGCCCACCTATCTCAACGAATCCGAGGAGCTCCCGGCGCTCCACGCCCACCTCGAAGGTGCCGGGACATCGCGCCTCCTGACGATCCCGATCACCGTCGCGGACCGGCTGGTCGGGCTCGTGGACGTCAGAGACAGGTCCCGCAAGGCCCGGTTCGGTCCCGAGGACGTGACCATCGCCAAGAGCATCCGCTTGGCGCTCGAGCGGTTCCTGATGGAGACCGGCGCCTACGGCGAGGTGCCGCCGGCCGCCCGGGAGACCGGTGCGCCCGTCGCGCCGCCTCCGCCGCCCGCGGCCCCCGCACTCCCGCACCGGTGGGCGGTAGAGGAGCTGACCGGCCTCGTCAGGTCGCTTGCGCGGCTGCCGGACGTGGCCGCGGCGGCGGTGACGGTGACGGACGGGGCCAGCACCCGCGTCCTCGCCCTGCGCGCGTCGCCGCTCGACCAGCAGCACCGGGAGGGGCTCACCACGCACCAGGCGCGCGCGCTGCTGGGAGCCGGCGTCCGCATGCCGCCGCCGGAGCGCTGGGGGTGGGACGAGCAGTCGAGCGGCGGCACCCAGACCCGGCAGGAGGAGATCCGGACGGCCGTGCTCCTCACCGGTCCCCCCGTCTGGATCGCGCTCTCGCTCGTCACGCCGGCGGGGTCGACGTCGGGCGACCCGATCTTCGCCGCGGCGCTCCATCATCTCGAGCTCGCGAGCGCGTTGCGCGACTACCGGAGGGCGACCAGGAACCTCGCCCGCATCCTGCTCGAGCCCGGCGAGACCGCGTATCCGCACCTCCGCCAGCACTCGCAGACCACCTCGGAGATCGCCCAGCGCGTGGCGGCCGCCCTTCGCCTCACGCCGGACCACGAGGAGCTCGTCACCGTCGCGGCGTACCTCCACGACGTTGGGCTGCGGGAGCTCGAGTACTCGCGCGTGTACCGCATGGAGAGGCCGGGCGAGGCGGAGCGCCGCCTCTACCAGCGCCACCCCGTCGTGGGCGCACGGATCGTGGAAGCGGCGGAGTTCCCGGGCGACCTGGCCGGCGCGATCCGCCATCACCACGAGCGCTGGGACGGCACCGGGTACCCGCAGCGCCTCGCCGGGAACCTGATCCCGCTGCCGAGCCGGATCATCCACCTCGCCGAGGTGTACGACGTGCTCACGTCGCCGTCGTCGTACCGCCGTCAGATGCCCCGCGACGCCGCGCTCGACGCCATCCGCGCCGAGGCCGGGCGCCAGTTCGACCCCGATCTGGTGCCGGTGCTCGCCGAGGTCGTGCGTCAGTGAAGGTGCTGGCCAGCAACCGCCGCGCCCGCTTCGAGTACGAGTTCCTCGAGCGCATCACCGCCGGCGTCGTCCTCACCGGGAGCGAGGTGAAGTCCATCCGAGAGGGACACGCGAAGATCATGGAGGGATGGGTCTCGTTCGAGGGCGGGGAGGCGTTCCTGGCCGACGTCAACATCGCGCCGTACGAGAACGCGGGCTACTCCAACCACGACCCCACCCGCCGGCGGAAGCTCCTCCTCGCCAAGAGGGACATCGTCCGCCTGGCGAGCAAGGTCGCCGAAAAGGGGCTCTCCGTCGTCCCGGTCGCGATCGGCCTCGAGGGGAACTGGATCAAGGTCGACCTCGCCCTGGTGCGCGGCAAGAAGCTCCACGACAAGCGCGAGACGATCAAGCGGCGGACGCTCGACCGCGAGGCCGCAGCGGCGATGAAGGAACGGCGGTAGCCGGCCGGCCCGCCGCGCCGACCGCTCCCCGACACCTGTTCCGTTCCGCTCTCGTGCCGTGCCTCCTCGCGGTTCGAGCCCGGAACCGACTCCGACGAGCTCCTCGGAGCGCCGATCTCCGCTATGAAGGAGCGGGCTCATCGCGTCCCGCGAGGCGGTAGACTGCCCGTCGCGACCATGGACAGGCCGGTCACCGTCGCGGTGTTCGTCTCGCCCCACGGCTTCGGCCACGCCGCGCGCGCGTGCGCCGTGATGCAGGCGCTCGCCGACCTCGAGCCGTCCGTCCGCTTCGAGGTGTTCACGCTCGTCCCGGAGTGGTTCTTCCGCGACTCGCTCGCCTGCCGGTTCCGCTGGCGCCGGCTCCTCACCGACGTCGGCCTCGCGCAGGCCACTCCGCTCGTCGAGGACCTCGACGCCACGCTCGCGCAGCTGTCGACGTTCCTGCCGTTCTCCGACGCCGCCCTCGACGATGTCGCCCGCGTCGTCTCCGACACCGAATGCGCGCTCGTGATCGCGGACATCTCGCCGCTCGGGATCGCAGCAGCGCGGAGGGCCGGCGTGCCGTCGGTCCTGATCGAGAACTTCACGTGGGACTGGATCTACGAGCGGTATCTCGGGACCCACCCCGCCTTCCGGGTCCCGATCGAGGCGCTCGCTCCCCTGTTCGCGGCTGCGGACCTCAGGCTCCAGACCGAGCCCGTGTGCCGGACCGTCGCGGGCGGGCTCACGGTCGCGCCGGTGAGCCGCGCGCCCCGGTCGCCCCGCGACCAGACCCGGAGTCGCCTCGGGGTCGACGCGGGGACCGCGCTCGTTCTGGTCACGATGGGGGGCGTGCCGTGGCGCCACACCGCTCTCGACGCCCTCGAGACCTCGTCCGACGCGGTGTTCGTCGTCCCCGGCGCCTCCGAGGCGGTCGAGCGCCGCGGCAGCCTCCTCGCACTCCCGAACCGGTCGGGGTTCTTCCACCCCGACCTGGTCGCGGCCTCCGACGCCGTCGTCGGGAAGCTCGGGTACAGCACGCTCGCGGAGTGCTACGGGGCAGGGGTCCCGTTCGCGTACGCGACGCGCGGCACGTTCCGTGAGTCGGGGCCGCTGGCGGTATTCGTCGCCGACCGGATGCGCGGCATGGCGCTCGCCCCGGAGGACGTCGAACGCGGGACGTGGCCGGCGGTCGTCCCCGCGCTGCTGGCGCTCCGGCGCCTCGGAGGCGCGCGCGAGAACGGCGCGACGGCGGCGGCCCGGCTCCTTCTCGGCCGCCTGCGCACCCGGACGGCCGGCGCCCCGGGGCCTCGCCCGGTGTAGGATCGGGCGCGTGATCCGGCTCCGATCGCCGTGGCCCGCCGCGGCCGCGCTCTCGGTCGCCGCGCTGGGGTGCACCGCGCCTTCCGGCGAACCCGTCGCGGCGACGCCGACGCCCTCGGCGGGCCGCCTGGTGTTCCTCGCGGAGCCGTGCCCGACGTGCCACGGGCGCGACCGCATGGGGACCAACGTCGGGCCCCCGATCGCAGACCTGCGCGGCCGCTGGGACGAGAGCACGCTCACGCGCTTCCTGCGCGCGCCGGCCGCCTTCAAGCAGGCCGACCCGCGTCTGCGCCAGATCTCGGAGCGGTACCGGTCCGACATGCCGGCGTTCTTCTCCGCCGACGAGCGCCGCACTCGGTCGCTCGTCCACTACCTTCTCGGCGAGTAGGGCACCGCGTACGAGGCGCTCGCGTGCGGGGCCGTCTCAGGTCGGGCGGCGGAACAGCGGTGGACGTTGACGCCGGCGCGTAGTAGTATGAATCGACATGCAGGGAGCAGTCGACGCCTCTCGCGGGCCGATCCGCAGGTCCGGCCGACGCCAAGCTCCGAGCGTGGGCGTCCCCGATCTGTTCGAGACCATCACATGACCGACGTGAAGATACCCGAGGGCGTACCCGACCGGACGTTGACCGAGCGCGCCGCCCGCATCGCAGGTCTCCGGAGCTTCGAGACCCCGACGCTGGAGGCGGTCGAGCGCCGGCGCCTTCAGCTCTGGGTCATGACGCTCTCGCTCCTCCTCTCGGTCGTCATCGCGCTCGTCACGTTCACCGCCTGGCGCGACGACGTCCCCGCCCGCTGGGTCCCTCCGGCCGCGCTCCAGATCGGCCTGCTGGTCGTCGTCGGTCTGTTCTGCGCGTACGCCATCGAGAAGGAGCTGCAGCTCCGCCGGCTCACCAAGCTCCTCGTGGACGAGCGCGTCCTGACCGCCGCGCTCACCAACCGCCTGCGCGAGGTCTCGACGCTGCTCGAGGCGGCGAAGGCGATGAACCTCGTCCTCGACCTCCAGCAGGTGCTCCAGACGATCCTGGAGTGCGCCCACGAGCTGCTCGAGACGCACGACGGCTCGATCATGCTCGTCCACGGCGGCAGCGAGCTGCGCACGGTGAGCGTGTGGGGCACGAGCGGGGCGTTCGGCGCGAGGGTGAGCTTCGGCGACGGGATCGCCGGCCGAGTCGCGCAGACCCGCGAGCCGGTGCTGGTCACGGGCGTCGTCAACCCCGAGCGCTGGGCCGCCGCGGACGGCGCCGTCGAGCCGCCCACGAGCTCGATGTCGGTCCCCCTGATCCACCGCGACGCGCTGCTCGGCGTCCTCAACGTGAACGCGACCGGCGGGACGATCTACACGGAGCACCAGCTCCGCGCCCTGAGCCTCTTCGGCGAGCAGGCCGCGGCCGCGATCGCCAACGCCCGGCTGTACGAGGAGCAGCGGCTGCTCGCGTCCCAGAACGTCTACCAGGCGCTCCACGACCTGCTCACGAACCTGCCGAACCGCGCGCTCTTCCTCGACCGCGTCAACCACGCGCTCTCGCGCCGGCGGCGGACCGGCCAGCTGGTGGCCCTGCTGTTCCTCGACCTCGACGACTTCAAGCTGATCAACGACAGCCTCGGCCACGCAGCCGGCGACGACGTGCTGATCTCTTTCGCCGACCGGCTGCGGGGCACCGTCCGCTCCGGCGACGCGATGGCGCGTTTCGGCGGCGACGAGTTCGCGATCCTGGTCGAGGACGTCTCGTCCCCCTCGGACGCCTTCGCCGCCGCAGAGCGCATCATGGCGCTCTTCTCCGAGCCGTTCTCGGTCGGCGACCGGCGCGTCTGGCTGCGGGCCAGCATCGGTATCGCGCTCGAGAGCCTCACGGCGTCGAGCGCCGAGTCGCTGGTGCGCAACGCCGACACGGCGAAGAACGTCGCCAAGAGCCAGGGGAAGGGCCGGATCGTGGTGTTCGACGAGGCGATGCACGCCGACGCCCTCCAGCGGCTCGACCTCGAGGCCGAGCTCAAGCGCGCCGTCGAGGAGGGCCAGCTCGACATCCACTACCAGCCGATCTTCGCGCTCGCCCAGGGGCACGTCATCGGCGTCGAGGCGCTCGTGCGGTGGCGGCACGCGGGGCGCGGCCTGCTGCCCGCGGGCAGCTTCCTGCCGCTCGCCGGACAGGTCGGCCTGATCCTCGAGATCGACCGTTGGGTGCTCCGCCACGCGTGCCAGACGATCCAGGAGATCCGCCGCGAAATGCCGCTCCCCGAGGGGTTCCTCCTGACCGTCAACGTGTCGGCCACCCACCTCCAGGAGCCGGCCCTCGTGGACGAGGTCGCGGATGCGCTGCGGAGCACGCAACTCGAGCCCGAGCGCCTCGTGCTCGAGATCACGGAGGGCGCGATCCTCCTCGACAGCGAGAAGACCTCGGCCCACCTCAACAAGCTCAAGGCGCTCGGCGTCAAGCTCGCGCTCGACGACTTCGGGACGGGGTACTCGTCGCTCGCCCACCTGCGGCGCCTCCCGGTCGACATGGTCAAGATCGACCGAGTCTTCATCGAGGGGATCACGAGCGACAAGGGGGCCAACGCGCTCGTGCAGGCGATCGTCCGGCTGGGGCGAGGCCTCAACATCGAGGTCGTCGCCGAAGGGATCGAGCACCGGGCGCAGGCCGAGGTCCTGACCCAGCTCCACTGCCCGTACGGGCAGGGGTGGTATCTCTCGGTCGACCTCCCGCGCGAGGGGCTGACCGATTTCCTCAGGCGACCGTCCTGAGCCTGCCGCGGCCCGCGGCCGGGCGCGACGCGCGGCCGATGGTACAGTCGGGCGATGCGGCGCCCGATTCGCCCCTCAGAGCTCCTTCCAGACGGTGCCGGGCGCAGTGAGACGGAGCGTCCGGCGGGTCGGGCCGACATCCTGGTCGCGACGTGCATCGCCTCGTTCCTGCCGCCGTTCATGTCGTCCACACTCAACCTCGCCACCACGGCGATGAGCGCCGACCTGCGCGCATCGGCGCTCCAGGTCAACTGGATCGTCAGCGCGTTCCTGATCGCCTCCGCCGCGTGCCTGCTGCCGTTCGGACGGCTGGGCGACATGGCGGGCCGGAAGCGGCTCTTCGTCATCGGGATGACCGCGTACGCCGCGTTCTCGGCGGCGTGCGCGGTCGCGCCCTCGGCGACGTCGCTGGTCGCGCTGCGCGCCGCGCAGGGGGCTGGAGGCGCGATCGGATTCGCGTCGTCGGTCGCGATCCTCGCCGGGGCGTTCCCGCCGGGAGAGAGGGGACGAGTCCTCGGCATCAACAGCGCGGCCGTGTACACCGGGCTCTCGCTGGGGCCGGTCCTCGGCGGTGTCCTCACCCAGCACCTCGGGTGGCGCAGCGTCTTCCTCGCGAGCGCCGCTCTGGGGGTGCCGGCGGTGCTCCTGATGGCGCTGCGCGTCGCGGACGAGTGGCGCGGGGCTCCCGCGGAGGAGTACGACTGGTGGGGAGCGCTCACGTGGACGGCGAGCCTGGCGGCGCTGATGGCGGGGATCTCGACGATCAAGACCGCCCGGGGCGGCCGCTGGCTCGCACTCGCGGGGTGCGCCGGCCTCGCGGCGTTCGTCGCGCGCGAGCTCCGCGCGCGCCATCCGATCCTCGACCTCGGGCTGTTCCGCAACGTCGTGTTCGCGTTCTCGAACCTGGCGGCGCTCATCAACTACAGCGCGACGTTCGCGGTCGGCTTCCTGCTCTCGCTCTACCTCCAGGCGGCGCGCGGGCTCTCCCCGCAGAGTGCCGGGCTGATCCTGCTGATCCAGCCGGTGCTCATGGCGGTGCTCTCGCCTCTCTCCGGGCGCCTCTCGGACCGAGTCGAGCCCCGTCTCGTCGCCTCCGTCGGCATGGCGCTGACCTCGCTCGCACTCGCCCTCTTCGCCGGCCTCGGAGCCGCGAGCCGACTGGAAACCGTGGCGGTCGGGCTGGCACTGATCGGGGTCGGATTCGGGCTGTTCTCCTCGCCCAACACGAACGCCGTGATGAGCTCCGTCGAGGCGCGCCGCTACGGCGTGGGTGCGGCGACGCTGGGCACCATGCGCCAGGTCGGCCAGGCGCTCTCGATGTCGGTCGTCGCCCTCGTGTTCGCGCAGGTGATGGGCGGCGCACGGATCGGTCGCGAGAGCGCCTCGCTCATCGTCGCGAGCAACCGCGCCGTCTTCTCGCTGCTCGCCGCGCTGTGCGCGGCCGGCGTCCTCGCCTCCCTCGCCCGCGGCCGCCTCCGCGACTGAGCGCTTTGGTCGGTGACCGGTGGCCGGCGGCCGCCGATTAGGCCGAAACAAGCAGGATCACCGCGAATTGCGTGTAGCCGCGCCGCCGAGAGTGGGCCGGATGCAAGGCGGACGAGGCGGGAGGAGCGGAGCGTAGCCGGAGGCTACGTGAGCATCCGAGCCGCCGAGCCCAATGCCGGGTGAGACGCGGCTCTGCCGCGACGAGCGGGGGGCACGGGGGGTCGAGAGCGGCCGGGCGGGTGGTGGAGCGGCCGCGGGACCCCCGCCCGGATAGACGGTCCGCTATCGGCGGCACCGCTCTTCGAGCTCTTCGAGGGTCCTGGGCCAGTCGCCCTTGAGCAGCCGCGACAGCGCCCGGTCGGCCAACACCCTTCCGCCGGTCTGACAGCGGGCGCAGTAGTTCGCCTCGTTGTCGGCGTAGACGATGCGCTGCACCGGCGCCCCGCATTCGGGGCACGGCCGGCCGTACCGGCCGTGTACGGCCATTCCCTCCCGGAACGCCGTCACCTTCTCGGGGAAGCCGTCGCCGACCTCCGTCCGCAGCCGCTCGGTCCATTCCGCCAGCGTCTCGCGGGCGGCGGCGAACAGGCGCCCCACGTCCTCCCCGGACAGCTTGCGGGTGAGCGCCATCGGGGAGAGGCGCGCCCGGTGCAGGATCTCGTCCGAGTACGCGTTCCCGATCCCGGAGAACAGCGCCGGGTCGGTGAGCGCGCGCTTGAGCGTGTGGCTCTCGCGCGTCAACGACGCGGTGAACCCCGCGGGGTCCGTCTCGAGCACCTCGACACCGCCGCGGTCGAACGCCGCGAGCCCGCCTTCGCCGCTGACGACGTGCATGGACGCCCTCTTCTTCGGGCTCGCCTCGGTGAGCAGCACCGTGCCGTCGGGGAAGTCGAACGCCGCGAGGCCGATCTTCTTCGGGATCGGCGCCCCGGGATCGCGCCAGTGGAGACGGCCTGCGATCATCAGATGTACGACGAGGAACAGGCCGCCGTCGAGGCAGAGCACCACCCGCTTGCCGAGGCGGCGGACCTCTCGCACGACCTTTCCGTCGGCCTCCGCCACGGGGGGGATCACCGTGCGGAGCACGAACGGGCTCGCGATCCGCACGCGCCGCAGCTCGTGGCCGCCCACCCTGGCCTGCAGCCGCTCGACGTACACGACGACGTCCGGAAGCTCGGGCATCCCGCGCCCATGGTACGCGCCTCCCCCCAGGCGCCGGGGAGGCGTCGGGCCGACGAGGTGCGAATGAAACCGGGCAGCTCGCGTGTTCTCGAGGGACAGCAGCGATCTGGCGGCAGTGTGGACGCGGCTCCGGGCGCCCCGATAGTCGGGCCGGCCAGAGGCAGGCCGGGCGGCGGGGTCGTCGGGACCGTGGCCTCAACACGGCCCGGCCGGCGGCGGCCCGTGCCTGCGGAACCGTGAGAAAGGAGGGAGTCGCTGCGACGATCGTTCGCGCTGCGTCCCAACCCCGGCGGGCCCGGATCGGTGCGAACGGACGCCGCTCAACCGGACAGGCCGAGGCTCGTGCTTCGAGCGTGCTAATCTGACGGGCACGTTCCTGTCACCCACGATGTGGAAGCTGTCAAAAGGAAAGGAGCCGAACGATGGTCCAGAAGGTCCTCATGTCCCCCACCCGTACGACGGTCGTCGTGGCGATGCTCTGCGCCGTGGTCCTCGTCGCAGGGTTCATGGTCGGCCGCGCCGCGGCTGCCCAGCCTCACATGGAGGCCGCGCTCGACCACCTGCGGGCCGCGAAGGCGCAGCTCGAGGAGGCCGAGCACGACAAGGGCGGCCACCGGGTGAAGGCGATCGAACTGGTCAACGAGGCCATCTCCGAGGTCAGGCTCGGGATGGGCTACGCCGCGAGGCACTAGGGGGCGAGCGATGGAGAGACAGCACAGAACTCCGCGTCTGCGGACGCTGCTTCTGATCCTCCCGGCGCTCGTCGTGCTGTTCGTGATCGGTTGCATTACCGGGGGCGGCCAGCCCCACATGCAGCTGGCGCTCGACCACCTGCGCGGGGCCAAGTCCGAGCTGCAGAGCGCCGCCTCCGACAAGGGCGGCCATCGCGTCCGCGCCGAGGCGCTCGTGGACGAGGCGATCGGCGAGGTCGAGGCCGGGATGGAGCACGCCGCGAGGCGCTGACTCCCACCGCCAACACCGCTCGGCTGAGATCCTCGGGGCGAACCTCGCCGGCGGGGAGGCAGGCCGCCGGTCCGGCGTTCCGCGGCGCGGTGGGCCTCTTTCCCGAGGCGCGACCGGCCCCGGGCGGTCAGGCGTCCCAGCGGCGGAAGAACAGCGCCTGCCGCATCACGGGCTCGGTGCGGACCTCGAGCTCGCCCATCTGCGCCTCGGTGAGCGGGGTGAACGACCGCGCGAGCTGGACGTTCTCCTCGAGCTGCGCCACCGTGTCGCACCCGACGATCACTGTCGAGACCGGGAGCGAGAGCGTGAACCGGATCGCCTCCCGCATCGTGAGCGTGCCCGGGCGGGTCGCCGGCGGCCCGAACTTCTGCTGCTCGGGCGGGGGCGGCGTCCACCCCGCCAGGATGCGGCCGCGCGCCGGGATCTTCATCCCGATGATCCCCATCTCCCTCTCGACCGCGGCGGGCAGCAGCTCCCGCCGGAAGCTGAGGTGGTGCCGGTCGGCCGCGTTGAGCGCCATCAGGACGGTGTCGAACGGGAAGCGCCGGATCGCCTCGAGCAGGACGTCCGGAGCCGCGTGCCCGGTCACGCCCACGAACCGCACGATCCCCTGCTCGCGCGCCTTCACGAGAGCCTCCACCGCTCCGCCCGGCGCGAAGATCTGCTCGACCTCCTCCTTGTGCGCCAGGTTGTGCACCTGCCACAGGTCCACGTGGTCGGTCTGGAGCAGCGTGAGCGACTTCTCGAGCAACCTCCGCGAGCCGTCGCGGGTGCGGTCGTGCGTCTTGGTCGCGAGGAACGCCTCCCGGCGGCGGCGCTTCATCACCTGGCCGATGTAGCGCTCGCTCCAGCGGGCCTCGCCGCCGTACCGCGCCGACGTGTCGACGTAGTTGACCCCGAGGTCGAGCGCGCGCTCGACGATCGGAACGGCGACCGCGTCGTTGTCGGGCTGCTCGACCGCGGCCTGCCCTCCGAGCGAGAAGATCCCCACCCGGTACCCCGTGCGGCCCAGGTTTCTGGTCGGCATCGCCTTGGGCGTCACCGGGTTGGACGGCAGCGGCGGGACGCCGGCGCGCGCCTCTCCCGACATCCCTCGGGCGAGGAACCCGACCGTTGCCGCGGTCCCGATCTTGAAAAGGTCGCGACGCTCGATCGGGGTCGAGTCGTCGTCCCGGTCACGGCTGTCGTCGTGCTGGCTCATGGCGTTCCACCCCCCGCACAGCAAGCGTAGCCGCGCCCGGGCCGACCGGCAACGACCCGGCGGGGCCGGTCGCCGAGGCGCGTTGTCCCGCGCTCACCTTCTCGAGAGAGGGATCAGGTGGCTGCCGGTGAGCAGGAGGAGCGCGCGCTCGCCGGCGTGCACGGCACCCGTGGCGCGCATCACCTCGAGCGCGGCGAGCGTGGCCGCGCTCTCGAAACCCGCCGCGACCCCGAGCCCGCCGAACCTTTCGAATGCCGCCGCGATCGCACCCTCCGCAACCGCCACGGCCGTGCCGCCCGAGGCGCGCACCGCGCGCAGGATCCCGTGCCCCATGATCGCGCCCGGCACGTCGAGGCCGTCCGCGATCGTCCCCTTCGATTCCACCGGCACGACGTCGTCGAGCCCGTTCTCGAACGCCTCGACGACGGGGGCACAGTTCGCCGACTGAACCGCCACCATCCGCGGGAGCCCGCCGCCTGCGGTCCCGAGCAGGCCGAGCCCGGCGAGGTCCTCGAACGCCTTCCATATCCCCACGAGGCCGGTGCCGCCGCCGGTCGGGTAGACGATCAGGTCCGGAAGGCGGCCGCCGTCGAAGTGGAGGGCGATCTCGAGCCCCATCGTCTTCTTCCCCTCGAGGCGTCCCGGCTCGAAGAACGTGGAGATGTCCACGAACTCACCCCGCGCCAGCTCGGCGCCGAGTTCGTCGCGCATCGCGCGCCCCGCGGCGGCGATGTTCGGCCCGGCGAAGCGCACCTCGCCGCCGAAGAACTCGCACGCCCGGTGGTAGATGCACCCCTGGTACCCATCGGGCATGTAGACGACGCAACCCGGCATCCCGAGGCGGGCGGAGAACAGGCACGCCGACACGCCCGCGTTCCCCTGCGTCGGGAGACAGAACCTCCGTGCGCTGCAGGCACGTCCGAGCGCCACGCCGACCGCCAGGCCGCGGTCCTTGAAGCTCCCCGACGGGCTGGTGCCCTCGCTCTTGAGATACACCTCGACGCCGAGGTCGGCCGAGAGCCGCGCGTGGTGCACGATCGGGGTGCCGCCGACGTCGGCCGCGTAGGGATCGTCCACTCCGACGACGGGGAGCATCGGTGCGAAGCGCCAGATCCCCGGGCCGTCCGAACGGCCGAGACCGCGCCCGCGGAGCTCGGCCAGCACGCGCTCCCGGTCGTACTCGAACACGAGCGGCTTCCCCGGCGCCGGACAGCAGCAGCACAGCCCCACCGGGCGGGCGAACCCGCCGGTCGGCGCCTCCCTGCCCGACCGCGAGCACACCAGTCGGGCCACGTTCCGGTTGATCGCGAGCGCCATCGCGCCCCTCCCCGACGACCTGCCGCCCGATGATAGCCGCGCCGGCGGCGGCGCGCTTGGACGACGGCGGCTTCGATGCTATACCTCGCGGCGACGAAGGGCGGACCGGATGCTGAAGATCCTCGTGGTGTCGGACGCCACCGGCGAGACCGCCGAGCGCGTGGTGCGCTCCGCGCTCACGCAGTTCGACGACGCGCCGGCCACGGTGGTGCGCTGCGGCGGCGTCCGGACGCCGGAGCAGGTGCGCTCGGTCGTCGCCGAGGCGGCGATGCGCGACTCGCTCATCGTCCACACGCTGGTCTCGGACAACCTGCGCAAGGTGATGCTGCAGGAGGCGCGCATCCACGGTGTCGACGCCATGGACCTCATGGGCCCCGCCCTCGACCGCCTGGCGTTCCACCTCGGGGTCTCCCCGCACGAGAAGCCGGGGCTGTTCTCCCAGCTCACCGAGGCCGCCTCGCGGAGGATCGAGGCGGTCGAGTTCGCGTTCCGGCACGACGACGGCCAGCACGTCGAGGAGCTCGAGCGCGCCGAGATCGTTCTGGTGGGCGTGTCGCGCACGATGAAGACGCCCACCTCGCTCTACCTGGCGTACAGCGGCTGGTTCGCCGCCAACGTGCCGATCGTCCCCGCGATCGAGCCGGCGCCTCCTCTCCTCGCCCTCGCGCACGAGCGGGTGTTCGGCCTCCTGATGAGCCCGCCGCGCCTCGCGGAGCTGCGACGCGCCCGCGCCGCACACCTCGGGATCCCGCCCGAGCGGTACGCCTCGCTCGAGGCCGTCCGCGAGGAGCTCGCGCACTCCCAGGCGCTCTGCCAGCACCACGGCTGGCGCCGGATCGACGTCACCGGGAAGTCGGTCGAGGAGGTGGCCCGCGAGATCATGGTGCTCGGCCGACACGAACCCTTGCCCGGAAGCGCTGCGACGTGAGGCCGCCGCCGCCTCGCGCGCTGCTACCATGCCGCCGGCGGGTCACCGTGGAGCGTCCGGTCGGGTCGTCGGCACGTGGGATGCGGGCGTCGCTCGCTGCGACGGTCGCGATCGCCTGCCTCGGGCTCGCGGGAGCCGGCCGCGCGTCCGCTCCCCCGGAGCCGCCGACAGTCGCAACGCCCGAGGCACGGCCGGAGGCGGCCGGGGGCGCGCCGCCGAGCGTGACCGCGAGCGCGCTGGCGCCCGTGCTCTGGCGCGAGCTGCGATACTCGGCGCGGAAGTTCATCTTCACGGCGTCCACCTCCCTGACCGCCGAGCGGGTGCCCGCCGGAACCGTCGAGCGTCTGCTGCCGCGGCCTCCGAAAGCGACCGCGATACCGATCCCTTCCGGCGACGCCGTCGCGGTCACGACCGCCACCCGTCTCCCCTTCGGCCGCGATGAGACGGTCACGCTCTGGCTCGATCCGGCGACCGGTGCGGCGCTCGGCGGCGAGAAGACGATGCTCGGCGGCAATCCGTACCACAAGCTCTTGCGCTTCACCGAGGGCGGGCTCTACACGTCGCGGGCCGCGCCGGCGTCCGGTCGCGAGGACCATCTCGGTCCCGATCGCTGGTCGGACCGGAGGCAGTACCTCACCCGACCGGCGGTGCAGCCGCCCGAGGCCGCGGCGGTCACCGACGCGTACGCGCTGCTCTACCTCGTCTCCGCAGCGCGCCTCGACCGGAAGGACAGCTCGCTGCGGCTCGTGATGCTCACCGACGAAGGGTACGTCGAGCTCGCGTTCGTCACCGGCGGGCTCTCCCGCGTGCGCGTCTCCTTCGACGAGTCGTGGCCGGGCGGCAGCCGCCAGGTGGCCGAGACGCTCGTGCGGTCCGTGCGCGCGACCGGGCACGCGCTCGGCACCGAACAGCCCCGCGCCGACGTCGACCTGGGTTTCCTCGGCATGCGCGGCGCGCTGACCCTGTTCGTCGAGGTCGGCAGCGGGATCCCCGTCGTGTTCTCCGGGCGGGCGGAGCACGTCGGCAACCTCACGGTCCGGCTCGACCGCGCCGTCCTCACGGCGGCGCCCGCCGACCCGGCCACGAACCCGGCACCTGGTTCCGGCGAGGAGGCACCATAATCCAGAGGATCGACGTTCCGATTCCGCAGCACCGCGAACCGTTCGCCGAGCCCACCCCGCTCGGCCTCATCGGCCTGGCGCTCGGCTGCGCGGCGCTCACGCCGATCGCGTTCGGCTTCCGCCTCACCCCCGCGGGCCTGAAGACCGCGGCCGTGATGTGCCTCCTGTTCGGCGCAGGGTGTCAGCTCATCGCCGGCCTGATCGGCTTCGCCAACAGGAACCTGTACGGCGCGACGTTGTTCACGGCGTTCGCGTTCAACTGGACGCTCAACTGGTGGGCGCTCGACTCGTTGGCGAAGGGGTTCGTGCCGGACGCCGTCGTGGTCCACGCCGTGGAGGCGGCGTCGCTCGTGATCTTCCTCGTGATCACGTACGGGTTCGGCTTCTACAGCGGACTGCTGTTCGCGTTCCTTCTCGACATCGACCTCCTGTACGTGTGCAAGGTCGCCAACGCGGCGTTCTCGACCCGGGCGTTCGACCTCCCGATCGCGGTGTTCACCGTCGGGCTGGGCGCGGTCTCGCTCTGGATCGCGTTCGCTCTCCTCGTCAACCCGACCGCAGGCCGCGTCGTGTTCCCGATCGCGGGTCCGGTTTTCCGCGCCCCGGTCAGGCCGCGCTTCGACTCCTCGTTCCGGCGCGCGATCCTCGCCGAGCTGTACCGGCACTGGCAGACGAACGGCTCCACTCCGCTCCCGCTCGAGGCGCTCGCGGGCGCCGTCGCGCCGCACTCGGCCGGGCGCCCGCTCGCGCCGGAGGTCGCGTACCTCGCGGAGGCGGGTGCGCTGGTGCCGGTCTCGGGGAGCGAGGCGAGCCCGGCCGCCGGCGTGCGCCTCTCCGGCGCCGGCATCGACTACTACGAGCGCGTCGCGCTGGGCAAGGACCAGTTCGCCTGAGGACGCCCCGGATGGGGACGCGCCTCCTGCGCGCGCTCGCAGCCGTCCTCCTCGGCAACGCGCTCTACTTCGTGGCCGCGTGGCCCTGCCTCCCCGAGGGGCTCCGGCATCGGGAGTTCGCGCTCGACGGCGGGCTCGCGCTCGACTTCGCGCTCTGCGCCGCCGTGTACCTCGCGCTCGGCGTCCTCCTCCGCCGCCACCCGCGCCGTTGACGTTCCGTCCGGCGGCCGCTGACCGGCGGCCTGTGATCGATGGCCGGTGGCCAGTGGCCCACATACACGCAACGAACCGGTCCGGCGCGAAGCGCGTGTAGCCGCGCGGCCGCCGTTGGGCCAGATGCAAGGAAGGGGAGCGGCGAGCGCCGGAGTGTAGCCGGAGGCTACATGAGGACGCGAGGCGCGAGCCTGACGCCGCAGATGGTCCGACGCCGGCCGCGCCGAGAACGACCAGGCGCAATTCCATGCCCTACAGCCCGGTGGACTTCCGCTTGCGGGGGGTCCACCGGTCATGGAACCAGAACCACAGCCGCGGGTTCGCAAAGATCTCCCGCGAGACGGCATCGTTGTACCTCTGCGTGAGGGTCGTGATCGTGTCGCCGGGTCCGACAGGCACGGGCGGGTCGAGCCGGAACCGGTAGCCGGTCCCCTCCGGGTACGAGAACAGCGGCACCACCGCCGCGCCCGTGGCGAGCGCGATCTTCGCGAGCGACGGCGTGGTGGGCGTCGCCACGCCCAGGAACGTCACGATGACGCTGTGCTCGAGATCGGCCTTCTGGTCCAAAAGGATGTCGACGATCCCGCCGTCGCGGATCGTTTTCATGATCCCGCGCGTCGCACCTTCCTTCGGAATCAGCGTGTTCCCGAAACGGGTGCGGCTCCGCGCGAGCTCCTCCTCCATGAGCGGGTTCTCGAGCGGCCGGTACACCATCCCCTGCGGGAAGCCGTTGAGCGCCAGCCACTGCGCCGCCACCTCCCAGTGGCCAAAGTGCGCCGACAGGACGAAGCACCCCTTGCCGCGGCGGACCGCCTCGGCGATGTTCTCGACGCCCTCGCACCGGACCTTCGCCCGGATCACGTCTCCCGTCGCGTGCGACCACTTGATGAAGTCGAACGTGATTCGCCCGAAGTGGGCGGCGCAGCGCAGCGCCGTCGCGACCCGAAACCACAGGCCGCGCTCGGGGTAGACGCGCGCGAGGTTCCGCAGCACGGTGCGGCGCCGCGAGGACGCCAGCAGGAACACCACGCCGAGCGCGGCACCGACCCGCTGCAGCACGCCGAACGGCATCGCCCGGCCGACCGCCCTCATGGCGCGGTAGAGGTCGTACTCGCGGCGGTTGGTTCGCTCGCCTCGCACCCGTCCCGAGAG
>Ga0335070_10001371_pt1 | contig 28033 bp, 24 predicted proteins | sample Lox_Sample_13_FD_206722 | JGI IMG/M metagenome (GOLD analysis project Ga0335070, IMG submission 206722) | Soil microbial communities from Loxahatchee National Wildlife Refuge, Florida, United States - Lox_Sample_1.3 | ecosystem: Environmental > Terrestrial > Soil > Wetlands | place: USA...
GAGCGTTCGTCCGGGCAGCGCGCGCACGTCGAAGGCGGCGGCGACCGCGTCCGGGAGCAGCTGCGGGTCGGACACGGCGGCGAGCTCGACGAGGGCCGCGCCTCCCGCGTACGACGCCTCCGCGCCACGCGCGAGCTCGAGCGCGAGCCGCGTCTTCCCGGCGCCGCCCGTGCCCGAGAGCGTCAGCAGCCGCGTGTGCTCGAGCAGCGAGCGGAGCTCGGCGAGCTCGCGGTCGCGTCCGACGAACGAGCTCGCGTCGGCCGGCAGCCCGCGCGGCCCGTCGACCGGGCCGAGCGCCGCCAGCTCGCGCTCGAGCTCGTCGGCGAGCACGGCCAGCTCCTCGCGCCGGTCGCTCGCCCAGTCGTCGTAGCGGTTCTCGGGGAGCAGCTCACCGCCGTAGACGGAGAGCGCGGCGCGGTACGCGGCGGCGGTTCCCGTCCGCCGCGCGTGCGCCGCCGCCGCCTCGAAGCGGTCGACGTCGGCGTCGGCGTCGAGCGACAGCACCTCGTCGCGGAGCTCGATCGCGGCCGCGTCGAGCGCCTTCCGCGCGACGTGCACGGCCTGGTGGAGGTTGTTCGCCGCCGCAGCGGGGCCGCGGTCCCGCCAGAGCACGTCCATCACCTGCTCGCGGTGCAGCCGGTGATCCGGCGCGAGCGCGAGCAGCTTGACGAGCTCGCGCGCCTTCTTCAGCCGCCATGCCTTCTCCGGCACCGGCTCGCCGTCGACGGCGGCCGAGAACCCGCCCAGGAGCGTGATCGTGACGCCCGCCACCCGCCGAGAATGCCCTACGAGGGCCCCGAATTGCTAGGGCGCTCAGTCCTTGCCGCACCAGCGCGCGGCGAAGGTGCCCGCGTACGAGAACACGTGGCCCTCGAACGTCTGCTTCTTCACCGTCACGCTGCCGTGCCAGGTGCTGCCGATCTTCGGGTCGACGTGCGTGAACGTGATCGAGGCGCCCGGCTGGATCGCGTAGTACTTGCTGCTCTTCAGCGGGTGGAAGTCGACCTGGACGAACGCGGAGCCGTTCTGGAGCGAGGGCTTGCCGACGAGGATCGGCGCGCCCTGGGTCTCGACCGTGACCGCGACGAACGGAGGCGACGCGAAGTTGACGTCGTTGCACGCGATCTGCTTCGGGAGGAGATAGAGCTGGATCTGGTCGAACGAGACGTCGAGCACCGCGAGCGCGTAGTGCGCGCTGAACGGCGCGCCCGGCATGACGCCGCCGCCCGCGGTCGGCTCGTTCCCCGATCCCTGCGCCTTCGTCGGGAGCGGGGTCTTCGCGAGCGCCGCAGGCGCGAGCGCCGCCGCGGCCGCCGCGATCAGCAGGAAACCGCGCATCACTCCTGATGATCCGCCTTCCCGCGGGCGGGTTCAAGGTAGCGTCCCGCGCGTGAGCGACACCGAGACCATCCGCGAGCTCGTCGAGAACTGGGTCGTCTGGCGCGACGCCGGCGACTGGGAGCGGTTCCGCACCGTCTGGCACGACGACGGGCGGATGATGGCGACCTGGTTCCAGGGCCCCGCCGACGACTTCATCCGCGTCAGCCGCGAGGGATTCGAGCGCGGCGTGCGCATCCTCCACTTCCTCGGCGGCACCTCCGTCGACGTCGCCGGCGAGCGGGCAGTGTCGCAGACGAAAATGACGATCACGCAGCGCGCGCAGGTGCACGGGATCGAGTGCGACGTCGTCTGCACGGGGCGCTTCTACGACTTCCTCGAGCGCCGCGACGGCCGCTGGGGGATCGTGCTCCGGCAGCCGATCTACGAGCAGGACCGGATCGCGCCGGTCGACCCGGCGGCGCGGCTCGAGCTCGACCGGCCCACGCTCGAGCGCTTCCCGGTCGGCTACCGCCATCTCGCGTATCTCCAGGAGCAGCAGGGCTTCGCGGTGAAGCCGGACATGCCGGGCCTCGTCGGCCCGGAGGTGGAGGCGCTGTACGCGAGCGGCCGGCGCTGGCTCGCCGGCGAGCCGCTCGACAGCTAGCGCTCGAGCGCGGTCTTCAGCGCCGCCCCGCGGCTCGACTCGACACCGCGCCGCGCCGAGAGCGCCAGCATGGGCTCGAGCACCCGCGTGAGGCCTCGCAGCCGCAGCTCGGCGGCGCACGTGACCCTCGTCGCCGGGCCCTCCGGCTCGAACGCGTAGCGGACGCGAGCGCGGATGCGCGGGGCGCGGGCGTCGAAGCCGAGCTGCGCCGGACGCTCGAACAGGTCGAGCGTCGTCACGGTGCGCCCGAATCCCTCTCGCTCCTCCTCGAAGACGCTGCCGAGCCCGACCCGACCGTCCGTGGTGAGCACGACGTTCGACGAGTCGGTGTTCCACTCGGGCCCGTTGCGGAGGTCGGCGACGAAGTCGAAGACCTCCTCCGGCGTCCGGTCGACGGTGACCTGCCAGCCCGTGCGGATCACGGCGAGAGGGTAGTACGACTTGTCCAGCCGCGGCCCGGCGGGGCAGGATTCGCGGCATGAGCACTGCCCAGAGCGGGATCTTCGCCCTCGGCACCGCGTCGCACGCGTACCTCGAGTTCGACGCGTTGCCGGGCGCGGACGCGCGCGGGCTCGTGCGCGCGATCGCCGCGCTCCGCGAGCCGAGGACGACGATGGGCGGCGTCAACCTCGTCGCGGGCTTCCGGCCCGAGCTGTGGAGAGAGGCCGCTCCGGACGACGCGCCCGCGGACCTCTCGGGCTTCGACGAGGACGTCGTCGGCGTCGAGGGCTTCGTCATGCCGGCGACCCAGCACGACGCCGTCCTCTGGCTCTCCGGGAGCGCGTACGACGTCGTCTTCGACGTGGCGCGCGGCGCGATCGCCGAGCTGGCGGCACTCGGGTCGGTCGTTGCGGACACGTCGAGCTGGCCGTACCGCCACGACCTCGACCTGACCGGCTTCATCGACGGAACCGAGAACCCGACGCTCGTCGAGGCGCAGGAGGCGGTCGTGATCGCGGACGGCAGGGCCGGAGCGGGCGGGACGATCCTGCTCCTCCAGAAGTGGGCGCACGACGCGACTGCGTGGGAATCGCTCCCCGTCGCCGAGCAGGAGCGGGTGATCGGCCGGACGAAGCCCGACAGCGTCGAGCTCGAGGACAAGCCTGATGACTCGCACGTCGCCAGCACCGACCAGGACACCTTCGGCCGCATCTTCCGGCGAAACACGCCGTACGGCACCGTCACCGACCACGGGACGATGTTCGTCGGCTTCGCGGCCGAGCAGCGCCCGCTCGCGGACATGCTCGAGAGCATGGCCGGCCTGACGAGCGGCACGCGCGACGCGCTCACGCGGTACACGCGCGCGCTCACCGGCGCGTACTACTTCGTCCCGTCGATCGAGTCGCTCGCGCGCGTCGCGGGATGAGGGCGACGTTCGGCCCCGCTCGGTCGTCAGAGGCCGTCGCGGCCGTGCAGCCAGGTGAGGACGGCTTCGAGGACGCCGCCGCCGACGGCCAGCGCCTTGTCGGAGATCAGGCGCCAGTCCGTGTCGGTGCGCGGGTCGACGTCGCCGATCTTCAGCCCGCGCTCGACCGGCGTGCCGCCGGCGACGAGGCCGCGGACGAGGCCGGCGAAGGGCGCCGTCACGTCCGACTCGCCGACGCCGCCGAGGACGGTCCCGGCGGCGACCGTCTCGCCGATGCGGGCCCGCCAGCGGACCGTCCCGGTCTCGGGCGCGCGCAGCACGCGCTCGGCGCCGCGGCCGCCGATCTCACCCGGCGTGCCGGTGTTCGGCGCCGCCGCGCCGCTCCAGAGCACGCGTCCGAGTCCCGCGCCGCGCATCGTCTCGACGACGGCGTGGCAGTCGACCCCCGCGGTGAAGCCGGGCCCGAGGGCGACGACGAGCGGCGCGTCGCCGATCGTCGTGTCGAGCGCGCGCTTCGCCATCCGCGCGTCGACGACGACGTCCGCGCCGAGCGGCGGCAGCACGGGCGAGACGAGAACGGGGACGACGTCGGTGCCGGCCAGGGTTCGCGCCTCGGCCGGCGTCGCGCGCACGGCGCGGACTCCCTCGACGACGACCTCTCCGTCGTCGACGGCGGTCGAGAACGCGACGCTGCGGCGAACCGTCAGCGGCCGCTCCAGCTCGCAGACGACGAGCGGGAAGCCGGCGCGCTTCAGCCGCCAGGCGGCGCCCGTGGCGAGATCGCCGCCGCCGCGGAAGACGACGAGCACGTCCGCGAAGCGCGCGTTCATCAGCGCAGGGAGATCGTCTCGCGGCGCGTCGCGAGGATCTCGCCGAGGATCGCGAGCGCGAGCTCGCGGGGCGTCACGGCGGGAAGGTCGAGCCCGATCGGCGCGCAGACGCGGTCGAGAGCGTCCTCGGGGACGTCGCGCGCGAGCAGCGCGTCGCACGTCGCCTGCCAGCGCCGGCGGCTGCCGAGGACGCCGATCGAGGCGGCCGCGCTCTCGAGCAGCAGCGGCAGTGCCTCGAGGTCGATCTCGGTGCCGCGCGTGGTGAGCACCACGTGCGTCCGCTCGTCGATGCCGACGTCGCGGAGGATCCGCTCGATCGGGCCGGGCCGGAGGACGTCCGCGCCGGGAAGCAGCTCGCCGGTGACGAGCTCGACGCGGTCGTCGACGGCGACGACGCGGTAGCCCAGCCAGTGCGCGAGCTCGACGACCGCGCGGCCGATGTGGCCGCAGCCGACGACGAGCACCGTCTGCGGCGGCAGCTGCGGCTCGAGGTACACGGTCATCTCGCCGGCGCACATCCCGAGCTCGCGCAGGTCGTAGCGCGCGAGGCGGCCCTTGCCGTCGGCGAGCGCCTCGAGCGCGTCGGCCGCGACCCGCGCCTCGACGGCGCCGCCGCCGACGCTGCCGGCGCAGCGCCCGTCGGCGTAGACGAGCATCTTCGTCCCGGCATGACTCGGGGCCGCGTTCTCCGTCTCGACGATCGTCGCGACGACGACCGGCTCGCCGCCGTCGACCGCCTCCACGAGCCGGTGGAGCAGCGCGCCGCCGTCCTCGCCGCCGGTCATGTGTGGACGGCCGCGACCTGGAGCGCCCGCCAGACCCGTTCCGGCGTCAGCGGGATCGCGTCGATCGCCACTCCGGTGGCGTCGAGGATCGCGTTGCGGACGGCGGGCGCGACGCCGTCGATCGGGATCTCGCCGACCGCCTTGGCCCCGAACGGCCCGGTCGGCTCCAGCGTCTCGACGAGGAACACCTCGGTCGGCGGCACGTCGTCGGCGCGGTAGATCCAGTACGGCCCGATCCGCGCGTTGAGCGGCCGGCCCGCGTCGTCGAGGACGATCTCCTCGGTGAGTGCGTAGCCGAGTGCCTGCATCATCCCGCCCTCGACCTGGCCGCTCGCGGTGATCGGGTTGATCGCGACGCCGCAGTCGACCGCCATCACGAGCTTCTCGACCGTCACCTCGCCGGTCTCGACGTCGACCTCGACGGCGGCCAGCTGCGCGGCGAACGGCGACGGCGAGTCTCCCGAGACGTGCGAGGCCGTGCCGATGATCTGCTCCTGGTCCTCCGTGTGCAGGGAGTTGAGCGCGACGTCCTCGAGCGACACCGAGCGGCCGTCCGCCGCCCAGGCCCGGCGACCACGGAGGTGGATCTCGCCGGCGTCCTCGACGTCGAGCAGACGCGCGGCGCGCGCGGCGATCCGCGCCCGCGCGGCCTCGGCGGCCTTCTTCACCGCGCTCCCCGAGATGTAGGTGGTGCTCGACGCGTAGGCGCCGGTGTCGAAGGGCGTCAGGTCGGTGTCGGCGGCGTAGACGAGGATGTCGTCGACGCCGACGCCGAGCACCTCGGCGGCGATCTGCGCGAGCACGGTGTCCGCGCCGGTGCCGAGGTCGGTCGCGCCGACGAGGAGGTTGAACGAGCCGTCGTCGTTCAGCTTGATCGAGCTGGAGCCCATGTCGACGAGCGGGATGCCGGTGCCGTGCATGCAGAAGGCGAAGCCGATCCCGCGGCGGACGCTCGGCCGGTCGGGCGGTCTCCGCCAGTCGGGGTCGCCGCGACGGCTCCAGCCGATCGCGCGCAGCGCCTGCGCGACGCACTCCTCGGTGCCGCAGCTGACGACGTGGGGCAGGTCCTCGGGCGCGATCTCCTCGACGGCGCCGCGCTCGCCGAGGCGCGGGGCGATGTCGAGCGGGTCGCCCGCGCGCACCCAGTTGCGGCGGCGGAACTCGACCGGGTCGAGGTCGAGCGCGCGGGCGATGTCGTCCATGTGGGACTCGAGCGCGAAGTGGGCCTGCGGGGCGCCGTAGCCGCGGAACGCGCCCGCCACCGGCCGGTTCGAGTAGACGACGTCGCACGTGTAGCGCTTGGCCGCGCAGTTGTACGCCGAGAGCCCGCGCAGCCCGGTCACCGACTGGACGGTGAAGCCGTGGGTGCCGTACGGGCCCGTGTTGGCGACGACGCGCAGGTCCTGCGCGACCAGCCGGCCGTCGTGGTCGACGCCGGTGCGGAACGTGAGGGTCTGCGCGTGGCGCGTGCGCGAGGAGACGAGCTCCTCCTCGCGGGTCAGCTCGAGCCGGACGGGGCGGCCGGTGGCGAGGACCAGGTGCCCGACGATGTCCTCGATCAGCATCTCCTGCTTCGCGCCGAAGCCGCCGCCGATGCGAGGCTTGATCACGCGGATCCGCTTCGCCGGGATTCCCAGGAGCGGCGACAGCATCCGGCGCACGTGGAACGGCACCTGCGTCGACGAGCGCAGCACGAGCCGCTCGTCCTCGTCGAGCCAGCCGATGGTGACGTGCGGCTCGATCGGGCACGCCTGCACCTGCTGCACGCGATACGTCTGCTCGAAGACGTGTCCGGCGCCGGCCAGCACGGCGTCGATGTCCGTCACCGTGCCGCCCTCGATGTGGGCGGCGACGTTGCGGCCGGCGTCGACGATCCCGATGCTGTCCGGCTCGTCGTGGATCACCGGCGCGCCCTTCGCGAGCGCGTCGTTCTCGTCGAAGACGGCCGGGAGGACCTCGTAGGCGACCTCGATCAGCCGGCACGCCTCCTCGGCGAGCTCGACCGTGTCGGCGGCGACCGCCGCGACCCGGTCGCCGACGTGGCGCACCTTGTCGTCGAAGCACACCTGGTCCCACGGATGCGGGTTCGGCCAGCTCTGCCCGCCGGATGCGTACTTGACCCGCGGCGTGTTCCCGTGGTGCAGCACCGCGTGCACGCCCGGCAGCGCCCGCGCCTTCGCGTCGTCGATCGCGACGATGCGCGCGTGCGCGTGCGGGCTGCGCAGCACCTTCGCGTGCAGCAGCCCGCGCAGCTCGACGTCGTCGGTGAAGACGGGGTTGCCCTTGACCAGTCGCAGGGCGTCGACCTTGAGCGCGGGCTTGCCCACGACGGCGGTCTCGGGAACGTCCGCGGACGGCACGAGTCGCGGGACCGCCGCCGGCGCGTCCGGCGGAACCGGCGCGGCGTCGTCGCCCGCCCCGGCGAGGCGCGCGACCACGATCGGCTCCACCGGCTGCAGCTCCTCGCCTCGCAGCGCCGCCGCCGCGCGCCGGACGGCCTCGACCACCTTCACGTAGCCCGTCTCCCGGTCGAGCACGCCCGAGAGCGCGTCGCGGATCTCGGCGTCCGACGGGTCCGGGTCGCGGTCGAGCAGCGCCTTCGCCGCGAGCGCCGTCGCGCCCGCCGAGTAGCCCGACTGCAGCGCGCCCGCCTCGACGAGGGCCCGCTGGATCGGGTGCAGCTCCCCGCCCGGGTCGCTCAGCGACTCGACGGTCGTCACCTCGTGCCCATCCGCCTGCGCCGCGAGCAGCACCTCCGCCGACACCAGCCGTCCGTCGAGCAGCACCGCCGCGGCGCCCGTCTCACCGGTCTCGGAGCCGAAGCGGACGCTGAAGCAGCCCTGCCGCCGCATCAGCGACAGCAGCGTCTCGCCCGGCGCGCACGCGACCGAGCGCGGCCTGCCGTTCAGGGTCACCGTCACGATCACGGCAGCGCCTCCTGCGCGCGCGACGCGAGCACCTCGGCGAGCGCGCGCCGGTACGCGCCGGAGCCGCGGAAATCCGAAGGCGGATCGACCTCGTCCGGCTCCTCGACCAGCACCGGCGTCGCCGCGACGCCCGAGAGTGCGAGCCGGCGGGCGCCGTCGGGGCCGACGCGCGCCGCCGCCGCCACGATCGGACGATCCGCACGCGTCCTCCCGGCCCGCGCGACGGCGCTCGCGCCGGTCGCGTCGATCGTCACCGCGGTGACGACACGGCCCGGGGAGAGAGGCAGCGCCGCGAGCAGCTCCGCGAGCGGGACGACCTCCGTCCTCGCGGCGCCCGACACGGCGACGGCGGCGTCGTGGACGAGCAGCACCGCCAGCAGCTCGCTCTCCGGATCGGCGGTGACGATCGTGCCGGCGAGCGTCGCCTGCGCCCGGAGTGTGTTCGGCAGCTCCCGCCGCGCGGCCTCGCGCAGCGCGGCCGGGAGGCCCTCCGCCTCCGCGAGCCGCTGTAGCGTCGCCGTCGCGCCGATCCGCACCGCGCCGCCGTCGAGCGGCTCGATCCGGTCGAGGCCGAGTGCCTGGAGATCCACGACCTCGATCGGCCCCGCGGACGCGACGGCGTTCAGCGTCGTGCCGCCGCCGAGCACGACCGCCCCCGGACGATCGAGCAGCGCGAAGGCCTCGGCGAGCGAGGCCGGACGCGAGTAACGCGAGACCGTCGCCACGTGACGATCGTGGCGGACCGGCCTCCGGCAGGCATCCGGGAGCCGCGCCGACCGGATTCGGAAAACTACGGCCGGGGCGAGCGCTCCTACTGGGCGACCGTGCGAGCGTGCCAGTGCCGCCGCGGCAGGAGCCAGCGGGAGGCGCGGCGGGCGATCCGGTGCTGCGGCTGCCGCAGCGGCCGCCGCACCTCCGGTGCGCGCTTCGCCTCGGCCCGGTAGAAGAAGGTCTTGGCGACCTCGAGCAGCAGCAGGTACGCAGGGATCATCACGGCGATCACGGCGAGGAGCGTCCCCGGCAGCGCGGTGAAGCCGAACGTGTGCGCGAGCGGCGAGAACGGGAGCCAGACTCCGATCGCGACGACGGCGAGCGTCGAGAGCAGGAGCGGCCTGCTCGGGCGGCTGTGGAAGAAGGGGACGCGCCGCGTGCGGATGGCGAAGATGGCGAGGCTCTGCGTCGCGAGCGACTCGACGAACCAGCCGGAGCGGAACAGCGTCGCCCCCGCGTCGAAGCCCCAGAGCAGGATCCCGAACATCGCGAAGTCGAAGATCGAGCTGATCGGGCCGAAGACGACCATGAAGCGCCGGATCAGCCCCATGTCCCAGTGCGACGGCCGCTTGAGCTGCTCCGGGTCGACGTTGTCCGTCGGGATCGTCATCTCGCTCGTGTCGTAGAGCAGGTTGTTGAGCAGGATCTGGGTCGGCAGCATCGGCAGGAACGAGAGGAAGAACGACGCCGCGCCCGCGCTGAACATGTTCCCGAAGTTGGACGACGTCCCCATCAGGACGTACTTGATGGTGTTGCCGAAGATGCGGCGGCCCTCGCCGATGCCGTCGGCGAGGATGTCGAGGTCCTTCTCCATCAGGACGATGTCGGCGGCGTCCTTCGCCACGTCGACGGCGCTGTCGACGGAGATGCCGACGTCGGCGTCGTGGAGGGCAACCGCGTCGTTGACGCCGTCGCCCATGAAGCCGACGTCCGAGCCGAGGCGCCGCTGGGCGTTGATGACCCGGGACTTCTGCTCGGGCGTCACGCGCGCGAAGATCGTCGTCTTCGGCAGCGCCTCCTCGAGCGCGTGGTCGTCGAGCGCGTCGAGCTGCGTGCCGGTCAACGTGCCGAGGATCTCGAGGCCGAGATCCGTGCCGACCTTCACGGCCACGAGCTCGTTGTCGCCGGTGATGATCTTCACCTCGACGTCGAGCGCGCGCAGGCGTGCGAGCGCCTCGGCGGCGTCCGTCTTCGGCGGGTCGACGAAGTCGAGGAAGCCGGCGAGGTCGAGGTCGCGCTCGTCGGCGTCGGTGATGGCCGTCTTGCCGGCGGCGTCGCGGGTGGCGACGGCGACGACGCGGCTGCCGGCCGCGAACTGGTCGCGGAGCACCTCGCGCGAGCGGTCGGAGACGCTGCGGCAGCGGTCGAGCACGAGTTCCGGCGCCCCCTTGACGACGAGCGTCCGCGTGCCGTCGGCGGTCTCGACGAGGACCGAGGCGAAGCGGCGCTCGTAGTCGAACGGCCTCTCTGCGAGCTTCTTGTCGCCCGTCAGGTCGGCCCCGGCGGCCTGCGGCGCCTCCCAGAGCGCCTGGTCGAGCGGGTTGCCGCCGACGACCTTCCCGTCGCTGCGGACGGCGTCGTTGCAGATCAGCCCGAGGCGGAGCGCCTCGTCCGACGGCGCGCCCGAGGCGTCGAGGGCGGCTGCGAACGCGATCCGCCCCTCGGTGAGCGTCCCGGTCTTGTCGGTGAAGAACACCTCGATGTTCCCGAGGTCCTCGATCGCAACGAGCCGCTTCACGATCACCTTCTTCTTCGCGAGCTGCCTCGCGCCGGTGGAGAGGCTGACGGTGACGATCGCCGGCAGCAGCTGCGGCGTCATCCCGACCGAGATCGACAGGGCGAACAGGATCGACTCGATCCAGCCGCGGCCGAGCAGGACGTTGACGATCAGGATCGTGACGGAGAGGACGGCCGTGATCCGCACGAGCAGGAGCGAGAAGTCGCGCAGCCCGGCCATGAACGACGTCTGCGGCGGCTGCTGGCCGAGCCGCGACGCGATCGCGCCGAACGCCGCCCGGTCGCCGGTCTCGACGACGACGCCGAGGCCGGCGCCCGACCGCACGACCGTCCCCATGAACGCGCACGACGGCAGGGCGAGCGGCGACTCCGGCTTCGCCACCGGCTCCGCCGTCTTCTCCGCCGGCGCCGACTCGCCCGTGAGCACCGCCTCGTCGCACTCGAGCTCGTTCGCCTCGAGCAGGCGCAGGTCCGCCGGCACGACGTCGCCGACACCGAGCCGGACGACGTCGCCCGGCACGAGCGCGGTGACGTCGACGCGCGTGTCCTTCCCGTCGCGCAGGACGACCGCAACGTGCCGGAGCTGCGAGTGCAGCGACTCGACTGCCCGCGCCGACCGGTACTCGCTGACGAACCCGAGCCCGACGCTGAGCGCGCTGATGCAGAAGATGATCGTCGCGTCGGTGCGGTCGCCGACGAACGCGGCGACGAGCGCCGTCGCGAGCAGCAGCAGGAGGAACGGGTTCCGGAGCTGGGACAGGAGGACGGTGATCCAGCGCACGCCGTGGGCGCGGATCGCGTTCGGCCCGAGCTCGGCCAGCCGGCGCTCGGCCTCGGCCGTGGTCAGCCCGTCGGCGGTCGAGCCGAGCTCGGACAGGACCTCGTCGGCGGGCAGCGTCGCCGCGGTGGCAAGGTCGAGCGGATGCGCGCCCGTCCGCCCCGCCTCGGGAGCCTGCGTCGTCGCCGGCTGCATGGCGTGACCTTACGACGCGCCGCTGCCGCGGTGCTGCCACCGGCCCCGTGAGCGATGATCTCGACATGCGAGGCACGCGGGCGTGCGTGATCGTGCTCGACGCGGTGGGAGCGGGGGAGCTCCCCGATGCGGCCGAGTACGGCGACGCGGGCTCCGACACGCTCGGGCACGTCGCCCGGGCGGTGGGCGGGCTCGCGCTGCCGAACCTGGAGGCGCTCGGGCTCGGCAACGTCGAGCCGCTCGAGGGGTGCCCGCCGCGGCCGGGCGCCGCCGCGGTCGCCGGGCGGCTGCTCGAGCGCTCGCAGGGCAAGGACTCGACGACGGGCCACTGGGAGATGATGGGCATCGTCACGACGACGCCGATGCCGACGTACCCGCACGGGTTCCCGCCGGAGGTGATCGAGCCGTTCGTCGAGCAGACCGGGCGCGGCGTCCTCGGCAACAGGCCCGCGTCGGGCACCGTGATCATCGAGGAGCTCGGCGAGGAGCACCAGCGGACGGGGAACTGGATCGTCTACACGTCCGCGGACTCCGTCTTCCAGGTCGCCGCGCACGAGCAGACGGTGCCGCTCGAGGAGCTGTACGCCGGCTGCCGTGTCGCCCGCGGCATCCTGACGGGGAAGAACGCCGTGGGGCGCGTGATCGCACGGCCGTTCACCGGGACGCCGGGCCGTTACGTGCGCACGCCGAACCGGCACGACTTCTCGCTCGAGCCGCCGAGGCCGAACGACCTCTCGCTCCTGCGCGCCGCGGGCGTCCGGGTCTACGGCGTCGGCAAGATCGGCGACCTCTTCGCCGGCTGCGACATCGACGAGTCCCATCCGACGAAGTCGAACGTCGAGGGGATCGACGTGACGGAGCGGCTGCTGCGCGAGGTCGAGTCGGGCTTCGTCTTCACGAACCTCGTGGAGACGGACATGCTCTGGGGGCACCGCAACGACGCGGAGGGGTTCCACCGCTCCCTGCAGGAGTTCGACCGGCGCCTGCCCGGCCTGCTCGACGCGCTGCGGCCGGGCGACCTGCTCGTGCTCACGTCCGACCACGGCAACGACCCGACGACGCCGTCGACCGACCACTCGCGCGAGTACGCCCTCCTGCTCGCGTACGTGCAGGGCCGGGACGCGAACGGGAGGATTCACGACGGCGAGTTCGCCGACGTCGGCGCGACCGTGGACGTCTGGCTCGGCGGGAAGCCGCCGGGGCCGGGTGTTCCCGGACGGCCTATCCTGTTGCCGTAGAGGGAGGACGGGCGATGCCGGACGAGACCGACGAGAGGACGAGAGGGCGCGAGGCGCCGATGGTGATCACGCCGCGGGCGCTCGTCCGCCTGGCGAAGCAGCTGGCCGGCGCGGCCCGCGGCCTCGCGCACGCAGCGGCGACACGCCGTGCGGGCCGCAAGCCGCCGACCGGCTAGCCGCGCGGCTTGCGGGAAGGCTTCGTGGTGGTAGGCTCGAACGCTGTGGAGGGGGACTGCCATGGTGGGCGGTCGCACCGGCGGAGTCCCGTCGCAGCTCGAGAACGGCGTCGGCGGCCGTCTCGACCCGGCGCACGTGCGGGCGCTCCGCGCTGCCGGCCGCCACCGGGTGCGCGACGAGTTCCTCCTCACCGGCTGCGACACGAGCGGCTTCGGCCGCTCGCGGAGGCGCTCGCGTAGCTCGCGGCAGCAGCGTAAGTCCGCCTCGCGGCAGCCCGGTGGCAGCGGCGCAGCGTACTCCAATCACAAGCCCCCACATCGAGCAAGGAGGAGTGTGCAGCGATGAAACGGCGCTTGTTCATCCTGGCGACCCTCATCGCGGTCGTGTCGTCCGTCGTCGTCTCGATGACCGTCGCCGCCGCGGCGACGACACCGGTGACTTCCCGAACGGCTGCCGCGATCGCGCCGCCGGCGGTTCCGAATGCCGCCGCGATCAAGGCGAAGTACGGCGGCCAGTCGATCACCTTCATCGGTGACAACGCCGTCGGCCAGAGCCATGTCCGCGACCTGATGCTCGCGGCCCGCTTCAAGAAGGACACCGGCATCACGGTGAAGGTCGTGCCGCATCCGGCCGCCTCCGACGCCGCGTACTCGCAGCTCGCGCGGGCATTCTCCGCGAAGTCGTCGTCGATCGACGTGATGATGCTCGACGTCGTCTGGCCGGGCGCGTTCGCCCCGTACCTCGTCGACCTGAAGCCGGCTCTCGGAGCGCAGGCCAAGCTCCACGCGGCCGGGATCATCCAGAACGACACCGTCGGCGGCCACCTGGTGGCGATGCCCTGGTTCGGCGACTTCGGGATCCTCTACTACCGCACCGACCTGCTGAAGAAGTACGGCTTCTCGGGCCCGCCGACGACGTGGGCGGAGCTCGGGTCGATGGCGAAGACGATCCAGGCCGGCGAGCAGAAGACGAACCCGAACTTCTACGGATTCGTATGGCAGGGCAACTCCTACGAGGGGCTGACCTGCGACGCGCTCGAGTGGGTCGCCTCGAGCGGCGGCGGTACCTTCGTCAACAGCGCGGGCAAGGTGACGATCAACAATCCGAAGGCGGCGGAGATCCTGAACCTCGTCCGCAGCTGGGTGGGGACGATCGCGCCGCGCGGCGTGACCTCCTACCAGGAGGAAGACGCCCGGAACGCGTTCGACGCAGGGAACGCAGCATTCATGCGCAACTGGCCGTACGCGTACGCCGCGAGCAAGGGCACGCCGGTCGACGGCAAGTTCGACGTGACCGTCCTGCCGCACGGAGCGGGGTCGCAGTCCGTCGGCACCGTCGGCGGCTGGCAGCTCGGCGTCTCGAAGTACTCGAAGCACCAGGCCGCCGCGATCGAATGGGTCCGGTACCTGACGAGCCCCGCCGTCGAGCGCTTCGACGCGATCTTCAACAGCAACGTCCCGACGATCCCGGCCGTCGCCAAGGACCCGGCGGTCGTCAAGGCGAACCCGTATCTCAAGCCCGAGATCGCGACCGTCGCGCGCGTGACCCGGCCGGCGGCCGAGCTCGGCGCCCACTACCCGCAGGGCTCGCAGATCATCTACCAGGCCGTCAACCAGATCGAGAACGGCACCGACGCGAACTCGGTGCTGCCCTCGGTCGCGTCCCAGCTGCAGGCGCTGCTCAAGTAGCCGCAACGATCCGAGGGAGGGCGGGCCGACCGTCCTCCCTCGCTTCTCCGCATCGACATGAGCTCCGTTGACACAACCGTCAGGCGTGCCGCCCGCAAGCGAAGCGGGACGACGCGCCTGCAGCGCAAGCAGATGCGGCTCGGGCTGAGGATGGTCACGCCTGCGCTCATCGCCGTCGGCCTCGTGGCGATCTATCCGCTCGGGGTGACGATCTATCAGAGCTTCACGAACCAGCAGTTCCTCGCCGGGATCACCCCCACGAAGTGGGTCGGCCTCGCGAACTACCGTGCGCTGATCCACGACACGGCGTTCCGTCAGTCGATCGTGACGACGGTCAAGTTCACGGTGATCACCGTCTTCTTCGAGTTCATCCTCGGCATGGTGATCGCGCTCGTCGTCAACTCGAACTTCAAGGGCCGCGGTGTCATGCGCGCCGTGATGCTGATCCCGTGGGCGATCCCGACCGTCATCTGCGCGCAGATGTGGAAGTGGATGTACGACGACGTCTTCGGCGTCGTCAACGACCTCGGGCTCCGGCTCCACCTCATCGACCACTCCGTCGCCTGGATCTCGGAGCCGAGGACGGCCCTTCTCTCCGTCTGCGTCGTCGACATCTGGAAGACGACACCGTTCGTCGCCCTGCTGCTGCTCGCCGGCCTCCAGGTGATCCCGAACGAGCTGTACGAGGCGGCCGACGTCGACGGCGCGAGCAAGCTGCGCCAGTTCTGGAAGATCACCCTTCCCCTGCTCACGCCGACGATCTTCGTCGCGCTGATCTTCCGCTCGCTCGACGCGCTGCGCGTCTTCGACGTCTTCTACGTCTTCTTCGGCAACCGGCCCGACACGCAGACGATGGCGATCTACGACCAGAACATGATCGTCACGATCGGCAACGTCGGCTACGGCGCCGCGGTCAGCGTCGCGATCTTCCTGATCATCGCCATCTTCGTCGCCATCTACCTCACGGCGCAACGAGTGAGTGGTGGGCGCGAATGAGCACCGCCGCGGGAGCCGTCTCGGGCACGACCGCGACTCCGCGCCGCCGCGTCAGGCACCGGAGGTCGCCGTGGCGCCGCCTCGTCCGACGCATCCCGTTCTTCCTGCTCGTCGTGATCATCATCGTCTTCATCGGCTTCCCGTTCTACTGGGCGCTGCGCTCGTCGCTGACGCCGGAAGGACAGCTCTTCACGACTCCGCTCCACTACTGGCCGACGACCCCGACGCTCCAGAACTACCGCGACGCGTTCTCGAGCGGCGACTTCACCCACGCGCTCCTCAACTCGACCATCGTCGCCGCAACGCTCACGATCATCGCGCTCGTCCTCGGCGGGACCGCGGCCTACGCGGTCGCCAGGTTCCGGTTCCCCGGCCGCAACCTGACGCTGCTGGCGATGTTGTCGATGACCATGTTCCCGCAGATCGCGATCCTCGGTGCGCTCTACACGCTGATCAACAAGGCGCACCTCTACAACACGCTCACGGCGCTGATCTTCAGCGACCTGGTGCTCGTGCTCCCGCTGACGACGTGGATCCTCACGTCGTTCATGCGCCAGCTGCCGAAGGACCTCGAGGAGGCCGCCTACGTGGACGGCGCGACGCCGACGCAGGCGTTCTACAAGGTGATGCTGCCGCTGATCGCGCCGGGTCTCGTCACCGCCGGGCTCCTCGCGTTCATTACCGCATGGCAGGAGTACCTCTACGCGCTCTCGTTCACGGACACTCCCGACAAGTACACCGTCACCGTCGCGATCAGCTCGTTCACCGGCAAGACCGGAAATGCCTTCCAGACCCCGTGGGGCGAGATCATGGCGGCGACGATGATCGTCACGGTGCCGCTGATCGTCCTGACGCTCGTCTTCCAGCGCCGGATCATCTCCGGCCTGACGGCGGGCGCCGTCAAGGGCTAGGTCCCTAGATCCGCTGCCGCGTGTCGGGGTCGAAGAAGTAGAGCCGCGTGACGTCGACTGCCAGCTCCGCCGGCTGACCGGTCGCGATCCGCGAGCGGGGGCTGACGCGCGCGACGAGGTTCGCCACGTTCTCGCCGCCCTCGGAGCCGAGGTGGACCGATGCGTCGTCCGCGTTCTCGGCGGCGCTCGAGACGATCGACTGGCCCGAGGTCGTGAAGTGGACGTCGATCTCGGAGCCGAGCGGCTCGGTCAGGATGCAGTCGACCTTCAGGCGAGTCTCCGGCGGGGCGTCGGGCGTGAGCGCCGCGTCGGCGAAGTTCTCCGGACGGATGCCGAGGATGACGGGGCGGCCGGCGTACGCCGCTAGGTCGGTGTCGCGCTTCATGATCGACGGGTCGACGGGAAGCCGGTTGTCGCCGAAGGAGACGTGGAACCCGCCGGAGTTCTGCTGCAGCGTCGCGTCGAGGAGGTTGATCGCCGGCGAGCCGATGAAGCCGGCGACGAACTCGTTCACCGGGTCGTCGTACAGGTGCTGCGGCGTGTCGACCTGCTGCAGTCGCCCCTTGCTCATCACCGCGACGCGGTCGCCCATCGTCATCGCCTCGATCTGGTCGTGCGTGACGTAGATCGTCGTCACGCCCTCCCGCTGCTGCAGCTGGTGGATCTCCGCGCGCATCTGGACGCGCAGCTTCGCGTCGAGGTTCGAGAGCGGCTCGTCCATCAGGTACGCCTGCGGGTCGCGGACGATCGCGCGGCCCATCGCGACCCGCTGCCGCTGCCCGCCGGAGAGCGCGCGCGGCTTGCGGTCGAGGAGGTCGTCGATCTCGAGCGTCTTCGCGGCGCTCTCCACCCGGCGGTTCACCTCGTCCTTCGACAGGTGGCGGAGGGTCAGCCCGAAGGCGAGGTTCTCCCTGACGGTCATCTGCGGATAGAGCGCGTAGTTCTGGAAGACCATGGCGATGTCGCGCTCCTTCGGCGTGAGGTCGTTGACGACCTTGTCGCCGATGCGGATCTCGCCGTAGGTGATCTCCTCGAGCCCGGCGACCATTCGCAGCGCCGTCGTCTTCCCGCACCCGGACGGGCCGACCATGACGAGGAGCTCCTTGTCCTCGATCGAGAGGTCGAGGTCGCTGACGGCTTCCGTACCGTCCTCGTAGACCTTCGTCACGTCGTCGAACTCGATCCTGGCCATGGCGGTGCGGGAATTATCGCGCGCGGCAGCCCTGCCGGGAAGCCCTGTCGGGCAGCCGTCAGGCGGCGTCGAGCTTGGCCTGCAGCGCCGCGATGCGGCGGAGCATGTCCTCCTGCTCGTGGCCGAAGTCGTCGAGGAGCGTCTGCAACGCCGTGCGCAGGAGCGCCACCTCGTCGTCCGTCAACTCGATCGTGTGCATGACGACCTCCTCATTGGATCATGGGAACGGGAGCCCGAAGGATCGCGGCGACGCCGCCGGCGTCCGCGAGCGCGGCGGCGGCCGCGCCGCCGACGACCGTGGGGCGGGCGGCGGTCTCGACCGCGCGCAGCACCAGGCGGTCGGCGAACTGCGGGTCCGCCGGCAGCCCCTCGCCGGCGGCGACGAGGCGCCCGTCCGCGGTCACCGCTCCGGCGGGCTCGCGGTCGCCGTCGAGCAGGAGCCGCTCGACGAGGCCCAGCTCGAGCGCCGCGAGCACGTCCTCGAGCCCGGCCGCTCCGCGCCCTCCCGCCGCCGCGGCGTCGCGCGCGTGCTGCACGAGGGCGAGGTCGCGGCGCGCCGCCGCGGCCTCGAGCGCGGGCGAGACGTGCGCGAGCGCGTGCGCCGGCTCGAGATCGATCAGGTCGCGCTCGACCGGCTCGACCTCGACCCCGGCGGCGGCCAGCGCCTCGCGCAGCGGCTCGGTCCCGCGCGGGTCGCCGGCGAGGACGGCGAGCTCCCAGCCGCGCTCGGCGGCGAGCCGGCGGAGGCCCGCGGCGGCGGCCGTCAGCCGGCGGTGGTGGTCGGCCTCGAGATGGCGGTCCCAGCGCTCCCGCTGCGTGATCGACTTCTGTCCGCGTCCCGGGTTCGACGCCACGGGGCCCTTCTTCTCCGCGTGGTCCCACACGACCGACTCGACGTCGTAGGCGGCGAGCTCCTCGGCGCGGCCGGCGCGCGCCTCGAGGACGCGGACGGCGTCGCGGCCGGCGAGCACGAGACCGCGCGGGTGGCCGTCGTCGGCCCGCAGGAGCGGGGTGACGTGCGCGAGCGGGCCGAGGGTCGCCTCGCTCGGAAGTCCAGCCTGGAGGCCGACCGTCCGCACCTCGCCCGAGGCGACGCCCGCGAAGAGCGCGCGCCCCCGGCCGGGGGCGGTCGGGTCGGCCAGCCGGTCCACGGCCGGCGCCAGCGCCGCGAGCCGGGCCTCGACCGCCACGCGCCGCCCGTGATCGTGCTCGTCCACCACGCGGGCGCGGATTGCGCGAAGGTCGTTGTCGACCCGGATCCGCCACTCCGGCTCCGCGCTCGCCTCCGCCGCGGGATCGATCCCCACGTAGATCGAGAGCACGCCCACCTCGTCGTGCATGCGCGCCAGCTCGGCGACGCTCGCGTCCATTGTCGAGATCATGCGGGATCACCGCCTCCTCTGCCCTGACACCGTCGACGGAAGTATCGGCGACGCGTCTGCCGCGCTGCTGCCGCCGCCGGTCCGCGGCGGCTCCGTGGCAGCGAGAACGTGCTTCGAGGCAGTGGCCGGGCAGGGCCTGCGCCCATGCTCCGGGCTGACTCGTTGACGACGGGAGGCGACATGGACAAGGAATCCGACATCAAGCCCTTTGAACAGGACGAGGGCGGCGACGGGAAGAAGGGCGGCACCGGCATCGGCTGGAAGACGCTCGGCTTCTTCGTCAGCCTCCTCATCCTCAACTACCTGCTGGCCTCGCTCCTCTACGCGCAGAGCGCGAGGCCGCGCTCGGTCATCCCGTATGCGCCGACCTTCCTGACGCAGGTCCGCGACGGCAACGTCGTGTCGGTGACCTCGAAGGGGACGGCGATCCAGGGGACGTTCAGGCAGGCGCTCCGCTACCCGCGGAACGACTCGAGCGTGAAGCCCACGAAGCTCTTCTCCACGGAGATGCCGAGCTTCGCGAACGCGGACGCTCTCGACACGCTGCTCCAGCAGAACAACGTCACGGTCACCGCGCAGCCGCTCGAGACGAGCACGCCGTGGTGGGAGACGTTCCTCGTCGCGTTCGGGCCGGCGCTGCTCTTCATCGCCCTCTGGGTCTACGCGATGCGCCGCTACGGCGGCGGCGACGGCATGGGCCTCTTCTCGATGGGCCGGGCGAAGCCGAAGCAGTACGAGCCGTCGCAGCAGCAGCGCGTCACGTTCGCCGACGTCGCCGGGATCGACGAGGCGAAGGAGGAGCTGGCGGAGGTCGTGGACTTCCTCCGAGAACCGGAGAAGTACCGCAAGCTCGGCGCGCGGATCCCGCGTGGCGTGCTGCTGAGCGGCCAGCCGGGGACGGGCAAGACGCTGCTCGCGCGGGCCGTGGCCGGCGAGGCGAACGTCCCGTTCTTCTCCATGTCTGCGTCCGAGTTCGTCGAGATGGTCGTCGGGGTCGGGGCGTCGCGGGTCCGCGACCTGTTCGCGCAGGCGAAGGCCGCCGCTCCCTCGATCATCTTCATCGACGAGATCGACGCGATCGGCCGCTCCCGCAGCTCCGGCGCCTACAGCGGCGCGAACGACGAGCGGGAGCAGACGCTCAACCAGATCCTGACCGAGATGGACGGGTTCGACGAGAACACCGGCGTGATCGTGCTCGCGGCGACGAACCGCGCCGACGTCCTCGACCCGGCTCTGCTCCGGCCGGGGCGGTTCGACCGCCGCGTGACGGTGCAGGCGCCGGACAAGGACGGGCGCAAGCAGATCCTGATCGTGCACACGCGTGACATCCCGCTCGCGGCCGACGTCGATCTAGACGGCCTCGCGGCGACCACCGTGGGGATGGTCGGCGCCGACCTGGCGAACCTCGCCAACGAGGCGGCGCTGCTCGCCGCGAAGCGGGGGCACGAGAAGGTGACGATGAGCGATTTCAGCGACGCGCTCGAGAAGATCGAGCTCGGCGCGGCGCGGAAACTGCTGCTCACCCCGGCCGAGAAGCACCGCACCGCCTACCACGAGGCCGGCCACGCGCTCGTCGGCATGTTGACGCCCGGCGCCGACCCGGTCCGGAAGATCACGATCATCCCGAGGACGATGAGCCTCGGCGTGACGGTGTCGGCCCCCGAGAGCGACACCTACAACTACGACAAGCAAGCTCTGCTCGCCCACATCAAGGTCGCGACCGGCGGCCGCGCCGCCGAGGAGGTCGTCTTCGGAGACGAGACGACGGGCGCCGAGTCCGACATCCGCCAGGCGACGCAGCTCGCACGCAACATGGTGGGGCGCTACGGCATGAGCGACGAGATCGGCTTCCTCTCGGTCGTGCCGCAGGACGGCGAGGGATCGGGCTACGGCGGCTATTCGGAGGTCTCGGAGCGGACGCGGCAGCGGATCGACGACGAGATGCGGCGCGTGGTCGGCGAGCAGCACGACGAGGCCGTGCACCTGCTCGAGGACAACCGCGACCGCCTCGAATCGCTCGCCGAGGCGCTGTTCCAGGCCGAGACGCTCGAGGGGCCGGAGGCGTACGCCGCGGCGGGCCTCACGCCTCCCGACGAGCTTCAGAAAACCGAGCCGGCGGCGGTCGCCTCCCGCTGAAACACCCGGCTCGGACGCGCCGCGGGCAGCGACTTTCCGCCCGCGGCGCGCCATACTTGTGCGGCGAGGCCGGGACGATGACCACCGCTCCGATCACCATCCGCCTGCTCGGCCCGTTCGAAGTCCTCGTCGGCTGCGAGCCGGCGGACGTGAGCGGGCCGAAGCGGCGCGCGCTCGTGGCGCTGCTCGCCCTGCGCGGCGGTCGTGTCGTCGCCGTCGACTCGATCGTCGAGGCGATCTGGGGCGACGACGACCTGCCCGCCGACCCGGCCAACGCCGTCCAGCACCATGTCACGCGGCTGCGCAAGGCGCTCGGGGCGGAGACGCTCGTCATGAGCCCGGAGGGATACGCGCTGCGCGGGGCCGAGGTCGACGCGCTGCGCTTCGAGGAGCTGCTCGCCGAGGCGCGCTCCGAGCGCCGGAACGGCGACGCGCGGGCCGCCTCGGCCGCCGCGGACGCCGCCCTCGCCCTCTGGGGCGGCCCTCCGCTGCTCGGGCTGCCCGACGCCGAATGGGTCGCCGCGGAGCAGATGCGGCTCGAAGCGCTCCACCTCGACGTGCTGGAGGAGCGGTTCGAGACGATGCTGGCGCTCGGCGAGCACGCGACGCTCGTCCCGGAACTTCGCTCGGCGCTCGAGGCGAATCCGTTCCGGGAGCGGCTGTGGCGGCTGCTGATGCTCGCGTTGTACCGGGCCGGCCGGCAGGCGGACGCGCTCGAGGCCTTCCAGGAGGCGCGACGGATGCTCGCGGACGAGCTGGGGCTCGAGCCGGGGCCGGATCTCCAGCGGCTGCAGACGGCGATCCTCGCGCAGGATCCGGCGATCGCCGCCCCTGCCGCCGGGCAGAGGCCGCGCGGGAACCTGCCGGCGGCGCTGACCTCGCTGATCGGCCGCACGGAGCTGCTCGCAGAGGTCGAGGCCCTCGCGCGCGAGGCCCGGCTCGTGACGCTCACCGGCCCGCCGGGTGTCGGCAAGAGCCGCGTCGCGCTCGCGGTCGCGCACGAGCTGGAGCGCGAGTTCGCCGACGGCGCCTGGCTGGTCGACCTCGGCCGCGCCGACGCAGCCGGCGACGTGGCACGCCTTGCAGCGAGCGTCGTCGAGGCGGGGAGCTCTCCCGCGACGGGCGACCCGCTCCGTCGCGTCGTCGGGCGGCTGCGCGACTCGGAGGCGCTGCTCGTGCTCGACGAGTGCGAGCGCTTTCCCGACGACGTCGGCCGCTTCGTCTCCACGGTCCTCGAGGCATGTCCGGGCGTGCGGGTGCTGGCGACGAGCCGCGAGGTGCTCCACGCACCCGGCGAGCATCGGGTCGTCGTCTCGCCGCTCTCCCTCCCGCCGGACGGAGCCGGGGGCGATCTCGAGGGCGCGGAGGCGGTCAGGCTTTTCGTCGAGCGGGCGAGGGCGGTCCGGCCGGGCTTCGTCGCCGCGCCGGAGGAGCTCGCGCCCGTCGTCGAGATCTGTCGGGCGGTGGACGGCCTGCCCGCGGCGATCGAGATCGCCGCGGGACGCATGAACGTCCTCGGCCTGCGCGAGATCCTCGCAGCGGCGGAGGGGCGGCTCACGCTCCTGCGCGAGCGAGGGCTTCACGCCGACGCCGCCCACCCCCTCTCGACCCTCCTCGGCTGGAGCTACGACCTGCTGCACGCCGACGAGAAGACGGTGCTGCACCAGCTGGCCGTCTTCCGGGGAGGCGCGGACCGCGACGCGCTGCTCGCGCTGGCGGCGCGCCTCGACCTCGACGAGCCCACGGTCACGCATCTGCTGACGATGCTGGCCGACAAGTCGATCGTGACGGTGTCGTTCCCGGACGGCGGCTCCCGTTACCACCTGCTCACCACCGTGCGCGAGCACGTGCTCGAGCGCCTCGCAGACGCCGGCGAGCTCGAGGAGACGAAGCTGGCGCACGCGCGCTACTTCGCGATGCTCGCGGACGAGGCGTTCGTCGCGCTGCGCGGGAGCGACCACTGGGCGCTGCGGGAACGGATCGCCCGCGACTACGACAACATCTGGGCGGCGCTCGCGTACGCGGCAGAGGCGTCCGACGCCGAGGTCGCGTACCGGCTCGGCGTCGGGATCGCCTGGTACTTCGTCCTCGGGAACCACGTCTCGGAGGGGAGGAGCTTCGTCGAGCGCGCCCTCGCGGTCCCCGACCGCGTCCCGTCACCGCGACGGACGGAGCTGCTCGCCATGGTGACGTATCTCGCAGCCGCCGAGTTCGACCTCGACGCGGCGATCGAGACGGGCGAGGAGGGCTTGCGCGCCGGCGCCGACGCGCAGAGGGAGACGGCGCTCGTCCAGACGAGCCTCGCGCTCGCGCTCGCGACGGCGGGCGACTGCACGCGGGCGGCGCCGCTGCTCGCCGGCGCCCGGCGGGTCTTCGAAGGCGTCGGCGACGACTGGGCGGTTGCGAACTGCGACGTCGCCGCAGCGGTGGTCGCCGCCCGCTCGGGAGACGTCGAGGCCGTCGCGGCGGCCGCAGCCTCTCTCGCGGACGAGTCGAGGGCCCTCGACTACGGGCCGTTCGTCATCTTCGCCGTCCTCCTCGAGGCGTGGGCCTTCGGCGAGACCGGCGACGAGGAGGCGCGGGCGCTCCGGTATCGCGAGGCGCTCGAGCTCGCCTCCCAGGGCGGCTACGTGCTCTACGCGTCGCTCGCGCTGAGAGGTCTCGCCGAGCACGCGTCCGCCGCCGGGGACGCCGGAACGGCGGAGGAGCTGGCGCGCCGCGCGGTCTCCGAGGCCGAGGCCGGGAACGCGCCGTGGATCGCCGCGCACGCGCGCATCGCGCTCGCGGAGGCGCTCGCCGCGGCCGGTGAGCCGGACGCCGCATACCGCACCTACGAGGCCGTCGCCGACTGGGCCGAAGGCGGCAGTCCGCGCGAGTCGCTGGAGCTGTTCTTCGTCCCGCTCCTCGGGAGCCCGGGGCCGAAGGCCCTGCTCGCGCTGGCCGAGCTTGCCTCCGGCGCGGGCGACGACGAGCGCGCCGAGAGCCTGCGCGCGCGGGCGCACGCGCTCGCAGAGGCCGTCCACGCGCCCGAGCAGGCGCCGCAGACGACCACGTAGTCGCGGCGGCGGCAGCCGCCCGGCGGGGCGTGGCAGCCGCATGGCAGGCGTTCGTCGCACGCTTCTCGTGTCGACCGAGAAGGAGCGGACGTGATGGGGAACGCAGACGTGCGACTCGAGGAGATCGACCGTCGCCTCGACGAGGTGTGGGAGCACGCCGGCATCGGCGTCGTCGGCGCGAAGCCGCGCATCCAGCGTCATCTCGACCGGCTCCGGCAGAAGGAGGTGCTCGCACTCGCTGCGGTCCAGGAGACCTACGAGGAGAGCTGGCAGGCGCTCGCCGAGTACGGACGCGCCGTCGACCACACCTTCAGGCTGGTCGAGCTCGAGCTCGAGCTCGCCGACGCCGCGTCGGCAGCCGGGATCGCCGAGGACGCGGCGGCCTTCACCGACGCGCTCGCGGCCGAGCTCGACGGCTGGGATCTCTACGTCGAGCGGCTCCAGGTCTGGGCGGCCTCCCTCGCGGACGCGAAGCGGAGCGACGCCGAGGAGACGCTGCGCGAGCTGAGGCGGTACCGCAACGCGCTTGCGCAGGTCCTCGCCGAGTGCCGCACCGCGCCGGACGACTGGCGCGCGCTGAGGGCGGCGGCCGCCGTCGTGCGGCGCGAGCTCGAGCACGCGATCGACGAGACGGCGATCAAGTTCGCCTGAGAGAAAGGAGCAGGAGATGTCGGAGACACTTCCCGAGAAGAAGAGCGAGACCGCGCCGGCGCGGTGGGATCCGTTCCTCGACCTGCAGTCGGAGATGGACCGGATGCAGCGGATCCTCCACGAGACGTTCGCCGGCTTCGCCGGCAGGCTGTCGGCGCCGCACGGCTGGTCGCCGCCGGTCGACGTCGAGGAGACGGACGACGCGTACGTCGTCGAGGCCGAGCTTCCGGGCGTCAGGCGCGAGGACGTCGACGTCGAGCTCGTCGGCAACGAGCTGTCGATCGACGGCGAGACGACGGAGAAGGAGCGGGACGGCGTCGTGCGGCACAACACCCGCCGCACCGGCCGCTTCGAGTACCGGATCGGGCTGCCGGGCCCGCTCGACGCCGAGCACGTCGATGCGTCCCTGAAGGACGGCGTGCTGACCGTGCGCGTGCCGAAGGCGGTACCGGCGCAGCGCAAGAAGATCGAGCTGAAGGGCGCGTAGCCGCTCCGGCGCCGCCGCCCAGACGAGGGAGACAGAGGAGGAAAGAGACGATGGAGACCGTCACGACAACCACCCAGCAACCGACCGCGACCGGCGGCGCCCCCGCCCAGCGGTCGCTGAAACGCGAGCTCGGGCTCGGCATGGCGACCGCGCTCGTGATCGGCAACATGGTCGGCTCGGGGATCTTCCTGCTGCCGTCGAGCCTCGCGGCCACCGCGGGGCCGGTCTCCATCGTCGCCTGGGTGCTGACGGGCATCGGCGCGATGATGCTCGCGCTCGTGTTCGCGCGCCTCGGGGGCGCGTACCCGAAGACGGGAGGCCCGTACGTCTACGTGCGCAAGGCGTTCGGCGACTTCATGGGCTTCACCACCGGCTGGAGCTACTGGATCAACGCGTGGGTCGGCAACGGGGCGATCGCGATCGCGTTCGCCGGCTACCTCGCCGTCTTCTGGTCGCGTGCGTCCACCTACTGGGTCGCGACGCTGATCGCGATCGTGCTCGTGTGGGTGCTGACGCTCGTGAACGTCGCAGGCGTCCGGGCGGCCGGCCAGGTCCAGCTCGTCACGACGATCATCAAGTTCGTCCCGCTGCTCGTGATCGGCATCGTCGGCCTGTTCTTCATGCACTCGAGCAACTTCCACCCGTTCACGCTCACCCACGGTTTCGACTGGGGCATCTCCAGCGCCGCGCTCCTGACGCTGTGGGCGTTCATCGGCCTCGAGTCGGCGACCGTGCCGGCCGAGGAGGTGAAGGATCCGGAGAAGACGATCCCGCGCGCGACGATCATCGGCACGGGCGCGACGACGCTGCTCTATCTCATCTCGTCGATCGCGCTGTTCGGGATGATCGCGACCCCGGTGCTCGCGAAGTCGACGAGCCCGTTCGCCGACGGCGCGAACGTGATCTTCGGCGGCACCGCCGGCGGCAAGTTCATCGCGATCGTGGCGATGGTGTCGATCTTCGGCGTGCTGAACGGCTGGATCCTGCTGCAGGGCCGCGTCCCGCTCGCCCAGGCCCAGGACGGCCTCTTCCCGAAGCAGTTCGCCCAGGTGGACGAGAAGCGGAAGACGCCGGTGTTCGGGATCGTCGTCTCGTCGGTGCTGATCACGATCCTGCTCTGCCTCAACTTCCAGCAGAAGGGGAGCGTCGTCAACCTGTTCACCGACATCATCATCATCGCGACGCTGACGGCGCTGATCCCGTACGCGTTCTCGGCCTCGGCCGAGATGTACCTGTTCATCGTCGACCGCAAGTCGTTCTCGGGCGTCAACTTCACGCGGAGCACGGTGATCGCGATGCTCGCGCTCGCCTATTCGTGCTGGGCGATCTGGGGCGCCGGCTACAAGCCGGTCGCCGAGGGGCTGATGCTCCTGTTCGCCGGCATCCCCGTGTTCCTGTGGGTGAAGTGGCGTGAGTCGGTCGATGCGGAGCGCACCGGGACCGGTGTCCCGGCGACGGGCGGGACGCTGCGCGCGGTGAACGGCGACGGCGACCGCGTCGTCTCGCGCTGACCGAGGTCGGGTCGGGCCCGCGGGCGACGCGGGCCCGACCCGCGCTAGAGGACGGCGGCCAGCACGACGGCCATGACGCCGGAGAGGAAGACGGCGTCGAACGTTCCGGCGCCGCCGATCGAGGCGACGGGCGCGCCGAGCCCGCGGATGCGGTGGAGGTTCGAGAGGTCGGCGCCGACGAGCGTCCCCAGCGTCCCGGAGACGTACGCGACCGGCGCGGCGTGGGCATGGGTCAGGGCGAGGGCGACCCCGGCCGCCACGAGCGGCGGCAGGATCGCCGGCACGACGATGCCGACGCCGGGGGTCGGCCGCGCGATCAGGTGCACGAAGACGGCGACGACGAGCGCCGCGATCAGGCCGTCGCGCCAGAGGTGGCCGTGCGCGAGCAGCCAGAACGAGAAGCCGGACGGGATCAAGGCGCCGCCGACGTTGACCGCGATCGTGGTGTCGCCGCCCTCCTGGACCGGCACGAGGTAGCGGATGCCGAAAACCGTGACGACACGCTGGGTGACCGTCGGCTCCCCCTCCATCCGGGCCACGGGCAGGTCGATGCGGCTGCCGACGAGCGACCCGAACAGCAGGAGCAGTGCGTCCCGCTCGCTCAGCCCGAGCCGCTCGTAGGCGAACGAGATCACGTCGAGGAAGAGGAGCAGCCAGAGAACGAGCAGGACGAACGCCAGCAGCGCGACGATGGGCCAGGCTGCGCGCGGCGACCTGTTCACGGTCGTGGTGTCGCGCCGGTCAAAGGTGCATGTACGCAGGCCCGGGCGCGCTCGTCGACTCGTCGAGGCGGTTGGGGGAGACGCGCCCGCTCCTCGCCAACCAGAGCGTGAGCAGCACCCCGAAGGTGAAGCCGAAGACGTGTGCGAAGAAGGCGACGCCGCCGCCGTTCGCCTTCGAGGACATGAGCCCGAAGTTCGCCTCGATCAGCTGGTACAGAGCCCAGAGGCCGAGGAACCACCACGCCGAGATGCGAACCGGGAAGACGATCACGAGGGTGAGGATGCGCGCGCTCGGGTAGAGGACGAAGAAGGCGCCGAGCACCCCCGCGATCGCGCCGCTCGCGCCGAGGTTCGGGACACGCCCGCTGGCGGCGCTGCCGAAGAGGAGCGTCATCGCCGTCTGGCCCATCATCGCCACGAAGCCGCTGGCGAAGTAGAAGGCGAGATACTGGATCCGTCCGAACGCGTCCTCGACGTTCTTGCCGAAGACCGCGAGGTAGAGCATGTTGCCGA
>Ga0335070_10001372_pt1 | contig 28023 bp, 23 predicted proteins | sample Lox_Sample_13_FD_206722 | JGI IMG/M metagenome (GOLD analysis project Ga0335070, IMG submission 206722) | Soil microbial communities from Loxahatchee National Wildlife Refuge, Florida, United States - Lox_Sample_1.3 | ecosystem: Environmental > Terrestrial > Soil > Wetlands | place: USA...
GCTTTGACATCGAATCTGGACCGGTCGGCGCGGTTGACGTGCGGCCGGCGGTGCGTGCAGCCGTCGCCGACATCCTCGGTGGGTCATCTGCGGCGACTGTGTCGGGGAGATTCCACGCCACGCTTGTGAATGCCGGGGTCGAGATGGTCCACGCCGCCGCGCAACACACCGGTCCCCTGCCGGTGGTGCTGAGCGGCGGCTGCTTCCAGAACGCCCGGCTGGTCGAGCGTCTGCGGCACGCGCTAGCACCGCGTTTCGAGGTCTTTTCCCATGAACGCGTGCCCCCGGGTGACGGCGGGATTACCCTTGGGCAGGCCGTCATTGCTGACGCAACTGTCCGAAGGTCGAGAAGCTAGCGGGCGCAAGGCCTCTCCAGCAGCGTGTCGGGCTCCGAAGCCCGCAGCGACCAACGGGAGCGGGCTATAGAAAGGGCGCCGGCCGCAGGCCCTAGCGGAAGGCGCCCTTCCGATACATGCGCCACACCTCTGCGCCGAGGGCGAGGATCGGGTGGCGCTGCTGGCGCCAGCCCGGATCGATCTTGAGGCCCGAGTGGCGCTCGACCTTCCAGATCGCGTAGTCGACGCTGCCCTCTTGGGTCAGGGCGCTCTTGAGGATCCGCAGCAGCGACAGGACCTTGCCCCACAGGCAACGGATGCGCCACAGGGCCGTGGCACCATGGGCGCGGCACTGCGCGGTGATCCGCAGCGTTCCGTCGACGACTTCCGCGGCGGCCGGAAAGGGCAAGCGCGCCAGCGCCGCGCGGGTGACGCGCGCGTACCGCTCCGGTGCAGACGCGTAGAGCTGCTGGGCAACCGCCGGGCGCTCCGCGCGCAGCTCCGCGGCGTAGCTCCACGCCAGCTGCGTCGTCCACAGCGCCTGCACCGAGCACGGCGCCGGCAGCAGCGGCAGCCCGCGCCGCACGAAGGTCGTCACCGCGTTCGCCAGCGCACGGGCCACCGCCTGTGCCGCGGCGGCGTCGGCGGCATAGACGAGCGCGCACGGCTGGGCGAAACGGCCCCAGAAGTAGGGTTGGAACGAGCGCGGCGAGGTGTAGCGGGCAAAATCTGCCAGCGACACGACGCCGTACTTGGCCTGGACGGTGAAATCGCCTTCCGTCTCCTTCGTGTAGTACACGTTCGGCGGCAGCAAGGCGTTGAGCGCGGCGTACAGACGGCGGGTGCCGAGCCTCCAGTAGCCGTCAACCAGCACGTAGAGGTCGAGCAGGCTGTGCTGGTCGTCGCGCATCCGCAGGCACGAGCCATAGAAGATGATCGCCCGCACGCTGTCGCCATGGCGCGCGCGGATGCGGTCGGCGACGAGTGCGGCACCGTCGGGCACCGGCGCGGCGAGTTCGCTGGCGATCAGCCGTTCGAGGTCGTCGGCCTCTGAGGTCATGCGTCCTGCAGGCGCAGGAACGCCGCGCTGTAGCCGCTGCGCAGCAGCACCGGCGTGCCTGCAGCCGGAGTGAAGAGCTCGCCGTCGAGTGTAAACCCACAGTCGAGGTGCAGCTCGAGCTCGTGTGCGTTGTGGCTGGTGTAGCCGTACTCCGGCCGAACGAAACGATTCGGCGTGCCGCGCATGACCGCCGGCGCGGCACGCCAGAGGTGTTGCGGGCGGTAGTTCATGGCGGTGTATTTGAGCGGCGCCGGCTCGCGTCCCCAGAACGGCCGCAAGCCGAGGAACTGCCGGGAGACGGTGGAGACGAGCACACCGATATAGGCGCCGGGTTGCAGCGCCTGATCATCGAGACGCCCCGACAGATGCAGGGGAGGGAACATGCGGCCGCTCTGACCGAGTGCAATCTTCGCGAGGAAGACGGCCAAGGCAACGCCGGGGCCGACTTCACCGCGCAGGCCGAGCGTGGCGACGTAGTGCCGGCAGAACCGGATGCCGTGGTAAATGGCGCCGCTACCGAAAAAGAACGAGAAGATTGGCGGTGCGCCCGGCGCGATCTCGGCGCGCATGACCGGTCGTTTGACCGTGGCACCGCCGAGGCAACCGTCACGGGCGCTGCGCAGCAGGCGTTGCAATGCGGGGATCGGACGCACCATCGCCCCGACGTCGGCGGCCACCATGTTCGTCGTGCCGGCCGGCAGCACAGCCAGGAGGGGCAGGGTGTCGAGCGCGCCGGAACCGAGGAGACGGGTGAGGACCGCCTGCATGGTCCCGTCACCGCCGTTGACGACCATGAGCTCGCAGCCAGCGTCGAGCAGCGCCTGCGTCGCCGCGCCGATGTCCTCGGGCCGATTCACCTCGTGATGCATCACCCACGGATGGGCGCGCAGGACGTCCAGGATTGCGGGCAAGACGCGGCCCCGCTTGTTGCGGAAGCTCAACGGGTTGTTGATGACTCCGGTGCGGATGGGTCGGCCGACATCGACCCCCGGGGTGACCAGGAGCTTCGCTTCCGGTGGTTGGCTGTCGACTGAATCGAGTCCGCGCGCAACTGGGCGTCTGAGAGCGCTAGCCACGTGATCCCCCACAGAGTTTCGGCATCCATATCACACGTGAGTCTAGGGACAAGGCGCGTTGCCGGGTGCGTGCGGACTTCGATCACGCGTCGCGATGCGGTGGCGTCGCCCGGCTATCGTCGGATGCCCGTCTCGTCCACTGCGTCCGGCTTGCTCGCTCTGGCGCCGGCGCGCAGCTGAAAGATCGGCGACGCCAGCAGGACGTCGGCGACCAGCCGGTGCCCGGCCGGGGTCCAATGCGCATCGACGGGGTAAACGAGGCGCTCGAATCGCTCTCCTCTATGGCGAAGAGGGGACCGCCGACCTCGGGCACGGCATCCGTCAGGCGCAGCACGACCTCAACGCCGAGAGTAGCCAGGGACACACCCACGGCCATCAATCCGAGACGAACCGTGAGGTTGCGCATCACCTTTCCATCGCAGCACATGACTGCCGCCTGCAACGCCATGGCGCGACGGTTGCGACGCGCAGTTCGAGCTGACACAATCCCGCGCTGGTCAGAGTGATGGCGAGAGCGGAAGACATCGTCAAGGCGGGCAGCGGCGCGGTGCTCGTGTGGGGCCTGCTGCACGACGACGGCTCGGCTGCAACCTTCATCCACCGCTGCTTCAGTCGCGAAGGCTGGCGAGAATCCGACCTGCAGGGACGCCTGGAGCTGGGTGCTGGAGTCGTGGCCTGGCCGTTCGTCATCCCCTTCGTCGTAACGCTGTTCACCTGGTACAACGGAGCCTGGGTCAAGCGGAAGAGCGGCAAGGGCATCGGACGACAGGTCTGCGAGCAGCTCAAGCTGGCGGCCACCAATGCGCTGCTGCCCCCCTGGTACTACATCTTCGAGCTGTACGACGACGACAAGCGTCGCCGCGCCGGCGAGTACCTCAATCGCTTCGAGACCAAGCGCTTCATCTACCCGTTTTTGCGCAAGTACAATGGCGGACTGCCCGTTCCGGCTGAGCGCAGCACCGTCTACCTCAGCGACAAGGCGATGTTCGCCGATCGCTGCGGCGCCTTCGGCTTGCCCGCCGTGCCGGCGCTGATGGTGCTTGCACAGGGGCGCGTGGTGCACAGCGCCGGCACGGCGGCCAGCCTGCCGGAGATCGATCTGTTCGTGAAGATGCTGCGCGGCACCGGCGGACGCGGTGCGCAGCGCTGGGAGTACCAGGGGAGCGGGCAATATCGTGACCACACCGGAACGACGCTCGACGCCGGCGCGCTGGTCGAGCGCTTGCAAGCCTTGACGCTCAGCTCAGGCAAGGGCTGCGTCGTGCTTCCCCGTCTGGTGAATCATCCCGGCATCGCCGACCTGAGCAACGGTGCTCTGGCTACGGTGCGCGCCGTGACGTGCCGCAACGAACGCGACGAGTTCGAGGTCACCAACGCCTCGCTGCGCATGGCGCAAGGGCGCACCAGCATCGTCGACAATTTTCACGCCGGGGGAATCGTTGCCAAGGTCGACCTGCACACCGGTGTCTTGGGACCCGCCACCGATGGCGCCATGGCGCTTGGTCCGGGCCGCGGCTGGTGTGAGCGGCATCCTGACACCGGCGCAGCGATCGCCGGGCGCCAGCTGCCCTACTGGCAAGAAACTCTCGATCTCGCCCGCCGCGCGCATACGCTGGCGTTCTCCGACCACGTCGTCATCGGCTGGGACATTGCCATTCTTGCCGACGGGCCGCGGCTGGTGGAAGGCAACAAGGGGCCGGATCTCGATCTCGTGCAGAAGTCGCACCGCGAGCCGCTCGGCAACGCCCGTCTCGGCCAACTCCTCGCCTTCCACCTCCGCCGCACCATTGCTGCCAGGTCGGCGCAGCCAGTGACACGCTGAGGCGCTTCACAGCGGGCTGCGCGTCAGGCACCACGCGCCGAGTCCCAGCGCCAGCAACATCGGCAGCGTCGCACTCAGCCAGGGGGCGATGCCGTAGACCAGCCCGAAGCTTCCAAACGTCTGGTTGACCATATGGAAGCCGATGCCCAGGAAGGCACCGACGAAGATACGCCGTCCCAGCGTCGTCGCACGCGGCCGCGACAGGATGAGCGCGACCGCCAGAAAATTCATTGCGGCAATGAGGATCGGCATCGCTGCGCGCTGCCACCACGCCAGCTCCAGGCGTTCCGCGCTCTCCCCCTGCCGGCGCGCCGTCCCGATGCCGCGGGAGAGGTCGGACAACGACAGCTCCTCGGGAGGGATGCGGATCAGGCCGAGCTGGCGCGGGGTCAGCTCCATCGCCAGCGGCCGGGCCGGGACCTGCTCGGTGGTGATGCGGTCATCCGCAAATGTCGTCTCGGCCAGGCCTTCGAGTTGCCAGTGGTGATCAGTGAAGGTTGCCGTTTGCGCGTGGGTGAAGCGGCGCATGCGGTGCTGCGCGTCAAACTCGTAGACGTAGATGTCGCGCGCCGCCCCGTCTGCCAGCACGGTGCGCACATTGACGAAACTCGAGCCGGCGCGGGTCCAGACGCCGCCGGCCACCGGCAGCATGCTTCCGCCAGAAAGCGCGACGGAGCGCTCGCTGCGGGCACGATAGGTGAGCGGCGCCGCGATCAGCTCGTTCAAGAGCAGGCCCATGACGGCAAGCGCCAGGGCAACTCGCATCACGCTCCACAGGATGCGCAGGCGCGATACCCCTGCGGCGGCCATGGCGATGATCTCGTTGCGGTGCGCGAGGCCACCCAAGCCGATCACGTTGCCCAGCACCGCCGCGGCCGGAAACAGGGCGCACACCTCGTTCGGCAGCGTCAGGAGGACAAACCACAGCGCCTCGCCGACTCCGTAGCGCGTGGCTCCAACCCGCTGCAGCTCCTCGGTGGCGTTGATTACGGAGAACACCGCGGTCAGCGCAGCGAGGGCGAAGGCAAAGTTCAGCACGACATTGATCGCCAGGTGCCGATCCAGTGTCGGTAGGCGCTGCCGCCGCCACATCTACCGCACTCCGTGAGGCCCGGCGTGCGGTGAGATGCTTGCGCCGGTCCGCGCGAGCGTGCCGAGCTGCGCCAACCGGGGTGCCCACAGCAGCACCAGGGCAGTCGCCAGACAGAGGGCGTGGACGATCCACGTTCCCGGGAGGCTCGGCCAGACACCATTCGCCACCCACTTCTTCACCATCGAAAGCAGCTCCCCGTAAACGAGATAGAGTCCGATGGCACTGAAGAGCTTCGTATACTGTCCCCAGCGTGGACCGATCTGACTGAGCGGAATCGCGAGGAGCAAAAGCAGGAAGGCTGAGACAGGGCTGGCGATCCGCCACTGCAGTTCCGCGGCATCCTCCGGGTTGGCCGACCGGGCCAGGTCGAGGGCGGACAGGGCGTGATTCTGCCCGCTGTCGCCCAACCTGCCGGCGAGGGGCGTGCGAATGACCAGCTCTGCGTACTGCGTGATCTGCACGTTTTTGGCGTCGCTGCCGAGGTCGTAGCGATAGCCGTCGAACAGACGCAGGAAGCGATAGCCCCGCTGCAGGTCGACGGCGTCGGTTGCACGCGCCGCCCACAGCACCGAGATGCCGTCGGCATCGCGCTGCTGGACGAAGACGTTCTCGACCGCATCCGGATCGGTGGCCGAGCGGTCCTCGGCGAAGACCGCCTGCTCACTGCCGGCGCTGAGCTGGTAGAAGCGGCCGGGGCCGAGCTGGCTGATGCCGGCCTGCTTCATTGCCGTATCGCGCAGTGTGTGGAACGCTACCGCCGCCCAGGGGCGCGCCCAGAACGACAGTGCCGCAGCGATCGCGGCGGCGAATACGCCGAACGCGACCACCGTCGCGTAGATGCGGCCGGGCGAGACGCCGCAGGCGCCGAGCGCGGTGAGTTCGTTGTCGTCGGAGAGACGGCCCAACGCGAGGAGGGCACCGATGTACAGGGCGGCCGGCAGCAGGGAGGGCAGGGCCATCACCGTGCGCAAGCCGAGGAGGCGCAGGATCACAGCCGACGGCAGATCGCCTTCGGCCGCGTCCCCGAGGAACTCGGCGAAGTGACGCACCATGAAGACGGCCACCACGAGAACCAGTACTCCCGCCAGGTGCGAGAGGATCTCCTTGATCGTGTACCGCGATAGGATCGACATGCGCAGGTCAGGGCCGCCACGTGCCCGTGGTCGCGGCGGTGGCGAATTCGTCACGGGTCGTTAGAGACATGCTCTCGGCTTCGCTTCGGTGCATGGTCCTTGGGGCGGCACCTCGGCAAGCTACGGGTCGGACTCGACCGGAGTCAAGGGCGGTGGGGGGCGTGCTCGTTCCGTAGTCATAATCGAGTGTCTCCGGACGTCGGCGCCAAGCAATCACGGGCACGAACACGACCACGAACTGGTTGGCGGGCGTGCATCGCATTGGTAATACTTGCAGCCGTGGTCTGCCCGCGGATCAGCGTAGTCATCCCGGTTTACAACCGGGAACGGTACATCGGCGCGGCAATCGCGAGCGTCCTGGCGCAGACGTTTGGCGACTTCGAACTGCTGGTCATCGACGACGGTTCGACCGACGGGACGGGAGACGTCGTGCGCAGCTTTCACGATCAGCGCATTCGCCTGCTGCGCCACGGCGCCAACCAGGGTATCGCCCGGGCGCGCAACGCCGGGGTGGACGCTGCGCGCGGCGACTACCTCGCATTCCTCGACAGTGATGACGTCGCCTTGCCTGAGCGCCTGGCCGAGCAGGTCGGCTTCCTCGATGCCCATCCCGACCATGTCGCCGTCGGCGCATGGATCGACTGGATGGACGACCGCGGCCGGCCGACGGGTCGCGTGAAGCGGCGGCCGCTGCGGTCCGATGACGTCAGTGCGCTCCGCCTGTTCCGGCAGGGGATCGAGAACACCGCGAGCATGGCGCGCACCGCCGTGCTGCGGCACTACCGGCACGACGAACACTTCGAGGTCAGCGAGGACTTCGACATTTGGGCGCGCATCGCGGCCGACCGGCCCATCGCCAACCTGCCGCAGGTGCTGGTGCTGCGTCGCGCCCACGGGCAGCAGACGAGCAAGGGCAGAGACGAGCAGACGCGCCTGTACCGGCAGACAATCTATGCGCGGCAGCTCGAGGCGCTCGGCATCGCCTTCGAGGAAGAGGACCTGAGGCGTCATCACCTGCTGCGCCGCATGCGCAAAAGCGGCTTCACGCCCGACCGTGTATACGTCGATTGGGCCGAGGCCTGGCTGCGTGAGCTGCAAGCGGCCAACGCGCGTGCACACCGTTACCCGGAACCGGCGCTGTCGCGACTACTGGGCGGGCTGTGGGGCAAGGTCTGCTGGCACGCTGCGCCGACACTCGGACCCGTGACCGCGTGGCGGCGCTTCCGCGCCTCGCCGCTGCGCCGCTGGGCGCGCGCGGGGTTGCGCGATGACATCTTCCTCAGAGGGCCCAGAGCGGTGGCGTGGCTGGCGGCGAGGCATTGGTCAGAGCCGCGTGACGGGAGATGACAGGGAACAGACAACAGATGACAGACGGGTCCAATAATGGCAATGCGTTGGAGTCTGTTCTCTGTTGTCTGTCATCTCTCGAATCACTCCGCCAAGTGCAGCGGATTGACGAAGGTCACGGCAAGAATGCCCCGGCCATCGACCGAGAGGGGCGGGCTCGTGCTCGCACCCTCGGCTGCGAGCTGCAAGTGGAATGACGCATCAAGCCAAACCCATTGCGGTTCGAGCCTGAACGAGTAGATGAACCGGAATGGTTGCGGAAGCACCGCCAACGGATTCCTGCGTACGAGCAGGCGTTGTGGTTGGATCTCCACGCTGATTCGGCTGTCACGAACCACCAGTCGCGCGGGGAGTGGATAGTTGCGGTCTGCGATCGGGAGGACCGACGGGTCGAGCATCATCTCGAAGACCGCGCTCGTGTAGCCTGTCCCCCCACGTTCCAGCGCCAGCCAGCGGCGATTGTCACCCGACGGCGCCGTGATGTCAGACAGGTAGAAGGCCAGGCCGGGCTGGTCGGTGAAAAACTCAGTTCTCCGCTGCACGATCCGCGGCAGGCTCTCGTCCATCCATGCATGGGTGAGCGTGGCAGCTCCGCGGACCACGACCGGCGCGGACAGGCTGCCATCCCAGATGGTCCCTTCCACGGGGGCCGCGATCTCCAGTGTGTCGGTCCGCAACGTGGAGGTGGACGACAACGACGTCGGCGACGCCGTGGCCGCCCACGGCGGAGCTGCGTCGGCGGGAAACTGCAGGTCGATCTTTGCCCGCTGCGAGGTGCTGTCAATCGCGACGCGATACACCGGGCCGCGCAAATCGAGCGAGCTCGAAGCGACGTCGATCCGACGGCGATCCGGGCTCAGCTTCCAGTGGCCGCGCAGGCGTCCGTTGCGGAACTCGGCGACGCGGCCATCGGGATGAACGAGGTACCAGATCGCCGCCGCGCTCTGCGTACCCGGCCCCTCGTTGGTGATGAAGAACCAGGTGAACAGCCGGTAGCCGCCGTCGAGGCGCGCGGTGAGGTTCCAGACTTCGCTCGCCGCAGGGGCCGACGAGAGACGGGCCGCGGGATCGGTGCGCCGCGACATCTGGTCGCCAGCGGGACTCGGCGGGGGAGCGAGAAGCCGCATAGCTCCCGCCAGCAGGGCAATCTGGATCAGATGGCGATATCGCATGGCCGGCCGGGTTGGCATGTGATGGCGGTTCCTGCTACCTGTACGACGCCTCGGGTATGCTGAAATGTCAACGAGGGCGTTTTGGCAATGAGCGGCATGGTGGGGATCCTGCAAAAGGTGGGGGGAGTTGTAAACCGGCAGAGCACGCGGCCGCCGGGGTTCCGTGATCGGCCAGAGGTCGTTGTGCTCGGTGCCGGCGTGGGTGCTGCGCGCAGCACGAAGCCGCCGGTGCGCATCTTCGTCGGCAGCGAACCCGGCCAGCATCGCGCCGAACGGGTCCTCCTCTGGTCGATCGAGCAGGCACGCAATCCGTCCCGCGTCTACGAGATTCATCTCATGGCGGACCTGCGCGGCTTCGACCGGCGCCGCTGGCTCACCGGGTTCACCAACTATCGCTTCGCGATACCCCATTTCGCCGGCGGGAGCGGACGCGCGATCTACAACGACGTCGACCAGGTGTACCTCGTCGATCCGGCGGAGCTGTTCGACATGGACATGGGGCAGCATGGGTTCCTGTCGATCACCGCGCGCGACACGTCGGTCATGCTCATCGACTGTGCCCGCATGGCGGAGGTCTGGACACTGGAGCTCGCACAGCGGCTGCGCCGCAAGCGTATCGAGGCGAAGACCCGCGCTGCGGGCGACTTTTGGGGGCCGCTGCCACGCGAATGGAACGCCCGCGATGAAGAGTATGTGGCGGGACGCTCCAAGGTGCTGCACTTCACCACGATCCACACGCAGCCCTGGCAGCCGTTCCCGGAGCGCTTCGTATACCAGCGCAACCCGGTCGGCCAGGTGTGGCTGGACATGGAGCGCGCCGCCGACATGGCGCACTACGAGGTGTTCAGCGCCGATCGCCCGAGCACAGAGTACCTGACGCTGATCGAGCGGGTGCGCGCCGGGAACGTCCAGCAGCGGGCGGCGTCCGTGCCGGCGCATGGCCTCGAGGCGTTCCTGGCTGAGGCGGGCGCCACCAGTGTGCTCGATGTCCAACTCGCGGCACGGCGCGGACCGTCGCTTGTCCCCGCGGGTGTGGGCCGTACGGTCACGAGCGTTGCAGTCGCCGACGCGACCGTGGGCGCGTTGCCCGATCGGAGCTGCGATGCCGTTGTGTGCGCCGGCGCGTTCGACGACCTGCCCGATAGCGACATTCCCTGGCTCATGGACTCGCTGTTCCGCTGCGCGCGCCGGTGCGTGTATGTGTCGGGAACCGCCGATGGGAGAACGATTGCCGTGAACGGCGGGGCGACTCGGGCGCGGCGCCCTCGTCCGCCGTCGGGGTGGCTGACATACGTCGAGCGGGCCAGCGCGCGCTACCCCGCGGTGCATTGGAAGCTCGTCGTCTATGCAGACGCGATGACGGAGGGGCGGCGGCCGCTGGTGCGCGAAGGAGGACGACGCATCGACGGCAAGCCGCCGACGGTCTGGGTGCTCGCCGATCACAAGGCCGGTCACGCCACGCAATCCATCGGGCTGGCGGACGCGGTGGGCTTCCCCTACGAGGTCAAGGAGCTGCAGTTCAATCTGCTCAACCACTGCGGCAACCGCATCCGTGGCGCCAGCACTCTCGGCTTGGATAAGAGGCGCTCCACAGCGATGGGGCCGCCGTGGCCCGATCTGGTGATCTCCACCGGGCGGCGCACCGCTCCGGTGGCACGCTGGATCGGCAGCCAGAGTGCCGGGCGCGCGCGCCTCGTGCAACTCGGCCGCCGCGGCGGTGAGCTGGTGGACGCGTTCGATCTCGTCGTTTCATGCGCGCATTTCCGCCTGCCCTTGCATCCGCGACGCATGGAGATCATTGCACCGATCAACGCCGTCACTCCGGAACGACTCGCGCGCGCCGCCGCGCGGTGGCAGGGGCTCTTCGCTGGCGCCCCGCAGCCGCGTATCGTTCTCATTGTCGGCGGCACCTGCGCCCGGTATCGGTTCGAAGCAGAAGCAGCGCGCCACTTGGGCGAGCAGGTGGCCACCCTGGCGCGGTCCCTCGGCGGCTCGGTCTTCGCGATCACGAGTCCGCGCACGGGCGCGGCGGCGACGGCCGCCCTGCGCCAAGGCCTTGGAGACTTCGGTCACCTGCACGAGTGGCAGCCGGGCGAAACGGACAACCCGTACATGGGCTACTTGGCGCTCGCCGATGCGATCGTGGTGACAGGAGAGAGCGAATCAATGCTCGCCGAGGCGGCGGCCGCGGGCAAACCGATGTTTATCTATCCGCTCCCGGAGCGTCCGCTCGGCTTCCGGTTGCTGGCCGAGTGGATTGCCCGGCGGGCCGAAGCGCGCCCGCGCAAGGCGAAGGGGACGGTGCGGCCGCAGCAAGGGTTGGAGTACATCTGTGCGCGACTGATCGAAGCCGGCACCGTGCGACCACCCCGGCACCTCGATCGGCTGCATCAGCGCCTGATCGACGCCGGCGCGGCGCGCCCGTTCGGCGCGCCTTTCGACACCACCGCCTGCCGGCCACTGTGTGAAGTCGACGCGGTGGCGCGCCGCGTGCGCCAGTTGCTCGGCTTCGGCGATGCGGCGCAACCCGGTCCGCCACTGCCCGACATGCCAAATGGGGCCGAGCGCGCAGCCGGTGCCGAGGCGGCGCCTCGACAGCCCGTAGGTGGTGACGCTCACCACGGCGTGAACGCGGCGTAGGATAAGCGAATGGCGGCGCCGCCGAGAGTGTGGGTCCTGCTGGGAAGGGGAGTCGGCGGGAACGGTCAGATGAGCAGTCTGGCGCAGGCACTGGGATGGCCATACGAGGCCAAGCACCTGGTGTTCAACCGCCTCAGCTTCTGCCCGAACCTGCTGCTCGGCGCCGCGGCAATCACGCTCGACCACCGCCGATCGAGCCCGCTCCGGCCGCCGTGGCCGGACCTGGTGATCGCCGGTTCACGGCGTAGCGCACCGGTTGCACGCTGGATCAAGAAGCAGTCGGGCGGCGCGACCCGCTTGGTGCACCTCATGCACGCCCAGGCACCGCTTGAGCACTTCGACCTGGTGGTCACGACCCCCCAGTACCGGCTGCCCACACGGCACAATGTGCTGCACAACATCGGGCCCCTGAATCATATCGACCCGGCACGCCTGGCCGCGGCGGGCGCCACCTGGGCGGCACGCTTCGCTGGTCTCCAGAGACCATATACGGCGCTGCTCGTCGGCGGCAACAGCTCGTCGTACTTGCTCGACCCGGACACCGCGGCTCGGCTTGCCCGCGAAGCGAGCGCGCAGGTGCGCGCCGCGGGCGGGAGCCTGCTCGTCACCACCAGCGCGCGCACGCCACCCGCCGCCGCCGACGTGCTGCTCGCCGCCATCGACTGTCCCGCCTATGCGTACCGATGGCAGGCCAACGACAAGGACAATCCATACTACGCTGTGCTCGCCTTGGCCGACCGCTTCATCGTCACGGCGGACAGCGCTTCGCTGCTGGCGGAGGCGTGCGCCACCGATAAGCCGGTCGCGCTGTTCGACTGGCCGCTGCGTGCCGACGCAGACCGCGGTGCGAAGGGTCTGCTGCGGCGGTGGGGCGAGGCCCGCTATCGGCAGGGCAGCGCTGCGGCGGTGCGCGCTACTGACAGGATCTACGATCGGCTGGTCTACCTGGGGCTGATCAAGCCGGCGCGCGACTTCGGCGCGTATCATCGTGCGCTGCGAATGCGTGGGCTGGTGAGCCGGCCGGGGGAGTCGACCCAGGGCGCGCTGCGCCAGCCCCTCGACGACTTGTCGCGCGCGGTAGAGCGCATTCACCGGCTGTTCATTGATGGCGCAGCGGTCTCTGAGCCGTGCGATGATCTCGAAGCCGCCACGGCCGTCCCGAGTGGGGTGCGCTAACCATGTCTCCGGAATCCGTGCGCTACCTCGATGCGAACCGGCTCGACGCTATCGACGCCGCGGCGTTTCGGTCGCGTCGACCCTATCCGTGGGTCAATCCGCCCGACCTGCTGACCGCCGAAGGCTACCAGCGTTTGTACGACACGCTTCCCGACGTCGCGCAGTTCACCCCTATGTTTGGTGTGACCCGCAAGCACGGCCAGCGAAGTCACGACCGTTACACGCTCGAATATCATCGCCATCTCGACCTGAAGGCGCCATGGCGCGAATTCATCCGCGAACTCTACGGTCCAACCTACCGGCGCTTTCTCAGCCGCATGCTGAACCGGCGCCTCTTCAGCCTGCGCCTGCACTGGCACTACACGCCAAACGGCTGCTCGATCTCCCCGCACTGCGATTCGAAGACCAAGTTCGGCTCGCACATCTTCTACTTCAACACCGCCGCCGACTGGGAGCCCGCGTGGGGCGGACAGACCCTGATTCTCGACGACGGCGGGCGCTTTAGTCCCAAGTCGGCCCCGCGGTTCGACGACTTCGAGAGTGCCATCACCGCCGAGACGCTGGGCAATCGCAGCCTGCTCTTCGCCCGCGGCGTACAGTCCTGGCACGGCATGCAGGATATCCACTGTCCCGAACACGCGATGCGCCGGGTGTTCATCGTCGTCATCAACGACGCGGTGCGAACGAAGGCGCGTGACGTCATCCGCCAACTGAGCGGGCAGGCCGTCGAGCGCTACTGAGTCGCCGGCACATGCCGCACCCTCAACACCGACAAGCGTGCGGGCCTGCTTGCCTGGCGCAAGGGAGCGCACCGTGACGGCTGAGCTGCTCGAACGGACCGCCAGCGGGGTGCGCCAGCAAACCGCAATCGTCGTCGTCGGTGCCGGCCGGAGCGGCACGAGCGCGATCACCCGCGGCGTGCAAGCGCTCGGCGTCGAGCTCGGCGATCGCCTGCGGCCCCCCGGCGGCAAAAACCCCACCGGCTTCTTCGAGGACCAGGACCTGCTGGCCCTCAATCGGCGCCTGAAGCGCCTGCTGCACATTCGCGGCGACAGCGTCCGCCTCATCGAGAGTGACGAATGGCACACGTCGGCGATGCGCAAGTTGCAGCGAGAGGCTGTCGACACCGTGCGCCGCCGCTTCGGCCAGTATTCTCTGTGGGGCTACAAGTACGCCCGCACGCTCCGTCTGTTGCCGTTCTGGCGCGAGGTGTTTGCAGCGTTGCACCTCGACGTGCGCTACGTGGTGGCGCTGCGCAACCCGCTCAGCGTGGCGCGTTCGCGAGCGCAGCTCGACCCGCAACGCGGCACACAGGAACAGAGCGACCTCGAGTGGCTGGTCAACGTCGTGCCCTACTTCCGCGAGCTGCGTGGTTGCCCCTTCGTGGTGGTGGACTATGACTTGGTCGTTGCCGATCCCGAGTTGCAACTGCGGCGCATCGCCGGCGCCCTCGGGCTACCGATGAACGAGCAGACCGACGCTGCGGTCGCGGCCTACGCGCGCCGCTTCCTCCGCCCGGGCATGCGCCACAGTGTGTACGCGGATGTCGACCTGCACGGCCGTGTCAACGAGCTGACCAGTGCCGCATATCTGTGGCTGCGGCGGCTCGCTACCGACGAAGGCGACGCGACCAACGCGCTCCTGTGGTCGGAGTGGGAAGACATCGAACGCCGGCTCGCGGCGATCGCTCCGGTGCTGCGCCACCTCGACCGCGTGCAGAGCGAGCTGCGGTGGGCGCAATGGAACCCGTTCGGCCCCGTCGGCGCCGCCGTTCGGGCATGGCGCCGCTATCGGCGCGGTAGTTGAGGAAAATCGAAGCACGAAATTCGAAGCTCGAAACAAAGGAGGAAAGCGCGAAAGCGGAAATTCGAAACACGGCGAGAAGCGCGGTGGCTTGGTGGTGCGAATTTTCCGACCATTTGGGTCATTCGAATTTGTTTCGGATTCGAGCTTCGGATTTCGAATTTTCTCCCAACGGCCACGGCGCTCAGGCACCGGCTGCGGCCGTGCCGTATGCGGGGCGCAGTTGGACCGGCACGACCGTTCCACTGTCGATACGATAGACACGGTCGGCAATTGCAAGCAGGTGTCCCTGGTGGCAAATTGCGAGAATAGTCACCCTGTCGCGCAGGCGGCGGAAGGTGTCACAGATACCGAGTTCGGTGTCACGGTCGAGTGCGGTGGTCGCCTCGTCGAGAATCAGCAGCGCGGGCCGGCGTGCCAGCGCGCGCGCCAGGGCGATACGCTGCCGCTGGCCGCCGGACAGGCGCAAGCCACGCTCGCCGACGACGGTCTCGACGCCGTCGGGGAGGGCGGCGACGAAGTCGTGCGCGCCGGCGGCGCGCAACGCCGCGTCGACGTCGGCGGCTGTGAGGCTAGGGTCGCCGAGCGTAATGTTGGTGGCAATGCTGTCGTGCATCAGCAGCGCGTCTTGCGGGACGTAGCCAATCATCGAGCGCCACTGCGCCAGATCAACCGCGGACAGAGGCACGCGGTCGATCAGCACGGCGCCGTGGCGCGGGTCAATCAGTCCGATCACCAGGTCGGCAATCGTGGTCTTGCCGGCCCCTGAGGGACCGGTGATGACCGTCAATTGGCCGACCGGCACCACCAGAGACGCGTCGCGCAGCACCGCAGTGCCGTCGTAGGCGAACTGCACCGCGTCCAGCCGAACTTCATGCCGCAAGCTCGGTGCCGCCCCAGCGTGCTTGATCTCGCGCGCCGCCTCGGTCTGACGGATCAGAGCCTGCAGAGAATCGAGGGCGCTCTCGGCGGCCACCAGATCCTGCAGCTCGCGCTGCAGCTTGCCGAAGCAGTCGAGGATGCGGGTGCACAGCAGCACCAGCATGATGATCGTGGCGAGCGGCACTGCCAGGATGCTCAAGGCGCCGTAAACGCCGGCCGCCAGTACGACGACGATCAACGGCTCCTGTAACGCCCGCATCGCAGCTTTGCTCAGCACCTCGAGTTCCAGAGCGCGATTCAGACGGCGGGCTTCGCTTTCGAGCAGCGGCCCGAGCAGCCGCTCGCGCCCCATCGCCTTCAGTGGTTTCACTGCTCGCAGGCTGTCGGTCAGCCGCAGGAGCAACGACTTCCCGAGCTTCGTCTGCCGCGCGCCGGCCCGGCGCGACACGCGGATCAGCTGATGGAGGATGGAAACCATCAGCGCGCCGCCGAGCAGCGCTGCGAGCGTCGCCGGCCACGACACCAGCAGCGCGACACCCGCGTAGAGCGCGGTCTGGATCAGCAGCATCAGAATGGTCGTGGCGCGTAGGTAGGCGTCGGACGCGCGCGCCGCCTCGGACGCCACGGCGTTGACGAAGCTTCCGAGCGGGGCATGGACATAGTAGTCCCAGCGACTGGTCAGCAGGGCGCGGATCAGCGCCAGACGCAGATCGGTGGCGAAATGCGCGACGCTGTAGCCGACCTGCCGGTTGGCCAGCAGGCCCAGCCCCGCCTTCAGTGCCGTCCCGCCGATGATCAGCGCGAGGAGCACCTCAGCGGTCGGCGGCAGTCCGACGGCGTGCAGCGCTCGCACGACGGCGCCATTCAGCCACGACGAACCGAGCGCGCCGCCGGCGTCCACGCTGCCGCCGCCGGCAACGATCCCGAGCAACGGCAACAGGCCGGCGAGACTCGCTCCCTCTGCCAATCCCGCCAGCAGTAAGCAGCCCAGCATCACCGCGGTGCGCCACGGGTAGGCGCGGGCGAAGATGCGCAACAACCTCATGCCCGGCGGTCGTAGCAGGATACACGTGAGAGTGACAGGTGCGTGGCCGCGCCTGTCCCGTCTTTGCACCTTGACCGCATCGCGTCGGTGTTCTACCAATCGCGCGACACCCGGAGCCGAGAAAGAAGCGAATCCCATATGCAGAACACTGCTACCCCTGCCCCGTCGTCTCTCCCACCACCGGCGCGCTCGACGGGACCGATTGCCGCCAAGGAACCACTGCGCATCGTGCCCGTGCAGACGGCGGGTGATCTCGGGCGGTTCATCCGGGTGCCGTGGGAGATCTACCGCGATGACCCGAACTGGATTCCACCACTGTTCGCCGAGCAGCGCCACCTGCTGGGCAAGAAGAACCCGTTTTTTCAGCATGCGCGGGCGCAGTACTGGGTCGCCTATCGGGGGGCATTGCCCGTCGGCCGCATCAGCGCACAGGTCGACGATCTGCACATCGAGCGCTACCGGGATGCCACCGGTCATTTCGGCCTGATCGAGGCCGTGGATGATCCCGAGGTGTTCGCCTCCCTGTTCGCCGCCGCCGAAGCGTGGCTGCGAACCCAGGGGATGCAGCGCGTCATCGGCCCGTTCAACCTATCGATCAACGGCGACATCGGCCTGCTCGTGCACGGGTTCGAGACGCCGCCCATGTTTCTGATGAGTCATGGCCATCCCTACTATGACGCGCGCGTCACCGAGCACGGGTATCGAAAGACCAAGGACGTTGTCGCCTACCTGCTCGACCCGCGTCTAACGCCGCCGGACGTGATGCTGGAGTCGGCGCGCCGCGCCGACAGCTCAGGCCGCATCAGGATCCGTCCGCTGCGCATGCCGCAACTGCACGAGGAGATGACCATCCTGAGCGAGATCTTCAACGACGCGTGGTCGGAGAACTGGAACTTCGTTCCGTTCACCCCCGCCGAGTTCGACGATCTTGGCAAGAGTCTGAAGCTGTTCGTGCCGCCCGATTTTGTGCAGATCGCGGAAGTGGACGGCCGGCCGGCGGCCATGATCGTCATCGTGCCGAACGTCGGCGATTGCATCCGGGACCTCAACGGTCGGCTGTTTCCGTTCGGGTGGGCGCGGTTGTTGTGGCGGTTGAAGCGGCACGGGCCGCGCAGCGCCCGCGTCGCGCTCATGGGCGTGCGCCGGGAGTACCACCGCAGCACCATGGCCACGGCACTGGCGTTCGGTCTGATCAACGCGGTGCGCCAGCCCGTCCTGGATCGACGCCTGGAGCGCCTCGAACTGTCGTGGACGCTGGAGGACAATCACCCGATGCGGCGCATCAAGGAACGCATCGGCGCCCGCAAGTACAAGACCTACCGGTTGTACGAGAAGGCGATACGGTAGGGCCTGCGGCCGGTGTCCTGAACCATGGCCCACTCCCTCCTTCGACGCGGCTCGGGACAGGGGTGGCCGCTGCGCCCTCCCAAGTCCGACACCCTACTCGCGGAGCCGGCGCCTGTGTTCGGTGCCGAGCGTGCGGCAGCGCCCGCGGCTGTCATCGCAGAGGGTTTTACCGCCCTGGTGCTCGCGGGCAGCCGTCCCGGCGGCGACCCCCTGGCGCACGCCGCGGGCGTCTCGCACAAAGCGCTCGCGCCGCTCGCCGGCGTCGCCATGCTGACGCGCGTTGTGGCCACGCTGCGCGCGGCGCAGGCGGTGCGGCGCATCGTCATTTGCGGAATTGATCGGCAGGTACTGGCGCGGGAACCGCAGCTGCATTCGTTCCTCGACACCGGCCACCTCGGGCTCGTGAGCAGTCGCGCCACACCGAGCGCGAGTGTTTTCTCCGCGATGGAGCAACTCGCTCCCTGCACGCCGTTGCTCGTCGCCACTGCGGATCATCCGCTGCTCACCGCTGCGCTCGTGGACGACTTTTGCGCCCGCTCGGCGCGCAGCGGCGCTGACGTCACCGTCGGGCTGGTGCCGGCGCGGCTCGTGCGCGGCGCTTTCCCGGGCGTGCGCAGAACGACGCTGCCGTTCCGCGACGGCCCCTATTGCGGCTGTAACCTGTTTGCGTTCCTCACGCCGCAGGCACAGCGCGCACCGGCAGCGTGGATACAAGTGGAGCGCCACCGCAAGCAGCCGTGGCGTATGGTCAGTGCGCTCGGCGTGGGGATGACGCTGCGTTTCCTGCTGCGCCGGCTGACGGTCGACGCGGTCACGGACCTGGCGTCCGACCGCATCGGCGTGCGCATTCGACCGATCGTCCTCTCCCAGCCCGAAGCTGGCTTCGACGTCGACACCTCGGCCCAGCTTGCCGTCGCGGAAGCCTTCTTGCGCAAGCGCGAGCGCACGGCGTGACGCGAGGGCGGCGGCCTGAATTTGAGTTCCTCGCTCTTTTCTCGTTTGACAAACCTTCCGCAGCCCGGATAGTGTTCAATCCCTGAACGTTCAGGGTGTGAACGATGGACAAGGAGCACCGGCTGCTCGATGTGCTGGCCCGCGACGGTGGCTTGTCGCAACGCCAAGTCGCCAAGGAAACAGGGCTTTCTCTGGGGATGGTGAACCTCATCCTGCGCCGGCTGGTGAAAACGGGCGCCATCAAGGTCGTCAGCCTGAACGGTCGCACCGCCCGCTACCTGCTGACCCCGGCAGGGGCGGCGGAGAAGACGCGCCGCGCTTACGCGTACCTGCATCGCACGATGGATACCTTCCGCGACCTGCGGGTGCGCATCGACGCGCTGATTGGCGAGTTGCATGCCGGCGGCGCGCGCGAGTTCATCATCTGCGGCGAGGGCGAGGTGGCGGACATCGCCGAGCTGTGTCTGGCACGCACGCCGCTCGCCGATGTGAGCTACCGGCGCGAGAACGGCGATGCCCCGGCCGAAGATGCGCCAGCACGTGCGGTGTTGCAGTGCTCGATGCAACCGCTCGGCCGCGGCTACGTGGGCATCTCCGTGCTCGAACGGCTGGTGCATGGAGCGGGCGGGGAGGAGATTGCGAATCTCGAATTGCGAAATGCGAATGTGGAAGACGCTTCAGGCCCCAGCTTGAAGTGATCGGCCAAATTCGAAATTCGCAATCTGAAATTCGAAATGTCTTTGTTGGATGCGGCACAGAAGTGCCGCTGAACGGGCGGAGCCATATGAGGAGAATGCGGATTTCGGATTGCGGATTTCGGATTTGGACATCATTGCGCAATCCGACATTCAGGCGACGGAAAAGAATCCGAAGCCAGGGATCCGCAATTCAGCCGTGACCGATGTCCGATCTTCCAATTCGAAATTCGAAATTCGAGATTCGAAATTCATTACATGGCCGACGCATCACCGTGACCGGCGGCGCCGGCTTCCTGGGCTCGCACGTCGTGGCTCGCTTGCAGCAGCAGGGTGCCGACGTCTTCGTCCCGCGCAGCCGCGACTACGACCTCGTCTCCGGCGAGGCGGTGCGCCGCTTGTATCGCGATGCGCGGCCGCAGATCGTCATCCATCTCGCCGCGCAGGTCGGTGGCATCGGCGCCAACCGCGAGAACCCGGGCCGCTTCTTCTACGAGAACCTGATGATGGGCGCGCAGCTGATGGAGGAGGGCCGGCGTGCCGGTGTCGAGAAGTTCGTCGCCGTCGGCACCGTGTGCGCCTACCCGAAGTTCACACCGGTTCCGTTCCGCGAGGATGACCTCTGGAACGGCTACCCGGAAGAGACCAATGCGCCCTACGGTCTGGCGAAGAAAATGTTGCTCGTGCAGGCGCAGGCGTACCGGGAGCAGTATGGATTCAAGGCCGTCTACCTGTTGCCCGTGAATTTGTACGGCCCGCGCGACAGCTTCGATCCGGCCAAGTCGCACGTCATCCCGGCGCTCATCAAGAAGTGCGTCGACGCCATCGCACGTGGCGATCGGGAGATCGAGGTATGGGGCAGCGGCAGCGCCAGCCGCGAGTTTCTGTACGTCGACGACTGCGCCCGCGCCATCGTGCTGGCCACCGAGCGCTATGAGAAGCCCGATCCCGTCAACCTCGGCGCCGGCTGCGAGATCACGATCAAAGAGCTCGTACACCTGATTGCAGAGCTGACGGGATTTCGCGGCACCATCCGCTGGGACGCCTCGAAGCCTGACGGCCAACCGCGCCGTTGCCTCGACGTCACGCGCGCCGAGCGCGAGTTCGGCTTCCGCGCCGTGACCTCTTTCGAAGACGGACTGCGGCGAACGATTGAGTGGTACAGGACCGAGGGGATTGCGAATCTCGAATCTCGAATTTCGAATTGAAGATATGGACAGTCGGGACCTTGAGCAGCGCACGAAGCGGTTCGCCCTGCGAGTAATTCGATTCGTGGCTGCCTTTCCCCGCAACAAAGTGTCCGACGTGATAGGGTATCAATTGCTGAAGGCTGCGACTTCGATCGGAGCGAACTATCGGGAAGCGAATCGCGCTGAGTCGAAAGCCGACTTCGTCCACAAGATCGGAATCGTCGAGAAGGAAGCCGCCGAGACCCAATATTGGCTGGAGCTTTGCGATGAGGCTCCAGTCGGTGATCCTGGTGAGCGTCGGGAGTTGCGCGCCGAGTCAGGAGAGCAGCTCGCAATCTTCACGACCACCGGACGGACCGCAAAAGCGCGGGGGCTGCGATAAAAATGTCCTCTACCGATTCGCAATTCGGGATTGGCGATTCGCAATCTCCTGCTTCTGCCAATTCGCAATTCGCAATTCGCAATTCGCAATGTCCCGCTGTTCCCACCCTCGTCATCCAACCCTCACGCGGCTGGGTGTCGCTGCGGCTCGGCGAGCTGTGGGAGTACCGCGAGTTGCTGTACTTCCTCGTCTGGCGCGACGTGAAGGTGCGCTACAAGCAGACCGCTCTCGGTGCGGCGTGGGCGATCATCCAGCCGTTCTTCACCATGGTGGTCTTCAGCCTGTTCTTCGGCAAACTGGCGAAGATCCCGTCCGAGGGGGTCCCATATCCAATCTTCAGCTACGCCGCGCTGGTGCCGTGGACGTTTTTCTCGAACGGTCTGACGCAGTCGTCGAACAGCCTGGTGGGCAGCGCCAACCTGATCACCAAGGTGTACTTCCCGCGACTGACGATTCCGATCGCCACCGTGCTGTCGGGTGTCATCGACTTCGTGCTCGCCTTCGCGGTGTTGCTCGGCATGATGCTTTACTACGGCATCATTCCCACGGTGAACGTGCTCTGGCTGCCGCTCTTTCTCTTGCTGGCGCTGGTGGCCTCACTCGGCGTAGGCCTGTGGCTGTCGGCGCTCAACGTCGAGTACCGTGACGTGCGCTACGTCGTCCCGTTCCTCACGCAGTTCTGGCTGTTCGCCACGCCGATTGCTTATCCCAGCAGTTTGCTCAACGAGCCGTGGCGTACGCTCTACGGCCTCAACCCGATGGTCGGCGTCGTCGAAGGTTTCCGCTGGGCGTTGCTCGGCACCAACACGGCGCCGGGTCCGATGATTGCCGTCTCGTCGCTGGCAGCGGTTCTGATCTTGGTAGGCGGCGCCTTCTACTTCCGCAGGATGGAGAAGACGTTTGCCGACGTCGTCTAGTGTGAGAATTCGCAGGCCGCAATCCACCGTTCGAAATTCGCAAATTGGCCATGGCTGACGTCGTCATCCGCGTCGATAACCTCGGCAAGAAGTATCGTATTGGAAGCGCGCAGCCGCGCTACAAGAGCCTGCGTGAGTCGATCGTCGACACGGTACGTGCCTTCCCCGGGCTTCTTTCCAATGCGCAATCGGCGATTCGGAATTCGCGGTCGGAGGAGCTCTGGGCGCTCGCTGACCTTTCCTTCGAAATCAAATCGGGCGAGGTTGTCGGCATCATCGGCCGCAACGGGGCTGGGAAGAGCACGCTGCTGAAGGTCCTGTCACGCATCACCGAGCCGAGCACTGGTCGTGTGGAAATACACGGGCGCGTCGGCTCGCTCCTCGAGGTGGGCACAGGCTTCCACCCAGAGCTTACCGGTCGAGAGAACATCTACCTCAGTGGGGCGATCCTGGGCATGAAGCGCGGTGAAATTGCCCGTCGCTTTGACCAGATGGTAGCTTTTGCTGAGGTCGAGCGTTTCATCGACACTCCCGTGAAGCACTACTCGAGTGGAATGTACATGCGCCTGGCGTTCACGGTTGCGGCGCACTTGGAACCTGAGATCCTCCTCGTTGATGAGGTGTTGGCCGTGGGCGATTCCAGCTTTCAGCGAAAGTGCATCGGCCGCATGAGCGATGTAGCGAAAGCAGGGCGCACCGTGCTGTTTGTCAGTCACAACATGGCGGCTATCCAGAACCTATGCAGCGAGGGCCTCATCCTTGACGGCGGCCGCATGGCGTTCATGGGCAATGTCGATCAGGCGATCAATCTCTATCTCGCCAACGGCGCACGGCCCACCCAGGCGACGGACCTGACGGCGCGCGTGGACCGGCGCGGTACGCAGACCCTGCGGTTCACCAAGGTGAGCATCTGCGACTCAGAGGGCAAGCAACTAGAAACCGCTCTCTCCGGGCAGGACATCAAGATACGCTTCCACTACGAGTCCGCTGCGGACTTCGAGGATGCCGCGGTCAACATTGCGTTCAATGTCTACAGCTTCCAGGGGGTCCTGCTGACCAACCTCAACGCCAAGGACGCGGGACGGTTGCGCATGCCGGTGGGGAGGTCAGGCTGGTTTGAATGCGCGTGGCCAAAGTTCAACCTTCGCTCGGGCGTATACACCTGCGCGCTGTTCTGCGAACTCAACGGCATCATCGTCGACTGGCTGCAGTCTGCCTTTCAGATCACCGTCGAGGATGGAGACTTCTTCGGAACCGGATCCATCGCAGACCGCTCGCAGGGTACGATCTTCGTGCCCCATGACTGGAGCAGCCACGTGGAATGAAGAAGGCGCAAGCCGGGGAGTATTGGGATGCGGGACGCTCGGGCTTGGGCCACTACGCTGCGATATCTCGCTTCAATGCTTGCTCGCCCTGGTCAGCGGCGGCATGCACTCAAGTGGGTACGATCCCTGCGCCGCAACTATCTGCTTGACCAGCCCTCTCCCTGGATTTGCTTTGACGCGATTGAGTTCCTCGGCCGATGGCTGGAGAGCCGGCGCGATGTCAGGGCATTTGAGTATGGCAGCGGCGGGTCGACCCTCTTCTGGCGCGACAAGGCAGCGTTTCTGGTGTCGATTGAGCACGACGCCGCCTGGTTTGAAGTCGTGCGCTGCCGGTTGATGGGCAGCCCCCATGTTGACTATCGCTTGGTGGAGCCCGAAGCCCTTGGGCAGAGGGATTCAGGTCCCGCTGATCCAGCGGACCCACGGTGCTACCGGTCAGGCGGGGAAGAATTCGCGGGGTATGATTTCCGCACGTACGTCTCTCAGATCGATCCATTTCCCGACGGCTACTTTGATGTGGTGATGGTAGACGGGCGTGCGCGTCCGTCGTGCCTAGCGCACAGTTCGAGCAAGGTCGCACCAGGTGGAATCCTGATATTGGACAACGCCGACAGGAGCTACTACACGACGAGGACCGCGCAATACCTGCAGAGGTACGAGAAGCACGTGTTCTCCGGCGCTGGCCCAGTAAATGCCTATCAATGGCGAACCGACATCTACGTACGGCCAGAGCAAGAGGCGTACATACCCAAGCCATGAGGAACACGAGCTCTTCCCCCGGTGGACCATGTGCCCGGATATTCCAGTCGCGCTCTTCGCCTACAACCGGCCCGATCACTTGACGCAGGTCCTCGAAGGCTTGCGGGAAAACGCGGTGCCGTTGATCTACGCCTTCAGCGACGGTCCGCGTCTGAAACAACACGAAGGCGCCGTGTCGGCGGTTCGGAAGCTGCTGCGGGCGATAGACTGGTGTGACGTGATTGCGTGCCAGCGGAACGAAAATCTGGGTTTGGGGCGGTCCGTCTTGGCAGGGGTCAGCGACGTGCTGCGCAAGCACGAAGCGGTCATCGTCTTCGAGGACGACCTCGCGTGTGTGCATGGAACGTACGAGTATCTGTGCGCCGCGCTCGCACATTATCGAGATGACGATCGCGTCATGAGCGTGACCGGGTGGACGCATCCCCGGGTGACTCCGGACGATGTGACCACGGAACCCTACCTGGACGGGCGCGCAGAATGTTGGGTGTGGGGGACCTGGCGGCGAGCCTGGGAGGGTATGGAGAGGGATGCGCTTACGCTGATGATGGACTGTCGGCGGAACGGCATCGACATCCACCGCTACGGTGCCGACCTTCCGGAGATGGCTCGGGAGGAATCTCGACGAAACATCTGGGCGGTGCGCTGGCTCTACCTGCACATGTTGCGGGGTGGCCTGTGCCTGCGTCCGCCCTGGAGCATGGTCGAGCACATTGGGTTCGATGCAATGGCTACAAATGCCTCGGATGGAACGATGTGGGCGCATCCACCGCTTCGCCCGTGCCCCCCTATGCCACGCGCCTGGCCGACCACGGAGAATCCACGCTGTGGCCAGCTCTGGAGAACGGCATATGGTGGTAGACCGGGTGCGCTGCGTCGCCTCGTAAGGGGAAGCCGGCACGCTGTGCGGCGGATCCTCCGCTGCGGATTTGGCCAACGCCAGCAACCGTGACTCGGGTGCGCGCAACATGACGATCAAGAGCATCATCAAGCTGGTGACGCCCCCGTTGCTCCTCGAATTGGGGAAGAGCCTGAGGGGCAGGTGGCGGAGACGTGGCGTTGAGTGGGAATATGTGCCTGCAGGCTGGCGGGGTACGCTCACCAAGCCGGAAGCCCGGGGTTGGAATGTTCGCTCCGTACTTGACACCTACAAGCGAAAATGGCCCGCCTTTGTGCAGCGCCTACAAGGACCCGGGCCGTTTGCGGCTTCGCCCGAGTCGCCGAGCTCTGAGCAAACCGACCTGGTCTTTCACAACTCGATGATGGTCTACGCCTACGCCCTCGCACTCGCGGCGCGCTGCAAGCGAAGGATAGCGATGCTGGATTGGGGTGGCGGCATTGGACACTACTACCTCATGAGCACGACGCTCGTGCCGGACTTGGAAATCGAGTACCACTGCAGAGACCTGCCGATACTCGCTCAGCACGGCCAATCGTTGTTTCCTCAGGCGCACTTCTATTCGGACGATGCTTGTCTCACGCGCAGCTATGACTTTGTGCTGGCGAGCGCGTCCTTGCACTACATGGAGGATTGGTTGGGGTTGCTGAAGCAGCTGCAGCGGGTCACCGCGGGATATCTCCTGGTCACCCGGCTGCCTGTTGTTGTTGCCTGCCCCTCGTTTGTTTTCGTGCAACGACCGTATCAGTACGGATACGACACGGAATACCTGGGGTGGTGTCTGAGTCGGTCAGAGTTTCTCAATGCTGCCGTCGAAAATGATCTGGTCCTTGTGCGGGAGTTCATCACAGGAGAGCGGCCCACCATCCATCGTGCGCCGGGCCAATGCGAGTATCGAGGCTTCCTCTTCCGCGCGCGTTGAGTAATTCGAGGTTCGGCCGGATTCGGTAATGATTGTGCCGATGCACGAGCAGTTCAGGAACCGGAATGTCTTGATCACCGGTGGACTTGGCTTCCTTGGGTCCAACCTTGCTATCCGACTGGTGGGTCTGGGCGCCCGCGTCACGCTAGTGGATAGTCTGATCCCAGAATATGGGGGCAACCCGTTCAACATTTCTTCGATCGAAGGGCAAGTGCGAGTCAACATCTCCGACGTGCGCGATGAGCATAGCATGCGGTGCCTCGTTCAAGGACAAGACTACCTGTTCAACTTGGCGGGCCAGACGAGCCACATGGACTCCATGGAGAATCCCTTCGTGGATCTCGACATCAACTGCCGTGCGCAGCTCTCTATGCTGGAGGTGTGTCGCAAGTACAACCCTGGGATCAAGGTGGTTTTTGCCAGCACCCGGCAAATCTACGGGAAACCCGAATACCTTCCGGTCGACGAGAAGCATTTGCTGCGCCCCGTCGACGTCAACGGTATCAACAAGATGGCTGGTGAGTGGTACCACATCCTCTACAACAACGTGCACGGGATTCGATCCTGTGCCCTGCGTTTGACGAATACCATTGGACCGCGCATGCGCGTGAAGGATGCGCGCCAGACCTTCGTGGGCGTTTGGGTTCGCGCCGTTGTTGAGGGTAAGCCCTTTGAGGTGTGGGACGGCCAGCAGTTGCGCGATTTCAGCTACGTCGACGACACGGTGGAGGCGTTTTTGTTGGCGGCGGCGAACGACGACGTCAATGGGCGCGTCTTCAACCTCGGGGGCGAGACGCGGGTGGCGCTCAAAGAGCTTGCCGAGATGCTCATCAGGGCCAACGGAAGCGGCGACTATCGGGTCCGCGACTACCCAGCGGACCGCAAGCGTATAGATATTGGCGACTACTACGCCGACTTCAGCAGCATTCGTTCCGCACTGGGCTGGCAGCCCACGGTGCCGTTGGGCAAGGCGCTGGCCCTCACAGTGGCGTATTATCGGCAGCACTTGCCACGTTATCTCTGAACGAATAATTTCATGGCGGCAAACTCCACGCTGCTTCCGGCGGACCCCGGAGCAAACTACCGTGCACACAAGGACGAGATTGACGCGGCCGTTCATCGCGTGCTCAACGGCGGGTCGTACATTCTTGGTGAACAGGTTGCCGCCTTCGAAGAGGAATTTGCCGCGTATGTAGGGGTGCGGCACGCTGTTGGCGTCGCGAGCGGGACAGATGCATTGTACCTCGCGTTGCGTGCCTGCGGCATCGGGCGCGGCGATGCCGTAGCGACGGTATCGCACACCGCTGTCGCGACTATAGCTGCTATCGAACTCGCCGGCGCGACACCGATCTTGGTGGATATTGATCGCACGAGTTTCACGATAGACCCTGTGTGTCTGGAGCGGGCCATCGAATCGTGCTCGGGTAGCGTACACACTGCGGCGCCACCGCGCCTGAAGGCGATCATCCCCGTTCATCTCTATGGGCATCCCGCGGATATGGATGCGATCATGCCCCTCGCGCGCCGCTTTGGTCTTCGGGTCATCGAGGACTGCGCCCAGTCACACGGTGCCAGCATAGGTGCGCAAAGAACCGGCGCGTGGGGACACCTCGCGGCCTTCAGCTTTTATCCGACGAAGAACCTTGGCGGATTGGGGGATGGTGGTGCGGTTGTGACCGATGATCCGGACTTGGACCAACAGCTTCGACTGCTGCGTCAGTACGGATGGCGGGAGCGGTATGTCAGCCACCTGCCTGGGTTGAACAGCCGTCTGGACGAGCTGCAGGCCGCGATTTTGCGCGTCAAGCTCCGCTATCTGGATGGAGAAAATGCGCGCCGTCAGGGAATTGCGAACATCTACACTTCCGCGCTTGGCGGGACGCGGATCGTTTGTCCGACGGTCCGGCCAGGCATGAGCCACGTGTATCACCAGTACGTCGTCCGGAACCCCCATCGCGATCAGCTACGCACCTTCCTACAGACGCAGGGCATTGCCACGCTCATTCACTACGCCGTGCCCGTCCACCTGCAGCCTGCTTACGAGGGACGCGTG
>Ga0335070_10001373_pt1 | contig 28021 bp, 29 predicted proteins | sample Lox_Sample_13_FD_206722 | JGI IMG/M metagenome (GOLD analysis project Ga0335070, IMG submission 206722) | Soil microbial communities from Loxahatchee National Wildlife Refuge, Florida, United States - Lox_Sample_1.3 | ecosystem: Environmental > Terrestrial > Soil > Wetlands | place: USA...
CGGAGGCGGCGCATCAGCGTCTTCGCCGTCGAGCGCCAGCGCAGGTTCTCGTTCCGCTGGCGGGCGGCCTGGCGAACCCGCTTTCCCTGTTGCTTGATGTTCGGCATCGGCGTGAAAACGCCCGCGAGAGCGGGCCCGGGGATGGTAGCAGGCGGCAGGAGAGTGCGCCGGCAGCGGGAACTTCCGTCCATGGACGAGAAACGGTCCGGTGGAGACCGTCGGTCCGGCGGTGACCGTCGGTCGGGAGTCGACCGCCGCACGCAGGGCGAGGGCCCGCCTGCGAGCGGCGAGCGCCGATCCGGCAAGGAGCGCAGATCGGGCAAGGATCGCCGCTCCGGCAAGGACCGCCGCAGCGGCTCCTGACAGGCGCTGCCTATGCTCACCCCGTGAGCACCGCCGATCGCGAGCGAGAGCTGCGCCGGCTCGAACGCGACCGCCGTCGCCGCGAGCGCGGACTGCCGACCTACTTCGACGACGCCGGCACGACCTTCGAGAGCTGGCCGCTCCTCACCGACATGTCGGAGCAGCCGACGATGGTGATCCGGCCGGCGCTCCTGCGCGAAGAGGCCGGCGCGCCGCGCGCGACCGAGCCGCCACATCGGCTCGCCGTCTCGACCGCGATCTTCGCCGCAGCCACCGGCCTCTCCCGCGTGCTCGGCCTCGTCCGCGAGGTGGTCACGTCGTACTACTTCGGCGCCGCGGGCAAGATCAACGCCTTCACGGTCGCCTTCCAGCTGCCGAACCTCGTTCGCGCTCTCGTCGCGGACGCCGCGCTCTCGTCGGCCTTCGTGCCCGTGTTCAGCGAGCTGCTCGAGAAGGGCGAGCGGAAGCGGGCCTGGCGCGTTGCCTCGACGCTCTTCTGGTTGATGCTGCTCGGGCTTAGCGCGCTCACGGCGATCTTCGTGCTCGTCGCGCCGTGGGTGATCGGCATCTTCGGCAACCCGGGCCACGATCGCGCGCTCGCCGTCGGCCTCTCGCGCGTGCTGTTCCCGATCGTCGCGCTGCTCGGCGTCTCCGGGATCGTCGTCGGCATCCTCAACAGCTACGACCATTTCACCGTGCCGGCGATCTCGCCCGTGTTCTGGAACCTCGCGATCATCGTCGGCCTCGCACTCGGCGTACCACAGGCGCACACGACGAACGCGAAGCTGTACGTGTACGCGGTCTCGATCCTGATCGCGACGTTCATCCAGGCGTTCCTGCCGATGCCGTGGCTGCGCGGGCGCGACGGCCGGCTGCAGATGGTGCTCGACTGGCGCGACCCGGCGGTGAAGAAGGTGTTCGTGCTGATGGTGCCCGTGACGCTCGGCCTCGGCCTGATCAACGTCAACGCGGTGATCGACGTCTTCTTCGCCTCGCGGCTGATCAACGGGTCGCTCGCGCCGACGGCGATCCAGAAGGCCTTCCTCGTCTACATGCTCCCGCAGGGAATGTTCTCGGTCGCGATCGCGACGGTGCTCTTTCCGTCGCTCTCGCGTTTCGCCGCGCGCGGCGACATGGACGGCTTCCGGCGCACGGTCAGCTCGGGACTGCGGCAGATCGCGTTTCTGCTGATCCCGGCGGCAGCGGTGAGCGCGGTGCTCGCGGAGCCGATCGTGCGGATCCTCTTCCAGCGCGGACACTTCGCGCCGGCGCAGACGCCGGTCGTCGCCGGCGCCCTCGCCGCATTCAGCGCCGGGCTCGTCTTCAACGGCGCGATGCTGATGCTCAACCGCGGCTTCTTCAGCCTGCAGTCGAACTGGATCCCGACGGCCGTCGCGCTCGGGAACCTGTTCCTGAACGCCCTGCTCGACTTCGCCTTCTACCGCTTCGGCGTCTGGGGCATCCCGCTCTCGACCGCCGTCTGCAACCTCGCCGGCACGTGGGCGTTGCTCGTGCTGCTGCGCCGCCGGCTCCGCCGGATCGAGGGCGGCGCAATCGCATCGACGACGATCCGGGTCGCGGTCGCCTCGGCGGTGGTCGCGGCGGTCGCGTGGACGGTGTGGCGTCCGCTCGACTCCGCGCTCGGCCGCACCTTCCCGGCCCAGGTCGTGTCCCTCGGCACGGCCCTCGGCGCCGCGACGCTGACCTACTACGTCTGCTGCCGGCTGCTCCAGGTGCGCGAGCTCGCCGCCCTGCGCTCGCTCGGCGCCCGGCTGCGGCGGGCGTGATCGCGCGTAGCGGCGGCGCGCTCGGCAACTCCAGGGAAAACGGCTCTACGAGTACCATCGCCGCGGAAGGCCCATGGACCAGAGCAGGATCCGCAACTTCTCGATCATCGCCCACATCGACCACGGGAAGTCGACGCTCGCCGACCGGATCCTCGAGGTCACCGACACCGTCGCCGCGCGGGATATGAGGGAGCAGCTGCTCGACTCGATGGAGCTCGAGCGCGAGCGCGGGATCACGATCAAGGCGCAGGCCGTCCGCGTGGCGTGGAAGGGCCACGAGCTGAACCTCATCGACACGCCGGGGCACGTCGACTTCACGTACGAGGTGTCGCGCTCGCTCCAGGCATGCGAGGGCGCGCTGCTCGTCGTCGACGCCGCGCAGGGAATCGAGGCGCAGACCCTTGCGAACGCGTATCTCGCGATCGAGAACGGGCTCGAGATCGTCCCCGTCGTCAACAAGATCGACCTGCCGCAGGCGGATCCGGAGGGCACGGCGGTCGAGGTCGCCGACCTGCTCGGCGACGATCCGGCGCGGGTCGTGCGGATCTCCGCGAAGACCGGCACGAACGTCGGCGACGTGCTCGACGCGATCATCGAGCGCGTGTCGCCGCCCGCGGGCGATCCCGCAGCGCCGCCGCGCGCGCTCGTCTTCGACTCGTCGTACGACCAGTACCGCGGCGTCGTCGCGTTCGTGCGCCTCGTCGACGGCGCGTTCTCCCGGCGCGAGGCCCTCCAGACGATGGCGACCGGCACGCGCTTCGACGCCGAGGAGCTCGGCTTCTTCACGCCGACGATGACGCCGGTGGAGTCGCTGTCGGCCGGTGAGGTCGGCTACGTCGTCACCGGGCTCAAGGACCTGTCGAGCCTTCGGGTCGGCGACACGATCACCTCCGTCGCCCGCCGCGCCGTGCAGCCGCTGCCGGGCTACAAGGACGTGAAGCCGATGGTGTTCGCCGGGCTCTTCCCGACGGACTCCGACGCCTACCCGGAGCTGCGTGACGCGCTCGAGCGGCTGAAGCTGAACGACGCGGCGCTGTCCTACGAGCCGGAGAACTCGCGCGCGCTCGGCTTCGGCTTCCGCTGCGGCTTCCTCGGGCTCCTGCACATGGAGATCGTGCGCGAGCGCCTCGAGCGCGAGTTCGACCTCGACCTGCTCGTGACGGCGCCGAACGTCGCCTACCGGGTCAAGGAGAAGAACGGCGACTGGCTCGAGGTGCACAACCCAGCCGACTTCCCGGCCGAGGTGGAGGAGGTGGAGGAGCCGTACGTCAAGGCGTCGATCATCGTCCCGAAGGAGTACGTCGGCGCCGTGATGGAGCTGAACAACGAGCGGCGCGGCACGTTCGACCACATGGAGTACCTCTCGCCGGCCCGCGTCCATCTGACGTACGAGCTGCCGCTGGCGGAGATCGTGCTCGACTACTACGACCAGTTGAAGTCGCGCACGCGCGGCTACGCGTCGTTCGACTACGATCTCGCCGGCTTCAAGCCGGGCAACCTCGTGCGGGTCGACGTGCTCGTCGGCGGCGAGACGGTCGACGCCCTCTCGCTGATCCTGTATCGCGACTTCGCCTACAACCGCGGTCGCCAGCTCGTCGAGAAGCTGCGCGAGGAGATCCCGCGCCAGATGTTCGACGTCGCCATCCAGGCGGCGATCGGCTCTCGCGTGATCGCGCGCGAGACCGTGAAGGCGCGGCGCAAGGACGTGCTCGCGAAGTGCTACGGCGGCGACATCACGCGCAAGCGGAAGCTGCTCGAGAAGCAGAAGGCCGGCAAGAAGCGGATGAAGCAGGTCGGCGCCGTCGAGGTGCCGCAGGAGGCCTTCCTCGCCGTGCTCAACATCGGCCAGGGGAGCAAGAGCTGATGGCGCTCGAGCTGCGCACCGTGTGCGAGCGTTGCGGCGCTCCGCTCGAGCAGGACGGCGAGGCCGTGATCTGCTCGTACGAGTGCACCTTCTGCGCGCCGTGCGGAGAGGCGATGAACCACGTCTGCCCGAACTGCGGCGGCGAGCTCGTGCCGCGGCCGAAGCGGAAGGCCGGATGAGCGGCGCACGCCACCTCTACGTGCACCTGCCGTTCTGCGCGCGTCGCTGCGGCTACTGCGACTTCGTCACCGTCGTCGGCCGTCGCGAACAGCACGCCGCCTACGTCGACGCGCTCCTGCGGGAGCTCGAGCTGGAACGGCACGTCCTCGCCGACCCGCTCGAGACCGCCTTCCTCGGCGGCGGCACGCCGACATTCACCGCGCTCCCCGAGCTCGTGCGCCTGCTCGAGGCGCTCCCCGCCGCGGAGGAGGTGACCGTCGAGGCGAATCCCGAGACGGTGACCGCGGAGCTCGCGCGTGCCCTGCGCGAGGCGGGCGTGACGCGCGTCTCGGTCGGTGCCCAGTCCTTCCGGCCCGAGCTGCTGCGGGTGCTCGAGCGCGTTGCCGGTCCTGACGACGTCCGGCGCGCCGTGCATCATCTTCGCGATGCCGGAGTTGACAACATCTCGCTCGACCTCGTGTACGGGATCCCCGGCCAGAGCGCCGCCGAGCTCGAGGCAGACCTCGGCGAAGCACTCGCGCTCGAGCCGGAGCACCTCTCCTGCTACGAGCTCGAGGCGAAGCCGGGGACGCGCTTCACCCATGCCTGGGGAGAGGAGCTGGCCCGGCAGGCCGACGCGATGGAGGACTACTTCGAGCGCGTCGTCGCGCGGCTGAGCGGCGCCGGCTACCGCTGGTACGAGACGGCCAACTTCTGCCGGACCGAGCACGGACGTGATCTTCGCGCGCAGCACAACCTCGGCTACTGGCTCGGCCACGACTACCTCGGCGTCGGAATCGGCGCGGTGACGACGATCGAGAACGAACGCCGGCGGAACACGCCGCGGCTTGGGCGCTACCTGGAGGCGCTCGCGGCGGGGCGGGCGCCCGAGCGGGAGCTGGAGCCGCTCGACGAGGCGGTGCGCGCGCGGGAGCGCATCATGCTCGGCCTCCGCCTCGACGAGCCGCTGCCGCTCGCCGGCGTGGGGCGGGCGCTCGACGCCGCCGGCCTTGCGCGGGTCGAGAGCCTCGGCCTCGCCGAGCGCTCCGCCGACGCGCTGACGCTCACCGAGCGCGGCCGCTTCCTCGGCGGTGCCGTCACCGCCGAGCTGCTCGCCTGAGCGGGGCACGGCGAAGATCCTCCGCGTGCGACGCTAAAATTCCTGCAAATGGGAGGCACGGTTCAGCTCAGCGCCCGGCAGCAAGAAGTCCTGAGGCGCGTGGTGGAGGAGTACGTCGCCACCGGCCAGCCGGTCGGCTCGAAGACGCTCGTCGAGCGGGCGGGACTGAGCGCGGCGCCGTCGACGGTTCGTGCGGAGCTCGCCGAGCTCGAGTCGTTCGGCCTGCTCACGCATCCGCACACGTCCGCGGGGCGCGTGCCGACCGAGAGCGGCTATCGCTACTACGCCGACGAGCTGCTGCAGCACCGGCTCGAGCCGCAGCCGGCGGAGTTCCCGCTCGATCTGCACACGACGCGGACCGAGGTCGAGTCTGCGCTGCAGGCGACGACGGAGATGCTCTCGCAGGTGACGCGGCTGCTCGCGCTCGTCTCCGCTCCGCCGCTCGAGGCGACGACGATCGTCCGTGTCGAGGTGCTGCTGCTCCAGCCGGAGCTCGCGATGGTCGTCGTGATCACGTCGGCCGGCGGCGTGACGAAGAAGCTCATCCACTTCACCGAGCCGGTCGATCACGGCCTCGCGGAATGGGCGGGCGAGTATCTCAACGAGACGGTCGCCGGCCTGCAGCTCGGCACGTCGCTGCTACGCCGCCGCTTCGAGGATCCGAGCCTCACGAGCGGCGAGCGGGCCTTCCTCGCTGCGCTGCGGCCCGCCTTCACCGAGCTCGTCTCCGCCGCGCAGCGGCTCTACGTCGGCGGCGCCGCCGACCTGCTCGGCGAGGTTCGGGCCGAGGAGCTCGACGCGTACCGCAAGCTGTTCGAGATCGTCGAGAAGCGGGCCGCGCTGCTCGAGGTACTCGACGAGCCGCACGAGACACGGCGGCCGTTCGTGCGCGTCGGCCGCGAGCTCGAGCATCCGGCGCTGCGCGAGATCGCGCTGGTCGGGGCGGCCTACGGTCTCGTCCACCGCGCGCTCGGCGCCGTCAGCCTCGTCGGCCCGGTGCGGATGGACTACGAGAAAGCGATCGGCGCCGTGCGCTCGGCCGCGACCGAGCTGTCGCGCTTCGTCGAGTCGATCTACGACGAGCGCTGAGCGAGCAGCGGACCGCCGGCGATCGAGTCGGCGCAGAGAACGCACGCGGGATCCGGGCAGTGCGTAAGGCTGGGCGTCCGCCGGATCGCCTCGATCGCGATCGTCAGCGCCTCGGCCGCCGGGTACGCGACCCACGCGCTCGCGCCGACGCGGGTCTCCCGCGCGACCGGCGCGAGGAGCGGCGCGAAGGCGTCGAAGCCCTGCGAGCAGCTGCCGACCGGCACCATCCGTATGTCCCCGTCCGCGCCGCGGGCCCAGCGGCGGAAGAGCGTCCGCCCGGCCGCTTCCTCGGCGAGGTGGAGCAGGGTCGCCGAGGTCAGGTCGACGCCGAGCAGCACGAGGAAGCCACCGCTCTCCGCGAGCCCCCGCAGCGGCGCGTACACGTCGTCGTGCACCTGGCCTGCGATGACGCGGGCCGCGTCTGGGCCGACGGCGGCGAAGGAGCACAGCGGATGCGCCCCGCGCGCCCGGTCCGGCCTGCGCACGACCTCTGCAGCGATCGCACCCATGTGGCTGTCGATGCCGGCCGTCGCCGGCTCGTAGATACCGGCCGGCGGGAGTCCGCGCGGCCTCGCGTAGTCCCAGGCATTGCGGTCGGGCCGCAACCCGGCCGGCGGCGGGACGAGATACCCCCACGAGAAGCTCGGCACGAGGACGGTGCAACCCTCGGCGAGGAAGGCGTCGACCACCGCCCCAGCGCCGCCGTCCACGTGGCCGAAGGAGCGGAGCGAGGAATGGAGGCAGGCCACCCGGCCGGGGACGCCGAGCGCACGAACTCCTGCGGCCAGCTCCCCCGAGGTCACGCTTCGCACCCGTGGGATCGTAGGGCGCTCCGTCTACATTTGTGAGATGGCCACTACGGAGCGCGATTACTACGAGCTGCTAGGCGTCGCGCGCTCGGCGAGCGAGGCGGAGATCAAGAAGGCGTTCCGCGGGCTCGCGCGCGAGCTGCACCCCGATGTCTCCGACGCGCCCGATGCGCACGACCGCTTCCGCGAGGTGGTGGAGGCCTACGAGGTGCTCTCGAAATCGGAGACGCGCGAGCTGTACGACCGCTACGGCCACGCCGGCCTGCGCAGCGGCGGCTTCCAGCCCGGCCATTTCGACTTCGGCAGCCTCTCCGACCTGTTCGCGGCCTTCTTCGGCGACGACCTGCTCGGCGGGCGCACAGCCGCTCGTGCGCGCGGCGCCGACCTCCTCTCGGCGGTCGAGATCGAGCTCGTCGAGGCGGCACGCGGCGTGACGCGCGAGGTGCCGTTCCAGGTGGCCGCCACCTGCGGCCGCTGCAACGGCGACGGGGCCGAGCCCGGCAGCGCCGTGACCCTGTGTCCGACCTGCGGCGGCGCCGGCCGCCTGCAGCACGTCTCGCGCAGCGTCTTCGGCGAGTTCGTACGCACGCAAGCGTGCCCCACCTGTGCCGGCTCCGGTCGCAGGATCGAGACGCCGTGCACGACGTGCAACGGTGCCGGGCGCGTGCTCGAGGAGCGGCGGTTCGAGGTCGAGATCCCCGCCGGGATCCACGACGGCCAGCGCATCCGGCTCGGCGGCGAGGGTCATGCCGGCCTGTCCGGCGGGCGTGCGGGCGACCTCTACGTTCAGGTCCACGTCCGGATCGACCCGCGCTTCGTGCGGGAGGGCGACGACATCTTCTCGACGGTCGACCTGACCATGACGCAGGCCGCGCTCGGCGCGAAGGTGACGATCCCGACGCTCGACGGCGACGAGGAGCTCGACCTCGCCGCCGGCACGCAGCCGGGCGAGATCCTCGTCCTGCGCGGTCGCGGCATGCCGGTGCTGCAGGGGTTCGGCCGCGGCGACCACCGTGTCCTCGTCAACGTCGTCGTGCCGCGGCACCTGAGCGAGGAGCAGCGCCGGCTGCTCGCCGAGTTCGACTCGCACGCGGACGAACGCACGTACCGGCCGGACGAGGGCTTCTTCGACAGGCTGAAGAGCACGTTCCTCCGCTGAGGCGCGTCGTCGTCCCCGGCGGCGAGTCCGAGCTCGCCGCGCTGCTCGACCTCCATCCGGAGGGCGTCGAGGAGACTGAAGATGGGTTCGCCGTCTACACCGACGAGGCGGGAGAGCGCATGCTGCGTGAGCGCTTTCCTCGCGCAACGGCGACAGCCGTTGCGCCGGCGGAGGACGCCTGGCGGTCGTTCCACCACGGCGTCGCGGTTGGGCGACTGTGGGTAGGCCCGCCCTGGGAGCGGCCGCCGCGAGGTGCCGTCGCGGTCGTGATCGATCCCGGCCGCGCATTCGGGACGGGTGCGCACGCGACGACGCGGCTCTGCCTCGAGCTGTTGCAGGAACTCGAGCCGGCGAGCCTGCTCGACGTCGGCTGCGGCTCGGGCGTGCTCTCGATCGCCGCGGCGCTGCTCGGCTTCACTCCCGTCACCGGGATCGACCTCGACGACGCCGCGGTCGAGGCGACGATCGCCAATGCCCACGTGAACGGCGTCGAGCTGTCCGTGCGTCGCGCCGACGCGCTCGCGGACGAGTTGCCGCGCGCGGAGATCGTCGTTGCGAACGTTGCGCTCGACGTCGTCGAGCGCCTGCTGCCGCGCCTGTCCGCGAGGTGGGTGGTCGCGTCCGGCTACCTCGACCAGGACGAGCTGCGCGTCGAGGGGTGGAGTCGGGCCGGGCGCCGCACCGCCGACGGCTGGGCGGCGGACCTGCTCGAACCTGCTTAGCTTTCGCCCGTGGCGACGTTCTCCATCCGCTTCCTCGGCTGCAAGGTCTCACACGTCGACGCGCACGAGGTGCGCGAGCGGCTCCTCGCCGACGGGCACGCGGAGTGCGGCGACGGCGCCGACGTCGCGGTCGTCAACACCTGCTGCGTCACGCACGAGGCCGTCTCGAAGTCTCGCAAGGAGGCCGCGCGTGCCGCGCGCACGCACCGGCGCGTCTACGTCACGGGTTGCGGCGCGAACCTCGCCGCCGACGTGTTCGACGGGCTACCCGGCAACGTCGTGGTCGTCGCGCGGCGGAGTGAGGAGACGCCTTCGTTCGTCGCCGGCGACGTCGGCGCGATCGGCTGCATCCGGGCCGACGCCCCGCTCGATCGTGTGCGCGCGTTCGTGAAGGTGCAGGACGGCTGCAGCTTCTCGTGCGCCTTCTGCGTGATCCCGCTCGTGCGCGGCGCCTCGCGCAGCCGCAGCGCCGGCTCCGTGCTCGCCGAGATCCGGCGGCGCGTCGAGCAGGGCCACCGCGAGGTCGTGCTCACCGGCATCAATCTCGGCTGCTACCGGGACCGCGCCGCCGGATACCGCCTGCCCCGCCTCGTGCGCGAGGCGGGCGCGACGCCGGGGCTCGAGCGGCTGCGCCTCTCCTCGATCGAGGTCAATCACGTCGACGACGAGCTCGTAGCGGCGTTGCGCGCCACGCCCACCGTCAGCCGGCATCTGCACGTGCCTCTCCAGTCCGGCGACGACGGCGTCCTGCGCGCGATGGGCCGCCGCTACACGGTCGCCACGTACCTGCGCCGGCTCGCACCGCTCCGGGAGGAGTTCAACCTCACGAGCGACGTGATCGTCGGCTTCCCCGCCGAGGACGAGCCCGCGTTCGCGAACACGCTCGAGGCGGTGCGCGCCGCCGGTCTGACGAAGGTGCACGTCTTCCCCTACTCGCCGCGGCCGGGCACGGCCACCGCCCAGGACGATGCCGTCCCGCCCCAGGTGAAGAAGGAGCGCGGCGCGCGGCTGCGCGCTCTCTCTCAGGCTGCGTGCATGGCCCGCTGGCGCACGAAGGTCGGCCGCGACGACCTCGTGCTCGTCGACCGCACCGGCCGCGGCTACGGCGACGACTACTCGCCCTGGCTCCTGAGCGAGGCAGCGCCCGTCGGCGAGCTCGTCCGCGTCCGCGGCGCCGCCGTCTCCCGCGAGGGGATACTGGCCGCATGACCGACGACTGCCTCTTCTGCACCCTCTACCGCGAGGGCGACCACGTCTCCCGCGCCGAGGGCTTCGTCGCCATCCGCGACATCCACCCCCAGGCGGCGACGCACCTGCTGATCCTCCCGGAGCGCCACGTTGCGAGCTTCCACGACATCGGCGAGTTTCCGGCCGACGAGGTGAAGCGGATGCTCGGGTTCGTCGCCGACGTTGCTGCAAAAGAGGGGCTGAGCGATTACCGTGTCGTCGTGAACGCGGGGCCCGGCGCGGGCCAGACGATCTTCCATCTGCACTGGCACGTGTTGGGCGGCGGTTTGACCGGGAGGATGGCGTGAGCCGGATTGCCACGATCGAGGAGGAGCTGAAGGAGGCCATGAAGGCGCGCGACGCCGAGCGCCGCGACGCGCTGCGCCTGATCCTCAACGCTCTGAAGTCGTCGCAGAAGGAGCTCCAGCGCCCCCTTTCCGAGGACGAGGAGCTCCAGGTGCTGCAGCGCGAGCGGAAGCGCCGGCTCGAGGCGGCCGAGGCGTTCCGCACGGGCGGCCGGGAGGAGCAGGCGCAGTCGGAGGAGCGCGAGCTCGAGATCCTCGAGGAGTTCATGCCGGAGCCGCTCTCCGAGGACGAGATCGAGGAGATCGTGGACGACGCGATCGCAGAGGTGGGCGCGACGAGCATGGCCGACCTCGGCCGCGTGATGGCCGACGTCATGCCGCAGATCGCAGGACGCGCCGACGGCTCCACCGTCAGCCAGATCGTCCGCGAGAAGCTCGCCTGAGCTCCGCGGAAAGTGCTGCGCACTTTCCGCGGGGAGATGTTGTGCTCCGCAGAGCGCCCGCCGGCGGAGCCGCCACGCTCTCACCTGATGTGAGCGGCCGGTCGCGGTAGCGCGCGCGGTCGTGGCTTCGCCATCCCCGCGCTTAGTGTCATCCGGCCTCCACGAACGCTCCGCGTTCGCTCCGGCCCTGGACCGGCGTCCAGGAGAAGGTTGAAACCGCCGCTCGTCGACCGTTGTCGGTCAGGGCGGGAGGTCTACGACTGCGACCAGGTCGCGACCTCGTCGCGACCTGGTCGCTGCCGTTGCAACCGCCCAGCCCCGTCGTGCGGCCCTGCTCTTACACTGAGGCAGGTGCAGGAAGTTCTCGATGTTCCGAACGAGGTCGCCGCTGAGCTTGCCGGCATCGGCGGCGGTGTCCTGACGGCGCTCCGCGAGCGGCTCGGCTGCGCCGTCAACCTGCGCGGCAACCGGCTCACGCTCGAGGGCGAGGAGCCGAGGGTCGCCGAGGCCCGCGCCGTCGTCGAGGAGCTCGTCGAGCTCGTCGAGAGCGGGCAGGAGGTCGGCGCCGGCACGATCGACACGATCCTCACCGCGATCGACGAGGCCGAGGACGTACGCGAGATCTTCGCGGACGTCGTCTGGTCGCATCGCGGCAAGCGGATCACGCCGAAGACGGTGACGCAGAAGCACTATGTCGACGCGATCCGCCGCTGCACCGTCACCTTCGGGATCGGCCCGGCAGGCACCGGCAAGACGTACCTCGCGATCGCGCTCGCCGTCTCCGCGCTCTCCGAGCGGCAGGTCGGCCGCCTGATCCTCACCCGCCCTGCCGTCGAGGCCGGCGAGCGGCTCGGTTTCCTGCCCGGCGACGTGCTCGCCAAGGTGGACCCGTACATGCGGCCGCTGTTCGACGCGCTCTACGACACGATGGATCCCGAGAAGCTGAACGCGTACATGGAGCGCGGCACGATCGAGGTGGCGCCGCTTGCGTTCATGCGCGGCCGTACGCTTAACGACAGCTTCATCATCCTCGACGAGGCGCAGAACACCTCGCCGGAGCAGATGCTGATGTTCCTCACGCGGCTCGGCTTCGGATCGAGGGTCGTCGTCACCGGCGACGTCACGCAGATCGACCTGCCGCGTGAGCAGGCTTCCGGGCTGATCCAGGTACAGGACATCCTCGGCTCGATCGACGGGATCGCGTTTGTCCACTTCGGGCACGAGGATGTCGTGCGACACAAGCTCGTGCAGCGCATCGTCGAGGCGTACAAGCGTCACTCCGAAGAGACCGGAACGCAGCGCAGCCGGTGATCGGGATCGAGGTCGAGAACCGCTCCGGCGTCGCCGTCGACGAGGCAGGCGCTGTCGAGCTCGTGCGTCGTGTGCTCGGCGGCGAGGGGGTCGAGGCAGGCGAGCTCGGGCTCGTCTTCGTCGAGCCGGAGGAGAGCCGCGCGCTCAAGCGCGAGCACCTCGGCGTGGACGAGGCGACCGACGCGCTCGCCTTCCCGCTCGACGGGCTCGACGAGTTGCCGGAGGAGCTGCCGCGCCAGCTCGGGGACGTCGTCGTCTGTCCGCAGGTGGCCGGAGAGGAGTGGCGCGCGCCGCTGGTGCACGCCGTGCTCCACCTCGTCGGCTACGACCACGGCGCCGCGATGGAGGCGCGCGAGGCCCTCTACACATGAGCATCCTCTTGCCGCGCCGCGGAGAGGGGCAGCCGCTTTCGTCGCAGCGGCGCCGAGGGCCGCTGCCGCCTGCGCAGACCCTCCTGGACAGCTTCAACTACGCCTTCGAGGGGATCATTCACGTCCTGCGCACGCAGCGGAACCTGCGCATCCACTTCGTGATCGCGATCGTCGTGATCGCCGCCGCCGCCGCTCTCGGCGTACAGCGGATCGAGCTGATCGCGTTACTGATCGTGATCGCCTTCGTGCTCGTCGCGGAGATGATCAACTCGGCGATCGAGGGCGCGATCGACGTCTCGACGACGTCGTTCGACCCGAACGCAAAGCTCGCCAAGGACGTCGCCGCGGGCGCCGTGCTGATCTCGTCCATCACCGCGATCGCGGTCGGCTACCTCGTCTTCGCGCACGCGGTCGCGCACCGGTCGGCCCGGTTGCTCGACCGAGTTCGCGATGCGCCGGCGGAGATCACGCTCGTGACGCTCGTGCTCGTGATCCTGATCGTGATCGGGACGAAAGCCGCGACCGGGCGCGGCACGCCGCTGCGCGGCGGGCTGCCGTCGGGGCACGCCGCCATCGCCTTCGCGGGCTGGATGGCCGCGACGTATGTGACCGGCGACGACCACCGCTTCCTCATCTCGTCGCTGACGTTCCTGATGGCAGTGCTCGTCGCGCAGACGCGCGTCGAGTCGGGCGTCCACTCCGCGCTCGAGGTGGTCTACGGCGCCGCGCTCGGCGCGCTCGTGACCCTCGGCGTCTTCCAGGTGCTGTCGTGACCGCCGAGGAGCTCGTCGCCCGCGCCGAAGCCGCCGCGGCGAACGCGTACGCGCCGTACTCGAGCTACCGCGTGGGCGCGACGGTGCTGACGAAGGACGGGCGCCTCTACGACGGCGTCAACGTCGAGAACGCGGCCTACCCGCTCGGGATCTGCGCCGAGAAGACGGCGATCGCGAAGGCTGCGAGCGACGGGGTGCGCCCCGGCGGCGTCGAGGCGATCGGGATCACGGCCTCGCCGTGCGGCGGCTGCCGCCAGTGGCTGCACGAGTGGCGCTTCGAGCGGGTTTGCTTCCGGCGCGAGGACGGGACGATCGCGGAGCATGCCCCCGCCGGCCTGCTGCCGGAGACCTGGGACCTTCCGGCGCCGTGAGATCCGGGTTCGTCGCAGTCGCCGGGCGTCCGAACGTCGGCAAGTCGACGCTCGTGAACGCCCTCTGCGGCGGCAAGGTCGCGATCGTCTCGGACACGCCGCAGACGACGCGGCGCCGCATCTTCGGGATCGCGAACGGCGACGACTACCAGCTCGTGCTCGCCGACCTGCCCGGCTTCCAGCGGCCACTCGACGCGCTCACCGAGCGGATGCAGCACACGGTCGACGGCGCCTTCGAGGAGGTCGACGCGGTGCTGCTCGTGCTCTCCGCGCGCGAGCGCATCGGCGCCGGCGACCGTTTCGTCGCCCAGCGCGTGTTCGGGCTCGGCGTGCCGGTCGTGATCGCGCTCAACAAGGTCGACCGGCTGAAGCCCGGGCACATCGCGCAGCAGATGAGCACGTCGGCGCGGCTCGGGGACTTCCACGCGCTCCACCCCGTCAGCGCGAAGACGGGTGACGGGATCGGCGCGCTCCGGAACGAGCTCATCGCGCTCCTGCCGGAGGGGCCGCTCTACTTCTCGCCGGAGCAGCGGACGGATCTCTCGCCCGAGGTGCAGATCACGGAGCTGATCCGCGAGAAGGCGCTCTGGCTCACACGCGACGAGGTGCCGCACGCGATCTCGGTCGAGCTCGACGAGCTGGGGGAGAAGGTCATCCGTGCGTTCATCCTCGTCGAGACCGAGTCGCAGAAGCAGATCGTCGTCGGCAGGGGCGGCGCGATCGTGAAGGAGATCGGCACCCGCGCCCGCCCCGAGGTCGAGGCCGTGCTCGGGCACCCGGTGTTCCTCGAGCTCGTCGTGAAGGTGCGCCCGCGCTGGCGCCGCGACGAGGCGGTGCTCGACCGGATCGGCGTCTAGCAGGTCGGACCACCTACGGCGCTCAGCCAGGCCTTGAGCGCGCGGATCCGCGCGCCGGCCCGTGTGAGCTCGGCCCGCAGGGCCGGGCTGCCGGCGGCGTCCGCGAGCAGGCTCGCGTAGCCCTGCCGGCTGACCCGGTCGCTCGTGTAGAGCAGGATGTCGACGCCGGCCTCGATCGCGAGCGCGGTCGCGTGCGGCGTGCGCACCGCCCCAGGCGCGTCGAGCGCGTCGCTGACGACGACGCCGCGGAAGCCGAGCGTTCCGCGCAGCAGTCCGGTGACGATCGGCGCCGAGAAGACGGCCGGCTTGCCGCTCGCGTCGAGCGCCGGATAGGCGGCGGTCGAGATCATCACGAGCTTCGCCCCGGCGTCGACGGCGCTCCGGAAGGGCTCGAGCCCTCGCTGCAGCAGTCCGGGAGCGGGGTGGATCGTCACCGCGCGGCGATCCGTGTTCACCGTGGCCGTACCGAGACCGGGGAAGTGCTTCGCCGTCGCGGCGATGCCGGCCGTCTGCAAGCCCTGGACGAAGGCGGCCGCGAGGCTGCCGACCACCGCCGGGTCCTGCCCGAAGGAGCGGCTGCCGAGGAAGCCCTTCGCCGACGTGAGCGTGTCCGTAACCGGAGCGAAGTCGATGTCGACGCCCGCCCGGCGCAGCGCCGCAGCCGCCGCCGCGGCTTCCTGCTCGACCCGGCTCGTGTCGCCGAGCCGGCCGAGCGCGGCGGGCGTGTCGAACGGAGCCGCCCACGACAGGCGCCGCACGGCTCCGCCCTCCTGGTCGACTCCGATCAGGAGCGGCTCGCCCGCAGCGCACGCGGCTGCCTGCAGCTGCCGCGTCGCCGACGCCATGGCGGCGCTCGACGGCCAGTGGCCGACGAGGATCACCCCGCCCAGCTCGCCGGCGCGCACGCGCGTGAGCAACGTCGCACTCGGCGGCCCCGTCAGCGGGCTCATCACCGTCTCGCCGGCCAGCCGCGCGAGCGGCACAGCCGTCCGCGCCCGTGCGGCCGCCGCGGCCCACGCGCACGCGGCCGTGCACGCAAGCACGGCTGCCGTCCCCCGACGCATGCCGGGCCTAGGCGACGGGAGCTGTCGCGACCGCCTCGGCGCCGGCGGGCGACAGGCGCAGCCCGCTGTCCGGGTCGAAGAAGTGAAAGCGCGCCGGGTCGACGGCGAGCCGCAGCACCTGGCCGGCGCGCGCCGAGCTCTGGGGATCGATGCGGGCCGTGAAGAGGGCCCGGTCGATCGGCATGAGCGCGTCGTCGTCGCCGGCGGCTGCGCGCACGTCGCCGACGTCCACCGGCGGCGCGTCGATCGGGAAGATCACGTGCGTGTCGGGGCCGAGATCCTCGACGACGTCGACCGGCACCTCGATCTGCGGTAGCGATCCGTCCGCGAGGGCAGCATCCTCGAAGGCCTCGGGCCGGATGCCGACGACGACACGCGACGGAGCTGATTCGGCGGGCCGGTTCTGCGCCGCGAGCGGAATGCGAAAGCCGGCGAACTCGACCGTGCCGTCCGAGACCGCGGCCTCGACGAGGTTCATCGCCGGCGAGCCGATGAAGGCCGCGACGAAGAGGTTCCGCGGGTTCGCGTAGAGCAGCTGGGGGGTGTCGACCTGGAGGATCCGGCCTTCGCGCATCACCGCGACCCGCTGGCCAAGGGTCATCGCCTCGACCTGGTCGTGCGTCACGTAGATGGTCGTCGTCCCCAGCCGCGCATGGAGGCTCGCGAGCTGGGCGCGCATGCTCACGCGCAGCTTCGCGTCGAGGTTCGAGAGCGGCTCGTCCATCAGGAAGGCTTTCGGCTCGCGCACGATCGCGCGACCCATCGCCACCCGCTGCCGCTGTCCGCCCGACAGTGCCGCGGGGCGGCGGTCGAGCAGCTCCTCGAGCCCGAGCATCCGCGCGACCTCCTCCACCCGCTCGGCGATGTCCTTCTTCGACGTCTTGCGCACGCGCAGCCCGTAGCCGAGGTTCTCGCGCACGCTCATGTGCGGATAGAGGGCGTATGTCTGGAACACCATCGCGATGTCGCGCGCGCGTGGCGGCAGCTCGGTCACGTTGCGGCCTTCGATCGTGATCGAGCCCTCGGTGACGTCCTCGAGGCCTGCGATCATCCGCAGCAGCGTGGACTTACCGCAGCCTGAGGGGCCGACGAGCACCAGAAACTCGCCGTGCTCGACCTCGAGGGAGATGTCGTCGACTGCGGCGACGTCGCCGCTGAAGACCTTGCTGACCTTCTCGAGGACGATTCCGCTCTCGTTCACGCTCATCGAAGTCTATACCGCGATCTCCGGGTAACTGCAATGGCATTGACCACTTCCCGGACGATGGCTATAGTCGAGACGGAGGTGACGGCGGCCGGATGAGCATCGCCCCGAAGGTCACGAAGCAGAGTCACACGCGCCAGCAGGTGCTGGACCTGATCCAGCGCCTGGGCGTCGGCACCGCGATTCCCTCGGAGCGCCAGCTGAGCGCCGACCTCGGCGTGTCGCGGCTGACCGTGCGGGCGGCGCTCGACGACCTGACGCGCGAGGGCTACCTCGTGCGCCGGCGCGGCAGCGGTACGTACGTCCAGCAGCCGAAGATCTCCCAGGAGCTGACGATGACATCGTTCAGCGAGGACATGCGGCGCCGGGGGATGGTCCCGGGCAGTCGTACGGTCTCCATGAGCACGATCCTCGCCGGCGCCCGGCTGGGCCGTTTCCTCAACGTTTCCCCCTCCGAGCAGGTGGTCGTGATCAAGCGGCTGCGGCTCGCCGACGGCGAGCCGATGGCGATCGAGACGCTCCACATCCCCGAGGCGCTCGTGCCGGGGCTGACGCCGAAAGCGCTCAGCGGCTCCTTCTACGAGCTCATGTCGGAGCGGTACGGGGTCGTGATCGCGAGCGGCACCCAGGCGATCGAGCCGACCGTGACGAACGAGGAGGAGTCGGCCGCGCTCGGCGTGCCGCTGCACTCGCCGGCCTTCCTGTTCGAGCGCACGAGCCGCGACCAGAGCGGCCGCACGGTCGAGTACGTGCAGTCGGTCTACCGGGGCGACCGCTACCGGATCGTGACCGAGCTGAACCGCCGCGAGCCCTGATCCTCGGTGCCCCGGCCGCCGGAGCCTTGACACAGGTGGTCTTGTGTGCGATCTTCCGGTTGTGGCCAACTGGTACAGACCAATCGGCGCATCAACCATCGTGCGCGGTCCCACCGGCCACAGGGGCACTTCAGCGCCGAGGTTCCGCGTCGACGGCTCGAGGAGACTTGCATGAGATCACGAATTCTCGTGGCGGCCATCGCGGTCGTCGCGCTCGGGGTCGTCGCGGCGACAGCGAGCGCTAGCGGCCACCGGGTCCAGGCCAAGACGCTCACGGTCTGGCTCCAGGTCGACGCACAGACGGGCTGGCCGGACGTCGTGGCGGCGGCCAACCAGCAGTTCCAGACCGATCACCCCGGCTGGACGGTCAACGTCCAGTATCAGAACTGGGGCGATCACCTCCAGAAGTTCGACGCCACCCTCGCCGGGGGCAACACGCCGGACGTCATCGAGATGGGCAACACCGAGATGACGAAATACATGGCGGCGGGCGCGTTCTCGGACATCAGCTCGAGCAAGTCGCAGTTCGCCAACTCGAGCTCGTGGCTCAAGGGTCTCGCCGCGTCGGGCATGTACGGCGGCCATCTCTACGGCGTGCCCTACTACGCGGGCTCGCGCGTGGTGACCTACCGCACCGACCTCTACAAGAAGGCCGGAATCACGAAGCTGCCGAACAGCCTCGCCGCCTTCACGGCGGACGCGCAGAAGCTCGCCACGGCCGCGAAGGTGAAGGGCTTCTCGCCGGTCTACAGCGCGGGCACCGACTGGTACTTCGCGATGGCGTTCGTCTACGACTTCGGCGGCTCGATCGCCAAGACACACGCCGGCAAGTGGGTCGGCAACCTCGACTCGAAGCAGTCCGTCGCCGGGCTGACCGCATGGAAGAGCTTCTTCCAGGCGACCTCCAAGGCCCCCGCGACCTCGGACGAGAACCATCCGGCGCCCTATGACGTGTACGCGCAGGGGCAGGCCGGCTCGATCATCGGCCCAGGCTGGTTCAGCTGCTGTGTCGGCAAGACCTACGGCGCGGTCACGGCGCAGTTCGTGATGCCGAGCCACACGGCCGGCCAGCCGATGCCGGGCTTCCTCGGCGGCTCCGACCTCGCAGTGCCGGCGCCGAGCCAGAACGAGGCTCTCGCCGTGAGCTGGATCGGCGACTTCACGAGCACGGCGAACGAGCAGGCGCTCCGGGCGAAGGGCAACATCCCGAACGCGACGAACCTGCTGGGCACCAGCGTCAACGAGCGGGCTGCCGCGCGCAGCTGGTTCGTGCCGGCGGCCAAGCACTGGGTCGACGTCGAGAACGGGAATATCCTCCGTAACATGCTGACGCAGATCCTCACCGGCAAGCTGACCGTTCTCCAGGCGGCGACGTCGGCGAGCGACAACATCACCTCGGTCCTGAACGGGTCGTAAGCCGCTGAGCGGCAGACCGTCCGCGTCGGGCATCGCCGCCGAGACCACCACGAGGTGGTCTCGGCGGCGCCCGCGCACCTGGGGCCGCCTCGGCCGCGGCTCCGTCCCGTACCTGCTCGTGCTGCCCGTCGTCGTCGTGATGGGCGCGATCCTCGGCTACCCGATCTACAACCTCGTGCGGATCTCGCTCGAGAAGTACGGCCTCTTCGAGCTGATCCGGCACAAGGGGCAGTACATCGGCCTGCACAACTTCGGCCTCGTCCTGCACGACCCGGTCTTCTGGCACACGCTGCTTCGCACGGTCGTCTTCACGATCGCGAACGTCGGACTGACGATCGGGATCGGGACGCTCATCGCCCTGCTCCTCGTGCGCGTCAGTACTCTCGTGCGCATCCTCGTGATGGCGGGGCTCGTGCTCGTGTGGTCGATGCCGCAGGTCGTCGCAGTCCAGGTCTGGGACTGGATGACGAACTTTCAGAACGGCGTCGTCAACTACGTCCTCACGGAGCTCCGCGTCGGCAACTACTTCCAGCACGACTGGTACGCGACGACGTTCTCGCAGCTGAGTCTCGTCACCGCGCTGATCGTCTGGGAGGGGCTGCCCTTCGTCGCGATCACCGTGTACGCGGCGCTCTCGCAGGTGCCGGCCGACCTCGTCGAGGCGGCCGAGATCGACGGCGCGAAGCCGTGGCGCGTCTTCTTCGACATCACCGTGCCGATCGTGAAGCCGGTCCTGCTCATCCTCACGAGCCTGTCGATCCTCTGGGACTTCGGCGTCTTCACGCAGCCGTTCCTGCTCATCGGGCAGCCGCATCTCCACCCGGGCAACTACCTGATGGGCGTCTACCTCTACGAGGAGGGCTACCTCAAGACCGACTTCGGGCGCGGCGCCGCGATCTCGATCCTGATGCTCCTGATCGTCGCGGCGATGAGCGTGTACTACGTCCGCCGGATGGTCAAGATCGGAGACGTGGATTGACCGCCCGCACGGCCCGCCGCACGCTCTGGAACGCCGTCGGCGTGCTCCTTTTCGTCGTCATGGTCTTCCCCGTCTTCTGGATGGTCTCGACCGCGTTCAAGCCGGACGACCAGATCGTCAGCCTGACCCCGACCTGGCTCTCGCTGCACCCGACGCTCGTGCACTTCGGCGACGCGATCCACAAGCCGTTCTTCTGGGTCGACGTGAGGAACAGCCTGATCGTCGTCTGTGTGACCGTGGCGCTGGCGATGACGCTCGCGTTCCTCGCGGCCGTGGCGCTCGCGAAATACCGCTTCACAGGCCGCAAGCTGTTCATCGCGCTCGTGATCGGCATCCAGATGCTGCCCGGGGCCGGCCTGATCATCCCCCTTTACGTCGTGCTCGCGAAGTACCACCAGGTGAACGTGCTGAGCGGCGTGATCATCACGTACCTGACCGCCGTGCTCCCGTTCTCGGTCTGGACGCTGCGGGGGTTCATCCTCGGCATCCCCAAGGATCTCGAGGAGGCGGCGATGGTCGACGGGAGCACGCGCCTGGGCGCGTTCGTGAAGATCCTCCTGCCCCTCGTGGCGCCCGGCCTCGTCGCGACGTCGGTGTTCGCGTTCATCTCGACGTGGAACGAGTACATCTTCGCGCGCACCCTGCTCAACGACCAGTCGAGGCAGACGCTCACGGTCTGGCTCTCGTACTTCCTCGGTACGAGCCGCCATACGGACTGGGGCGCCCTCATGGCGGCGTCGACGCTGACGGCGATCCCGGTCGTCATCTTCTTCCTGCTCATACAGCGGAAGATCGCCTTCGGGCTCACCGCGGGGGCCGTACGCGGCTAGCACCGGTTTCGAGGTTTCCAAAAGTGGTATTGACCACATTGCCCCGGTGTGAAAAGATGCTGTCGGGCAGGCCGGATCGGCGTCCGGTTCCCCACGAGGAGAGCGACCTGGATCTGACCCTCCATCCGAGCGACCCGGCCGCCGCCGACGACACGGCTGCCGGGTCGCAGGTCGCCCGGCCGCCGGACGGGGGCAGGAGGCGGTGAGCGCCGGCTGCTCCTACTTCGGCGTCCGGATCGTCCGCCACGTCCGGCGCGACCTGGCCGACCTCGTCGCGCGCGGCTACACGGGCGTGCTGCACACGTTCTCCGAGAACGACCTCGCCTACTACCGCGGCACGATGCGCGAGATCGTCGCGGCCTCGCACGCGGCGGGGCTCATCGTGCAGCTCGGGCCGTGGGGGCTCGGCCGCACCTTCGGCGGCGAGGCCGAGAGCCGCTTCGTCGCCTTCCACCCGGAGGAGTGCCAGGTGCTCGACGACGGGCGGCGAGTCGCGGCGGCGTGCCTGAACAGCCCCGTGTACCGGAGCTTCTGCAAGGAGTGGGCCGACGCGGCGCTCGAGACGGGTGCGGACTCCGTCTTCTGGGACGAGCCGGCGTGGGTCGTGCCGGCGCACGTCGGGATCGAGGACCAGGCTCACTGGACCTGCCGCTGCGCGCACTGCGCCGAGCGCTTCGGCGGGCCGCTGCCGGCGGAGCTGACGGCGGAGGTGCAGGCGTTCCGCGAGGCGTCGGTGGTCGACTTCCTTCGCGACGCGGTCGCGCACGTCGCGGAGCGCGGCGGCCGCAACACGGTCTGCCTGCTGCCCTCGACCGAGGGGACGCACGGGATCTCCGACTGGAACGCGGTCGCGTCGCTCCCGGGGCTGACGACGTTCGCCACCGACCCGTACTGGAAGCACTGGGGCGAGGCGGCGGGGCCGTTCGTGCGCCGCTTCTCGCGCTTGTTGCGCGAGACCTGCGCGCGGCACGGCGTCGGCGCGCAGCTCTGGGTGCCGGGCTTCGGGCTGACGCGCGAGGAGATTCCGGAGCTCGAGGACGCGATCACGGCGGCGCGCGAGGAGGGTGTCGACGACCTCTGGACGTGGGGCTACGAGGCGTGCGCGCACATGACGCACCTCGCCACGCCCGACTCGCCGCTCGTCTGGGAGGCGGTCAGCGCCGCGCTCACCGGACGCCCGCAGTCGCCGACCGAGGCGTCGGCCGAGCGCTTCGCGGACCTCGAGGCGCGCTCGACCCGCGAGCTCGTGTCCCTGCTCAACGACGAGGACGCGGCGGTCGCCCCCGCCGTCGCCGAAGCCGGCGACGAGCTGGCCGCCGCGATCGACGCTATCGTCGCGCGCCTCGCGGACGGCCGCGGGCGGCTCGTCTACGTCGGCGCGGGAACGTCCGGCCGGATCGCCGCGCTCGACGCGGCCGAGTGCGCGCCGACGTTCGGCCGCGAGCCCGAGGTCGTGGCCGTGTCGGTGGACGGCGAGGACGGGGAGGACGACCGGGACCGCGGCGCCGCCGACCTTCGCGCGCTCGGGATCGGCCCGGACGACGCCGTCGTCGCCGTCAGCGCGAGCGGTGCCACGGCGTACACCGTAGGCGCGCTCGAGGCGGCTGTGGACGCCGGCGCGCTGCGCGTCGCCGTCGTGTGCGCGCGCGGCAGCGCCCTCGCCGCCCTCGCCGAGCACGAGGTCGCGGTCGTCGTCGGGCCCGAGGCGATCGCGGGCTCGACCCGTCTCAAGGCGGGGACCGCGCAGAAGCTCGTGCTGAACGCGATCTCGACCGTGACGATGGTTCGCCTCGGCCGGACGTACGCCGGCCTGATGGTCGGCGTCGGGCCCGGCAACGAGAAGCTGCGCGCGCGTGCGCGCCGCAACCTCATCCTCGCCAGCGGCGCGACGGAAGGCGACGTCGACGCAGCGCTCGAGGCGGCAGGCGGCGACGCGCGCGTCGCGCTCGTCTCGCTGCTTGCCGGCGTCGATCCGTCGACCGCGCGCGAGCGGCTCGAAGGCGCAGGCGGCTCGGTGCGGCTCGCGCTCGGGAGGACGTCGTGAGGCTCGGCGTGGAAGCGGCGCTCGTCGGCGGCGAGCTCGTCCTCGGCGACGTCGAGGTGGACGACGGGGTCATCGTGGGCGTCGGTCTCGGCGGAGGCGAGCGCGGCCGCATCGCGGTGCCCGGCTTCGTCGACCTCCAGGTGAACGGCTTCGCCGGCGTCGACTTCCTCGCCGCGTCGACCGAGGACTACGCGCGCGCCGGCGACGCGCTGCTGCTCACGGGCGTGACCTCGTATCAGCCGACGTTCATCACGGCCGCCGAGAGCACCCTGCTCGAGGCGCTGCGCGGGATGCCGGAGAACGGCAGCCGGCCGCGCATCATCGGCGCGCACGTCGAGGGGCCGTTCCTTTCCGAGGAGCGGCTCGGCACGCACCCGCGTGAGCATCGCCGCGACCCCGACCTCGCCCTGCTCGACCGCCTGCTGGACACCGGCCGCGTGACCGAGCTCACGCTCGCGCCCGAGCTGCCGGGAGCAGGCCCGCTCATCGACAGGCTCCTCGAGCGCGGCGTCGTCGTGTCGGCCGGCCACACGAACGCGACGGCGGCGGAGGCGCACGAGGCATTCGACCGCGGCGTCTCGACCGTCTCGCACCTCTTCAACGCCATGCGACCTTTCCGGTCGCGCGACCCGGGGATCATCGGCGTCGCGCTGACGCGCCCGGACGTCTTCGTGCAGCTCATCGTCGACGGCCATCACCTCGCCGACGAGACGGTGCTGCTCGTCTGGGCCGCGGCGGGCGGGCGCGTCGCGCTCGTCAGCGACGCCACCGCCGGAGCGGCGATCGGAGGCGGGACGTACCAGCTCGGCGACGTCGAGATCGAGGTCGCCGGCGGCGTGCCCATGCGAGAGGACGGCGTCCTCGCCGGGACGGTCCTGACGATGATCGACGCGGTGCGCAACCTCCACGGGCTCGGCATCCCGTTCGAGGACGCGATCGGGGCGGCGACCGCGGTCCCCGCCCGGATCCTCGGCCGCGCCGACGCCGGCGTGCTCGAGCCGGGCAGCCGCGCCGACGTGGTCGTGCTCGACGACCGGCTGGAGATCGTCAACGTCATCTGCGCCGGTGAGGCCAGTGTCGTGGCTTGACGCCGAGCTGCGCGAGCAGCCGCAGGCACTTGCCCGGCTCCTCGAGCGCCAGGGGGAGCATGCACAGGAGCTCGCCGCCGCGTTCAGGCGCGACGACATCCGCTACATCCTGATCGCCTCCCGCGGCAGCTCGTCGAACGCGGCACGTTACGCGCAGTACCTGCTCGGCCGCGCCCACCGCGTGCCGGTGATGTTCGCGACCCCGTCGCTGTACACGATCTACGGACAGCCGCCCCGGCTCGACGGCGCGATCGTCGTCGGCATCTCGCAGTCGGGTGCGTCCCCCGACGTCGGCTCGGTGCTCGCGGAGGCGCGCCGCCAGGGCCGCCCGACGCTCGCGCTCACGAACGACGCGGCCTCGCCGCTCGCGCAGGAGGCGGACGCGGTGCTGCCGCTCGAGGCCGGCGAGGAGCGCGCGGTCGCGGCGACGAAGACGTTCCTCAACTCGCTCGGGGCGGTCGCGCTGCTCTTCACCGCGATCGGCGACGACGACGTGGCGCGGGCGGAGCTGGCCAGGATGCCGTCTGCGCTCGAGGCGCAGATCGCGCTTTCCTTCACGCAGGCGCCGAGGCTCGAGGAGTACGTGTACGGAGCGGGGGCGACGGTCGTCGCGCGCGGGGTCAACTACTGCACGGCGTTCGAGGTCGCGTTGAAGATCCGCGAGCTGTCGGGCCTCGTCGTCGAGGCGTACTCGCCCGCCGACCTGATGCACGGGCCGATCGCGGCGATCCGGCCCGGCTGGCCCGTCGTGGCGATCGCGCCCACCGGGCCGGCGCTCCAGAGCATCGCCGACGTGCTGCCCACGCTCGAGGAGCGAGGCGCCCGCCTGCTCGTCGTCTCCGACGTGCCGGCTCTGCTCGAGCGCGCGCACACGCCGCTGCCGCTCGTCCCCGGCGTCCCGGAGTGGCTGAGCCCGCTGACGGCGGTCATCCCCGGCCAGGTGACGGCGATGCGCCTCGCCGAGCTGCGGGGCGTCGACGTCGATGCCCCGCTCGGCTTGCACAAGGTGACGCTGACGCGGTAGTCGTCAACGCTTGCGCAGCACGACCAGGTCCTGCGTCGGGTTACCCAGCGCCCCCTCCGGTTCCAGCCTCTCCAAGTCGAACCCTTGCGCGAACGTGTCGCGCAGATACGCCTCCGGGTGGTAGGCGCTGCAGAGATTCGAACCGGCGACGTCGCCCCAGCGGACGACGAGCTCGCCCCGCTCGAACCGCGCCTCTTCCTCGTCGTCGAGCTTCGGCAGGTACGAGCGGCCGTGCGTCGTGACGAGGAGGAAGCCGCCCGGACGGAGCACCCGCCGCAGCTCGTCGCGCCAAGCGAGCTGAAGCTCTCCGGTGAGGTGCGTGAAGACCGAGAGCGCGTACACGAGGTCGAAGCTCTCGTTCTCGAAGGCGAGCGGCGGCTCGAGCGCGTTCTGCTCGAAGCGCGCGAACGGGAGGTTGCTCCGGCACCAGGCGACGGCGGGACCGTCGAGGTCGCAGCCCGTGACGCTCCCGGCGAAGCCGTCCCAGTAGCGGGCGACGCGGCCGCAGCCGCAGCCGAAGTCGAGCACCGCGTCGACCTCGTCGAGCGGCACGTGCGCGGCGATCGCGTCGTACGCGGCGCGGCCGCTGCGCACGAACCACTCCGCGTCGGCGGTGCCGGCGACGCGCACCATCAGTCGGCGCGGCGGCAGCGGCACCCCGTCACGGGCCTCGGCTCGGCCGGGCCGGAGCGCGACGAGTCGCTCGTACGTGCGGAACGCCGGCCCGATCAGACCGGTGCGCTCGAGCAGACGGAGGACGCGCCGCTTCACAGCTCCGACGGTATAGCGTCGCGGCGTGGATGACGCGAAGCGCGTCGCGCTCGCCCAGGCGAAGGCGCGGCTCGACCGGCTCGAGCTCTACCCGAGACCCGTGTCGCTGCGCGGCGTGCGCATCTGGATCGTGCCGCGCCTGTTCCGCCTGCCCTGGTTCCGGCGCTTCGACGGCTACTCGGCACACCGGACGATCCTGCTCCGCTCGCGCGACCTGCTCGCCGACGGCGAGCTCGTCGCGCACGAGCTCTGCCACGTCTGGCAGATGCAGCACCGGCCCGTGCGGATGCCGCTCTCGTACCTCGTGCGCGGCTACGCGTCGAACCCGTACGAGCGGGAGGCGAGGGACGCCGAGCACGCGACCCTTGACTTTCCGCTCACCTTGGAGGATAAACGAGGCATGCACGGTCATCCGGATGACCGGATGAGTCAGCCGACGGAGCGATCGTGGCCGCGGCGCCCATGATCGCGGGGTTGCCCGCGTTGCTGGACCGGGAGGCGCCCCTTCCGCTCTACGTGCAGCTCAGGGAGGCTCTGCTCCGGGAGATTCGTGAGGGCGGCCTGAAGCCGGGCGACCGGTTCCCGAGCGAGGCTGCCGTCCGGGACCGCTACCGCGTGTCGCGGGCCACCGTCCGTCAGGCTCTGGCCGACCTCGAGGCGGGTGGGCTCATTCGGAAGGTTCAGGGGCTGGGTTCGTTCGTGGCCGTTCCGAAGATCCGGCACGTTCCGCTGCTGACGTCGTTCACCGAGCTGGCATCCAGTCAGGGGTTCACGCCGTCGCACCGGGTGCTCTCGTCCTCCGTGGAGGATCCGCCGGCGGAGGTTGCGGGCGACCTCGGCCTCGCGGAAGGGACTCGCTGCCGTTTCCTCCGCCGGCTCTTCCTCGCCGACGGCAAGGCGGTCGGGCTGGCCGAGACGTGGCTCCCGTTGAACGCGCTCCACGGGCACGACGACCTGTTCGATCGGGAGCGGCTGGACCAGGGATCGATGTACGAGGTGCTCCAGAGCGAGCCGATCGGCCTGGTTCTCGACCACGCGGTCGAGACGATCTCACCCGGCGCGGTCGACGCCTCGAGCGCCCAGCTGCTGAGCTGCGACGCAGGGACGCCGGTCCTGCTGATCCGGCGCCTCACGTTCACGCCCGACGGGCATGCCGTCGAGTCCACGCGGCTCGTGTTCGTGGGCGACCGCTACGAGTATCAGGTGGAGCTGCGCCGGCCGGCGCCGGGCGGGCGGCAATGACGGCGTCCTCGACCCCGCACGGCGGGAGCCTCCCGTCGGAGGAGGAGATCCGGCGGCTGGTGGCCACGATCCTGGCGGGAGTGCCCGCCGACGAGCCCGCCGACGACCGATCGCCTGCGCCGGCTGCGCCGGCCGAGGTCGCGATCGGGGCCGACCACGGCGGGTTCCGGCTGAAGGAGCGCATCGCCGCCGACCTCCGTGAGCGCGGCTCCGAGGTCCACGACTGCGGGACGGACAGCACGGACTCCGTCGACTACCCGGACTTCGCCCACGCCGTGGCCCGCCTCGTTGCCGACGGCGGCTGCCGCTGGGGGATCATCGTGGACGGCGCCGGGATCGGGTCGTGCATGGTCGCGAACAAGGTGCCCGGCATCCGGGCCGCAACCTGCTGGGACGTGACATCCGCACGGAACAGCCGCGAGCACAACCACGCGAACGTGCTCGTTCTGGGGGCGGGGCTGATCGGGGAGAACCTCGCGCTGGAGATCGTCGAGACCTGGCTGTCGACGCCGTGGGGGGGTGGGCGCCATGCCCGGCGCGTCGAGAAGATCACCGAGATCGAGCGGCGCTACCTGGCTCGTACCGAGGTAGGAGCGATGCCGTGAGCGCGACGACGGACGCCCTGATCGACGCGGTGACGCGTGAGGTGCTCGCGGCGCTGGCCGGCCGGGGAGCCTGCGACTGCTCGGATCCGTCGTGCCAGGGTGCGTGCGCCGCGCACTCCCCGGACTCGGTCCGCGGCGTCGTGTCCACCGGCGCCGACCGGATCAGCTACTCGGGCGACGGGGCCGAGGTGCCGCGCGACCTCGCCCGC
>Ga0335070_10001374_pt1 | contig 28011 bp, 16 predicted proteins | sample Lox_Sample_13_FD_206722 | JGI IMG/M metagenome (GOLD analysis project Ga0335070, IMG submission 206722) | Soil microbial communities from Loxahatchee National Wildlife Refuge, Florida, United States - Lox_Sample_1.3 | ecosystem: Environmental > Terrestrial > Soil > Wetlands | place: USA...
AGGCGGCATCGAACGCGGCTTGTGATGCCCCTCGCCTGGCGCGCCGCTTCCAGCGACCGATCCGAAAAATCGACAGGCAATAAGACGGTCTTCAGATCGACCATAGCAACCTCCTCTTCCTTGTTACAAGTCCACGCTCGAGCAGTGCCCCGGGTCTCCTGGGACGTACTCGATCGGCCTCTCTCTTAGTTCCCCCCTGAGATACCACCGCAGGTTTTGTACCGACGGTTGAGCGGGGTGGTTCTAGCAACATAATCCTTTGATTACAATCCGGAATGCCCAGGTTGTCGTCACGTGCCGAGGCAGATGGCGCATTCCGGCACGCCTTCGATGCAATCCGAAAAGGGCGGTTAGAGTCAGGCACTATCTCCGAGCGGGCGGCCAGTCACTCCTTAAGGCCGCCAAGGTTCGAGGGGAATGGGCCTTAGTGTGCCTGACCCACAACATTCTGAAATTGCACCGGCTGATTTATGAGTAGGATACCTCCCAAGAATCAGGAAAAGAGCCGCGATCAGGCGCGCCAAACGCCGATCCACGGCGTCTCTACGCCGATTCTAGACGCTGCTGGATTCTCCCACTGACTTTTCGACTTACATTCAAGGAAGGGCCCAAACTATGTCAGATATTTCTCGGACGGACTCCTAGCTCTCTTTGGTTCGGTGCTGACATCCCGACTCACGGACCTCAGCGACATCGACGTCCTGGTCGAATTCCAGCCCGGCGAGCGAGTGGGTTATCTGCGGATGGCAGCGCCGGAATTGGAGCTCTCAGGTTTTTTTCGGCGGCCGGAAAATCGATCTTCGCACACCTGCCGAATTGAGCAGACGAGGTCATCCGGGCGGCTGCCGTGCAATATGCCGCCCAGTGATGTGGTTCGTCTGCGCCAGACCGTACACCACGACGGTGTCCTCGCTGCCGGGCGCCGTGAATTCATGCACCATGGGTTCCGTCCTCGGCTGCGGCGCTTGATCCAGCTCCGGAATCAGGAACCTGGCTACGGCGATCTGGCTCGCATTGCCGCGCAGGGTCACGATGCCGCGCTCGGCCAGCAGAAAGACCTTCTCGATACCTGGGGGCCCTGCGGCGAACCTGCCGCGACATCCAATTTCGGAATCAGCCAATCGGCCAGATTGATCTGATCCGCGGTCCCTTTCACGGTTACCGTTCGGCCGGCAATGTCGACCGACAGCTGTGGAATTTCTCCTACCGTGCGGAGAATCGTAGCGACTTCCTGAAGGCTGGTCATCGCGGTCAGATTCGTCAGATGAAAGACGCGTTCAGCATCCTGCCCGAACGCAACGGAGGCCAGGAAAAGAACCAGCGCGAGTTTGCCCATAGCGCACTCCTGAGACCAAGACGGTCCGCTCCCGGAAAACGCGCAGGAAAGATCACCTTCGCGCGTGTTCCCGGCCTTTATTCATATCGTAGGGCCACAACCGGATCGACGCGGCTCGCGCGGCGCGCAGGCACGAAGCAGGCGGCCAGGGCGACGGCGGCGAGGACGATACTGACGGTGGCCAGAGTCCACGGATCGTGTGCGCTCACGCCAAACAGGAGGCTGGAGAGCAGGCGCGTCAACCCCAGCGCGCCAAGCACGCCGATGGCGAGGCCGGTCACCGTAAGCGACAAGCCGGACTTGAGCACCAGCCGCAACTGGTCCCAGTAGCTGGCGCCGAGCGCAGCCCTGACGCCGATCTCGTGCGTGCGCTGCGAGACCGAGTACGAAATGACTCCGTAGATGCCGATCGCGGCCAATAACAGCGCGAGGCCGGCGAATGCGCCGAGCAAAATCGTACGCAGGCGATTCCCGCCCAAGGATTCCGTTTTGATCTGTTCCAGCAGCTTGATATCGTCGAGCGCCTGATTCTTGTTCAAGTCCCAGACCGCCCGTTCGACGGACTTAATCAGCAGGTTGGCATCCATGGCGCCACGCACGATCAGCGCATTGCCATTCGCCGGGCTCTGCTTGTACGAAACGTACACACCGGGACTCGAATCATCCAGGCTGTCGACTTTTTCGTCAGCCACCACTCCGACCACCTGCCAGGGCACTTCAGAACCGAGCTCGTGCTTGCCGGTAATGATCTGTTGGATGAAAACGCGCTTGCCTAGCGGTTCCTGGTTCTTGAAGTAGCGTTTCACCAGGCTCTCGTTGACGACTACTGCCGGCACCGCGCCCTGGGTGTCAGTTTCAGAAAGCGTACGGCCTTTCAAGACCCGCATGCCGAGCGCACGGAAATACGACGGGCTGACCATTTTGTAAAAGCAAGCCGGACGGTTGGCGCGGTCCACCACTGGCTGGCCCTCAATCAGGAACGGCATTCCCCAACCCCAACCTTCAAGGGGAAGCGCAGTGGTGGTGGCGGCCTGGCGCACGCCGGGAACGGCGTTGATCTTCTCCATCACCTGGCTCAGGTAGTTGACCACGTGGGCGCCATCCGGGTACTGCGCGTCGGTCATGGGCAGCCACATCGTGATCACGTTGGTGGCCTCAAAGCCGGGGTCCACTTGCTGAAGCTGGTAGAAGCTGCGGATCAGCAACCCGGCGCCCGAGAGCAGCACAAATGCCAGCGCGACCTCCACTACCACGAGAGCGCTACGCAGCCGGCTCCTGCCAACACCCGTCGTGGCCGCTCGGCCGCCCTCTTTGAGCGAACCGGCCAGGTCGGATCGCACAGCATGCCACGCCGGAGCAATCCCGAACAGGATGCCGGTCAGAAGAATGATGCCCGCCGTGAAGAGAAGCACGCGCGCGTCCATCTGGACGTCGGCTTCGGAGGGCAGGTAGAATTGCGGAATCCAGGTCTTGAGCGCGCGCATCAGTCCGTAACCCAGCAGGACACCCAGCGTACCGCCCAGGCAGGCGATCAAGACGCTCTCCGTCAGCAACTGGCGCACCAGCCGCCACCTTCCGGCGCCCAACGCCGACCGGATGGCGATTTCGCGTTCGCGGGCCGCCGCACGCGCCAGCAACAAATTGGCCAGATTGGCGCAGCCGATGAGCAGGATGCCGCCGACGGCGGCGAGAAGCACCAGCAGCGATCGCCGGAGATTATCGTCGACCACGCGGTCGACAAACCGGTCGATGGTCACGCTCCAGCCCTTGTTGGATTCGGGATAGTCATGCTCGATGCGCGCCGCGATGGACTTCATTTGTGCCCGCGCCTGATCGAGCGACACGCCCCGCTTCAGCCGCGCCCACGACATCATCCAGTGAAAGTCGCGCGTCATGTCCTGAGGCTGAAAGGCCAGCGGCGTCCAGATGTCGGCCCACCCGCGGTTACTGGGATCGTCAGCGGGGAGAACACCGATCACGGTATAGGGCTTGTTGTCGAGATGAATGGTGCGGCCGACGATGGCGCGATCCGCCCCAAAGCGGCTCTGCCAGAGTCGGTTACTGAGAATCACCACTTGTTCCTTGCCGCGCTGATCCTCATCCGGCGCGAAGGTGCGGCCCAGCGCAGCCTTGATACCCAGAATGTCGAAATAGTGCGCCGAAACACTGGAGCCGCGCAGTTGGACGGGGGCGTCCACGCCGGTAAGGGTGGACGAACCGCCGGTCTGCGCCGCCATAGCAGTGAAAACAGTGTTCTGGTTCTTCCAATCGAGGAAATTCAACGTGGAAATGCCATTGCGGTCATGGCCCGGCGGTTTCTCCCAGACGTTGACGATTTCTTCGGGGTGCGCATAAGGTAACGGCCTGAGCAGAACCCCATCTACAAAGCTATAGATAGCGGTGTTCGCTCCGATACCGAGCGCCAGGGTCAATACGGCAATAGTGGTGAAACCGGGGCTGGCTCGGATAATACGCAGGGCGAACCGCAGGTCGTAGGACACCGTATCCATCGAGATCTCCTCTGCCCTTAAGACTGGCGATCGCGAGAATAGTTACCTAATCTCGATCTGCTAGATAGCGACTGGGCTACAGATCATCTCCAAATCCGCCGATTGAACCATGTCGGCGCCATGCTTCGGTCAAGTGCCCTGTTCATATTCGCTTTCAACGGCTTAGCAATTTTCCTGCCCGCCGGGTGTCTTCTTGCACAGGAGCCGCCGGCGGCTGACGGGGTCCCCGGCGCTTCCCCGGAAGCGGTGCTGTTTGAGTCTATGCCTGTAGTGGAAGCGGCCACGCTCCATACACAGACTCTGCAGGAGGCTCCGGCCAGCGTCACGGTTATCTCAGCGCAAGACATCCGGACCTATGGTTGGCGGACGTTCGGCGAGGTGCTGGCTGCGGTTCGCGGTTTCTACATGACTTACGACCGCGACTACCACTATGCTGGAGTGCGCGGCTTCTCGCTGCCGGGCGATTACAACACGCGCTTCCTGGTGATGCTCAACGGACACTATCTCACTGAGAACATCTACGGCTCGAACAACTTCTTCGGGCAGGATTTCGGGCTGGACATGGATCTGGTCGAGCGGATCGAAATCGTGCGCGGCCCGTCTTCGGCGCTATATGGCAGCAACGGAATCTTTGCCACCATCAATATTGTGACGAAATCGCCGGTTGAGGCTAAGCGCCTGCGTGCCTCGACCGAAACCGGGAGCTTCGGTGAAAAGAAGATCGAGCTCAGTTCCGGGATGAACCTGGGTCATGGCGCCAATTTGTTGGTTTCCGCCTCCGTGTTCAACAACAGCGGGCAGTCGCTCTACTTTCCGGAGTTCAACAGCCCGCAGACCAACTACGGCTGGTCGCGCGGCGCAGACGGCGAGCGCGGTTACCATGCCTTGGCCAACCTGATCTGGCACAACTGGAGTTTCACGGGGTATTTGGGCTCACACCAGAAGCAGATCCCCACAGGCTGGTCGGACCTCGTTTTCGGCGATCCGGGAAACAGCACTCTGGATGCCCGTGGGTTCTTTGAGGCGGCCTACTCGCGTGATCTCTCGGCCAACCGCAAGGTGCGCTGGCGCATTTACTACGACCAGTATCGCTTTTGCGCGCGCTACGATGCCCTGTTGTGGAATCAGGTCAGCAGCGCCCGAGACCTTGCCATGGGAAACTGGGTGGGCTCGCAACTGGCGTACGATTTCACCATCCCGAGGGTGGGCGTGTTGACCATGGGCGGCGAGGTAAACGCCGACATCCGCGCCGTGCAACAGGCTTACTGGGTCGCTCCGCAGCCGGCCGCTATTTTGGACGTGGATCGCCCCGACCTTGCGTACGGCTTCTTTGCGCAGCAACAGTGGCGGCTCTCCCCGGCCTGGAACGCCTATGTCGGAGTGCGGTTCGATGACTCGAAGAATCACACCCATTTCCTTTCACCGCGCGCCGCCCTGGTCTACCAAGCCTCGGAGAAGTCCAGCTACAAATTCCTTTTTGGCCGCGCTTTCCGCAATCCCAGCCCGTACGAGATGTATTACGACAATGGCGTTTTCCAGACGGGAAACCCGGGGTTGGGTCCGGAGCGGGCCGACACGTTCGAAGTCGCGGCTGAGCACCGCTTTTCCCCCGGGTTGAGCGGACTCGTGAGTGCCTACCACTACCAGCTTTCCAGCCTCATCGCCGACGTGATGCTGGCCGATGGCTTTTCTCAATACCAGAATATCGAGCAGGCTCGTTCCAACGGCGTGGAAACGGAGCTGAGCGGCAGGCTGCGGGAACATGCCGAAGTCACGGCCAGCTTTGCCCTGCAGAGGACTACGGAAGCCCGCGGCCAGCCCCTGACCAATTCCCCGGAATGCATAGGCAAGTTGCGTGGCGCCGTACCGCTGGCCGGAAACAAGCTGCGGGCCGCGATGGCGATTCAGTACCTCGGCTCCCGCAGCGTGATGGGGTCCGGACTGGTTCCGTCCTACTGGCTTGCAGATTTGACACTGACCACCGTTCGTCTCCACCCGGACTTCGACGTGCAACTCGGCGTCCGGAACCTGCTGAACCGGACCTACTACGACCCGGTTAGCGCCGGCCTGTTCGAAGACGTGATTCGCCAGGATGGCCGCTCCATCTTCCTGAAATTCATCTTTCGGACGCGGGAGTAACGGTCGGCTCAAGCTCGGCAGCACTTCGCCTGGCGCTCCGACGTACTGGCTCGCTATTGCTCCGTCTGAGTGGGTCCGCCTCTTCCCCTGGTAGCGAGCCGGTCGTTGGTTTCGTCCTCAACCTGAATCGCATTGATCAAGGCGAAATTGTGCACCGGCACGAATGACAGCAGAAGTTTGCCCTGTGCGTTAGGCCTTAAGTGGTGAAATGTCTTCACCAGCGCCCGGTCGCCGCCTGTTTCCTTGTAGATGTCGAAGTTCCGAAGGAGGGCGACACCGTTGCAAAACACGTCGAACACCCGGCTGCCCACACCACCGCCTCCGGCGTTCTCGCGGCCCCAATAAGTTTCGGCGAAGTGCAACGTGACCGCGTACTCGCCTTCGTCTACCGGAATGGCGTAGCTGAAGTTGCCGTAGCGCTCCCGGCCGTAAAGGTCGCGATCCTCGGTTCCCTCGACGATCGCCGAATGAGTCCCCGGCTGGCCACCCATCCAATAGTCCTCGGGAAGCCAGACGTGCCCGCGGGCATCCGTATAGGAGCGGTCCTGGGCCACCATCCGAATCGGATTCAGCTGGTGAGGGCGTGCCGGCTCCACCGCGATAGCGCTCACCATAGCCTGGTAATTGACCGTCATGAAGCGAATACGCAGCATTCCGTCGGGTCCCGGTGAGATGTCCTTGAAGACCCGTTCGTCAACCATGCCCGGACCCCCGGCATCGGATATGACGTCAAACTCGCTCAGTATTCTCCCTTTGCGGTCTACGGCCACGTGAAACATCCGGCTATTCTCGCCGCCGCTGTTCGGCGGCCCGAAAGTGGTCTCGGCAAAGTACAGGTGCAGCTCGTAAACCCCCGGTTTCAAGGGCACTTGATAACTGAAATTGCCCACGCGCGCGGCTTGAAATAGCGACTGGTCGAAAGTGCGGGCCAGATATACAGATGGCCGCTCCCAATATTCCCCACCGTCAAAATATTCGTCCGCGGCCCACAAGCGTCCCCAGCGGTCGGTGTGAGGTTTCCGCTGGCCGCAAAGGAAACGGAGGCCGGGTGTGGCAATTTCAGCAAGGGGTGGGACGGTCGGCGCCGGTGGAGTTACTGCGGCGCTAGCCACGCTCGTGCCGGCACTACTGGCCGGTCGAGGGACGTCCGTACGCCGGGTTTGCGCCATCCAGAATACCCCCACCGCACAGAGTCCCAAGCCGAGCGACGGCACCCAGGAGCGCTTCCAGAACGGTCGCGAATTGGGAACGATTTCGGCGGAAGGTCCCCTTTGAACCGCTTCTGAACCAGTGGTCGCCAGCGCATCCGATGCGGCTTCGGCGGAAAGGAAAACCGGTGCGTAGCGGCCGGCCGGAATCATGATGTGCAGGGGGTGATCGGAGCCCTCGGTTTCGTAGTATTCGCGGAGCTTCTTCCGAAGGCGGTGGACTTCGACCCGAGCGATGGCGTCCTCGCTGGGGTCGAAACTCGCCGGCCGGTCCAATACATCGACCGCGATGTTGTATTCCTTGATCCGGTCAGCTTCGCCCGCGAAGTATTTCTCGCACAGGTATCTCAACAAGCGTGCAAGACGAGGTGAACGAACAAAGACTGCGGACCCCAGAGCGCACTCAACTTCGGCTTTTTCCCGCTCCACCATCGAGGTAACCGACGGTACATTCCCCATGCGTGCGCGTTATTGTATCACGGCCACTTTTCTTTGGCATGTAACATCTGTACGTTCAAGAAAAAATGGGAATTTCGGAGGCCAGAAACGCTAAACGGCTGGGTAACGGGCGGTAACTACAAAGATTCTATTACTCCCCCTATACTCAATCGAATTCACCGATTTTTGCCCAGTGGGGGGAGTCTCATGGTCCAAGTGCGACGCGATTGCTGGACGGCTTTGCTGCCGCTTCTCATCATTTGCTGTTTGTCGGCTGTTTCCCTGAAAGCACAAAATGCCAGCGGTACGCTGACCGGAATCGTCGCTGATCCCAGCGGCGCTGTGGTGCCGGGCGCGACCGTAGTCATGAAGAATGACCTGAGCGGCGACGAGCGCCGGACAGTGACGAACAATGACGGATTTTTCTCCATCAATGCCGTTCAGCCGGGGGACTATACGGTCACGATCACGGCGCAGGGTTTCCAGGCATTCGTGCAGAAGCTTGTTCATTTCGACGTCGGCGACAAACGCAACCTGTCGAACATCGCCCTCCAAGTGGGCGCTGCGACAGAGGCCGTTACAGTGTCGGGCACCATCGAGTCATTGACGCCGGTCGACTCGGGCGAGAAATCCACAGTCATCGCCCAGAAACAGTTGCAGGACATCGCCATTGTCGGGCAGAACGCAGCGGAATTTATCAAGATTCTGCCGGGTTTTGCGATGGCGGGCGGCAACACGAACACGGCCAGCTTCGACGGGCAGGTTCAGAACACGGGCGCGGGTCCAGTCGGTAGTTTCTCGCCGAACGGGCTACGCACCGCGGCGCTCGACATTACTTCCGATGGAGCGCACACAATCGACCCTGGCTGCAACTGCGGCCAGGCGGTGAACACCGTGGTCGATATGACGTCGGAATTGAAGGTGCTGACGTCCAATTTCGGCGCCGACAACGCGAAGGGCCCGGTGGTCATCTCCTCAGTCAGCAAGTCCGGAGGCAACCAGTTCCACGGCGAAGCGTATATCTACGCGCGCAACGGTATCATGGACGCCACCAATGCATTCAACAACAGCGAAGGAACAAACCCGCTGACCGGGCAGAAAGTGGCGCCCAAGCCGGACACCAGCTTCTACTATCCGGGCGGCAACTTCGGGGGTCCGGTGCTCATCCCGGGGACACATTTCAACAAGAACCACGACAAACTGTTTTTCTTCGTAGCCTACGAGTATTACAAACAGCAGGTGCAAGATTTGAACCACGACGTGTTCAATTCGGTGGTGCCCACTGATTTCGAACGCAATGGCGATTTCAGCGCCGCCAGCATTAACAGCTATTTCGGTTCGTCGTTAGGCAAGCAGGGCTACGCGCTGGGCGCGGCGACTTCAAACGCGAACTACGGAGTCAACGGCATCATCCCGGCATCCCAATTCAACTCCATCGGTGTGAACATGTTCGCCAAGCTGTTCCCCAAAGCGAACGTCGATCCCAAGCTCAACAACGGCTACAACTTCATCAGCACGACCACACACTCGGACAACATGTGGCAATTCCGCCCGCGCCTGGACTGGAGCATCAACGACAATACCAAGATCTTTGTCAGCTATAACATTCAGCGGGATCTGAATCACGACAACAGCACCGCGTGGTGGGGGACCAACCCGGCGGTGCCGTATCCGACGCCGCTGGCCCAAGGCAATTCCTCCGATTCGGTGACGGTGAACATGACCAAGGTCTTCAGCCCAACGCTTACCAACGAAGCCCTCTTCACCTACACGAATCTGTACGTTCCGTTCACCATTCCGAATCTCAAGAACGTCACGGCCGACGCGCTGGGTATCAACTTCAAGCATATTTTCAATAACACCGTGAACAATCAGATACCGGCGATTACCGGCTGGAGCGACGGCATGGCCAACCTGATTCAACCGAGCGGCTTTGAAACGGGTTCTCTGTACGCCAACAAGTGGCTGCCGAGTTTTTCCGATAACGTCTCGAAGGTTTGGGGAACGCACACGGCGAAATTCGGGTTCTACTATGAGTGGACCAAGAACCAGCAGCCGAGCAGCAACTACACCAATGGCGAGATGCAGTACGCCAACTGGGGCCAGGGTTCCACCGGCAACGTTTATGCCGACATGCTGGTTGGCATCATTTCGGGCGGGTATGTGGAAAGCAACGGCGACCCGATCGTCCGGATGCACTTCAACACCGCCTCCTTCTACGCCATGGACTCGTGGAAAATCAGCCGCCGGCTTACTCTGGATTACGGTCTGCGCGTGGACCATCTCGGCCCCTGGGTAGACGAAAGCGGCAAGGGCGCCGCAGTCTTCGTCCCCAGTGCGTACAACGTGAATGCGCCGGGCGGTGGTCCATCGCTCACCGGCTTCGAGTGGCACAGCATTGATCCCAAGATTCCTCTGAGCGGCTCGCTGGGGCGGGCATTCTTCTATAACCCCCGACTCGGGTTCGCGTACGACATCTTCGGAAGCGGCAAGACCGTACTGCGAGGCGGTTACGGCGTGTATCGTTACCATGACGAGCAGAACGTTCAGGCCGGCGCGATGAGCCTCTCCGGTGGGGCATACTCCTATGGTCCTCCAAATCCCTCGGGCGGCCTCCCTCAGACCTTCGCCTACATCGCCAGCATTCAGCCATCCGCCGTCACTCCGGGAAACGTGGTTACCCTAGATCCCAGGGACAACCTGCAGCCCATGACCCAGAGCTATAGTTTTACGATTTCCGAACGCATGCCATGGTCCTCCACGGCGGAGATCGCCTACGTCGGAAATCATGCCTCAGATCTGAGCAACTACAACTCGAGCGTCGGCAACCTAAACGTGTTGCCTTATGGGACCATGCTGCAACCGCAGAACCTTGGCCTGTTCGGAACCCCGGGTAAGGTTGCAAGCGGGAACGATCCCAACGAGCAGCCGCTGCACCCGTATTCCCTGTTCCAGCAGATTCACCAGATCGGCCACTTCGAGTATTCCAATTACAACTCGTTGCAGGCGAGTTGGAACAAGCAGAGCGGCCACGGCAATTGGCTGGTCAACTACACTTTCAGTAAGTCGCTGGGTATCCGCGGCGAGAACGGCACTAACGGAGTGGGAGACCCGATCAATATCAGGAACGACTACGGCCCGCTGCCGAACGACAGGACCCATCTCTTCAATGCCGCCTACGTGTACCAGGAAGGGAGCATCTTCCATGGAAACAAGTTCGTCGGAGGAGTAGTGAATGGATGGCAAATCTCCGGTATCACCCAAATCCAAAGCGGCAGCCCGCTCCAGGCCGTGAACCCCAGCAACTTTAACATGGCTGGGACCTTCCCTGACGGCACAACCTTGCCGAATGGTGTGATTCTCACCGGCGTTGGGCTCTCCAAGGCACTGATTACCGGTAGCGACGATATCAACATGCAGCCGGTCTTGACCTGCGATCCTCGAAGCGGTTTGGGGAAGAACCAATTCATTAATGGCAATTGCTTCGCCCCACCCACTGTCGGTCATAACGGGGCATACATTTTCCCGTACATCAAGGGACCGACGTTCTTTAATAGCGACCTCTCGCTGTTTAAGAACTTCCAGATCTCGGAAGCGAGGAAGATACAGTTCCGGGCTTCGTTCTACAACTTCTTGAACCATCCGCTGGTGAGCTTCAATCCGGCCGGCGGCGACGGCAACCTTAACCTAAACTTCAACGCGGCTGGGAAGCTCACAAGCAACTCGTTCGGGTACGCAGACTTCCTCAACGGCAATCGCGCCATTCAACTGGTGCTGAAGTTCTTCTTCTAGGAGTTTGTTGAGAAGCTCCGCCGGGCAACCGCTCCCTGCGGTCGCCGCTTGGTAAGTGGCTGACGGTGTTCCAAAACAGAAACGGGAACGGGGTGGCGCAAGCTGCCCCGTTTGATTTGCGTGGGAAGTGCTGGAGGTATACTTCAAGCGGGGCGGTTCGGTATTGATCAGGGGCCTCGCCGGGATTTTCGTCTCCACACTTATCGCGTTCGCGCAGCCTCTTCCTTCGAACGATGCGGCCGCGTTGTTGGGCAAAGGCAACCAGCTCATGCAACGGCAGTCTTATAACGAGGCGGCTGCGGAGTTTAATCGCGCGCTTCAGATATCGCCCGGCCTTCACGCCGCGCGATATCAATTAGGGGTTTGTCTGTTCGCCCTGGGCCGCAATGATGAGTCGCTGCGGGAATTCGAACAACTGAGGAATCGGGCCGGCCCCTCACATGAGATCAGTTACTATGTGGGGCGCCTGCTGCTGCTCGCGGGCGATTCCGCCGGCGCGATTCGGGAGCTCGCGCCGATTACCGGCGACTCCAAGATCTCCGACGCGGTTTATTTCCTCGGCCTGGCTTATGTTGCGGCGGGAGACCAAGCGAACGGCCTGAAGTGGCTGGAGCGCGCCGCCCGGGCTAAGCCCCGCGATTATCATGTGCACTACCGCCTCGCGCGGCTCTACGTGGGCGCGGGACGCAAAGCTGACGCCGACCGGGAGTACGGTCTTTATGACCAGTATCGGGCTGCCGAGCGCCGTACCGAGGAGCGGATGCGAGCTTGCAGCGCGGCGCTGGACGCGCAGGCAGCCGCGGCGATTCAGGAATCCTGCACTCATCTGGCCGACCAAAACGACCCCGAGAAGTTGGTGCTGTTGGGGCAGCTTTACGGCGAACACGGCCAATTCGCAGCAGCAATTGAGCCTCTGCTGCGCGCCGTACAGTTAGATCCGGGATCCTTCGACGCCTGGCACAATCTGGGGCTCAGCTATTTCCGTTTGAAGCGTTACGCGCAGGCCCGGCAGCCGCTGGAGAAGGCGGCGGCCTTGCGTCCTGACTTTTTCGATACCCTCAACCTGCTGGGAGCGACACTCTACGTTTTGGGGGACGACCGGGCGGCTGTGCCAGTGCTGGAGCGCGCGCATCAACTTCGTCCGGACGATGCCCAGCTCAAAGCGGCTCTCGATCAACTGCGCAAGTCTCGTTGAGGTCGTATCATGCCGCCGGAAGGGGTGAAAAATCGATGCGATCCGTCGGCGCGGACAGACCGGGCAATGCCCGGCCCTCCAAGGCGCCGCTCGATCAAGTCGCCTGACCGAATCAGGGCGTTTGGGCCCATTCGCAACACGGCGCCGACAATCGAAAGTGATAAAATTTGGGGAGTTTCGGTGATGTATCGCTTCGGGGTAGCTATCTTCGCCGCAGGCTTTCTCCTTGCGCACGTCGCGCTTCGCGCGCAAACCAATCAGTCCCCTCAAGAACTCCTTAAGGAAGCCGTAACTTTTCACGAACAGGGAAAGCTAGAGGAAGCGATTCGCGATTATGAGCTGTTCCTGGATTTATATCCCGATGCTCCGGAAGTGCGCTCCAACCTGGGCGCCGCGCTAGCCGCTACCGGAAAGTACGCGCGGGCGATAGAAGAGTACAAGCTTGCGCTAATGAAGAAATCCGATCCGACACTCCATTTGAACCTGGCGCTGGCGTATTACAAGACGGATGACTTCGCGGACGCGATCGTGGAGCTCGAGAAGGTCCGGGCAGTGGACAAGGATAGCCGCCAGGTCCAAACCCTGCTTGCGGATTCCTATGTCCACACGGGCCAAAACAAGAAGGCCATCGACCTGCTTTGGCCGTTGTTCCTCACCGGTTCCAGCGACCTGGCGGTGGATTATGTTCTGGGCACCGCGTTCGCGCGCGACGGGCAAGTGGAGCTTGCCCAACGAGCGATCAATCCGCTGATGGCAGGGCCGGACTCCGCAGAGAAGCACATGCTGCTCGGCACCGCCAAATTCGCGGCCCGCGATTATGCGGGCGCGCTCGAAGACTTGCGCAAGGCTGCGGAGATGAACCCGAACCTGCCCGAAGTGAATTCCTACTACGGCCAGGCGCTGTTTTCCAATGGCCATACCGAGGAGAGCAAACCTTTCTTTGAGAAGGAGCTCGAGCACAACCCGAACGATTTTCAATCGAATGTCCACATCGGACTGCTGCTGAAGCAGGACCAGAAGTACGATGACGCACTGAAGTTCTTGAAACGCGCTCTGGCATCGCGGCCTGGCGACGTCGCGGTTCGCTATCAGATCGCGCTGGTGAAAATGGCTCAGGGCAAGGACACGGTGGCACTCGACGAGCTGGAGCAGATTGTTTCCGAGTCGCCAAAATTCCTGGAGGCTCACGTTTCGCTTTCCACTCTGTACTTCCGGCTGAAACGCAAAGCCGACGGCAACCACGAGCGCCAGATTGTGGAAACGCTGACGGCGGAGCGGCAGGCAAAGGAGCCAGCGGCTCGGTTGAGCGGCGACGACAAGGCAGATTCCCTTCGGACAAACCAATGAGCGCCTGCGCCAAGTCGCTGCTCGCGTGTCTGGCCTGTTTACTTGTCTGCGGTCTGGAGGCGGCGGAGACCAAGACCCCTGCCGTGAACTCCGACCCGGTGAAGCAGATTCAGGCGCAGGCCGAGGCCGCACGAAAAGCAAACCGCATTGACGCCGCGATTGCGTTGTACAGGAAGGGCGTGGCAATGAAGCCGGCCTGGGAAGAGGGGTGGTGGTCGCTGGGAACGCTCCACTACAGCCTGGATCATTTCGCCGAGGCGCGCGACGCTTTCCGGCATTTGGCAGCCATTCAGCCGGGCGCAGGGGCTTCCTGGGCCATGCTCGGCCTTTCAGAATTCGAAACCAAGCAGTATGACCAGGCGCTGTCGCACCTTCGTCACGCCGCGGAGCTGCATTCGGGAACCGATCAGAGCATCGCGGACGAGTCGAATTTCCACCTGGCACTGCTGCTGACGCGAAATCAGGAATACGAAGGCGCGATGAAGGTTCTGGCTTTGTTTGCCCAGCGGAATCTGAACGACGCAAAGTACATCGAAGCCATGGGAATCGCGGCGCTGCGCAAGCCGCTGCTCCCATCGGAACTGATTCCGACGGACCGGCAGTTGGTGATGGACGTCGGCCGCGTCATGTACGATGCTACGGCGCTGCGCACCACCGAAGCCGGAGCGGAATTCAAGATCCTGGTGGACAAATACGCCGAAACGCCCAACATTCATTACCTGTACGGCAGCTTCCTGATGTACGCCGATGCCAACAACGGGCTGCGGGAAATGAAGAAGGAGCTGGAGATTTCACCGGCGCACGTGCCCGCCATGGTGACGATCGCCAATGAATATATTCAGCGCAAGGATTTTCAGTCGGCGTTACCGTACGCACAAAAGGCAACCGAACTGGAACCACAATCCTTCCCGGCCCACGCGGTGCTCGGCCGTGTGCTTGCCGAAGGCGACGTCGACTGCCAACGCGGCATCCAGGAACTGGAAGAGGCCCGCAAGCTCGCTCCGGGGAGCCCGCAGGTGCGGATTGCGCTCGCGACGGCCTATGCCAAGGCCGGCCGCAAGGAGGATGCGGCTCGCGAGCGGCGCGAGTTTCTGAAGCTGCGGCAGGAAGCGGATGCCGCGGAGGCGAAAGATCCGCGATGAAATTCCTGGCTGGTGCGCTGGTTTTCGGCTTCGCGGGCCTCGGTGCAAGGGCAGGCCCAGACACGGATGTCAAAAACAGCCGGTCGGCGATTGAAAGCTTTTCGCGGAACGTCAGGGAATGCGCGCAGTGTCATGCGGCGCAAGCCAAGACGCACCCGCTCACCCCCATGGCGCACGCCGCGGAGACGAACGCGGAATGCAGCGTGTTAAGGAACCACCCTCTGATGAAGTTGCGGCTTGGGAAATACGACTATCGAATCGAACGCCGCGATGACCGAAGCCTCTATATCGTCACGGATGGTGTGGAGACCGTGACGTATCCCATTCGGTTCGCTTTCGGCCTGGGGGAGGCGGGGCAGACGTACATCCTCGAACAGAACGGCGAATACTACGAGAGTTTTGTCAGCTATTACCAGGCGATTGACGGACTCGATATCACGATTGGGGATCAGCCTCTCAAGCCATCCAATCTTCGCGATGCCGCGGGGCGCCACATCGGATCTCACGAAATCGCCATGTGCTTTGGGTGTCACATGAGCAACGCATTGAGTGACGGCCACGTTGCGGAAAGCACGCTGCTGCCTGGTGTGACGTGCGAGCGCTGCCATGGAGCAACCGAGAACCACGTGCTGGGCCTGAAGAAGGGTGATCCCCAGCTCGCCCAGATGAAGAAGCTGACTGGCATGAGCGCGGAGGAAAGCGCGCAATTCTGCGGCGAGTGCCACCGTACGTGGGAATACGTCGCCGAGCATGGGCCGCACGGCGTCGGCAACGTGCGGTTTCAACCGTACCGGCTGACCAACAGCAAGTGCTTCGACGTGGATGACACGCGGATCAGCTGCACGAGCTGTCACAACCCGCATGACACGGTCGACCGGGTGGCAGCCCATTACGATGCGAAATGCCGGTCCTGCCACGCGGGCAGCGCAACGGCGGCCGGCGGCAAGACGGCGCCGAAGATTTGTGCCGTGGGGAGCAAAAACTGTTCGGCCTGCCACATGCCCAAGATTGAACTCCCCGGAGCGCATCACAGTTTCACCGACCATAACATCCGGATCGTGGCCAAGAACCAGCCCTATCCGCAGTGATCCGAAGGAAGGAGCGACATCATGAGGATCTTTGGAAGGTTGATGTTAGTCATTGCCGCGGTGGCAGGTCTGGATGCACAGACGTCCGCGCCGGCGCCCGCGCCTACCGACGAGAGGGGCGCCTTCAAGGCCCGTGCTGAAGAGACGGTGCTCGATGTCGTGGTGCGCGACAAAAAGGGCCGGCTCGTGACGGATCTGAAAGAGAGCGACTTTACGGTCACGGACAACGGGCAAGCGCGGCCGATAAAATCTTTCCGGATCGTCGAGGGCACGGAGGCGGTCAGCTCAAGCGGGGGGCGGACGCAGCTCGATCCGCTCCGCCAGCTTCGCTTGATCACGCTGGTGTTCCAGGGAGTGCAGGCAGCGGCGGTAACCTCGTCAACCGACATGACGGAGAAGAAGCAGAAGCTGGGGCCGATCTCAGGAGGCGATCAGAATGCAAGAAAACTCGCGCGTGACGCGGCTTTGGAGCTGATCAAGGGAGAACTGGCTCAGAACGTCTACATCTCAGTGATGGCCATTGACCACAAACTGCAAGCTATCCAGACTTTCACCAGTGATCGCCAACTGCTGCGCAAGGCCATCACCCGCGCCACCGCTTCGGTGAGTGATTACAGCTCCGACACGATCTCGGTGCGGAGCGGCCTGGAACAGATGCTCGGTCCGGCGCAAGGCGGCGATAGCAGCGCCACAGGGCGCGCCAACGCGCTCTCGAATGCGGCGGCGTCGGCCTCGGGACCAGGCGCCGCGAACTCGAGCGGACCCACTGCCGCAATGGCTCAATTGATGCTGAACATCTTGCGGAACGCGCAAGCTGACGAAGCGGCCGACTATTCTCGCGCCTCCATATTTCCCCTGCTCGACTTGGTCAAGGAGCAGTATCGCCTGCCGGGGCGCAAAACCATCCTGTACTTCTCCGGCGGATTCCCGATCACGCAAGCCACCGAGGATCCATTTAAGCAAATCATCAGTATTGCAAACCGGGCTAATGTCAGTTTCTACACTGTCGACATCAACGGGCTGACTACATTGAGTAGTACCGGGAGCGCGAGCGGCGCACTGGAAGATGCCGCCGCCTCAGCCAGGAGCAATGCCACGAGCAGCACCACCGGCATTTCGATGGACCAGGCGCAAGCCACAGATCGAGTTCTGGATGCCGGCAGAACGGATACGCAACAGACGTTGAAGATGCTCGCAGACCAGACGGGCGGCGTGCTCATCGCCAACAGCAACGACTTCAGGGCGCCGATCCGGAAGGTTAGCGAAGACGTGCAGAGTTACTACGAGATCACCTATGACCCGCAGATCGAGAAATACGACGGGGCGTTTCGCAAGGTCTTTGTCAAAACAGACGTCGCAAACCTGAAGGTACAATCGCGTGCAGGCTACTTCGCGCTGCCCCCAAATCTGACGCAGGGGGCACCAATACTTGCTTCCTACGAAGTGCCGCTGCTGCAGGCGTTGGAAGCCCAGCCTCTCAAAAACGATTTCGTCTTCCAGTCCGCCGCCATGCACTTTCGTTCCGCCAGCGGCCGCACGTGCGAAGTGGTCGTCGACATCCCCGTGGGCGGGCTCAGTTTCGATGAGAACAAGCAGGCGGGCTACTTCGACGGAAAGTTGGCCTACGTGGCTGTTGTGAAGGCCGCGGACGGCCAGGTGGTGAAGAAACTGCGCCAGGAAGTTCCGCTGCGCGTGACGCCGGACAAGCTGGCTGCCTACAAGGCCTCCAGTCACTTCATCTATAGCGAAGGCATCGACCTGGCGCCCGGGCCGTACACGCTGGAGGCCGCGGTTATCGACATGCCATCGCAGAAGGTGAGCGCGCGAAAAGCCAGCTTCGTCGTGCCGGGGCCGTCGGACTCGCTGGGCCTCAGCAGTGTAACGCTGGTTCGCAACACCAGGGCTAAAGACCCGAATACGAAGGCTGACGATCCTCTGCTCATCGGGGACAAGGTCATCATACCGACGGTGAATCCGGTCCTGAAGAAGTCCGACTACCAGACCATTTCGTTCTATCTGACCGTCTATCCCGACAGAAAGAACGGCGAGAAACCGAAAGTGGTGATGGTTTTCAGCAAGGATGGGCAGATGCTGGGCAAGGCAGACGCTCCGCAGCTCGGGGAACCTGACGCGCAGGGGCGGATTCAGTACGTCGCGAATGCGCCGGCGGCAGCACTCCCCACCGGAAATTGGGAAATTCACTTCATCGCGCACCAAGGCAAGGAATCCGCGGACGAAGCCGTGGCGTTCACCCTCGAATGAAACGCGTGCTGGAGGGCGTGAAGAAATTAACTCGGAAACGCCTGACCGCTGCGGGGTCTTGCCTGACAATTTTTTTGATTGCTACGCCGGCGCAGGAAAGAACTGCGATTCAGACCTCGGGTGAGGAAGTGCTGGTGGACGTAGTGGTGCGCGACAGGAACGGGCATGCCGTCACCGGCCTGCCCGAAACCGCGTTTTCCGTCCTCGATGAAGGGGGGCCACGCAAGATTTCCTCGTTCCGCCTGGTGAAGGGAACCGAGGCCATCTCGTCAGGCGACGGCACAAGCACCACGCAAAAGCTGGATCCGATCCGGCAGATCCGTCTGGTCACATTGATCTTTGACCGCCTGGAGCAGGGCGAACGCACGGCCACGCGACGGGCCGCGCTGGAACTGTTGATGACGGGCCCGGCGCCGAATGTGTACATGGCGGTGTTCACGCTCGCCAATGAACTGCAAGCGGTCCAAGGTTTTACCAACAAGCGCGAGTTGTTGATTCAAGCTGTCGAAAAGGCGACCGGCCGGCCATCCTCGCAGTTCTCCGCCGATAGCGACCAGATGAGAGCGCAGGCTGAACTGATGCTCGGTCCAAACCAGTCCGGCGCTCAGGATCTGGTAACCCGTCTGGGTCAGATGCCTAGCGACGGATCGGCGGCCAGCGGGTTCGAAGCGATTATGGCCCGGTCACTGATCGAAATGATCTCCTTCAACGAGACATCGGAGATGGCCTACGCGGGGCGGTCCACGATATGGGCGCTGCTGGCCGCGGTGCGGGGGCAGAGCGAGCTGCCAGGACGCAAGGCTCTTATTTATTTCTCGGAAGGGTTCGCCATTCCGCAGGGCGCGGAAGAAGAGTTCCAGGCAGTTATCAGCGCGGCAAACCGGAATAACCTTAGTTTCTACCCGATCGATGCACACGGCCTGTCCACCAAAAGCTTGAACGCGAAGGCGACCGAGGGCCTGTCGGCGGCGGCTGCGTCGTCCGCGCGGAACGCAACCTTGGGATTAGGAGGCGATTTGGCGACTCTTACTCAGCCCAAGACAGAAATAGCGATGTCCACGGACCTCGCTATCAACGCCAACCGGATGAACACCCAAGACACGCTGGCCATCCTGGCGGATCAGACTGGCGGTTTTCTCACGGCAAACACCAACGACTTTAGTGCCCCGCTGCGGCGTGTGATGGAGGAGATCGATACTTATTACGAGATCAGCTACATTCCGCACATCGATAAGTACGATGGTAAGTTCCGTCATATCGAGGTGAAGGTAGCCAACAATGACCTCACGGTGCAGTCCCGAGCCGGTTACTTTGCTCTTCCGCCCGACATGCTGCGGACATCGGGGTTAAATTCCTACGAAATCCCCTTGCTGCGCACGCTCAACGAGGCCCTGCCGAATCGCGCGCTGGCTTTTGAATCCGGGGGGATGCATTTCCGTGGCGAAGGCCGGCTGGAAATCTGCGGCATCGTGATCGACATGCCGCTGAACAACGTGACGCTCCGCGAGGATCGCGACAAGAAGATGGCCGGGGGCCTGGCATATGTCGTCCTCGTCAAGAACGTAAAAGGTGCGGTGGTGAAGAAGCTGCAGGGTGAGATGCCGGTCGAGCTAAGCCTGGACCAGGTAACGTCATTCAAGCAGAGCCGCTTTACCGACATGGAGTACTTCGACGTAGCTCCAGGCTATTACACGATTGAAGTGGCAGTCTTGGATCGGGAGACCGGGCAGACCGGCGTGCGGCGCAGCGCCTTGTTCGTACCGAAACAAGGCGAGGGCCTCGCGATGAGCAGCGTGGCGCTGATTCGCAAATGGCGGCCGAAAGAACCGGATGCTGCCGCCGATGACCCGTTTGTGGTCGGCGATAAGACCGTGACACCCTCGCTACTTCCCAAAATCAATAAATCTGTCTCAACCTCGCTACCTTTTTATATGATTGTTTATCCGAGCAAGCGTAACTCGTCACAACCGGAATTGTTCATTGAGTTCAATCGGGAGGGCAGAGCCAAGCGAGTAGCGGCAGTCGAACTGGGCGCGCCTGACTCCGATGGACGCATTCAGTACGTCGCCAACGCGCCGATTGAGCAATTTGATCCCGGGACCTATGCAGTTCGTTTCGTGGTCCGCCAGGGAGCGGAAATCGCCGAGGAGGATTTCTCCGTCCATTTGGAGCCCTGATGGCCGACAGAGGACGCAGATGAAGAGAACAGCGCTTATTTATCTGATTCCCGCGTGCTTGAACGCATTCGGACAGCAACCGGCGCAGCAGCCGGTGGCTCCATCCGGGACGGTGACTCTTCATGCTGGGACCAACGAAGTGTTGCTGGACATTGTGGTCCGCGACAAGAAGGGGCAGCGCGTCACCAATCTGCGCTCGGATGAATTGGAGATCATTGATGACGGTGTCGCGAGGAAGATCACCAGTTTCCGTTTAATTGAAGGCGACCAAACTATTGCCGGAGGGGAACAGGCGCGGCAGAACAACGCCGCCGAAGGGAACAAGGTACACAGGCCCATCGACGTGGAGCGTGAGATCCGCCTGGTGACGCTCATCTTCAATCGCCTGGATTTGAACGCGAGAACTATTGCTCGAACCGCCGCACTCGATCTGCTGAGAAATGAGTTTCCTCAGAATGTCTACATGGGCGTGCTGGTGCTGGGAGATTCCTTGCAGGCCCTGCAGGGTTTCACCAATGACATCGACTTGCTGCGAAAAGCGGTCGAGCGAGCCACCAGCGGCGCCTATACCGAATTCATTTCCGATTCGGCGCGCATTGAGCAGGAAATGCAACAACAACTCGGACCGGCGACGGCGGGCGAGAGTGTGGGCGAGCAGGTCCAGGCCCTGAGCGACGCGACGGGCGGCTCCGGAGGCAAGGGTCCAAGCGGCGACCCGGCGGGGGCCGCCATGGCGCAAATGATGCTCAACATGCTGCAACTGGCGCGCACCTCCGAACTAGCCCAAACCGGCAGGAGCGCGATCTGGGGGTTGATGGACGTCGTGAGCCAGCAATATCGCCTGCCCGGCCGTAAGTCGATCTTGTTCTTTTCGCCGGGGTTCGGAATTCCACAGGGGATGGAGGAGCCGTGGCGCGTTTTGATCAGCACGGCGAACCGGTTCAATGTGACGTTCTATGCGATTGACGCCCGCGGCCTGGGCACCACCGCACTGAACCAGCAAGCCGTCTCGCAACTCAAAGACGCTGCCAGCGCCTCGCGGGCCAACCTCCATAAGGGGAGCGGGACGGTGACGCCGGCCATGGCGCAGGTATTCGATACGGCGATCAATAGCGGTAAGGCGAACACGCAGGATACGCTGGCTGAGTTGGCGCAGTCCACCGGCGGCATCCTGATCGCAAACACGAACGATTTCCGCAACCAGTTGAAGAAGGTAAGTGAGGACATCGCGACTTATTACCAGGTCACTTACGATCCACAGATAGATAAGTACGATGGCGCGTTCCACAAGATTGAGGTGCATAGCCCACGAGCAGGACTTCGCATCCAGGCGCGCTCCGGCTACTTCGCGCTTCCCCCATCCGCCGGAAGCGCGGGCGTAATCCTGGCCCCCTATGAGCTGGCTCTGATCCAGTCCTTGAGCGAGCACCCACTGCCCCACGAATTCGCGTTCCAATCCGCGGGCATGCACTTCCGCGGGCCACGGCATGAACCGGAGGTCAGCGTGGTGTTGGATGTCCCGATCGGAAACGTGACTCTGCAACGCACGACACCAGAAGCTCCTTATGAAGGAGCTCTCGCCTACATTGCGCTGGTGCGCAGTGCAGCGGGAGAAGTCGTACACAATCTTCGTGGCGAGGTTCCTTTGGCAGCCACACCCGACCAATTAGCCGCATTCAAGGCGAGCCACTTCATTTACCAGGAGCACCTTACCCTGGTCCCGGGCCGTTACACATTGGAAACCGCGGTATCCGACAAAGCCGGCAAAAAGACCAGCACCCGCAAGTCCGTGTTCGTTGTTCCGCCTGACGGGCACTCTCTTGGCATTAGCAGCGTCGCCGTGGTCAGGGCCGTTCGCGACAAGAACGGCAACACGTCCGACCAGGAACCTTTCTTGATGTCCGGAAAGTTAGTGACGCCAACCATTAGTCCGTCTTTCAAAAAGCGCTCGATCAACGATTTATCTTTCTATGTCGTCATCTATCCAGATAACGGGAACTCCGCCAAGACTGAATTGACCATGCAGTTCAGCAAAGATGGGGAACCGCTCGGCGCCGGATCGCCCCCACTGCCGGACGCCGATGGAGCGGGCCGCATCCAATACATTGCTACAGCACCCACCGACAAGATGCCGCCTGGAGATTATCAGGTTCTTTTCCTGGTCAAGCAAGGGTTAGAGACAGCTCGCGAGTCGGTAACTTTCACCCTGGAATAGCGCTCAGTGAGTGTCACACGAAGAGATTGCCTCCGGTTCGCTGCCTGTGCGGGCGTGTCGCGCCTTACCGGCCTCCCGGTCGAGGTTGCGCCGCCTTTATTTCGAGAGATCCCGCCCAAAACCAGCGGCATCTCCTTTGTCCATGACTCCGCCATGTCCCAGCGCCGTCACCTACCGGAAACCATGGGAGCGGGAGTGGCATTCCTTGACTACGACAACGATGGCTGGATGGATCTGTACCTGGTGAACTCCGGTCCATGTGATTTCTATACGCCGTCAAAGCCGGTGCGGAACGCGCTGTACAAGAACAATCGTGATGGAACGTTCACTGACGTGACGGAGAGGGCGGGTGTAAGCGGCGGCACTTTCGGCATGGGGGCCGCTGTTGGCGATTTCGACAACGACGGATGGCCTGACTTATTCGTTACGTCCTACGGAAAATGTATCCTCTATCAAAATAATCGTGACGGCACATTCCGCGACATAACGGAGAAGGCCGGCGTGGCCACTCCCGGCTGGACAACCAGCGCGGTGTGGTTCGATTATGACAACGATGGCAGACTGGACCTATTCGTGTGCAGTTTTGTGGACTACTCGGTCAACCATCGAGTCGGATGCGGCAACAATGCGTTGGGAAAGTATTATTATTGTATTCCGAAGGTATTTACTCCGACACGAAGTTTTCTGTATCACAACAATGGCGACGGGACCTTCACGGAGGTAGGGAAAAATGGCGTAATCGGCCGGACACTCGGCAAGGCCCTCGGCGTGGTAGCAACAGATATTAATAATGACGGTCGCATGGATCTGTTCGTCGCCAATGACACGGTCCAGGATTTCTTATACGTCAATCGCGGGCCGGGTGCGAATGGCGCGTGGAAGTGGGACGAAATTGGCCTGGATGCCGGCGTGGCCTTCAGCCAGAACGGCAAGGCGCGTTCCGGGATGGGCGTGGATGCGGCAGACCTCGGCAACCGTAGCTGGCAGGACTTGTTTGTCGCCAATGTGGACCAGGAGATGTTTTCTGCCTACAAGAACAACGGGGACGAGACGTTTGAGGATATCGCGGTCGAGCAGGGTGTAGCTCAGGCAACGCGCCTCCTCAGCGGCTGGGGACTGAAGTACTTTGATTTTGACAACGACGGAAACGTCGATCTGATTCTCGCCAACGGCCATCCCGACGACATGATTGCCGAATACTCACTCCAGGTGAAATGGAAGGAGCCGTTGCTGCTGTTCCGACAGGATGACAACGGCAAGCTGAAGAACGTGAGTTCGCAGGGTGGCACGGCCTTTCAGCGCGATTTCAACGCGCGCGGGCTCGCTGTAGGCGACTATGACAATGATGGTGCGCTCGACGTGCTCATTTGCGTCAATGGCGATGCGCCCCTGCTGCTCAAGAACGAGGCCGCCAAGGGCAACAACTGGCTCGGGGTCAGACTGGAGGGCGTGACGTGCAACTGCGACGCCATAGGCGCCAAAATCCACTGGAGCGCAGGTGGTAAGAAGCGTTCCCGCTTCAAGAGCGGCGGCGGAAGCTATCTTTCTGGACATGACCCGCGCGAAGTATTGGGAATTAGCACAGCTACTAAGATCGATGAGTTGGAGATTCACTGGCCCGGTCCGAGTAAACAGGTAGACAGGTTCACGAACCTGCCGATTAACAGGCATGTCCGCATCATAGAAGGAAAGGGACTTATTCCTTAGTGTCGGCAGAGGCAAACTGCAGATACTGTACGCTTGAACCCCCGCCAAGGTTCCCAGATCAGTGCTCGAGGCATCTGGGCGTAGACCTCTCTCAGGTCCTACCCGGCATCGACTTAGTCAGCTTGAACAAACCGCGGCTCGGATACTCGTGTGTATAGATGCCCTCTAGCCGTTCGCATGAAAAGTCAAACCCGTACGCTAGGTTTTGCATTGCCGCTTCATTCGGGAACAGGTAATTACTGACGCCACCGATAAGACCTGAACTCGTCTTGTACTGCTTCGCGACCGTCGGAGAGACGTCGCTTGCGCCTTCGTAGACCGGCAATGGCGATTGGATCTGCGACATCTGCGTCTCGATGTATAAAGTACCGTCCTCGTTCAACAACGCATGCAGGCTCCGCATGGCCGCGAAAATGTTCTCCAGATGGTACAACACTCCAAGGAAGAAGATGACGTCAAACTTGCCCGCAAAGCGGTGAACCTGGAAGTCACCGACGATGATATTAGGAGTGACACCCCATTCTTTGGCTGCAAAGGAAAGATTTGCAGGATACGTGGGACATTGGTCGAGGTTGATTGCAGTTACTTCATCAGCTCCGGCAAGGAGTGCCGCGATGGTGAAAAACCCGTCGTTTGCTCCGATGTCGAGCACACGTTTTCGACTCGGATTGACACCCAAAGTCCGCCAGAGTTTCGTTTGAATATTGCGATCGGCATGTTCACCGGCGATTCGATCACCGCTGGGAAGCGGCATGCAGTGGAACCAGTAACGGCCGTTGGGGCGCTCCACCACGTTGCGGTAGTTCTGCTCGAAGAAGATAGCAGCGTTCATTGTTGTCCCGCGCGCTGAAACACCTCTGGCCTGGACTTCCATTTTGCCATTCCGGTCTCGCTGTTACGTACCACCGTCTGATTGTAGCCACCGATTTCCCAGATAGCGTGGGCGAGTTTGGTTGCGAGCGTGTCGGAGGCCGCCGGCGCCATCCACCGCCGCATATCTTCGCCAACGCGTTTAGCCATCGTCAGCCGAGCGCTTCGTAAGCCCCACTCGCGCGCGGCGGCAGTCATAGCGACAATAGCTTCTGCGTAGCGGTCCGGCGCGTGCTCCCGCTGCAGCGTCTGATAGCCCTGGCGCCCCATCTCGGCAAAGCTGTGGGGATTCTCCAGAAACGCCCGCAACTGCCGACAGATGTCCTCGCACTCATGATCGGGCCGCACAAAGGCCACAGTGCCCCTCGGTAAAGTCCCGTACCAGCCGACGTCGGTGACCAACGCGGGCAAGGCTTGCTCCCAGATCATGAGTTGTGTGAGCGATCCCTCACCCATGGTAGGATATCGAAGATTCAACGCCAAATCGGCTTGCTTTAATTCAGACTTCATCTGCTCAACACTCATGTATCCGCAGATGTCCACGAAGTGCTCGAGCCCCAGTTCCCGGATCCGCGATTCAATATGATTGGTGTCCCAGATCGGACCGCAGACGCGGAGGCGGAATGCAGTCTTCTCCGGCATGCCGGCCCAGGCTTCCAGAAAAGGCTCCAAGCGGCGGTTCGGCGCCATGTATCCAGATATGACAAGCCGGTACGGAGGTTTCCGGCCGCTCTTGGACTCTGGCCCGATCGGGCGCGTTGCCGCGCTGGGAGAGTAGGGCAAAGGAAGATAGAAAGCTGGTAACTGGGGCTGGAACGTGAGTGCCTGCTTGCCAGCGCGGTTATGGATCACTGCCGCCAAAGCATTTTCAAGAGCCAACGGCGTTAGAGGGAACCGGGTGGAGAACTGCTCGAGCGCTTCGCCAGTCCGAGGGTGCGCGAGCACCTCGTCCGCGGCTTGCCTGCCATCTTCTCCGTAATACAGTCTCATCGCGTGGCGGTAGCCTTGGGGATCTTCCATCTTAACCAAATATATGCCTGCGAAGAAGTGCTGTAGGCAAATGTCGTGCAGGATCACGACGCCGGCATGCCGCCGGCTCACCGCCCAAATCCCGGCATGAAACTCGGTGTTGTTCCCGATATTGTAGATATTGATATCCGCCGCGTTCAGTTCTCGCCATGGCGGCGAGTGCGGATCGAAATGTCGTACCTGTTCCAGCCGATCGTCCCATTCCTGCTGGTCAGTCCACAGTGTCAACCGCGCCCGCTTCCGGATAGCGGGAATTAGCGCCTCGGTGCAGAGGGCAACCCCGGTTTTTGCGGGGGGCAAGGGGGAGAACCAGTTAATCTTCATGCGAGCAGGTGGCTGACGACATTCTCCCAAGATATCTGGAGCTCTTCGTATCGCTTCCGGCCAGCCAATCCCCATGCCCGCGCCCGGTTACGATCCGTCCAAATCTCGTCCAGTCCCTCGGCCAGAGCATCCGGCTGGGATTCGGTCGCCAATCCGGTTTCGCGGTGGGCGACGAATTCGAGCGGCCCGCCGGAGTCAGTGCACGTCACAACTGGTTTGCGGGAGAGCATAGCCTCCAAAGTTATGTAACCGTAATCCTCATCCAGAGGGGTAAAGACGACACCCAGCGACTCCGCGTATAGACGGAGCTTTTCCTTCTCCGTCACATGACCCAGAAACTGCACGCGGCCTTTCAGTCCGAATTCTCTCACCGCTTTATCGCATTCCTGTTGCTGCGGCGGGCTATCGGCGGCGCCCGCGAACACCACCCGCACGGGATGGCGTGTGCGCGCCAGCGCTTCCAAGACCAGGGTCTGCCGTTTCAGAGGATTGATTCGGCTAGGGTAAAACAAATAATCAGAAGGTTCCGAGCAGTAGAAGGAAGCTGCATTAGCGGGTGGATTGTATAACGGCGAGGAATCGATGCCGCAGCCGTCCTTAAGCCGTCGCGACACGTTCGCGGAGAGTGTAAAGATAGCCCGGGCTTCGGGTATCAGATTCCGATCGGCCTGGTGAATCGAATCCCGGATGACGTGGCCGTTTGGAGATTGGATCAGGTCGCCGCCCTGCGGGTGGGCCCACAAGTCGTAAGCCCCGCGGTGCTGATGCAGTATCCACAGGACCTTGTTGGGATGCGGGATGAGATAGGCGGGGAACTTCAGCGCGATCAGGCGGTCGATGGAATTGCCGAAAGCTTCCGTGAGGTCCAGGAGCCGGCATGCCATCATATGATCCAGAATGCGCTCTGGCGGGTAATGTCTATATGGGATCGCCACAAGATCGGCGGTGTGGCCCTCGGTGCGCAACGCCTGCAGCAAGCCGTCCGCCAACACCTCGGCTCCGCCATAAATGAAAGGAATCTTGACGGTTGCGATGACAACCCGCATAAAAAGAAGAACGGAGATCAACGTCGCAATGTAAACGGCGCTCAACGTTTTTTTGTTTCAAAAACTTGTCAGGCTTTCCAGCCTATTATCGCGTAGTCCACGGGGCCATAAAACAACTCGTTGAACCGCTCTGCCACGGCGCCATCCTGCTCCGGTAGACGGGCTCCGTCTGGCCATGGGTGTAAC
>Ga0335070_10001375_pt1 | contig 27992 bp, 19 predicted proteins | sample Lox_Sample_13_FD_206722 | JGI IMG/M metagenome (GOLD analysis project Ga0335070, IMG submission 206722) | Soil microbial communities from Loxahatchee National Wildlife Refuge, Florida, United States - Lox_Sample_1.3 | ecosystem: Environmental > Terrestrial > Soil > Wetlands | place: USA...
GAGAATGGCGTGCCCACACAGACTGACCGGTTCAGCGAAAGAGGAGTAGATGCAGATCTGGGTTGACGCCGATGCCTGCCCAAAGGCGATCAAGGAGATTTTGTTCCGTGCCGCTGAGAGGACCCATGTCCCCCTGATCCTCGTCGCGAACAAACCACTGCGAACCCCGCCGTCGCGCTTTATCAAGGCCCTCCGCGTGGCAAGCGGGTTCGACGTGGCCGACGACAGCATCGCCCAGCACATGCAGCCTGGCGATCTGGTGATCACGGCTGACATTCCCCTTGCCGCTCACGTCATCGACAAAGGTGGCCACGCCCTCGATCCTAGGGGGGAATTCCACACGCAGGACAGTATTCGCGAGCGCCTCGCCATGCGCAACCTCATGGAGCAGCTGCGAGACGCCGGCGTGGACACGGGCGGCCCCGCGTCGTTCAGTCAGCGTGACCGCCAGGCCTTCGCCCGTCAACTGGATCGGTTCTTGACCCGATATGGCACCCCGTGAAGTCGAGTTTCGCCGCTCGGCCCAACACGCCATACCGCGGAGTTGCCCCGCCATGGATGAGCGAGCACCTCTTGCCGAGTACACCCGTCTTGCCGAGGACGCCCGGCGCGAGAAGAACTGGAAGCGCTGGGGCCCTTATCTCGCCGAAAGGCAGTGGGGAACGGTGCGAGAGGACTACTCCGCCTCCGGCAACCCCTGGGACTACTTCCCCCACGACCATGCAAGAAGCCGGGCCTACCGCTGGGGCGAAGACGGCCTCCTTGGCATTACCGACCGTGAGGGTCGGCTCTGCTTTGCCTTGGCGCTCTGGAACGGGTGTGACCCCATTCTAAAGGAGCGTCTCTTCGGGGTGTCCGGGTCGGAGGGAAACCACGGGGAGGACGGCAAGGAGTACTACTTCTACCTCGACTCCACTCCCACGCACTCGTACATGAAGGCCCTGTACAAGTACCCCCAGCGGGAGTTTCCCTACTCGCTCTTGGTGGAGACGAACCGGAAACGCGGAAAGGATGAGGGAGAATTTGAGCTCCTCGAGACCGGTGCCTTTGACGAGGATCGTTACTTCGACGTCGTTGCCGAGTACGCCAAAGAGACGCCGAACGACGTGCTGATTCGCATCACCGTCGCGAACCGGGGCCGTGAGCCGGCGGAGATCCACGTGCTTCCGACCCTGTGGTTCCGGAACACCTGGTCCTGGGGCCGGACCGGAGAAGGCTACTGGCCGAAGCCGAGAATCTGGGAGATCGAGAGGGGAGTGCTCCTGGCGGAACATGAATCCCTCGGCCGCTTTCGCCTGGCGGCGGGGCGGGGCCCGGAGGGCAACCTGCCCACCTTTCTCTTTAGCGACAATGAAACCAACTCCGCCCGTCTATTCGGGGCGCCGAACCCAAGCCCGTATGTGAAGGATGCCTTTCACGAATACGTGATCCAAGGACGAAAAGAAGCGCTCAGCCCTGAGGGCACGGGCACGAAGGCGGCGGCACATTACCGGTTCTCCATTTCTCCAGGAGATGGGATCACCATCTGCCTCCGGTTGTTCGCGGAAACCGAGGGGCCGACGACTCTATTCGGCAAGGGGTTCGACCAGATCTTCGCGACGAGGCTGAGGGAGGCTGACGAGTTCTATGAGGCCGTCGTCCCCGGAGGTCTCAGCGACGCGGAACGGCAGATCACGAGGCAGGGGTATGCCGGACTCCTCTGGACCAAGCAGTTTTACCATTTCGCCGTGAGGCATTGGCTGGAAGGCGACCCGGCGCACCCGAGGCCCCCGGAGAGAAGAAAGGGGGGGCGCAACTCCGACTGGCCCCATCTCTACAACCGGGATGTCATCTCCATGCCCGACAAGTGGGAATACCCGTGGTATGCCGCCTGGGATCTCGCCTTTCACATGATCCCCTTTGCCAAGATTGACCCGTCCTTCACCAAGGATCAGCTCATTCTTTTCCTGCGCGAATGGTACATGCACCCGAACGGCCAACTCCCGGCCTATGAGTTCAACTTCTCCCATGTGAACCCGCCGGTGCATGCCTGGGCCGCGTGGCGCGTGTACAAGATGACCGGGCCCCGGGGCGGGCGCGATCGGCTATTCCTGGAACGGGTGTTCCAGAAGCTCCTCCTCAACTTCACCTGGTGGGTGAACCGCAAGGACGTTCACGGCGATCATGTCTTTGCTGGGGGCTTCCTCGGTCTCGACAACATCGGGGTGTTCGATCGGTCAGAGCCCCTGCCTACAGGCGGCCATTTGGAACAGGCGGACGGCACCGCCTGGATGGCCTTCTTCTGTGCCACCATGCTCGCTATGGCTCTCGAGCTTGCCAGTGTTGATCGGGCCTACGAGGACGTGGCCTCCAAGTTCTTCGAGCACTTCATCGCCATCGCCGATGCCATCAACACCCTGGGCGGCACCGGGCTCTGGGACGAGGAGGACGGCTTCTACTACGATCACCTCCACCTCGACGATGGGACGATACCGTTGCGAGTCCGATCCCTGGTCGGGCTCCTCCCCCTTATCGCCGTGGAGATCCTGGAAGCCAGGGTGATCGACGGGCTACCCGGCTTCAAGAAACGAATGACCTGGTTCCTCGACAACCGCAAGGACCTCACCCAGGTCATAAGCTGCATGAGGACCCTGGAGGAGGGCGCCAGTGGCCACCGCCATCGTCTGCTCGCCATCCCGTCCCGGGACCGGCTCGTCCGCACACTACGCTACCTTCTCGATGAGGCCGAGTTCCTGTCACCCTACGGCATTCGTGGCCTCTCGTGCGTTCATCGGGAGCGACCGTATGTCTTCTCCGTGAACGGTGCCGAGTACCGCGTGACGTACGTGCCGGGGGAGGCGGACAGCGGGCTCTTCGGCGGGAACTCGAACTGGCGTGGACCCATTTGGTTCCCGGTGAACTACCTCCTCATCGAGGCCCTGGAGCGGTATCACCATTTCTATGGCGAGACCCTGAGAGTGGAGTGCCCCGCAGGTTCTGGTCGGCTGATGAATCTCGGGCAGGTGGCCAGAGAGATAGCCGGGCGTCTGGTGCGAATCTTTCTCCCCGATGCGGAGGGCCGTCGGCCCTGCCACGGTGCCGTGACCCGGTTCGCCCGGGATCCACACTGGCGAGATCTTCTCCTTTTTCACGAGTACTTCCACGGCGACACCGGACGAGGACTCGGCGCCAGTCACCAGACCGGGTGGACCGCTCTCGTGCTCCGCAGCATTGAGGATCTGGCGCGGAGTCGCTTGCATCATGCGAGCTCAGGGTAATACTGTTCACTTAAGGGTCGCAGTTGCTCCAGGGGCGGAGACATCCCCCCACCCAGCTATCCGACAATCCCAACAACATTCTCCTCTCCCCCCTGGGAGGGGGAGAGGACGAAGGTGAGGGGGCGTAGTGTGGCGTCCATCCCCCTCACCCTTGCCCTTTCCCCCAGTGGGAGAGAGGTAGCCAATGAAGCAGATATCCGACAGCCCACGAGGGGGATTTCTCCCGAGCGATAGCCTGAGTGAACAGCATTGGGGCTAAGTGACGAGACGTTCGGCGATGATCTCGACCGGGTGTCTGACCGGTTTTGGGCTGAACTCCTCTATCTGCATGCGACAGGTGGGACAGTCGGTGACTCCGAACGTGGAGGAGGAGCGATCGAGCTTGCCGATGAGGTCGGAGCCGATGGCTCGGCTCAGGTCGTAATTGCGGGCAGCCATGCCCCAGCTCCCAGCCATGCCGCAGCAGTGCGCCCGGAGGTCCTCCACCGCGACCCCCGGGAGCTGGGAGAGCAGGTGGAGAGAGCTCTCCGGGCGACTTTGAACCTTGAGGTGACAGGGGTTGTGGTAGGAGAGGCGAACAGAGGAGTCTTCGACCTTCAGGCGGTCGAAATGGCGATTGATCAGGTCGCTGATGTGGAGGACCTTGCCACGAATCGCTTTCACCTCGTCGCGGTCGGAAAGATAGGACCACTCCTCCATGAGAGCAAGCCCACAGGATGAGCAGGTCACCGTAATGTAGTCCGCCCGACGCGCGAGGAGAGACCACCGCCTGAGGTTTTTCTCCACGCGCTCCCTCGCCTCCGTGACCATGCCTTTAGACACCATGGGAAGGCCACAGCAGTGCTGCGGGGGGACGAGGGTGGTCAGCCCCATGCTCTTCAAAATCCTGAGGGCGGCGAGGCCGATCTCAGGCCTCAGATAGGAAGCGTAGCAGCCGGCGAAGTAGAGGACGGTGGGTTCGCCACGACCCTCCTGATACCGCGCCTGCTCGAAGAGAGAGCGCCTGGCAAAGACCGGGGGCTTCCGCTTGGCGGAGATACCGGCAACAAGCTCCATGGCCTCCCGGGCGGCACCGAGATCGAGAAGGGCGCTCAAGGGCCTGGGGAGATACTTCCACGCCTTCCCGGTCCTTTCCAGGTTCCCCAGCAGTTGGTTCTCCAGGGATGTGCCAAATCTCTTTCCATGGTGCGCCCTGGCCTCGAGGGCCATCTTCGGGATGTTCACCTGGGAGGGGCACTCCCGGTAACAGCTCCCGCAGTTGACGCAGGTCTCGATCACCTCCCGAAAGGCCCGCTCATATAGACTCTTGCCCTCAACGGCACCGCTCAGCAAGGCCCGGAGCAGATTTGCCTTCGCCTTGGGCGTCGCGGCCTCGTCCCGGGTCACCTTGTAGATCGGGCACATACGGGTCGCGGTGGTGATGGTCGTGCACTTAGAGCAGCCGTGGCACTTCTCCACCTCCCCGTCGAAGCCTTCAGGCCAATGGAGGTACTTGTCGCGCAGACCAGTGCTCTGGTACCCCTTGCCGAAACGGAGGACTCTCTGCATCTGCTCCGGGTCATGGCGGGTCTTGATCTCGGGGTTCAACATGTCATCCCCGTCCAGCAACCCCTTCGCGGCCAGGAAGAGATCGTAGATTCCGGGATACTGCCTCTTGACATAGGCGCTTCTAAGTCTGCCGTCCCCGTGCTCTCCCGAGACCGAGCCGCCGAGGCTGTGGACCAGTTCGAACGTCTCGTCGGCGAGCACTCGGAGGAGATCGATATCGTCGCTCGCCTTGAGATTGAGAAGGGGCCGCGTATGGAGCAAGCCCCTGGCGATATGGCCGTAGAGAACGAACCGCACCTGGTGCGCATCCATGATCCGGTAGAGGCCCTGAACATAGTCGGCCATGGCAGGTATGGGAACGGAGGCGTCCTCGACCAGGGCAAGGATCTTTTTTTCACCTTTCAAGCGATAGAGCATGGGGACTGCGGCCTTGCGTACGGCCCAGAACCTCTCCTTGTCGGCTTTTGTCACCGCCAGATGAACGTCGCCGGTGAAGCCCTCCGACTTCAGCATCCGGGTGGTCTCACCTGCTAGGCGGTTGCAGCTCTCGGCATCCGTCCCGTCGAACTCGATGAGGAGGACGTTGTCGACTCCCTCGGGGATCTCCTCTCGCAGATTTTCATCCCTCTCGCGGGCGAGGGCCAGGAGCGACTTGTCCATGATCTCGATTCCGGAGGGGCCGAGCTCGAGGGCTCGTTGGACGGCGTGCACCGACGACAGGGTGTCACCGAAGAAAGCCACGACCAGGCTGTCATATCGGGGTCTCTCGAGGAGACGAAGTTTCAGCCGGGTGACGATCCCCAGGGTGCCCTCGGACCCCGCGAAAAGTCGGCTCAGGTCGAGTCTCCCGTCGCGCACGAGACCCCGGAGGTTGTAGCCGCAGACGTTGGAAGGCGGCTTGGGATAGGCGACCTCGATGGTCACCCGGTGCTCGTCGTAGAGCGCGGCGAGGCGCCGCAGGTAGGCCGGAAGTTCATCCAGCCCTCTTGCCCGGACTTCCGACAGGGTGATGACCTCGCCACTGCTGAGCACCACGTCGGCATCCAGGATGTAGTCGGCGACGGTCCCGTACTTCACCGAGTGGGCGCCGCTGGCGTTGGTGCCATACATGCCGCCAAAGGTGGCGAACTCGCCGCTCGAGGGGTCCGGCGGAAAGAACAAACCCGATCCCTGGAGCGTCTGCTCCAACTCACCCCAGCGGAACCCGGGCTCACATTCGAAGGTCCGCTCTCGGAGGTCCAGGCGCACGAGCCTGTGCATGTACTTGGTGAAGTCAATGATGACGCCTGTACCCAGCGCCGCCCCGCAGAGGCCGCTCCCCGCGCCCCTCGGGTGGACGGTGAGGCTGTGGCTCCGGGCGAAGCGGACGGTGTGGACAACGTCGGCCGCGGCCCGGGGGTAGACCACACAGGCGGGCTGGACTCGGAAGATGCTGCCGTCTGTTGACAGGAGGTATCGCCGGAGCGGATCGGTGTGGACCTCGCCGCTGATCGCCTCTCTCAGTTCCCTGAAGATGTCGTGAGTCACTGGGGGCAAGGGAAATCCTCTTGCATCCGCTCGGACCGCCAACTCCTGGCTCGGTCCATTCAAAGTCCACGAATTATACAACCCCCGAGGGCTTCCAGAAAGTAGGAGGTCGCGTTTCCTTTGACCCTCGAAGGTCTCCTGTGGTAGCGTGAGTCCAGTAGACAGCGGCTTCTCGTTCCCTGAAGTCATCCCAAATCTTCATGCCCCCATCAGCCGAGCCTCAGGCGCTGCCGCCGTAGCCGGCGGCCAGAGACCGACTCGGGAAGGACGGAATGTCGCTGCAGAAACACGCTTCATCGCGAGAGACGAATGCCATGAAAGACCAGCGCAAGACCAAGAAACAACTCGTAAGCGAACTCGTCGAGCTCCGGCAATGCCTCGCTCGCCTGGAAGGGGAGGGCGATGGGGTCAAGATTCCTCTGCCGCCCGTGGCCGAGCGATGTCGTGCCATGATGGAAGCGTTCGACGGTCTGATCTATGTCTGCTCGCGGGATTTTCGCATCGAATTCATGAACAAGCGTTTTATTCAACGCACCGGTTTCAATGCAACCGGGGAGCTCTGTTACCGGGCGCTCCACGATCTCGATTCGGTGTGCCCATGGTGCGTCAACGACCGTGTCTTCCGAGGGGAGACCGTCAGGTGGGAGGTGCGGAGCCCGAAAGATGATCGCTGGTACCATGTGATGAACACGCCCATCCACTACCCCGACGGCACGATGTCCAAGTGGGCCATGATTCTGGATATCACCGAATGGAAACAGGCGGAACAGTCGTTGAGACAGTCGGAGGCCCGATACCGAGGGCTCTTCGAGGGGCTTCCGGTGGGCCTCTACCGGACCACCCCGGCAGGGGAGATCGTGGACGCCAACGAGGCGTTGGTACAGATGCTCGGCCACGCGGACCGGGACTCTCTGCTTGCGGGCCACGTTACCGACCTGTATGTGGACCCGGAGGCTCGCCGCCGGTGGCAGGCGCTCATGGCGGCGGAGGGAGTAGTGCTCGGGTTCGAGGCCCAGCTTCGCCGGAGGGATGGCACGATCGTCTGGGTCGTCGACACCGCCCGCAGGGTGCAAGGTCCGGAGGGCGAGATTCACTACGAAGGCTGTGTCCTCAACATCACGCGGCGAAAAGGCGCCGATGAGGCGCTCCAGAAGGCGAAGGAGCACCTCGAGCGAAGTGTTGAGGAGCGGACCGCCGAACTCGTAACGGCCAATGACCGCCTGAGACGGGAGATAGAGGAGCGGGAGCAGGCCGAACAGGCGCTGCGGTTTCAGAAGGCAAACCTCGAAAACCTCATTGACAACGCGCCGGAGGCGGTGGCCCTCCTGAACCGGGATGATCGGGTGGTGCGCATCAATCGGGAGTTCAGCCGGGTCTTCGGATACACCGCCGATGAGGCCCTCGGTCGTCCCATCAACGAGCTTATCGTCCCTTTAGAGCTCACGGCCGAGGGAGACCAGTTCTACCAGACCCTCAAAGGCGGCGGGACGATCGACACCGAGACGGTGCGACGGCGCAAGGACGGAACCCTTGTGCCCGTGTCGATCCTGGCGATGCTGATTCACGGCGAAAACGGTAGGGCGGAGATCTGCGCCATCTACCGGGACATCACGGAGCGCAGGGAGGCGGAGAAACAACTCCACCGCCGCGACGCCATCCTCGCAGCCCTCGGCACCGCGGTCGGGCGCTTCCTGAGGGTGACCCCTCTCGAGGACGCCATCGGGGGACTGCTCAGGGAATTAGGGCAGGCCGCCGAGGTAAGCAGGATCTACATCTTCGAAAACCACGTGAACGAAGCGGGCTCTTTGGTCACCAGTCAACGGTTCGAATGGGTTGCCCCGGGGATCACGTCGCAAGCAGACAATCTCGATGTCCAAGATTTCAACTGGCAGGCGGGTGGGATGGCGCGCTGGGAGAAGCTGCTCAGTCGGGGCGAACCGGTACGGGGACATGTAAAGGAGTTTCCGGAGAGCGAGCAACGAATTCTCCTGCCTCAGGGGATACGCTCTGTCGTCGCCGTCCCGATTTTCGTGGATCGGCAGTGGTGGGGTTTCATCGGCCTCGACGAGTGCCTAGAGGAAAGGGAGTGGACCGCGGCTACACTGGAAGCGCTGAGGGTGGCGGCCGGGACGCTCGGGGCGCTTATAGAGCGCAAGCGAGCCGAAGACGCCCTCCGGGAGAGCGAGGCGACGCTCCAGGCGATCCTCTCCGCCTCTCCAGTAGGAATCAGCCTGGTTCACCAGAGGACACTCGCGTGGGCCAACAAGGCCAAGTACGACATGCTGGGCTATGAGAGTGGTTCTTTGGAGGGTAGGAATGCCAGATTTCTGTACGCCACCGCCGAGGAGTTTGAGCGGGTCGGTCGAGAGCTCTATGGCCCGATCAAAGGCGGCGGCGTCGGCCGGGCGGAGACTCTCATGGTGACTGCGGACGGGAGCAGGATCCACTGCCAGCTCCAGGCGAGCCCGCTTCACCACGGGGATCTCTCCCGAGGTGTGATCGTGGCAGCCATGGATATCACCGACCTCAAGGTGGCCGAGGAGGCCCTGCGGCAATCGGAGGCCAAGTATCGGACCCTCTTAGAGCAGATCCCGGCGGTGACCTACACGGCAGCCTTAGACGAAGAGAGCAGCACGTTGTACGTGAGCCCGCAGATCGAGGCGCTCATCGGTTTCTCTCAGGCCGAGTACGCGGCCGACCCCGATATTTGGCGGAAGCAGGTCCACCCGGAAGATCGGGAGTGGGTTCTGCGGGAGGTGCATCGCGCCCGCGACCAGGGCGGGCCATTCCGCACGGAGTACCGGATGCACACCCGGCATGGTGACTTGATCTGGGTTCGCGACGAAGCCCTGATTGTGCGGGACGACTTAGGGCGGCCCCTCTTTCTTCAGGGAATCATGTTCGACATTACGGCAAGGAAGGTCGCCGAGGAAAAGGTGAATCTCTACCAGAGGCAGCTTCGCACCCTCGCCTCTGAGCTCCTGTTCACCGAAGAGCGTGAGCGGCGGCGGCTCGCCACCGACCTCCATGACTCCATCGGTCAGGCCCTTGCCATCTCGAAGCTGAAACTTGACGCCCTGAAAACCACGGTGCTCTCCTCGCCGCTCGCTTTGGACCTCGACGAGGTTTGCGGGCTCCTCGACGGGACCATCCAGCAGACCCGCTCCCTCACCTTTGAGCTCAGCCCTCCCGTTCTCTACGAGCTGGGACTGGTGCCGGCCTTGGAGAGCCTGGTGGAGCAGGTGGAAAGGCGCTACAATCTCCGCATCCACTTTATGGAAGACAGCCGGCCCAAACCGGTTAGCGAAGACCTGGCGGTGCTCCTCTTCCGGACGGTTCAAGAGCTGCTCGTCAACGTGGTCAAACACGCCAACGCTCAGAAGGCTCGGGTAGCAGTGGTCAGGGATGGGAATCGCATCCGGATCCGGGTCGAAGATAACGGGATCGGCTTCGATCCTGCCGAAATCGATGCCAATGAGGACCGGGCCCGACGGTTCGGCCTTTTCAGTATCAAGGAGCGCCTCCACCATCTTGGCGGCTCAGTGGAGATCGAATCCAGTCCCGGAAGAGGCACCCAGGTCAACCTTACCGCCCCTTTGGAGCAGAAAAAGAACAAGAGACGGTGAGCCTTACCCAGTAACATCCACCGACAGCGCCCCAAATCTCGAAGGCAAAGCCTCTTCCCCAGACGAGACGCTCCGGGTAGTATTCACCTATCAGGTGGGCCCCAAGGATAGAGAGGATTGGCCGTGGAAGAAAGAGTCGCCGAAGAACTAATCGCTGTGTGTCGCAGAGGTAGCAGCGCATCCTGCAATCTACCGGGTGATGAAATCTATTGCCTTCAGTGTGTCAATGATCTCACGGAACATCTTGCGGTGGAAGGAGGCCGAGGGATGGCCGCCTGCGGTGGAGAGTACCAGTGGGTTACCAAGGGCGACTTGCACTCGAAACATGCCAGGTGCAGTAGGTGTGGTGAACCATTAACGATCGAACCGAGACTCATTGCGCAGAGGGGCTAAGGCATGAACTTTTGGCGTGGCGCTCCACCTCACCTTGAGTGAAGAGGCGACAGCGCCGCTGATCTGGGGAGTATGGTGGGGGCCTTTGAGGACCTGGGCGTCCTGGGGTCGGACCGATCGACGGATGAGGGGCTCAAGCCGATCTTGGGGAAGGGTGATCTTGGGGAAAGAGTATCGGGAAGTCGCGGGGCAGGGGAGCCGAGCGGTGGGCTGTGAGCAGATCTAAAGGAGGCGGGCTGTGGCAAGAGCCATCAGAATGCATCGGTTCGGTGGACCCGAAGTCCTGGTGTGGGAGCCGTACGATCCCGGCCGGCCGGGGTCTGGCGAAGTACTCCTTCGTCAGGAGGCGGTAGGTCTCAATTTTATCGATATCTATCATCGCACCGGTCTCTACCCGTTGCCGGCGCTGCCGGCTACACCGGGGGTGGAGGGCGCCGGCGTGGTGGAGGCGGTGGGCGCGGGAGTGACGGAGGTTGCGGTTGGCGACCGAGTAGCTTACGCGGGAATGCCGCCCGGAGCCTACGCGGAACTCCGACTCATTCCCGCACACCGGCTCGTCAAACTTCCGGAATTCATTGCAACCCGTCAGGCTGCGGCCATGATGCTCCAGGGGATGACGGCGCGCTACCTGTTGCATGGTTGTTATCCGGTACGGTCGGGTACCCGCATCTTGATCCACGCAGCGGCGGGTGGAGTCGGCCTGATCGTCTGCCAGTGGGCCAAGCATCTCGGCGCCACGGTGATCGGTACGGTCGGCTCGCCGGAGAAAGCGGCAATTGCGCAAGCCCACGGCTGCGATTACCCTGTTCTCTATGACCGAGAGGACCTGGTTGCCCGGGTGAAGGCCGTCACCGCCGGAAGGGGTGTGGACGTGGTCTATGACTCGGTGGGGCAAGCGACCTTCATGAAGTCGCTCGACTGTGTGCGGCCCATGGGTACGGTGGTGAGTTTCGGTCAGTCCTCGGGATCGGTCCCCCCGCTCGACCTGAGTCTTCTCACTGCCAAAGGCTCTCTCTTCCTCACCCGACCCAGCGTGATGCACTACACGGCGGCACGGGACGACTTGCTCGCTCATGCCCGCGATCTTTTCGAGGCGGTGCGCGAGGGTGCCGTCAAGATCAAGATTCAGCAGACGTACCCGCTGGCGGAGGCGGCGCGCGCCCATCGTGATTTGGAGAGTCGCAAGACGACTGGATCGACTGTCCTGATCCCTGGGTAAGGAAGAGCATTGAAATGCACCGCCATCGAGACTATCCAACCCTTATCAACATCGTAGGCGCAGGCAATACGGGGATTTGGTTGGCCTACAGGCTTACCAAGCTTTATGAAGCTGCGGGGTTGGCGCTTCCGGAAATCCACATCTTTGACAAGAATCCTGGGGCGGCTCAGCAAATCAGTGCGCAGATCGGGGCCCACTTGCAAGCTGACGAAACGCTGCATGATTTCGAACATGAGCTCCACCGTCTCAATCTTCTTCTAACCTATAAAGACGGCGGCCGCATGCTCGGGTCCTCCGATACTGAATTGGAAAAACGTTTGGAGAAATTTGGCGACCGTGGGCTCGAATGGTTGCTGCAATATGTTGCTGCCGACCAGGGAGTGAGCAAGAGGGAATTTGAGGCGCGTCTAGGAACACAGATCCGCATCGGCACCCGCAGTATGCAACTCTGGCAAGAAACGATGGCTGACCTGAACCGGCGCATAGCAGATTTCGGGCTGAGGTCGAATTTTGTTTACGGTTACGAGAGAGAGGGGAGTGGTATCCTCAAGTTCATGGACGGGAAACTACCGCCGACCTACGTAACTGACGGACTCGAGATATGTAACGACAACGGCTTGGATTCGCGCCCGGTGCCTTGTGACGAGGTGGCGGCAATAGGTGGCGGGGCTTATGGGTTAGATCGGGTGAAGGGCGAATTAGCAGGAGGGACCTGTCTGCTTCAGGATGGCGGCGCGTTTCAGTCCGAGATTGCCACCCGTCTCGCCCTTGATTATATGGTAAGGAGCGCGGACTTTGCCGTGACGTTCCACCCGGAGACGGAGGTTGCCGCCACAGCCTTCGGCGACGATGGTGCCATTGAGGCACTGGAGGCCGCCGACGGCGCCACCGTAGCTGCCGGCGGCACGTTTGTGTTTGCCACGGGGAACATGGTACGGCTGCTTGAAACTGCGCGAATGCGCGACCCTGTCCCCATGATGGGAATTTGCGGTGTCACACAAAACATTGATCCCGGCCTGGAGTTTTGGCGGGGGAAGAAGACACCTCAACGGCCCGTCAAATCAGTAACCGCTGGTCATCTTGGCGGCATTACCAAATGCGTACTTACACCGGACTTTGTGTATGAACAACATGCAGACGGTTCAATCAAGCGCGGTGACGACGGAGGGCTGATCGTCCGTTCTATGTATGTCCGAGTTGGGGGGCAATTCGGTTTCCGCGATCATGGGTTGGAGAAGTTAGGATTTCTCAGTGAGCTGGACGAGCTTGACCTGGAGATGCAAGCGTTTGCTCGGGAAGCATTTCAAAGAGAACTGGAGGTGATGGAAGAGCTGTGGCCTGGGATTGTGCCGGCCGCCCGAGCCCACTACCGCAAAACGCAAGGGATCGCTGATAGTCAGGATGTCGCCGATGCAGACATATTTCAGCAATGGCTGCAGGCGCGCCCGGGTAGCCCGGACCACTGCGGTATGGTGGGTCAGTTGGATAGAAATGTGGACGGCGAACAGGTGGCTGTACCGAATGCGTGGGCTATCATGGGCCGCGGTTCAGGCGGTACGAGCTTTGTCCAGGCAGATGCGGAGATGCTCTTCCAGCAGATGGTATTGGGCAGGAAACCCGAAGAGGTAACCCTCGTCGATGCATCCGGGGAGAGGATCCAGGGCGCCGGTGAATCCGCCGACCCCCGCCGGTTTACCGATCGTGGGGGGCTCTTCGCCTATCGAGACCGCCACGGTAATCAGGTTCCCATCTCGGGAAGCATCCGGAGCCCTGAAGACAGGGCCCACGCCATTGCCCTCATCGCGGCAGCGGCGCGAACGGTTACTCCGGCAACGGTCGGTCGAGGCCAAGGGGCAACATGATCAAAATGGTGGGGGAATGGCGCCGTGCCTTTTCACCCGCCGGGGCGGCGACGCTCGGCCAGGCCCTCCAGGAAATGCCACAGGGTGAGCCCGGCGAGCCGCACCGTCTGCTCATCCCGATCGTAGGTCGGATTGACTTCCACGATCTCCATGGAAGAGACGTAAGGGCATCTCCCCGCCAGACGGGCTGCCTTCAACCAGAGTGCCGGCATCATGCCGCCCGTTGCCGGGGCACTCACTCCCGGGGCGAAAGCCTGGTCCACAGCATCCATATCGAAAGTAGCGAGACACCGGGTCGAGATGCCTGCGAAGATCTCCTCGACGAGTCCCAGGGAAAGCTCCTCCCCCCAATAGAAGGTCCCTTTCATCTCCCGGAGGAAGCGCAGGTGCGGTTCGGCGATCATATGGGGGAGAAGGCCCGCAACCGTGTAACCCCGGCACAGGCCGGATGGGTGGGTGAGCGCCAGCCTGAAGGAAGACCCTGAGTGAGCCCTGCCGTCACGGGTCTCGCGGACATCCGGATGGGCGTCCCAGTTCACGATCTCGACCGCCAATCCACTCCGCAGGTAGCCGAGAAAGTGACCATAGGCTGTTTCATGGCCGCCACCGAGAACGATCGCCGGGACACCCCTGCTTAGCCAGGGCGCCAGAGCCTCTGCCAGGAGCAGCTGGCTCTCCTCCACGGTCGGCGCCGGCACCAGATTGCCCAGATCGCGGATTCTCCCGATGAGATCGACCAACCCGTCTCCGGCATCCGGGCGCGCGGTGAACCGATAGAGCGCGCCCCGGATAGGATCCGGCGCTTTCGCCGCGCCCACTCTTCCGGCGTTCACGGCAACCCCCTGGTCGCAGGGGAACCCCATGACGACTGCGCTGGGAGTATCCTCCTCACCAATACCGGTGCCGATGAGGTCGCCGATTCTCACGTCGCCGGGTCTTGCCGCCGGGAGCTCGAATGCCGGTTTCTTCCAGCTGAGCATAGTGCACACCTATTCACGGCTCGCTGATGCGCAGCACCGGCTTGACGGTCTCGCCCCGCTTGGCATCGGCAATGGCCTGGTTGATCTCGCTGAAGGCATAGAACTTGACGAGGCGGTCAAAGGGAAACCGCCCCGCCCGGGAGAGTACGATCAGTCTAGGGATGAAGCGCTGCGGTACGGCATCGCCCTCGATGATCCCGAGGGATTTCCGTCCTCCCGGTAACGACTTGGTGCCGGTTGCGCCGGAAAAAATCGCGACGGTGCCGCGCGGATTCAGCACCTCGGTCGCCAGTTGGTACATGGTCCGGTTGCCGGTGATTTCCAGCACGTAATCAACGCCCCCACCGGTGATGGCGGCAATGCGGGAGGCGACCGGATCATGACGATTGTCGATGGCGTGGGTGGCGCCCAACTCCAGGGCGAGTTCGAGCCGCACGGGGTTGATGTCGACGCCTATGATCGGGTCGGCGCCGACGATGCGAGCCGCCATGATCGCCGCCAGGCCGACCGCCCCCGTGCCGAAGATGGCGATGCTTGCCCCACGCGGGACCTGGAGCGAGTTCATCACCGTGCCGGCTCCGGTCTGCAGGCCACAGCCAAGCGGCGCCAGGACCTCGAGACTTAGGTTCTTGGAGACCTTGACGAGGTTCTGCGTGGTCGCCAGGGCGTGGGTGGCGAAGGACGACTGGCCAAAGAAGTGGCCGCGTACCCCGCTTCGGTGCAGGGCATTGCTGCCGTCAAGGCGGCGGAAACCGAAGTTCGCCTCGTAAAAGTGCTCGCAGCCTGTGGGGTGTCCGGTTCGGCAGTGGCGGCAGCGGCCGCAGGACTGGTATGAGAGCACGACGTGATCGCCGCGCCTGAGACCCTTAACGCACCTCCCGACCAGTTCCACGACGCCCGCACCCTCATGACCCAGCACCACCGGGTCGTCAACGTCGTCCCAGCCATCGCACATGTCTATATCGGTGTGGCAGATCCCCGTGGCCACCATGCGCACCAGGACTTCGTCGTCTCGCGGACCTTCGAGTTCGAGGGGCTCGATTTTCAAGGGGCCGCCCTTTGCGCGCAGGACGGCCGCCTGAATCTTGTGCACTTGCGCGTCGACACGGTGAGTCATGGTTCAGCCCGTTTCTCTCTCGAGCGTGGCCGGATGAGCGGCTGCCGAACGAAGTCACGATCGTCTCGCCTAGATTGCCTCTCTTGGTCGTCTACGAGGGAATCCAGAAGGGTACGCGACCGCTCTTGCCCGCCGTCGAGCTGGGTGCTCAGGCGGTCCGGCGTTTCGTCAATTCTATCACCTTCTCCCGGCTTGATACTACGTGGATCCCAAATAGCTCATCTGAGGCTTCGACCCGCGTAGGTCCAGGCGCCTATCTCGAACGCCGTAGAAGAAGAGTGAAAAACTATCTGTAGCACCCGTCTTTGCTTGACAACCCACAGAGCTCAATGCCCCGTTTCTCTCGCCAAACCCCGGTCCTTACCGTCCTTATCGCCTTCTGTTATCATTTTTTCAGTTAGGGCCGATGGCGAAGGCGAAGATTCCGGATAGCGGAACACGGTTAATCACTGTACCAGTTGAGGGGAGCGTTCTGAAGATATGGAAATCTCCCATGGTCATGACCACGGGGAGCAATCTACCGAGCAGGGATCGCAGCGGGGAACTGCCGGCACCCTCCCCAACCGTTACCTAATCCGGAGAAAGGGCGAAGCCCGGGAACTGGTCTGCAGCGAGTCCCCCACCATCGCCGTGCGCGTCGAGCGGGGCACAACCACACCCTCGAGCACCGCTCACAAGGCGCCACCGGGAACCATTTATCTCGACGGGGCGGCCGAAGGGGCACCCTTTCTAGACGCGGAGAAGGCCGTCTACAACTTGAATCACCATGAAGGCTGCGTCCGCTCTTTCACGTTAGCCACCTGCGAGCAGGCATTGGTGCTGATCCGCAAGGGTCTGGATCTCCAGGACAGAGACTGGACCATTTACGCCAACGACCCTGACCTCGATACCGTCCTTGCCATCTGGGTATTGCTCAACCATCTGCGACTGAACGACGTCGACAAGGAAATCCGAAGGAAAGTCATCCCCCTCGTACGCCTTGAAGGCGCCATCGACACTCACGGATTGGACATGCAGGAGTTCTCCGGCTTTCCGCCGGAGGCGCAGGAGTCGGTCTTCGCCGATCTGGAACACCTGCGCAGCAAGGAGGTCACCCTGAAAAAAGAGGGAAAATGGGGCACGATCGACTTCCTGCAATACACGGCCGGTGTTCTGCGCAGTATCGACGGGATGATCTATTCTCCCCATCATTTCGAAGGGGTGGTCAAAGTCGAGGAGTTGGCCCGCGCCGAGATCGGTGAGAAAAAACTAGCGATCGTGTGCCGGGCAGGTCTAGGGATCTATGAAGTAGAGCCGCAACTGCGCCGGCTACACGGCAAGCGTCTCGGCGTGATTATCCTGCAGAAGGATCCCGACACCTATACCGTGCGTCAAGTCGACACATTCCACCCGGCGACGCTCGAGAGTGCATATGAGCGGCTCAACCTGATCGACCCGACAGCGGGGAGCCGGCGGTCGGACAACCGCTGGGGTGGGTCGGAAGAGATAGGAGGTTCGCCGCGGGCTACCGGCACGTCACTGAGCCCGCAGCAGATCGCCGATGCCTTCGCTTGGGCGTATCGCAAGCCGACGGCGGGGCAGCGCCTGCGAGTCTTGGCCCTTGTGCTGCTGGGAACCGCCGCCGTTATGCTCGGCTCCGTATTGGCCACTTTGGCCTTAGGAAGTCTTGGTGGCCCGGTCGGCTCCATCAAGGGCTATTTGCGGAGTCAGACGGGAATCTATGTGGCGGTGCTAAGCGCACTCAGCGGCGGCGTTACCCTCGCCGCCGTCCGAGGCCGGCCGAAGCTTTTCGGGCTGCGCCTGCCGGTGGGAGTCGACTGGCTGGCTCTCTTTCCTGGAGCGCTGCTGGGAGGACTGGCCGGAGGTGCCTGGATCTTGGCAGGTGCGGTCACGGGTGCGCCGTTGTCTCTCAAACACCATTGGACCATGCTCGCTACCGCGATCGGCTTCCCGATCGCGGCCGAAGTGCTCTTTCGCGGATTCGCACACGGTATGCTGGCGCAGCGATTCCCCACCCAGCACTGCGGCAGCCGCTGGTTTCTCTCGTGGCCGACCCTCATCTCAAGCACGCTCTATGCCCTCTGCTCCCTGCCGCGATTTCTACCCTTCTCTTCTGGTGATCCGGGTGTTACCTTTGGCGCCGCCCTTCTCTTCGGCATCAGCTCCGGCATGGCTCGGGAACGTTCTGAGAGCGTGCTACCTTGCCTCATCCTGCACTGGTCCTGCCTACCGATGCTGATGGCGATGTCGCCTTTTATCGACCTGCCCGAGTTGATTAAGAAATTCCTTCTCTTATGGTTCTCTTGACGACGCTATGCTGAACAACGGCTTCGCCCGGGTGAGGTGCCGGGACCGCCACCGAGCGTGTCCTCCCGCCGAAGATCCGATGCTTCCCAGAAGGCTCGTCTCCCTGTAAGCACACCCTTCCCTTGGCCCCGCCTCGGTGTCAGACAATCACGGACAACGGAGCCTCCTGAAGTCCTACAACAAAATCAGACTGGCTCCAGTAGGAAGAGACTCCTCCATACCGCAAACTGAAGATATGAGTATAAGATAGGGGTGCAAGGAGAACCTAGCCCGCGTTATGCACGAGGCAAGGAGGTCGCCGATGAAAGCCTTCATGACGGATCCCGCAGTTCGCTGGATTGCCACCATGCTCATTGTCGTGATGGGGCTCGTGAGCTTTGTCCCTCCCGTCGAGGCCTCTTTTGTCCCATCTGAGCAAACTGACCGGGCTTCTTCGCCAACCTCTCGACAGCAGGATATGGCCACGATTCAAAGGGCTCTGGAACAGAAGCTCGTACAGGAAAGACTGAGAGACCTCGGTTACACGGACGAGGAGATCAAGGCCAGGCTTGATCAACTCTCCGATGCCGACGTCCACAGCCTGGCCGCGCAGCTAGACTCCCTAGCACCAGCCGGGGAGTTGGGGCTGGTCATTGGAATTCTAGTTATAATCATACTCGTCATCGTCATATTGATGCTTACCGGTCATCGCGTCCGCGTCTCGTGAGAGCTGGGCAGAGTGTCAACGGGCGCTCTAGTGGACATGCTTAATACCCTTGCGAGGGGGCACCTCCGGCCTTATCTTCGCACGAAACCCACACACAAGGAGGGGAGAAAATGACACGAGGGAAGACTTTGGCGACGCTGGCGGTTTTCGGGTGCATCATGCTCATCCCCGCGTTTATGATACCACGGGATGCTCAAGCCGCGACGAAGAAGGAGATCAACGCGAGTGTAGACGTTGCTCTTGATCGGTTCGTGAAGGACGTAAAGGGAGGTCAGGAATTTCTCAACGCCGCGAAGGGCGTGCTCGTGATCCCGAGGGTGGTGCAGGCAGGCTTCATAGTTGGAGGCAAGTATGGTGACGGCGCCCTCAGGATAGGAGGCAAGAGTGTCGGCTACTACAACCTGACTGCAGGGTCGGTAGGGCTTCAGATCGGCGCCCAGCAATCCAATGTCCTCCTCTGCTTTATGGACGAGGCGGCTCTGAGGAAGTTCAGGGCGAGCAAGGGCTGGCAGGTCGGTGTTGACGGCTCTGTCGCCCTTGTCACAGTAGGGGCAGGTGGCTCCGTGGATACTACCAAGCTGAAAGAGCCGATCGTTGGGTTTGTGTATGGCCAGCAGGGGCTAATGGCGGATATCTCGCTGGAGGGGCTCAAGTTTACCAGGATCACCCCAAACTAGGACCATCAACAACGGCTTGAGAAGGCAGGGCGTACTATCGCCCTGCCTTTATTTTTTGCCCGTGAAGGAACAAGTTCGTACAATAAACTCCTACGGAAGTGGTAGGCCAGCTTACATATGGTCTGTTCTCCAATTCCGTGGATGTTGCCCCGGCGGTAGAACCCTGGGGGCGGTTGGCGTAGGCCACCTCCGCCTCGATACGATCGAAGAGCCACTCGACCTCATCAGGAGCGCCGTAGAATCCAGGGGTCAGACCGTAGGTCACTTCGTTGGCTCGCCGGATCGCCTCTTCCAGATTCCTGACCCTGGCGACGATGGTTATGGGGACGAACATCTCTTGCTGCCGCAATTGGTGATGGTCAGCCAGGTCGACCGCCAGCATCGGGAGGACGACCGACCTACTGCAGGTGGCTACGGCAAGGACTCTCCCAGATTGGAATATCAGAAATCTCCGGGCCCCTGGACCAGTTTTCCAGCGTTCCCCCCCGACCCTCGGCTCACCTCAGAGCGAGTTAAAAAACGGAGCGCCTAACATATTTCCCTTGACAAGGGAACTAAAGTGGAATAAATGTCTATAGAAAATATTTCTCTTTAATGGAATAACCTCTCATAATCAGGTGTACAATGGCGACGAAGCGTCAGGTGTCGCTGGTGGCGGAGCGACGGATGGAGGAGATGCTTTCGCAACTCAAGGACCACGATTTCCGTTTAACGCCGCAGCGGCTACTCGTACTCAGGATCCTAGCCGAGAGCGAAGGGCACCCCACGGTCGAACAGATTTATGCACAGGTGCGGACTGAATTCCCGACAACGAGCCTCGCCACGGTGTACAAGACCATCGCCCTCCTCAAGGAACTGAACGAGGTGTTGGAGTTAGGATTTCCCGACGGAAGCAACAGGTACGACGGCAACAAGCCCTTCCCGCACCCTCACCTGATCTGCACGAAGTGCAAAACGATTACCGATCCGGACCTCTTCGACCTCGAGGACCTCAGTGAGAAGATGAGCCGGAAGACGGGCTACAGGATTTTTTCTCATCGCCTAGATTTCTTTGGTCTCTGTCCCGATTGTCAGAGGTAAAAAAGCAGGGGATTTTTTGTTAATCAAAGACGTATTCTTTTCTGATATCATTAGCCTTGAACAATAGATTATCTCTTAAAATTTAGGGCAAATTTTGGGAGACCATCATGGGAAGGAGGAACTTATGAGCGACGCGCAAAGACCCACCACACCGGCCGGCGGCGGCACGACGAACCGAGACTGGTGGCCGAACCAGTTGAGGCTCGATATCCTGCACCAGCATTCTTCCAAGTCCAATCCGATGGGCGAGGGTTTCAACTACGCTAAGGAGTTCAAGAGTCTCGACTTGGAGGGGGTGAAGAAGGACCTCCGTGAACTGATGACGAAGTCACAGGATTGGTGGCCGGCGGACTTCGGTCACTACGGACCTTTGTTCATTCGCATGGCATGGCACAGCGCCGGCACCTATCGCACCGGCGACGGTCGTGGCGGCGCCGGGAGCGGGAGCCAGCGCTTTGCGCCACTCAACAGCTGGCCCGACAACGTCAATCTCGACAAGGCGCGCCGACTGCTCTGGCCGATCAAGCAGAAGTACGGCCGAAAAATTTCCTGGGCCGACCTGATGATCCTCACCGGCAACGTCGCCTTGGAATCCATGGGTTTCAAGACCTTCGGTTTCGCCGGCGGGCGTGAGGATATCTGGGAACCGGAAAAGGAGATCTACTGGGGCTCCGAGGACAAGTGGCTGGGTGACAAGCGCTACTCCGGCGACCGGGACCTCGAGAACCCGCTCGCTGCCGTGCAGATGGGTCTGATTTACGTCAACCCGGAAGGCCCGAACGGCAACCCGGACCCGAGGGCTGCGGCGCGGGATATCCGCGAGACCTTCGCTCGCATGGCGATGAACGACGAGGAGACGGTGGCGCTCATCGCGGGCGGCCACACCTTTGGCAAGACCCACGGCGCCGGTGATGCGAAACATGTGGGGCCGGAGCCGGAAGCGGCCGGCATCGAGGAGCAGGGCCTGGGCTGGAAGAGCAGCTTTGGCACGGGCAAAGGCGGTGACACGATCAGCAGCGGCCTGGAAGTCATCTGGACCAACACGCCCACGAAGTGGAGCAACAACTTCTTCCGGATTCTGTTCGGCTTCGAATGGGAATTGACGAAGAGCCCGGCCGGTGCGCACCAGTGGAAGCCGAAGGGTGGCGCCGGCGCCGGTACCGTGCCGGATGCCCACGACCCGTCCAAGCGTCACGCGCCATCCATGCTGACCACAGACCTCTCTCTGCGGTTCGACCCTGTCTACGAAAAGATTTCGCGGCGTTTCATGGAGAATCCGGATCAGTTCGCGGACGCGTTCGCCCGGGCGTGGTTCAAGCTGACACACCGCGACATGGGCCCGCGCGCACGCTATCTCGGCCCGGAGGTTCCGGCCGAAGAGCTCATCTGGCAAGACCCCATCCCTGCCGTCAATCACAAACTGATTGGTGCAAAGGACATCCTCTCCCTCAAGGGCAAGATCCTGGCTTCTGGCCTGTCTTTGTCGGCGCTGGTTTCGACCGCTTGGGCGTCGGCGTCCACCTTTCGTGGCTCCGACAAGCGCGGCGGTGCCAACGGCGCCCGCATTCGTCTGGCGCCGCAGAAGGATTGGGAAGTCAACCAGCCGGCCCAGCTGGCCAAGGTGCTCAAGACGCTGGAGAGCATCCAGAGCGCGTTCAACAGCGCGCAGTCGGGCGGCAAGAAGGTCTCGCTGGCTGACCTGATCGTCCTGGCCGGCTGCGCGGGCGTCGAACAGGCTGCGAAGAATGCCGGCCACGAGGTGAAGGTTCCCTTCACGCCGGGACGCATGGACGCCTCGCAGGAGCAAACCGATGCGGCCTCCTTCGCCGTGCTCGAACCGGTCGCGGACGGCTTCCGCAACTACCAGAAAACCCGCTATGCCGTATCGCCCGAGGAGTTGCTGGTTGACAAGGCGCAATTGCTGACCCTGACCGCGCCCGAAATGACGGTGCTCGTGGGCGGCATGCGCGTCCTGAAAACCAACGTCGGCCAGACCCAACACGGCGTCTTCACCAAGCGGCCGGAGGCGCTGACCAACGACTTCTTCGTGAACCTGCTCGACATGGGCACGGAGTGGAAGGCGGTCTCGAAAGACGCCGATCTGTTTGAAGGCCGCGACCGCGCTACAGGCAAAGTCAAGTGGACCGGCACGCGTGTCGATCTCGTCTTCGGTTCAAACTCCCAACTCCGCGCCCTGGCTGAAGTCTATGGAAGTTCGGACGCGCAGAAGAAGTTTGTCGATGACTTCGTGGCGGCCTGGAACAAGGTGATGAACCTTGATCGCTTCGACCTTGCGTGATCCCAGAGGATAGGCCTTAAAGGGTAAACCTTGATTCGGCGAGGGGGGTCTGTGCATCAGACCCCTCTGACCCGGTTTACCAGGCAGGAGGGTCCGACGATGATCAAGAGAATGATCCTTATGGTTGTATCGGCGGCTCTGCTCTTCGGATGTGCCGGGATGGAACCATACGGCGCGTCGACGCCCGTGGACAGGGGCCAGTCGCCCATAATTCTGGACGCCTACGCTGGGCCTTTCCGGGATTTCAGTGGGTAGCAGGGCGTGGTAGACTTGCCCGCCGCAAGGAGGGGAGTCATGAAGGATACCGATCTCTACCAGCATGTGTTGGGACTTCGAGAACCGTGGTCTGTTTCTAAGGTCGAACTGGATATCAAGGCGCAGCGGGTGGATGTTTGGGTCGAGCAGCCCAAGGATCTGAAGTGGTCGTGTCCCGAGTGCGAAGTCGAGGGGGCTTTGTAGGACCATGGGGAGGAGCGGGTCTGGCGGCACCTGGACACCTGTCAGTTCCGGACCGGGAAGGAGCGGCTACGCCATGGGGAACACGACACATAAAGTCTGCATCAGCGCCGGAGAGCACGGGAGCGTCAGCCCGGAAGGCACGATTGAGGTGGAGCGGGGAAGCGACGTTCATATTAATGCCAGTCCCGATGAAGGCTGGAAAGTTGAGGATTGGTATCAAGACGGTCAAAATTGGGGATGCGATGCTAATAAATACCGTATCAATGGGATTTCAAGAGATACGACGGTTACCGTTTGTTTCGAGAGACTGAAGTTCAGCGTGATAACCACCCCGCAAAAAGGCGGGGAATCCTCCGACGGCTCCCTGATGCCTTGGTCCAGCACGGACAAAGGACCTCTTTGGTACGAGTATGGCGAATCCGTAACCTTTTCCGCGCGTCCTAGCCGCGGGTATCAGGTGAATCAGTGGAAGCTGGACGGACAGCCCGTCCAAAAAGGGGGAGATACCTTCCCGTTGGAGAATATTCGGGATAACCATTTTCTAATGGTGGATTTTACGCCTAAGTTTTCACCCGTGACCGTGAGTATCAGCGGAACTCCCATCCCGGACCTATGGGCGAAGGTTATATCCTATCCATCCTATTTGAACCGGAGGTTCCGGGTCCCGGTTTATACGATGACCTTGGAAGGTGAAAGAGGGGAATCCTTCACGTATGAAGTCCTGCGGTTCGGCGTTCGCCTTGACGATGGGGAGCCGGATTCCGCGGTGCGGGTGCAGGGATTGGAGAAAAGTTACTCCAACCACATCCTCACTGAATGGGACCCGAGCTATTTGGCCGGTTCGTGGGTCATCGACCGTCTCAGTGAAGGCAGAGCTATGATCCATATGGGGATCGCCCTGAATGACGGGACGGCCAACCTTGGTTGCATCGCGGTCATGTGCCGCACGGACGACCAGAATCCCTATCGGGAGTTCCTAACGAACCTTCTGCAATTAACCGGCGCAAGTTCCCAGGAGGAAATTGCCGAAGAAAAACTCATTCATTTTAAGTGCGAGAGAGCCGCCAAGCCGCGACTGATGGATTGGTAGGGATCCCGCTTGGTCCAGGTTTCACAAAAACTCCGAATCAACGATTGCGAATATGAAATCCTCTGAAGGCTAGATATCTCGGCGCGCTTCGAGAATAATTCTCATACGGCCGGCCCAGCCGCGGAACACGGAGGTGGTGATGAAAGGTAAACATTCCCACTCGCCGGGTCTGGTTTTACATACCTGGAGCGGCCGACGAGGCCGCCAGTCTTATGGGGCGAAAGTCCCCTGTCGTCAACTGCCCGATTCTGACGCCTAGCATATCCGGGGCACGGTAAGGCAACGAGCCGTGAGATGCTCGGATGTACAAGGTCACGGCTGCCCAGTCTGGTCAAGAGACTGCGGTAGGAGCGATCTGGGTGGTGAGCAAACCTGGGGGCCTGAACATGACGGAATGACTGCAGCCCCGAAATAAACTCCCGCAGTGAACTCGCTGTACGGTTCGTTGTGGGAGCCGACCCAGTAGATATGTGGGGAAGGCCGATGTTCTATGGGAAGAAACGGGCGAATGCACCATAGGGTCCCACCGGGGTAGGGGTCCAGGCACCTAGGGGAAGACTTGCGGAGATAACGTCGGGAAGGGCCATCTTCCAGCAGGGGCTGGCAGCAACCTGCAAGGACCCACTGAGCGAGGCGAAGGCCGAAGTAAGTGGGAGGGAGTTGGTCTGGCGCATGAGCCTGTATGAGCGATGAGGAAAGGGTAATGCCTTTCCAGGTGGCGGAAGACGCCACCCCCGGAGGGGTAACACCCTGAAGGGGCAAAGGGGCTCTCGGTGCATGGCGGGCATTGAGTGGACCCGTGCCGGGACGTTGAGCCCGGAAGCACGATATGTTCCAGGAGATGTCGAACCAGCAGGCAAACCAGGACCGTGCGGGGTGTATGGGGGCCGGCCCTTGAGCCTTGACGGTTATGGGAAAGCCTGCTTGGGGATAGGCGATGGTCGCCAACCGGACTCGAGAAATCCGACCGTCCGGGATGAAACGGGGGGCCCGGGGAAACGCGGCCTATGGCGGAACTGTGAACCCACCTCGCGACCGAAAGGGCGAGGCTGGTAACCCTCCGCCTAAAGGACGGCGCGCCCCAGTTCTATCCCAACCGTCAAATACGAGACTTACCCCGGCAGTTGCCTACGTTGCGTCACACCTTGTGGAGTGCGAGCGTGAGCTCGTTTTATCTAATACGTGTAAGATGTGAGCTCCAACATCAAACCGAACCAGGAGGAAGCCATGGTCAACCAGATTCTCGCCAGGGCCCAAGAACTAGTAGCCCTTTATGGGCTGAACGTCATTGCTGCCCTTCTCATTCTATTGATTGGGCGTTGGGCTGCGAAGATCGTTCGCAAGATCGTTGAAAATGTAATGGTGAGAACGAAAGTGGATGCGGCCCTTATTTCTTTTGTCGCGAGCCTGTCTTATGTAGCCTTGATGGCCTTCGTCGTCATCGCCGCCCTTGGAGAGGTTGGTATCCAGACGACATCGTTCATCGCTATCCTCGGTGCAGCAGGACTGGCTGTGGGCTTGGCCCTGCAGGGCTCGCTCTCGAACTTTGCCGCGGGTGCGTTGATGATCATTTTCAAGCCCTTCAAACTCGGCGACTTCATCGAAGCTGGCGGAGCTACCGGGAGCGTCGAAAGAATCGAGATTTTCACCACGACGCTGAAGAGCCCTGATAACAAGATTATTATCATCCCGAATTCGAAGGTTACAGGTGGTAATATCATCAACTACACATCACAGCCGATTCGTCTTGTGGATCTTCAGGTAGTAATCAATTACAAGGATGATATTGCAAAAATAGAAAGGCTCCTTCAGGAAATTCTTGACAGTGATGAACGAGTCCTGAAAGACCCGGCCCCGGCTATCGGCGTTGCAAAGTTTACCGAAACCAGTGTGAGAATTGCAGTGCTGCCCTGGGTGAAAACCGGCGACTATGATGCGGTGGCGGGTCATATCCTAAGAAAAGTGAAAGAGCTTTTCGACAGCAAAAGGGTGCTGCCCCCACTCGGCGATCAACTCGTTCTTTTGGGAAAACAAGAGGCTTAATCTCCACTGAGCTCGAAGGCAATAATATCTGTGCTGCAGTATTCAACAAAAAGGCTTCTTGTCGAAGGGTAGCGCCGGGCTGGACTCGTGATAATTGCGGGATATATCTCGAGCAGAGACCGCCGCTGCAGTTGCGGTCAATTTCATAACGTGAGCATAATGCGTGTCACTCCAGGGATCCAGGAGGGGCGAAGTACGGTGAGAAAGCTGCTTGTTGCCATGGTAATGCTCGGTATGCTCTTAGGGTGTGCGATCTCCCCCGAGTTTTATGGCTGGCCGACGGAAGGAGGCCTGGGGAGTCCGCCCATCATCGAGGCGCATTATGCGCCCAAGTCTGTCGCCCCCGGCAGTGCGTGGAATCTCTATTTGCAGGCCAAGGATCCGGACGGGGATATGCTTTACATCGCTTGTATGCCTGACCAGACCGGTTATGGCCCCCTTGACACTAATAAAATTCCGCTCAAGGGCAACGACCGCGCCGAGTTCTACGGTTACGTCGCCATGCCCACGCCGGCATTTAACCGTGTTCAGGCGGCAGACATTAGTTTCACCATGGCGGTCCTGATCCGCGATCAACAAGGCAACACTAGTCAACTAATCAAGCTCTTTTTTACACTGGACGGCACGCCCGGGCAGGCTGTACCGTCACAGTGGCAAGGTGCTGCAAATCATCACTTGGGCGACATTCTCGTGGACCCCAGCCTGTTCACCAGTAGCGGCGTGCAGGGAAGCCACAAGGGCCATGACTGAGCGCAAGGGTTCCCGTTACTGTTTGTTCACGCAAACCGCCATTACCATGGGTTTTTTGGCCTTACCGGTTTCAGCCCGCCGTGCCGCCGCCACTCCTTGCCCGTGGGGATCCTAGCGACCTACACCCGAAGAGAAGGCATCATCTCGGCGTTTACGAGATGTTACTGAACCAGCTATGATTCCAATTCAAGGCTCCTTTAGGCCGCCCGGAATCAATACCTCTTATTCTATTGGTCGAGTGTGCCCTTATCGTTATTATCCACACTCGGCGCGACTCGCCTCCGAGTTTACCTTGGATCTTTCTTACCCTTCTGTGGCTGTGCATGGAACCCCAAGATGGCGGGGTGGCCCTGCACCCTTTGACCGGTTCCAAGATTTTGTGGTAGCCTAAAACCATCGAGTCCGAAAACGCTGATCATATGTGAACATCAGTGCCGGCTGGCTCGGCGTTCAGGCCTCTCATCACGAGTCACATCTGGGGTATCGGATTAGATCGGCTCAGCGAGGCACTGGTTTTGCTCAACGGGAAAAAGGCTTCGTCTAGGTTGTTGATCGTTAGTAGGCGGTAGCCCGACAAGACGGAGCCGTGCGGTAGAGCACCGCATCATCACAACAGTGAAGACCGGCGGCTGCGAGCTCACGGGTAACACCGCAGGATGTTTATCACCGGGATAGGCTGGAGGAGAGATCCCCATGGAACAATGGTCTTTGCTATCGGACTTCGAGGTGAAGGCTTTGCTGAAGCTTTTTCTCGCCATCCTGCTCGGTGGCGCCATTGGACTGGAACGGGAATTTAGAGGGCGGCCTGCTGGCCTTCGCACCCACATTCTGGTCTGCTTGGGAGCGACCATGATTATGGTCGGCTCGAGAAGCATGGCTGAATACTCGCAGGCCCTGTCCCAAGCTTACCGGGTCCAAGTAGACCCCGGCCGAATTGCAGCTGGAATCGTCACTGGGATCGGGTTCTTGGGTGCCGGTGCTATCATCCGCATAGAAGATCTCGTTCGCGGTCTCACTACCGCCGGCTGCATATGGTTCGTCGCGGCTCTTGG
>Ga0335070_10001376_pt1 | contig 27976 bp, 27 predicted proteins | sample Lox_Sample_13_FD_206722 | JGI IMG/M metagenome (GOLD analysis project Ga0335070, IMG submission 206722) | Soil microbial communities from Loxahatchee National Wildlife Refuge, Florida, United States - Lox_Sample_1.3 | ecosystem: Environmental > Terrestrial > Soil > Wetlands | place: USA...
CGCGCGCCGATTACGCGAGTACGGGTTGCCGATTTCCTGCTCTGCGGCATAATCTTGCATCTTGCGCTCTCTTTCGGCATCTCAAGTACGGCGCGGTTTCTCACCAACGATGACTTCATCCGTCCAATCATCGATGCCACATATGATCTGTCAGGAGAGCTGTCAGTGAAGGCGCACTGTCTTCCGTTCACCCAAATCCCGCATACGACGCGCCTTTTCACTGATTTTCTCTCCTACACCCCAGCCATTCAGCCTTTCTACCCGCATTCCCCTTTCCTCAACGAGTGGGTTCAGAACGAAGCGGCGAGGATTTCGTACGATTCGACTCGCCGCGAGCGCGTTGCCGCCATCCTTGAGCGCCAGAACAAGTCCTGGGCCGCCTCGCCGAAGACTCTTGAGAATCTGAAGCGCTTCCGCAAAGGTGCGTCGGCGATCGTCACCGGCCAGCAAGTCGGTCTGTTCGGCGGGCCCATGTTCGCGATCTACAAGGCGCTCACCGCAGTGAAACTTGCCGAGGAAGCGACCCAGGCCGGCGTCGACGCCGTCCCGATTTTCTGGCTCGCCACCTACGATCACGATCTCGCGGAAGTCAATCATGTTGCTCTCCCTTCGGCAGAAGGCACTTTGCAAACGCTGACTACATCGAGCCACGCCGCTGTCGGAGCTCCGGTAGGCGATGTTCATCTAGATGACGAAATCATCCCGCTTGTCGATGAGGCGGTGAAGTTGCTTGGCGAGAGCGAAGCAGCCACACAGCTGCGCGAATCGTATCGAACGGGCGAGACGCTGGGCACGGCTTTTGCCCGCCTTTACAGCAAACTCTTCGCTGACCGGGGCGTCATTCTGCTCGACGCCTCCGATCCCGAATTGCACCGCATGGCGGAGCCGATTTACCGTGCCGCCATCGAGCGGGCCGACGAACTCCAGGCCGCATTGATCGAGCGAGGCGACGCTCTGGAGAAAGCGGGCTATCACCAGCAGGTGAAAGTCACGCCATCTTCGGTGCTGGTCTTCACCATGCAGAACGGGGCGCGTACGCCGATTCAGCGCCAGGGCAGTGGGGCAGAGGAACAATTCATCGTCGGCGCGGATGGCTCGGCAGAAAAGATTTCGAAGGCAGACTTGTTAGCCCGAATCAGCTCCAGCGCCGAGCACTTCAGCCCGAATGTACTGCTCCGCCCGATCGTCGAGGACTATCTTTTGCCTACGTTGGCCTACACCGGAGGCGCCGCCGAAACCGCATATTTCGGGCAGGCTGGCGCGGTGTACGAAAAGCTGCTGGGTCGCGTCACGCCGATCATCCCGCGTTTTTCCGCCACCATCATCGAGCCCAAAATGCAGCGACTGCTCGAAAAGCATGGATTGACGCTCGTCGATATGTTCGACGGACCCGAAGAAGTCGGCAAGAAGATCGCCAAGCGTCATCTGCCGCAGGATCTGCAGCAGGCCTTTGAGGAAGCCAGACAATCCTTTGACGCAAACTTCACCGCCGTGAAGGAGCGCTTGGAAAAACTAGACCGTACTCTGGTCGACGCCGCGGAGACTGCGCGCTCCAAGATGCAGCATCAGCTGGAAAAATTGCAGACACAGGCTGCCCGTGCCGAAGCGCAAAAGGGCGAGATCGTTACCCGCCATGCCGCTCAACTAACCGAGGCTCTGTATCCCGAAAAAGGCCTTCAAGAGCGCGGAATCGGTGCGATCTATTTTGCTGCGCGCTATGGGAAAGATCTGCTCGCGCAGGTATACGAAACCATCCACAGCGACTGCCACGATCACCAGATCGTGGAATTGTGAGCAGCCCTCCTTCGCAGCGTTGACGCGCTGCTAGGCAGTATCTCCGGCCCGCTGAGTTTTAATTCCTAATCCTTTTCTTGACGGAACGAATCCCAAGGGCGATGACCTGCCACACGGCCGCATTCAGAGCGATCGTGAGAAAGATGAATAGAGCGTCCCACTTGGCACCTTGAAATCGGTTTCCAACGACGCCGTAAACCGCCACGAGCCCGGGAAGTAGGAGCAGATATCCCAGAACGGAAAGGCGATCGGGAACAAACTGGTTGGGAACGACCAAGATCACCGCTGCGACCTGAGTGCACAGGAACACAATTCTGGCCCGAGCCTTCATGCAGCCAACCCGCTAAGGTTCACGGCGATCATCGCCATTCCATGTCACCTGCTTTCGCTCACAGCCAAATAAGTTCCCAGGCCAATCATGATGGCTCCCGTCACTGTCCGTTGGCGCCGGCGGAACACGGCGGACGACCGAATCTTTTCTCCGAGAGGTCCAGCCAGCACAATTACGATCAGATCCGCCGTTGTGTTCATCACAACCGAGACGGTCCCCAGCGTTACGAATTGCAGAAAGACATGCCCGTTCGCCCGCAACACAAACTGCGGAATAAACGACAGGAAGAACAGCGCCGTCTTCGGATTCAGCACTTCTGTGGCTACGCCTTGCCACAACGGGTTCCGCGCCGGCAGGCCGAGATCGGCGGGTAATTCCGCCTTGTCCTTACGCGCATCCAGAATCATCCGCACACCCAGAAAGCTGAGGTACGCTGCGCCCACGTACTTTACCGTCGCGAACGCGAGGGCCGATTTCGCCAGGATGATCGATACGCCAAGCGCGGCCGCGAACACATGCACCATGCCGCCCAGGAACGTTCCGAAGGCAGACAGCACGCCTTCGCGCTTCCCGCCTGCGAGACTGCGCGCCAGCACGTAGAGCATCCCCGGCCCGGGTGCAATGGCCAGCAACACCGCGGCCGTCAGAAAAAGAAAAAAACGAGTCACATCAAACATGTTCACCCCACAGGCATTTCAGAAATTTAGCTCTTGAGCCACGACTCCAGTTCACCCAGAGACTGCACTCGTGGGACTCCTTTGTCCCGGTAGGCCCCGGCCACATCCATCAACACCGCGTCCATGCCCGCGTCAGTCGCGCCCACATAGTCCACCGAATATACATCGCCCACGTACAAGCTCTCAGCGGGGTCAGCCTTCATGGACTCAAGCGCCGCCGCAAAGATGGCGGGATGCGGCTTCTCATGCCCCACGACACCCGAGTCGGTAATACTGGCGAAGCAATCGTAGATGCCGCAACGCTGCAGCACGGCATCGATTTTGCCGTCGGCATTCGATATGACCGCAATCTGATAATCATTCGCGATGCGGTCGATCGTTTCGCGCGTGCCTGGGAGAATTTGATCCCAATTGTTGGAGTTTTGCGTGTTAGCAATGATCTCGTCGCGCACGGAATTATCTAGCGCATTCAGGCCGCTAAGGAGATAGGTGTGGAATGTCCACCAGAAACCGTGGTCGATCTTGCCCGAGATCATCCCGGCATCGAATTCCTGTTTAGTACGCCGTTCCAGCGCCTGCCATTGCGCGAGCGTTGGATGCTTGTCCGCCGCCAGGGGCGCCAGCATTCGGGCGCGGTTAGGGAAGAGCAGAGTATTGCCAACATCAAAGAAAATGAAACGTCGCTTTGCCATGTGTCCATCATAGCGGAGCCCGATTGCCCGGGTGGGCGCGTGCGGGGACTTGTGGCGTAGCGCAATTCAGGATGTAATATCCAATCTTCGGGTTCGCCTGGGCGGCGGGCCCGAATGACCAGCTATGGCGATTCCTGCTGCCATTTCGATGACCCGTGCTGCGCTAGCGGCCTACGCGTTGGTGCGCGCCTACGCGACCATTGTGACCGGCCTCGCGGCTGCTCTCCTGGTACGCTCGCCACGCCGCGAAGACATCTACAACATTCTCTGGGCCGTGGTCTTCGGCTTCGCCACGCTCAATATTCTCAGCCTGGCCGCGCGCCGCTATGAGCCGACCCGCAAAGGCCTAACGTTCGGCGAGTTGATGGCCGTCATGGTGGTGGTCGTTTCCGTGATCCTTCTCGGCTGGGAGATGCTTAACCTCTTACATATCTTTCCCATACAGCTCCGTCACTAGAGTCTTCCCCAATGTTTTGGGGGAACTATGTACAACACCGTACATACATCCCTCAAAAAGTGTAAGCCTGGCGAGAGATGTTCATGTCGCGCCCCGTTTTGCGGTATCATTCGCTCAAATGGCCAAGAAGCCCACAACCTTCGAAGTGACCTGTCCCTGCTGCAGCGCCGTCCTCAAAGTTGATACAGAAACTCAGGCCGTCATAGCCCACACGGCCGCGGTGAAGCCGAAAATGTTCAACGACATGGAGGCTGCAGCCAAAGCCATGCGCGAGCAGGACAGCCGCCGCGAGTCCATCTTTCAGCAGTCGGTCGAAGCGCAAAAGCATGCTTCCGATTTGCTGGAAAAGAAATTCCAAGAGGCCGTGAAGAGGGCCAAAGAATCCCCGGACACGGGCAAGCCAATCCGCGACTTCGATCTTGACTAGCCCTCCATGGCCGATTCACGCACGAACCGTCCCTTGCTCCTTGGCCATCGTGGCGCCAGGGCGGTAACGTCGATCCCGGAAAATACCATCGCGTCCTTCGATCGCGCCCTCGCCGATGGCTGCGACGGATTTGAATTCGATGTACGCCTCACCGCAGATGACGAGGCCTTGATCTGCCACGATCCCAAAACCGCGGGCACTGAGATTTCCCGCGCCACGACGAAGCAGCTTTCTCAACTGCCCCGCCTACGGGATATTCTGCAGCGCTACCGCGACTCGTTCCTCGACATTGAGTTGAAGGTGAAGGGCCTGGAGCGGATCACGATGGACCTTTTCTTCCGCCACAAGCCGCGCCGGGGGTTTGTTGTCTCCTCGTTTGTGCCCGGAGTGCTGAAGTCCCTGCATACCGAGGACGCCACCATCCCGCTCGGCGTCATCTGTGAATTCAAGAACCAACTCCGCTTGTGGAACGAACTTCCAGTGCAATACGTGATCGTCTATCAGGCGCTCGCGGACGCGGAGCTAGTTCGCAAGGTGAAGGGAGCTGGAAAGAAAATCATGGTCTGGACCGTCAACGATGCCGCAGACATGCGGCGCTTCGCCGAGTACGGCGTGGACGGCATCATCTCAGATGACACCAGTCTGCTGTGTCAAACGCTATCGAAGTAAGATCTCAAATATTTTCCTTCGCCCCAAATCCGTTTCCTGAATGCCTCCGTACTTCCTCCAGAGCGGCCTAAGAGCTGCCTTGTGGAGGAAGTAATGAAATTCTCAATCTCGCGGTCATGGGTCTTCGTGGCCGCCGTCGCAATCAGCAGCCTTTCCGCCTTCGGCCAGAGTAAGAAGCCCAATACCACTCTCGGTTTTGGCGACGGACAAGTTCTCAACTTTACCTACACCCAAAATTTCGACTGCATTGACCAGCCCACCAGCGATTTGAACTTCAACGGCATTCCAGCGGCCACAGATCCGGGCGAAATGCAGATTCCGATCTGCCAGGTTGGCACCCAGCCCACGATCAATCCGCCGGGAATGAAGGGCAATCCAGCGGTCACCACCGAGCCCCTTTATGTCCTCGTGCCGATGTTCTCCACCGACAACGACCAGAATCCTAACGATGCCATTTCCTGCAACAACGTGGTTCCGGGGACAACCTGCGGTTCGACCCTTGGCAGCACGCTGATCTCCCTGTTTGGAGCGTTGCCGGAAGCCTTCAAGGCCACACCGAAGGTCTATACGCAATGTCCCGAGCCCGGATCAGCGCCCGGGACCTGCACCATGCATGCCTCGCGTCTCGATCTCGGCCCGGCCCTGGTCGCCCTCGGAATCCTGAAGCCGCCGGTGCAGAACGTGTTCGTGCCTACTCCGAATCACAGCCATGTCGTCATCAACCAGGACATCAACCTTCCGGCGATCTGGTGGCAGGTGGTGCCGGTGCTGGTGCTCGACCAGGGCTTGTGGCCGCCCAAGGATGGCAGCAGTGGCCTGACGTCCTACGCGGCGATCCAGTCGGCGATCAAGGCTGGTACAGCGATTCAGGCGCCGTCGAATTTCTTCCTGTTCTTCAGTTCGTACGCGAAGTCCGGAACATCGGGCCATAACCATTTGCACTAGAGCGGCTGCTCATGGAGGGACAGTCCGCTTCCTGCAGCAGGCCCGGAAACATGGGCCTGTTTTTTCTTTTGGTGGAAAGTTAGCGCGAACTTGCGGCGGCCGCGGAGCTGGCGCCGGCAATGGTATTCTTCGCTTCTTTGATTCCCGACTGGATCAATTGTTCCCAGTCGAGATGCGGCACCGGAGATGCCGCCGCTTTCTGGTAGAGAGCCAGCGCGTCCTGCGGACGGTTCAGTTTTTTCAGGCAAAGGCGTGCCGCGCTCAACTGCGCCGTCAACGCCTGACGCTCGGTCGGGTAGGCTGCGGCTAAATGTTGGTACTCGGTGAACGCCCGCTCAAATTCCTGTTTTTCTTCGGCGCCTTTGCAGAGTTCCAGCCACACGCCCGCAGGCATTTTGCCGCCACCTGCATCCATGAACTCGGCATAATCCTGAAATGCTGCTTCGACTTCGTGAGTCTTCAGGCGGAGGCTGCATGTTTTGACGGTCGCTTCCAGGTATGACTTGGTGTCGCTTTGGCGGTAGTAAATTTGCCGCAGCAAGTTCCAGGCATCGAGGGAATTGGGCTTGGTCGCGACCAAGTTTGTCAGCAGAGCAATCGCTTCCGGAAGCTGGCCGTGCTCCATCATGTCGTTCGCCTTGTCGATGTCTGGATCGGCCGTCCAACTCAGTTTTTCTTCGATAGCTTTGTTCGCCTTGTGCTCCAACCCCGAGTGCTGAATAGCCACACCCACCGCAGCGCCGAACAGGAAGCCGCCGACGTGCGCCCAATGCGCGACGCCACCCGAGCTGCCCATCAGCGATCCGTAGAAGATTTCCATGAACAACCAGGCCGGCAATAGCCAGTACGCGGCTGCCTTGAAGCGGTAGAAGCGGAAGAACAAAAGCCATGCCATCTCAATCTTCATCTTGGGGAAGCGGACAAGAAACGCTCCCATGAGCGCCGCTACGGCGCCGGAAGCTCCGAGGGTCGGCGTAATGCTGCCCGGATTTGTCCAGGCGTAGAACTGCAGCGCTGCCGCTCCTGCCAGCAGGTAGAAGACCGAATAGATCCAGCGTCCCCAGACGTCTTCCAGGACAAATCCCGCCAGCCACAGGAACCACATGTTGCCGATGATGTGCAGCCAACTGCCGTGCAGGAAGTTTGCCGTGAGATAGCTGATGGCCGTCGGATGCGCCGGAACAAACGCATACTGCTCGACGATCGATGTCTTGGCCAACTTCAAATACTGGTCGTTCAGCGAATCCGCCTCCGCCTGCAGCTTGGAGCTGTCATCCACCGCTTTAATGTGCGCGTCGTAGGCGTCAATGATGTCGCGGTACGGGTCCTGGGCATGCTTCCAAGCCTGGGGATGGCTCTTTTTGAAGCCGTCGACCAGTTGCTGCGACTCCGGCTTCATCTTTAGTTCCGGATGCGTAGCGGCCAGGATAAGGATGTGGCTCTTCACCTCGCCCAGTTGCGGACCCTCGTCGTCCATCGCCGACATGGTGAAGAGGAACACCAATACATTGATGGCAATCAATGTAAGCGTGACGACGGGCCACCGCCGCGCCGCCATGTTCTCGTGCTTAATGGGAATCAACATCGAACGTCGCCCCAATCGTGCTGAAATCGCAACCGGTTTGGGCCAGTGTAGAGTTGCTCGGGAGACGATCAAAGATGACCAGAGGCCGTGGCCAATCTTTAGTAACTAGGTGGTTGAGGAGATGTTGCGAAAGACTACGCGACTAGTCGGCGGCGGCTTCCAAAGCCGCTCCCCGCCGTGCGGGACGATGCAGAAAACTCGCGCGCTCGGTTTCGAAGGCTTCCAGATTCGCGCCCAGGTCCTGCTCGTTCCATCCCATGACAGCACCAATGCGCAGCGCAGCTTCGCGGCTGCAGGATTCCGACCAGCACGGGCCGAGCGCCACTGGCACTCTACGCAGCAGCACGTCCCCGAGGGTCATAGCGTTTTCTTTGCGGTATGCTTCAACGACTTCCGCAACAACATGCGAGGTGTGCGGGCAGATGGGCGCGCGCAGTTCCGCCCCCACCAATGCCGTGCGGGCAATGTCCATGGCGCGCTTGCCGTGCCACTCCATCATGCCGCGCGCGGTTTCTTCGCTGACCGAACCAGCCCGCGCGATTTCGATGACTTCCTGATCGAGCAGGGGATCGAGCGAACTCCCAGGCCCTACGGCGACCATCGCGGGCTCGGGCACGTTGAGGCCAATCTTGCGGGCGACCTCTCGTGCCAGAGATGCAGCCGTGGTGAGCTTGCCGCCGATGATCGAGATCAGTTTCGCGGCTCCCTCGTCGGCGTGATCATGCAGAAAGTGGCGGCGCGTAACGGCGGAAGGCTTGTTTCCGGGAGAACTCGGCAGCGGCCGCACGCCCGCGAATGCATATCGAATATCGTTGGCGGTGAGCTTGGCCTTGGGGAACAACTGCGCCGCCGTGCGGAAGAGGTAATCGATTTCCTCGTTCGAAGGAGCGGTTCTCGCAGGATCCCCCGTATCGGCCACTTCCGTCGTCCCCACCAGGATCTGATCATTCCACGGAAGGACGAAGACCGGACGGCCATCGGCGGCCTCGGTGTAGAGAGCAGCCGTAGGAGCGCCTGAGAATCTCGGAAGCACAATGTGCGATCCGCGCACGCCGCCGAGCATCGGCTTACTGGTGCGCACCGACGAACGCTGGCAGATCCGGTCGGCCCAGGGGCCGGTGCAGTTTAAAATCCATCCGGCATCGACCCGCATATCTTTGCCGGTCATACGGTCGCGCAAGAGCACGCCACGGGCGCGGCCATGCGCAACGTCAATGGCCAGAACTTCGGTGTGATTGCGCACCACGGCGCCTGCGTCGGCCGCTTCCATCATCCACTCAGCGACGAGGCGCTCCGGGAATTCGCACTGCGCATCTTCGTAGTCGAGCATCAGCCATTGATGCCCCGAATCGAGTGCCCGCAGCACGCGCGTCATCTCCATCTCGCCCACCGGCGCCGATTTCTTCCCCGCAAATTTCTGGTAGAGCCACAGCCCGGCGCGGACTTTCATCGCGCTACGCTGGCTTTTTTCATTCAGCAGGAACAGAAAGTGGACGGGATGCACGAGGTGTGATCTCTCGCGCAACAGCCGTTCCCGCTCGCGAACCGACTCGCGGACCAGGTCGATCTCGCCGTGCTCCAGATACCGCAAGCCGCCGTGAATGACGCGGGTCGATCGGCTGGTCACTCCCGAGGCGAAATCATTTTGCTCCACCAGCAGAGTCCGCTTCCCCGCGCGGGCACACTGCCGGGCCACGGCGACGCCATTGATTCCGCCGCCGATAACGACCACCTGAAAATGCTGACTTTCCAGGGAGGGCCGGGGTTTGACCGCTAAACTCATGTGGTTTCGATGGTTGCGTGGCTGGTCTGGATCGCGGGCCTACGCTCAGAACCGCGGGTACACGCCCATCCAGTTGCTATTTTGCGCCTTTACGGACAAGACATGTAGGTGACCATAGTCCAGCCGGTGACTGGTCAGATTCCACGGTGCTGCTGCGTCGTAGAGTGCCCAAAGTAATCAGGGAATCCGCGTAAGCGCGAAAAAGCGAATCCGGCTCGGGCGTGCGGGCCCGAGCCGGAACATCAGAACGCTATGCTGTCTTGCGCAAATGTTGCGAAGCTCCCGCCTCGGCAATCATTTTGATCATCTCGCGATTGAAGGCAGGAATGTCATCCGGTTTGCGGCTGGTGACGATCTGCCCATCGCGGACGACTTCTTTGTCTACCCAGTTCGCCCCGGCGTTCTTCAGATCGGTCTGAAGCGACCGCCACGACGTGATCGTCTTGCCGCGAACCGCCCCGGCTTCAATCAGCGTCCACGGCCCGTGGCAGATGGCCGCTACGGGTTTTTCGGTGTCGGTGAATTGGCGGACGAACTCCACCGCTTTCTTATCCATTCGGAGATGGTCGGGATTCATAACTCCGCCCGGCAACACCAGGGCATCGAAGTCCTCGCCCTTGGCTGACTTCAGCGACACATCAACCGGAACTTCCTGTCCCCAGTCCGTGTGGTTCCAGCCTTTAATCTTGCCGTCTTTGGGCGAAATGACCAGCACCGTCGCGCCCGCGTCTTTCAACGCCCTCTGTGGCTCCAGAAGTTCAGCTTGCTCAAATCCGTCGGTGGCTAGGATTGCGACTCTTTTCCCCTTCAGGCTCGTATCAGGCATGTCTTGACTCCTTTTCTAGAATTTTGGGTTCGATAGATATATGGCGTGCGAAATAGAGCGGAGCAATTGGTACCGCTAGGATGCCTATGCGGTTCCCGGCGGTTGGCGTTTCCCGAGTAGAAATCCTGTGTCTTCCCGCATTGCTTCCCGCGTCCACGCTCATTTACAGTGGTGGCCGCATGTCCACCACAGGAGAACGTTTCGAGCGTGCCGTCTCAATCATGGAACGGCTGCGCGCCCCCGGCGGCTGCCCTTGGGACCGCGAACAGACCTTCGACACCATCAAGCCCTACACGCTGGAAGAGACCTACGAAGTTCTTGAGGCCATCGACAACCGCGATTGGCCCGAACTCGCTGGCGAACTCGGCGACCTTTTACTGCAAGTGCTCTTCTATGCCGAGATGGCCAAGGAGCAGGGATCGTTTTCCGTCGACGACGTGCTCGACCGACTGTCGACCAAGCTGATCGACCGCCACCCTCACGTGTTCGGTGATGTCAAAGCCGATACGTCCGCCGACGTGAAGCGAAACTGGGAAGCCCTGAAGGTGGAGGAGCGAAAGAAGAAGCAGGGAAGTGCTGAGGGTTCAGACGATTCCAGGAAAACCGAAAAGCATTCCATTCTGGCGGGAGTTTCATCCGCAATGCCTTCGTTGCTCGAGGCTCATAAGCTGAGTTCGCGCGCAGCACAGGTTGGATTCGATTGGCCCGACGTCGAAGGACTCTTCGACAAGCTACAGGAAGAGACCGACGAACTGCGCGAACAACTCCAGGAATTTCCCGAGCCCGGACCGCGTCCGCAGGGCCGGGGCGTGGCGAGTTCGGGACGGACGATCGTTCCTGACGAACTTCAAGCGAAACTTGAAGAAGAAGTCGGCGACCTATTCTTCGTGCTGGTCAATATCGCGCGCTATCTTTCGGTCGATCCAGAATCCGCGCTGCGCAAGACCAACCGCAAATTCAAGCGGCGCTTTCAGTGGATGGAGGACCGCCTGCGTGAGTCCGGACGCACTGTTGAAGGTGCTTCGATGGAGCAATTGGAATCGCTCTGGCAAAGCGCCAAGGCGCACGAACGTCAGTCCGGCGGCCCTCAGGAGAAAAGCGCGTGAGTTCTGACTCCGTCGTCCTGCGCCGCTGTCACAGCATCGAAGATTTCCGCGCCTGCGTTGCCTTGCAGAAAGAGGTCTGGAACTTCACCGACGCGGAACTCGTTCCCTTGCGTATGTTCGTGGTTGCCGACAAGGTCGGCGGCCAGGTTATGGGCGCCTTCGAAGGCAAAGATATGGTCGGCTTTGCCCTCTCGGTCCCGGGTACCCGCACCGGGCATATCTACCTGCACTCACATATGCTGGCCGTCCGCAAGGACCACCGCAATGGGGGCCTCGGCCGTCGCTTGAAGCTGATGCAGCGCGAAGATGCCCTTGCCCGCGGCATCGAGTTGATCGAGTGGACCTTCGATCCGCTGGAGATCAAGAACGCCTATCTCAACATCGAGAGACTGGGAGCCATCGTCCGCCGCTACAACATCAATCAGTACGGCATCACGTCGTCGCCTCTGCAGGGAGGCCTGCCCAGCGACCGCCTCATCGCCGAGTGGTGGCTGCGGTCGAAGCGGGTTGAGACGTTGCTCGCGACCGGAAGCCATCCTCCCGTTCAGGGTGAACTCGCGATTCAGGTGCCCGCGCAGATTTACGAATGGAAGGCGTCCCACGATACGCGCGACCAAGCGCAGCAGGTCCAGGAACGGAACCGGGATTCGTTTCTGCAAGCGTTCTCCAAAGGTCTGGCAGTTCTAGCCTACGAGCGAGATGCCGAAGGCAATGGCAAGTTCGTACTCGGCCATTGGGATGAAAAGTGGTCGTTCGCAGCAGAGAAGTAGGTGCATTAGGTTTCAACGTTTCAAAGTTTCAAGGTTTCGAAGTCTGCAGTCGGATGAGACACCCGCAGCATGGTTTTTACCTTGAAACGTTGAAACCTTGAAACTTTGCAACTTGCTTTCATATGAAAATCGAAGCCATCACCCTGCGCGAAATTCACATGCCGCTCGTCCATTTTTTCGAGACGAGCTTCGGACGTACTTACAGCCGCCGCATCCTGCTCATCACCATCCATAGCGAAGGTGTTGACGGATGGGCCGAGGCCGTCGTCGGCGAGGATCCCTTTTACAGCGACGAGTGGATCGAAAGCGCCTGGCCCACGCTCACCGAATACCTCATTCCCATGCTTCTCGGGAAGGACATCGCCTCGGGCCGCGAGTGTCCGGCCCTGTTCTCAAAGGTGCGAGGACACCGCATGGCGAAGGCAGGCCTCGAAAATGCCATCTGGGACGCCGAGGCCACGCAACGCCAGCAGCCTTTGTGGAAGCTGCTCGGAGGCACGCGCACCGAGATTCCCTGCGGCGTGTCGATCGGCATTCAGGATTCAGTCGAACAGCTTCTCGAAAAGATCCAAACGGAACTCTCCGCCGGGTACCGCCGCATCAAGATCAAGGTGAAGCCCGGTTGGGACATCAACGTCCTGGAGCGGATTCGTTCGCGCTGGGCCGACATCACGCTCAGTTGCGACGCGAATTCCGCGTACACGCTTGACCAGATGGAGCACCTGCGCAAGTTCGATCAGTTCAACCTGCTGATGATCGAGCAGCCGCTGTGGAATGACGACATCTATTATCATGCCCGCCTGCAGAAAGAACTGCGCACCGCGGTGTGCCTCGACGAGTCAATCGTGAGCGCACGTAGCGCAGCCTTCGCGGCCGAAACCGGTGCCTGCCGCATCGTCAACATTAAAGTCGGTCGCGTGGGGGGCTTTACCGAGGCGTTAAAGGTCCACGACCTCTGTCACGCTCACAACATTCCGGTGTGGTGCGGAGGCATGCTCGAAACCGGCATTGGTCGCGCGCACAACATCGCGCTCTCGACCATGGCGAACTTCAGCCTGCCGGGAGACGTCTCCGCATCGAAGCGTTACTGGAAAGAAGACATCATCGAGCCCGAGGTCGAAGTTTCGCCGCAAGGCATGATCGCGATCAGCCACAAACCCGGCACAGGCTACCGAGTGAGGCCCGATCTGATCGAAAAGCTAACCGTACGAAAAGAAACGCTGCGCGCAAAATAGGGAAGGGCACGACTAGAGGTTGCCGAAAAACTGCCCTTCTCGATTGTCTTGAAAGGGCGCGGTTTCCAGCCGCGCCGTAAAACTTCCAAGGCACTCACTTCTTGTCCCGCGTCGCTCCCGCCTCTTCCACCTTCTGCTGTTCCTTCTCCAGCATCTCGACACCCTGCGCAAACGTCAATTCCTCGGGCACACGGCGGAAATCGCTGACGACCTCATCCGACACCATGCTGATACTCTTGAACAGCAGAATCTTCCCCGTGATGTTGAGTTGCATCTCCGTGATTTCCCAGTCGCCATCGCCTACGTCCGCTTGCCTCACCACAAAATGCCCGCCTTTGTCGAGGTGCCCAATAATTCCCCAACCGAACGAGACGTCCCGGAACAGCGTTCCGTCAATGCGCGCCAGCCGCTTGCTCTGGAGATCGATCAACAGGAAGCCATTCATGCCTTCCAACGCCTGCTCGACGCGCGACGGCGGCGAGTACTGCGGATTCGGTCGAAACTTCAACCGCATCAACTGCGATCCAACGCGTCCCATAGTCGCGTCGCCAGTCTCGCTCCCGGCGTACTCATACACAAACGCGTCCGGCAGCGCCTTAACGATGCGCACCGTGCGGTCTGCGTCTTCCTTCTCGCGCGCACGCTTCCTGCGCAGCGCCTCCGGACTTCCGCTCAGCCAGTTCAAATGATTGATCTCGCCCTGCTTCTGCTGCGCGGTCAGCGGATGATCGTTCACGGCGATCAGCATCGCCGCGATGGCGTCTTTGGTTTCAACATAGAGTTTCGTTTGCGAACCTTTGGGAGTTTCTGTGCGCGCGCGGAACATGTGACGGATCGGTGGCGCGTTCGCAGCGGCCACTTCATTGGCCACGGCCTCTCGCACCAGTTGCCCGGCGGGAATGGATGGAACTGAGGGACTCTGGGCGTACAGGAATCCACGGCAGGCGAGGATCGCGAGAACCAGCAGGAAAGCCGAGGGCGCCTTACGCGGTCCGGACATCATTCTGTGTTTAGTGTAACAACCATCGCGCCTCATTTCCTCCGCGTGCGTAGAGTACTTAGCGGTTTTCATTCCCGCGCAGCCGCTTGCCGCACGCTCCTGCACTTGGGTATAGTCGAAACAAGCGACGCGGACCGCGCTTGCCTCCCAGTCATCTGGCGTGTAGCATCCCGCTTCCTTAAAGGAGAAATCCCATGAGTGCTCCGTTGTCTGGCGATCTGGCGCAGATTGGCAAATCGGTGGTCATCAAGGGCGAGCTGTCCGGCAGCGAAGACCTTTACGTCGATGGTCAGGTGGAAGGGAGCATCTCGCTCAAAGGCAACAGTTTGACCGTTGGTCCGAACGGTCAGGTGAAGGCCTCGGTTGAAGCCAAAGGGGTCGTCGTGCAGGGCAAACTTGATGGCAACGTGCAGGCCAGCGACCGCGTCGAACTGCGTAAGTCGGCCGTGGTCAACGGGGACATCAGCACGCAGCGGATCGCGATCGAAGAGGGCGCATACCTGAAAGGCAAAGTCGATATTCAGGGTAAATCGGAGAAGGCAGCCGGGAAGTAACTTCTGCCGTCTGTCCAAGCACGTTAAAGTGATGGTTGCAGTCAGAGAATTCAAGTCCTGGGGTACCGGACGTCTCCAGACAAAGGAATATCCAGTCGGATGGCGTCAGTCACGCAGAACTTCATGAAGCTTTTTCGGGGCTCATCGAGCGCGCCGCAAGCGGAAACGCAGGCTGCTCAGAAACTCACCCGCCGCTCCAGCGGCCTTGGCGAACTCTCGCGCCTGTGGGATGCCGACACACCGCTGTGCGTGCTCGATCTTGGAGCCACATCGCCTTCGAACATTCGCTTCTTCACCGAACGCGGCCACAAGATTTACAGCGAAGATTTGCTCGTGGCGTCCACCGAACCCAGCCTCGTCGCCAAAGACGAGGAGGGCAAAGTCGTCCTCGATAGCCGCAAGTTCCTGGCCGACAATCTGGTCTATCCCGCGGCGCATTTCGATGTCGTGCTGTGCTGGAATCTTCCTGACTATTTAGATGAGAGCTTGGTGCGTCCGGTCATGGGACGCCTGTGGTCCGTCCTCAAACCCGGCGGAATGCTGTTAGCTTTTTTCCACACCAAAGACGCCGGACCGGATTCACCGTGCTACCGCTTCCACATTCTGGAAAAGGACGCACTTGAAATGCAGCGGATTGTGTTGAAGCGCGAAGCGCGCCGCGGCCCAACCGGCGCAATTCACACAGCCATTACCGACGGATTCCACCTGCAGCGAGTCTTCAATAACCGCCACATCGAAACCCTCTTCCGCGATTTCGCCTCGATCAAATTCTTTCTGGCGCGCGACAATGTGAGGGAAGTGCTGGTGGTGCGGTAACCATCACCTGTCGGTTAGAGTGCTTGATGGATTGGTTGTTCTCTCCGTTTGCTCTGCTCTGATTCACTCGTCTATGATCCGTGCGAAGGATGAGGTGACTTAATGAAAGTTCTGTATGCTCTCCTGCTTTGCGCTACGGTATCGGCTCCCTCGGCAGCACAAGTGGTTGATGCCACCGTCTGCGACATCTTGGCGAATCCGCAATCATTTGATGGAAAGACCGTGCGCGTAAAGGGAAATGTTAGCGCGGGGTTTGATGAATTTCTGCTGAGGGATGCGACGTGTGACCAGTCCCCAAATGCGATTTGGTTGAACTATCCAGAGGGTACTAAAGGCAAAGCGGGTCCCGCTGCACTTTTGCAGCTTCAACTAGCGAAGAATAATCCTGTTGCCGTCGCGAATCAGAACCGCTCTCAGGTAAAACTCGACAAGAACAAAGACTTCAAGCAATTCGATTCGTTGTTGTCGACCCCATACAAATCGGGAGGTATGTGTCTTGGGTGCATCCGCTATACGGTCGGCGCCACTGTGACCGGCCGTCTCGACGGCATGAAGGAGGCAGGCGTCGTGCGCGACGCTTCGGGCAAGTTTACCGGCGTCAACGGATTTGGAAATCTCAATCTCTATCGTGCTCGACTGGTCTTGCAGGGAGTTTCCGATGTCACTCCACACGAGATCGACTATTCGAAGGTGAGTTCCGCTACCAAGGATGATTCGCCGCGCGATTCTGCGAGCGGAGACCCAGTGGCGACGGCTCATCAGGCAGCGCATGCCTTCGGCCCAGACAGTCCCGCTGGAAAACAGGTAGAGAGGGCCGCAGCCGCTTATGGCAAAGAGGGTGAGGACAACGGTGTGCAGGTTGGTTTCGGAACTGCCAACGAGGTGTCAAAGAGCGATGGCGCAAAAGGTGACAAGGATTCGCCGGATGGCTTGCTGCTGTATTGTACTTTTGACATGGACCGATTGAAGGGGGATGCCCTTGCTCGTGCCATCGCCCATATCGGAACACATGTCGCAGATCTACGCGACCGATCGTCATCCAGCGCAGCCTACGACCTTGAATACCGCGCGTGGCAGACAACAGTCCTGAACGCGGTCGCATTTCAGCAGAAGACACTCACCGCTCCAGGCGGGTATTTGCTGTGGAATGCGGCTTGGCCTGCTTCTGATAGAAGCAAGATGGTCGACGATGGAATTGCGAATCTGCTTAAAGACTGGGATGGCCTTAAGAAGTAGATTTCAAAGCAGGGCTCGAATTAGCGTGCTGTCAGGCAGCGCGACGGAGCGAGTCCGCGGCACGCTTCCAGGCGATTACGCCCATACGAAAAAGATAGTGGCGCGATATGTCGATCTGGGCGGCATCGCTGGTTGTCGACAAAATCGTCCGCATCTCTTCCGGTTCGTAGGCTCTGCGGACCGACGCCACTCCATCGAATCGCGAGACGTGACTGCGCATGAGTGGGAAGCCTGCATACACCAGGGCCAAGTGCACGGGATGCCGAATGAGGTCGTTGATCAGTAACGCGACGCGGCTGACCCGCAAGGCTTCAGCCCCGAAGCGGGTGAGTTCGTCCGGTTCCAGGTGATGCGCAAAGAGACTGCAACTGACCAGATCGAAACTCGCGTTTGGGAAGGGAAGAGCTAACGCATCGGCTACCACCGAATGATTTCCCGGCAGCAGGTGCGACTGCTGACGATCGAGCATGGTCACGTCGAGCTGGATGCCTTTGCCCGCCAGTTGCTCTCCCGCTGACTTCGGAACTTCCCCGAATCCAGCACCCACTTCGAGCACCGAAAAGTGCTTCCTTCCTGTCGCTGCCGCGACTTTTTCGATCAGGCTGCGCGTGGTCGCGACTCCACCGAACCAGCGGTTGATGCGGCACATGTCGCGCAACGACTCGACCCTGTCCGCTGCCGGACAATGGTCGGAGTCGAGAAGTTCCTCGGTTACATTCCGCTGCATGTGGACGATCGATTCCCAGGGCTTGCTAGACCAACCCCAGCTATGGCGAGTAGACGTTTCGCGGCTGAAGGTTGTCAAGAGAAAGTCGTTGCCCTCAGATCACACGTGCACTGTTTCGACGCGGCAATTCTGAATGAAGGACGCAAGCAAAGACCTGTCGCGCATCCGCTCGACCCGACAGCCGAGGGCGACGGTCGCTATATGTTTCCGACTAGACTTCTGCTAGTTCTTCTTCCAGTAGCTGCTTGTTGTAGAGGTCGCTGTAATAGCCGTTGCGGGCGATCAGTTCGTCGTGCGTGCCGAGTTCCACGATGCGTCCGCCGTGAAGGACCGCAATACGGTCGGCGTTGCGGACGGTGGAGACGCGGTGCGAGATGAAAATCGTGGTTCGGCCTTTCATCACATCACGCAGATGGTTAAGGATCTTGTCTTCCGTGTGCGTGTCCACGCTGGAGAGCGCGTCGTCGAGGATCAGGATGCGCGGGTTGCGGATCAAGGCGCGCGCAATCGCAGTGCGTTGCTTCTGACCTCCGGAAAGCGTGATGCCGCGCTCGCCCACGACAGTTTCGAAGCCTTCGGGGAAAGCCTCGATGTCAGTCGCAATATTTGCCGCGTCGGCAGCATCGCGAATATCGGCGTCATTTGCAGTGTCGACTCCAAGGGCGATGTTCTCACGGATGCGGTCGCTGAACAGGAAAGTCTCTTGCGGAACGAATCCGATGTTGCGGCGGAGCGATGCCAGCGAGTATTCGCGGATCGGGCGTCCATCGATAAGGACCATGCCTTCATCCGCGTCGTAGATACGCGGAATCAGGTCGACCAGAGTCGTCTTGCCTGATCCGGTGGGACCGACGATGGCGAGGCTACTGCCTGCGGGAATCAGCAGGTTCAGGTCATGCAGGACTTCTTTTCCGTCATAGCTGAAGTTCAAGCCGCGGAACTCGACTTCGCCTTGGATCTCGCGATCTTGCGCGCTCGGAGCATCCTTGATCGCCGGTTCTTCCAGCATGATTTCGTTGATACGACTCAGCGATGCCGTTCCGCGCTGGAAGATGTTGATGACCCATCCGAGCGCAATAATCGGCCAGGTGAGTTGCATCATGTATGTACTGAAGGAGACGAAATCCCCGACGGTCATTGCGCCGTAAAGATGCAGCGTAGTGGTGATTGGTGGATTATTGCCAAAGTTCGTGACTAGCGTGCGAGTGGCGAGTCCGTTAATGACTTCGCGTCCGCCGAGCCAGAGCACCAGCACGACGGCGCAACCGAGCATGAGTTCGAGCGTCGGCCACAGCATTCCCATGAGGCGAACGAGCTTGAGGCTGCGGCGAATGTATTCGTTGTTCTCGCGCTCGAAGGCTGCGATCTCAGCTTCTTCCTGAACGTAGGCACGAATCAGGCGAGCGCCGGAAAAGTTTTCCTGGGCGCGCGCGGAAATATCGGAGAACATCGCCTGAATGCGTTCGAAGCGTTCGTGGATGCGGCGTCCGAAGGTCTGGATGATGATGCTGACCGCGGGCAGCGGAAGGAAGGTAAACAGCGTCAGCCAAGGGCTGATCGACACCATGAAGGCGAGAGCGCCTGCGGTGTAGACGATCGTGTTCGCAGAGTACATGATCGCGGGACCAAGCAACATGCGGACCGCGTTCAGGTCGTTGGTCGCGCGCGCCATAATGTCTCCGGTGCGATGGCGCTGGTAGTAGGAGTAGCTGAGTTGCTCGAGGCGCGCAAAGAGGTCGTTGCGCAGGTCGAATTCGATGTCGCGCGATGCGCCGATCACAATCCAGCGAGTGAGAAACTGGAAAATTCCTTTACTTAAGGCAACCGCGAGCAACAGGCCTGCGTAGATGAGCAGCTTATGCTTCGTTACTCCGCCGTTGAGATCGTCGGCGGCGCGTCCCAGGACTTTGGGGAAGAGGATCCAAATGCCGTTGGTCAGGAAGACGCAAACCGTGCCTGCGATGTAAGCCCATCGATAGCGTTTTAGGTACGGAAGTAGCGGGCGCAGGCTCTTGGGAAACATTCAGGTTTGATAGATGAAATTCTAGCAGGCAAGGTGCAGAGATTCGGGCGTTTCCAATTTGGGACGTGTCGAGAAAAAATTCTTGGGAAGGATCGCTTTCGCGTCGATTTTCGCATTCCCGATTCGGGAATCTGGGATTGTGGTGAGATACCCCCTCCCTCGGGTATCTCTGAAAGCCGCGATGGACGCGGGTCTTGCAAAAATGCTTTGCAAAATCTTGAGCGCGTAGGGGTTAAGAGTCAAAATCTTGAGAACAAAAGAGTTGCGGCGATTTTAGGCTTCGTCACCTCTACTGCATTTGGCCTGCTGATTGTGAACTGTTTTCTTTCCTGGCGCTAGGACATGCGTCACAAGCGGCTGTGGAAATCTTTCAAAACTTACCGCAGAGTTCGCGGAGACGAGCTGGGGACGCTAAGGACGGCTGAGTTCCGATTGCGGTTTCCCCCGGCGGCAAGAATCCCACCCTGCCGTAGGATGCGCGACTCGGGTGGGTAACCGATTTTTTGCCGACTAACCGCCGTTCTCACTTCACGTTGTCCGTGTGCCAGCCGGGGTTGGTCCAATGGCCGTTACGAAGGACGAAGACTTCGTCGGCGCGGCCGGTACTAACGGTGCGCTTGCCGTTGGTTTCAGTTTCGAGAATGTAAACACTCCAGATAATGGCGACCTCGCCGAAGCGCTGAACTTCGGTCTTGGGGAATTCCAGGCGGAGGAGTTTGCCGCCGGCAGCGTGGAATTCGTCGGCTTCGCGGAAGACGTCGGATTGATTTTTCCATTTCGCTTCATCGGAACTCATGACGATGGTGCCGGCGGGGACGAGATCGCGAAGCGTGACGATATCGTCGGCGAACCAGGCGCGCCAGACGGTCTCGCGAGTTTTTAGGAGGTGGGCGTTATCGTCGGCGTCGGCCGCGAAGGCGACGGTGGAAATGAGGATGAGTAGAGTGGCGAGACGTTTCATGGTTGGCATCTGTGCTCCTTAGACTCTGTTGGAAGTCGTTCGTGTCGTGGTGCGTCCCTTACGGGACTCGTAATTTGATTTCACTGTCCCCGGCACTGCCGCGGCTTTCACATTTCGCCGCTTTGCGGCTGAAGGTTGGGGCACGGGGTTCTAGGAGCCTCCTCCGTTGCGGCTCGACATCACCAGCAGCAACAATGCCGCGGACGATGCGGAGAAGACCGAATAGTCCAGGGGCGACTTGATGCCGAACGAGATCGCCATAGCGATACCGAACAGGGCTAACAGCGCGGCGCTTCCGAGGGCGATCCAGCGTGGCCAGATGCCGAGCAGCAATGCGATGCCGAAGAACAATTCGGCGGCGGTGGCCGCCCAGGCCAGGAAAGGAATGGTGTACGCCGGCATGAACGAGTTCACTTCGGCGGTGTAGCGCATGAAGTTGGCGAAATTGCCATAGCCGTCTTTGTAAAAGCCGAAGCGCGATGCAATGCCCGACAGGAACGCAGCGGCCAAGGCGATACGCGCATACAGAACGGCGACTCGTTCCAGATTTAGCGTGCGAATCATGGCTGACGGCATGGTCGTGGATGTGGTCGACAGAGTCATGATTAGTTTCCTTTCATATTTCGAGCGGGCACGTTGGTGCTGAGCGGGCCTTCGTGATCGCAGATGAGCACGGCGACGAACTCGGCCGGCTCCGTGGCGCTGGCGTTGGCCGAAACGGCGTGAACGCTGTTGGGACCTTCGTAGAAGCTGTCTCCAACCTTGTAAGTTGTTTCGAGTTCGCCCTGAACCTGAGTTCGGATCGCGCCTTCGACCACATGAACGATGACGGGGCAGGAGTGACTATGCGGGGGCGAGGATTCACCGGGCCCGTAACGGACGTCGACCAGTGTGGCCTTGAGATGGTCTCCAGCAAGTTTGGGCAGGGCATGAGACAGCAGGATTGAGGCGCGATCCTTGGCGGGCAGGGGATGCGTCCAGCCAGCGCGATTGGCCAGGATCGTGACGCAGCCTGCGGCTGCGATCCATGCGAGGTTCTTGAGAGTTTTCATCGTTAATTCCTCCTTCGCTATCTCGATCGCTATCGAGAGTAGCGATAAAGTGGTTCATCAAAAAGGTCCATTCTGTGATAATTATTGTGGACCACTTTGATGAGGAAACAATCGACAGCTTTTGACATCACACTTCCGCCCAAGCGGCAAAACGTCGCGTCCTATCAGTGGTTATACGAGTCGTTGCGCGATCAGATTCTCGAGGGACACTTGCGTCCTGGGTCGAGGCTGCCCGCTACGAGAGATATGGCGCGGCAGTATTCGTTCGCACGCGGGACGGTGGTCAATGCCTTCGAGCGGCTGCAATCGGAAGGGTACGTGGAGGGCACGGTCGGCTCAGGGACGTATGTGAGCCGGGTATTGCCGGACGACCTTCTGCGGGTGCAGGTTTCAGGGGACCGCACGGCCGCAACGCCAAAGCGTGCGAAGAAAAGACCAGTTTCAGAGTACGGGAAACGTGTGCGGCTGTTTGGTGGATATGAGCGCGGACCGGTGCGAGCGTTCCGAGCCAATTTGCCGGCGCTGAATCTGTTTCCCATCAAGACGTGGACGCAACTGACGACGCGCTGTTTGAAGAAGATGTCGGTGCGCAATCTTATGGATTGCGATGCGATGGGCGAGGAAGGGCTGCGCCGTGCGGTGTCGGATTACTTGGTCGCGTCGCGGGGAGTGAAGTGCGAGGCCGAACAGGTGGCGATCGTTTCGGGAGTGCAGGAGGCGATCGACATTGCGGCGAGACTCTTCCTCGATCCGGGCGACGAAGTGGGAATGGAGAGGCCGGGGTATCCGGGGGCGGCGCTTGCGTTTGCGGCGGTCGGGGCCAAGATTTGCGCGATCGGATTGGATCAAGATGGAATACGGCTGAATGAACTTCCGCAGAAAGGAATGCGACTGTTGTATGTGACACCCGGACATCAGTTTCCGCTGGGAACGACCATGAGCCTGGCGCGGCGGCTAGAACTTCTGCAGTGGGCGGGGACATCGGGCGCGATGATTCTGGAGGACGACTACGACGGCGAGTATCGGTACTCGGGAAAGCCGATTCCAGCGCTGCAAGGTTTGGATCCACGGGGATGCGTGCTGTATGCGGGCAGCTTCAGCAAGGTGATGTTTCCTGCGCTGCGGTTGGGATACCTAGTGGTGACTGACGACTTGGTGGATCGGGTGAGGGCGATCAAGTCGTTGACAACGCGACATGCGCCGGTACTGGAACAATTGGTTCTGAGGGGATTCATTGAGGAAGGACACTTCGGCAGACATCTGCGGCGGATGCGGCAAGTGTATGCGGAGCGGCTTGCGATTTTGGTGGAAGAGGCGCGAGCGAGGCTGGCAGGGGTGATGAAGATTTCGGAGGTGGAGGCGGGGCTGCAAACAGTGGGGTGGCTGAAACAAGGGACTGCGGCGGAGGCCGTGGCTAGGGCTGCTTTGGAGCGAGGGGTGGAGGTAACCCCATTGAGCCGGTATGCGGGCGAGGTGCCCTCGAGACATCCGGTGAGTCGCCGCTACGTTTCTGAAGGCCTGCAGCTGGGGTTCGCGGCTCTGGATGGAGTCGAGATTCGGCGTGGGGTGCGTGAGCTCGCGATCGTGCTGGAGAGATTGAAGCGGAGCGAGCGTTGATTGTCCAGGTCAGGCAAGGGCGTGGCTGGCAGACTCGAGGCGCGAATCCGTTCGCTCGAAATCCAGGTACCCTTTTATTACCTGTGTAATGTCGAAAGGGCCCCTATTACACAAGTATTACAGAGGCCATGACAGTTCTCTTGATAGGGTGGATTGAGAAACTTCTTCAACGTCGAAGACTGGGGACCCCACTTGGAACTGCAACTACAGGATCTGGAAAAAGCTCAAGCATCGAAAGACGAAATCAACTGGACTACCGCCATCTTCATGGCTCTTTTTCATGTGGGAGCCATCGCCGCACTGTTTTTCTTTACCTGGAAAGCGCTGTTTGTTGCGATCTTTCTATGGTGGGTGGCGGGCAGCTTGGGCATCGGCATGGCCTATCACCGGTTGTTGACGCATCGCGGCTTCAAGACCCCTAAATGGGTGGAATATTTCCTGACCGTATGCGCGACGCTGGCGCTTGAAGGCGGACCGATTTTCTGGGTGGCCACGCACCGTATTCACCATCAGTTTTCCGATCAGGAAGGCGACCCGCATTCGCCCATCGACGGCAAGTGGTGGGCGCACATGGGATGGATCCTGATGGGCAAGTCGATGCACCATGACGCGACCACGCTGGCCCGCTACGTTCCGGATCTCGCCAAAGATAAGGTTCACGTTTGGTTGACCAAATATCATTACGTTCCGCAGATTGTTCTCGGCGCCGCGCTATTCGCCATCGGCGGACTGCCCTGGCTGCTGTGGGGGACGTTCTTCCGCACCGTGTTTCTTTTGCATGCGACCTGGCTGGTGAATTCGGCCACTCATTCCTGGGGAACCCGCAGATTTGCCACGCGCGACCTGTCGACCAATAGCTGGTGGGTGGCGTTGCTGACCTTCGGCGAAGGCTGGCACAACAACCATCACGCGCATCCGACCGCCGCGCAGCACGGGTTTACTTGGTATGAAGTCGATATGAACTGGTATGGCATTTGGGTGCTGAAGACGCTGGGCCTGGCTTGGGACATCAAACGCGTGAAACTTGCAGAGATCGAGCGCGGGATGGTGGCTGCTCCCAATGGACGGCTGATCGATGCTCCTCCTACTGCTGAGGGTTGGGCTGCAGGGGACTAGTCAGGAAATCGGGGCCCCAGAGGTCTGGGGCAGAAAATCAGACCCGGCCGGATTGGCCGGGTTTCTTATTGCCCGCGAGAGCAGCGCCTGAAGGCGCTGCATCAATCGAGGCGCTTGCGGCATGCCTGAAGGCATGCCCTGATACGAGCCCTCTTGAACTGCTTACACGCGGATGATCATTACTTCTGTGGCTTTGATCAGCGCGGCGGCGGTTTGTCCCTTTTTCAATTTCATCTCCCGCACTGCGCCTGACGTAATCAGCGACGTAATCAGCTGGCCTCCCACTGACAACGTAACCTGCGCAACCAGTCCGCTGACGCGCACGTCGACGATTCGGCCGACGAGCTGGTTGCGTCCGCTGATGCGCTGGTAAGTGACGCGGCGTTCCTCCTCGTTGTGACCGCGGGAGCGGTAGAGCAGGCGATCGATCTCCGATTGCGGAATGCGATGGTGCCCTCCTGCGGTCTGGATGCTGCGAATCTTTTTCTTATAGATCCACTGCTTGATGGTAGGAACACTGATGGCCAACTGCACGGCCGCGTTGCGGGGTGTCAGCAGGGGCGCGTCCGTTCGGGCGGACTTTGCGTTCTTGGGCATCGGAACCAAATCGTACCGTCATCTCCGGGTAGGGTCAATCGCAAGCCTGCGGTGAAGACACAACATCCAGGAATGGTCTAGTTAAAGTGACTATATCCGTATAGATTTGGACATAAGAACTATAGTTCATGTACACTCCAAGCTCTTCTCCGACCACTTCTCGATACAGGGGGCTGTATGCGCTCTACTCGGCTGGCAGTAGTGATTCTGGGCTTTGCTTCAATGTTGTTGTCGGCACAGGAGAAGGCCCCCGACCCGTGTACGAGCGGCCACGAGTTCGCCACCACCGATTGCACGCTGACCTGGCACGGAATCACGGTGTACGGTGCCTATGACGTCGGCGTCGGCTGGGTGAGCCATGGCTTACCGGAAAACGGCTACAACTATGAAGGCGAATCTCTGGTAAACCGCAACGGATATCACCATCGATTCCTGGTTGCACCGAACAACCTGCAACAGACGGGTCTGGGCATCCGGGGCAAGGAAGAGTTTCTGCCAGGCTGGTCTGTTGTGTTCAACGCTTCCACCGGGATCAATCCACAGTCCGGCCTGCTCGCCAATGCGTCGGCCACCCAGACCATCAACAACGGCCTTCCCAGGGCCAGCTATTCGTACGCGATCGATGGCGCCCGCGCCGGCCAACCCTTCAATGACGAAATCTATGGCGGGATATCGTCCGAACATTTCGGCACGCTGACCTTCGGTCGTCAGCGCGCTCTCGGCACCGATGCGATGCTCGTTTACGATCCAGCGGGCGGCAGCTATGCCTTCTCTTACATCGGCTATAACGGCACAATGGCCGGTGGCGGCGACACCGAGAACTCCCGCTGGGACGACGCCCTGAAGTATCGCCTCACTTATGGCCCGGTCCATTTCGGCGCGATGTATAAATTCGCAGATGGTTCTGCCGGTTGCTACTCGGCCACCGCAGGCTGGACTGCCGCTACTTGTACAGCGGAACAGGCGCATAACAACGCCTATGGATTCGATCTGGGCGGAGGCTACCGCAAGTTCTCTGCCGACGTCGTATTCCAGCAGTACAACCAGGCGATCAGCGTATTGAACCCATTGCTGGGGCCTCAGAGTCCGACGCAGCCCTATCAATCGACCACCAACAGCATCAATACCAACCCCATCACCGGCGACAATCTGATCGCGACCAACAACCCCGTATATGGCATCGTGACAGACAACCGCGCAATTATGGCAGCTGCCAAGTATGTGAGGGACCCCTTCAAGTTTTTTGCCGGCTACGAATACATCTGGCAGAACAACCCATCGCACCCGCTGGGTGTTGGCGCGTCGGATCAGGGCGGGTATTTCATGAGCGGGGTCGAAGACCACAATCTTGATTCTGAAAAGTTGGTGAACATCTGGTGGACGGGCGTGAAGTACACCTACCGCGGCAAGACTGATTTCACGTTCTCATGGTATCAACAGCGGCAGAACGACTTCCGGGTTCCGCCGACGTGCTCGCCGACTGCTGGTTTCCGCAGTTCCTGCGCGGGCACCCTCAACGAGGGGTCGCTCTATGTGGATCATCACTTCACCAAGCGTTTCGACGGCTTCGCCGGAATTGCGTATTCCTGGGTGAGCGGCGGGCTGGCCATTGCCATTCCTCATGGACCCGGCGTCCCTTACAACTCGAACAACAACTGTGCCCCGACAATCGGTGGCCGTTTCAGCTTCTGATTGCTTCCGCAGCGACAATCCACGTTCCGATTCTGTCGATACGATTTCCGTTCCGAAGCTCCTTCAGAGATGCGCTCGTCTGCTGACGTCACCGATACCTCCTGCGCGGTGATTTGAACGCGTGGCTGCGCCAGCGCGGTAAAATCAATTCAAATCTCTATGCGCATTTCGAGCCGCCGCGGAACGATCGTCTTCTTCCTGTGCCTGGGGATTGGCCTGGTCGCGCTGGCGGTGGCGCTGAACGTCGGCTGGATCATCCTGAATTGGCGCGAGGGAGTACTGCTGTTCTTCGGCATCGTGTTCTTTGCGCTGATTATTGCCGGCATGGTGGTGAACACGATCTTCCTGGTGCGCGAGCTGCGGCGCAGTGAGCAGCACGACAGCTTCATCAATGCCGTAACGCACGAATTGAAGACGCCGGTCGCGTCGATCCGGCTACATCTGGAGACGCTGCAGCGACGGAATCTTCCCGAGGGGCAGAAACAGGAGTTTTACAAGCTCATGCTCTCGGACACAGACCGGCTCACCGAAACGGTGGAGCAGGTATTGCGAGCGGGCCGGGCGGGCGACAAGAAAGCGGGGAAGGACAAGGGGGAAGTCGATTTCCGGCAACTGGTGCGCGACTGCGTCGAAGCCACGCGCGGGAGGCATCATCTGCCATCGGAGGCGCTGCGCTACCAGGAGATTTCGGTAAATGGCAGCGGCTTGCGCGTACGCGGGAACGCGGAAGATCTCCGGACCGCGGTGCTGAATGTGTTGGATAACGCGATCAAGTACTCCGGCGACAATATCGACGTGCGCGTGCAGTTGGAACTCCCCGACGAAAAGAGGATCGTGCTGCGGGTGCAGGATCACGGGGTCGGCATTCCCCAAGAAGACGTGAAGCGCATTTTCCGCCGCTTTTACCGCGTGACGCATCGCGGACTGGCGCACGTAAAGGGAACCGGCCTAGGGCTCTTCATCGTGAAAGCCATCGCCAAGAAGCATGGGGGCAGGGTGGTGGCCGAAAGCGAGGGCGAAGGGCAAGGAACGACGATCATCATGGAACTGCCAAGGGAAAACGGATGAGCCGCGTGTTGGTCGTGGAAGACGAAGCGCATCTGGCGCAGGGCCTGCGGTTCAACCTGGAGGCCGAAGGATACGATGCGGCCGTGGTGGGCGACGGCGAGGCTGCGACCGATCGCTTGATCGGAAAGCAGGAGAAGTTCGATCTCGTCGTGCTCGACATCATGCTTCCGGGGAAAGACGGATTTGACGTGGTATCGGAACTGCGTGCGGCCAAGAATTA
>Ga0335070_10001377_pt1 | contig 27969 bp, 23 predicted proteins | sample Lox_Sample_13_FD_206722 | JGI IMG/M metagenome (GOLD analysis project Ga0335070, IMG submission 206722) | Soil microbial communities from Loxahatchee National Wildlife Refuge, Florida, United States - Lox_Sample_1.3 | ecosystem: Environmental > Terrestrial > Soil > Wetlands | place: USA...
TCGTGGAGATGGTCGTGCCACCGGGCAACCGCAGGGGCTCGGACCTGAGGCGTACTTGTTCAGTACGTCGCAAGGTGCGAGACCCGAGGACGCCCGGAAGGACGGCCAGATCCGCGGTCGCAGCAGGTGGCTCGTGCATAATGCGGGCTAGGGTGCCGTTGGCATTCACAGGATGCAGTCGGTTTGACTGGTGATGAGGCACCGTAATCAGGCTCTCCCCGGGGTGTTCCAGTTCACCTAATGGGCTCGCACAGCCCGCCCCAAGCTCTCATGCATGGGCGAAGAAGGTATCCATGCTGAAGGGTTCCTTTCGTTTGAGCATGAAGTATACAGCCCGGCCGATCTTGTGGGCGAAGATGGAGAGCGCTTTTCCTTTGCCGTGCTTGCTGACCAGGCGGCTGTGATAGTGCTGAGCTTGTTCGTTTACCCTGATGAAGAGACAGGCCGCCTCGGAGAATGCCCACTTGAGGTGGACGTTGCCGACCTTGGTGTTCTTGGCGCCGAACTTTGTTCCTCCTGACTCTCGGGGGCATTTGACGAGGCGGCAGTAGGAAACAAAATCCTGGACCCGGGGGAAACGGCTGATGTCGTGGATCTCGTAGAGGAGGACGAGGCCAAGGATCCTTCCCGCCCGTGGGATACTCCTGACTTGCCGCCATGGACAGCCTTCATGTAGAGGGCGTGGCCGAGGACGAAGGGGATCCTCTCCGTGGCGCAGAGATCGGTAAGCCAGTGCCAGACGAACATGCACTCGACCGCGACAACGACATCTTCCCGGTATGGTGCTCTGGCCCGAAGGAAGGCCTCCGGTGTGGCCTTGCGGTTCTTGTGGAGGACGGTCTTGCCCTCCTCGAAGAACCGCGCACAGTTTGGCGCGGACTACTTCACGCGGACCGCCACCGCCTATACGAACATCTGTGTCAATGTGCCGCCCGAGGCCGTGTACTTATACAACGACAGCAGCGGCACGCAGATGAACGGCCAGAACCTGTATGCGATTACTTTCGCCAGGGGTCAGTTGCCGCTGGTCAAGGGCTTCTGCTCGTTGACGCTCTACAACGATCGCCACCTCTTCAACGCCAACCCGCTGCAGCGCCACTCGCTCGGCACGAAGAACAAGACGCTGCAATACAACGCGGACGGCTCGCTCACGCTCTATGCGGGTGTAACGTCTCCCGGCGAAGACAAGGAAGCCAAATGGTTGCCGGCACCTAACGGCACGTTCTCGCTCTACCTCCGCGGCTATTGGGCCGACAAGGCGAGGCTGGACGGCAACTGGACACCGCCGAAGATCGAGCGCTTAAAGTAAACAAAGGGAAAAAGGAAGCCCGCACCGCCAAAGGCGGCGTGCCGTCACGATGCGATCGGACACTACGACCAAGTCATTATCCTCAATCCGGAAAACGGACTGGCCTTCTTCCACCGGGGAATTGCCCGTGCGCGCACGGGCAGCTACTACCAGGCCTTTCGGGGCTGTGACATGGTCTTGGATCTTATTTTGCTAAAGGAGTGTCACTGGACCGGGCGTTGACTCCTAGCGACATGGTCTGACGTTTCGCATCTTAAAGCGCCGCCGAGGGTTCCAATTCCCAGAGCGAACACGCCGATGCGGTCAATTCTCCTTCGTTCTTGCCGACGTAATATCCAGAAGCGTGAAGCCGGCGAAGTCCACAGTTCGGAATTCCTCTATCTCTCGCAGGCTCCGCAGGTAGGCGGCCAATATGCCGAGCTGTTCCTTGATGATGTTCAGTTTTTTCTGCACCTCCCCCTGCCGAGTCTCGGCTGCCAAGAGGTCGACATGACCCGTGATGACCGTGAGGGGTTGACTGAATAGGTGTGAAATGGTTTCAGCCGTTCTCAGTGCTCCCTGGAACCTCTGATCCATCGCCACCGACCACCGAACTCGCCGCTCCCCCCCGCTCCGCCTGTCGAGGTTGCATCTCCGGTCCTCGCCGCATCTTCGATCGAGACCGCTCCTCCTTTCCTCACCGCCCCGCCGATCTTTCCCACTGCGCCGATCCGCCCTCCTTCTCCGGTCACCATGAGGTTTCCGTTCATTCGCCATGTCCACTCCTGCAAAGGTTTGCGGAAAGCCGGCCCTCCCTTTAAGCGGCCGCGTCGTTCGCTGCTCCGACCAACGAGAGCCTTCTCGTCCGGGCTCCAGCGGGCGGTCGTTATGAGAAATTCGTGCCATTTGATAGGAAGAAGCATTTGCTTTTACAGAACAACTGCTTACAGATTTTCCCCGATTTGACATCGGAATGGGGAGAGGGTAATTCCTTCGTACTTGTGGGTAGAAGGTTATCCCTTCGTGGGCAACTTCTCGGTCCTATCGGGGTTTATCGCTGAGTGGCATCCGCCTCGGAAACCGGCGATCCTTCCCCTTGATTTCCGCCGGGGAAGCCCCTATAGTGTCGCCGCACGGTCCTCCCCCGGGACATCGTGCCGGAGTTGACCGTCGGTCTCAGCGGGTCGGCGGAGTTTCCGTGACCTAGACTGCCGGCTGCGACACTATCGGCAGCGGAATTTGCTTCTCTTTCGGTTTCGGAATGGTGTTGAGGGCAAGTCAAGGAATGTCGCGATGGTTCAATTTTCCTCCGGACGGCGGCTAAGACTAGGTAGAATCGGCTTCCTCAATGTCCTACCCATTTACTACCCCCTGGAGTCAGGCATTGTCAGCCACCCCTTTGTCATCGTTTCCGGCAGCCCCGCGTGTTTGAATAAGCTGATGGCCGCCGGCCGCCTTGACCTCAGCGTGGTCTCATCCATTGAGTACGCCCGCCACCCCGAGCGGTACTACATTCTGCCGGATCTCTCTATCAGCTGTTGCGGCGCCGTGAAGAGCGTCTTGCTCCTCAGTCAAGTGCCCGTCGACAGGCTGAACGGGAAGACCATTCTCGTAACCAGGGACTCCCATACTTCAGTGGCTCTGCTCAAGATCCTTTTCTCCGAGCATCTCCGAGTCGAGGCCGACCTCGTGCCGGGATGTTTGAGAGAGGCTGCGGCGGGCGGCGACCTCCCCGCCGCTTTTCTGGCCATAGGAGACGAGGCGTTACGGCTGAGCGCCGGTGATCTCTATCCCTACCGGCTGGATCTAGGAGAGGCCTGGCACTCCTGGACCGGGCTTCCCTTCGTCTTTGCCCTGTGGGTCATTCAGAGAAAGGCGGCAGAGCGATTGAACGGAGCCCTGCGGTCCACCATGGAGGTTCTTGCTTCTGCCAAGCATTGGGGACGGACCCACCTGGATCGTATCTGCGCCGTTGCCGCACAGAGAGGCATCGTCGACGGCGAGGCGCTCCAGGTCTACTATAGATGCCTCGGATATGACCTGTGCCAGGGAGAGCAGGAGGGGCTGAAGCTCTTCTATCGCCTCCTTCGGAATGCGGGAGAAATCGCACGGGTCCCGAGGTTGGAGGTGCCCGCCCCCCTTGCTTGTGTGGCCTGATGCGGCCACTCCCGCTCCCCGGTGAGGACCTGAGGGGCCGCTCCAGTTGCGGGGTTGCTCGCTGGCCCATTCGATTCCTTGCCAGCAAGTGACTTCGCCAAGAACGCGTCTTCCTTGCCTGGGGAATTTTCTTTCCCTAATCTGTGGATCTAATTACCTCACCCCTGGTCCTACGTTCCGTTCTTTTCCTGCCAACTAGCTGTAATCGCGTTATTTCTTTTACGGCTTACCCTGGCACATTTCTTGTTTAGAAGCCTCGTGTAACGGCGCTCGAATTGAACGAAGCAAGACTGAGGAAAGGGAGCGGGTTCAAGCAATGGAACATGCCTGTGCGCAGTGCAGTAGATTACTGACTGATGATAATGCGGTACCTCCCATCAAGGACGGACTGCTCTATTTTTTCTGCACCTTCTACTGCCGCAATCAATGGGCGATTCGCCGCTTCTGGCACCGCAGGGAGCGGCGCCACATCTCCATGGCGCGAACGAGCTGATTCGAGAACATGAGAAGAGAGTTGCAGCACTTCTTTCACCCCCTTCACCTTTGGTGCCTCTGTGGCGGGCGCGGCATGTGGTACTTCAGACTTTACGAAAAATGGATCTGGCAGCCCCTCTTGAGACGCTTTCTCACGGAGAACCTACAAGGCCCGTAAAGCGGGATGGGGACGATGTCGCCCGTCTCTGCTCTCTTGCCTCGCGCCATGGCCCTCCCAAGGCGAAGACATTCCGTTGAACTCGAGGCCCGAGGCGAAGGCTGCTGACAAAGCTCGCGGTTTTGTTCCCCCTTGACAAAGAGATGGAACCTCATCGGCCACTTCGTGAGGCGTCCCTTTCTCCTTGTCAGGCGCGAATGATCCCCTTCTTTGGGCCTCCGGCAGCGTGCGGCGTAATGCGGCCAGCGCCTCATCCGGGCTAAGCAAAAATTTACCCTCTTCAAGAGAATCTTCTGCCGACGTTACCATGGAGATTCCAACGCCTCGGCCAGCAGCGCTGGACGTAAGTAGCTGAAACTATTTATTATTACTAATCATGCTTCGGTTTGGCATAGTTCTTCAATTCCGGAGTCGTCAGAGTAGCCGCCGAAGCAATTAACTCTGAAGGGAGAAAACGACTATGGTCATCAAAATCGCCGAGGCGTTCTTAGTAGCAGCGTCTCTTCTTCTCATATTTCTCATCATCAGCCAAGCGCTGACCGGGAAATGGTTCCTACTGTTCTGACGACGAGCGCTACACAGTCTTACGTCTTGGCCGAGATTTGTGTTACCACCGACATATATGCGACGAATCGCCGAATTCCTTCAGCGCCCCGAAACGAATTTTGCTTGCATGCAGTCTTACCCTGTGGTATTTTGGCACCGCCAGGTTGTGAATGGGAAGTAATCCTGGCGGGGCGCACGGATTCAGTCCCGCTCCGGTCGTGCGGCACCGGGGCGGGACTTTTATTTCGCAGCCTTTCACCTGCGTTATGGACGAATAACCTACTGCGCCCCTGGATATGGCCGTCCTTGAAGACGTCCGGAGGCCCCGCCTGTCCCGAGCTTGTCGCCGGGAACTTCGCGATGCACTGACCCAGTTCGCCTCAGGTTTGAGTGCCGCGGTACCGCGGCATGGTTGCCCGGTGGCACGACCATCCCCACGATCTCGCTAAGGCGTCCCACGCATACAGCGGGTTAAAGGTCTATCGCGAACGGGAGCATGGTCTTGGCCAGCCTGCCAAACAGGATCTACTTCGGCTCTCGCCAGCATCCCAGGAGCGTCGTCGCCGTGAGGAAAAGCACCGCCCCCAGCGCTGCTAACTGAAGTATCTTGATCCACATCGCCCCTCCCTCCTCTTCACACGAGAACAACCTCGAGCCCCGTCGCGGCTCGCGAGGTAACCGCCTCCCGAGGCGGGCCTTTTGCGCCGTCAGAGGCTCTCTGCCTCTCCCTCGCCGGACGGTCCCCTCATTGACCTACCTTTCATCTCCTCGAGGCCCTGACCCCGGATCTTCCTTGTTCCGAATGATCTCTCAAGAAGCAGCCGGTGTGCCACGGGGCTCCGTACGCCAAGGAGATGTCGGCGGATCAACTGGTTGCGGGTTGGGCTCCATCTCCGGCGGGAGCAGCGAAAGAGCCAAATCTGATGAAACGACCAAAGCGGTCTGGCGAAAATGCCGCTCATCCCCCCTTGCAGCCCTTTCCCCTTTCCATCTCCGCAAGAAAGAGCTAGCCTGTATGGGGGAGATGTGCTCATGGCGAATCAAGGCGAAAGACGGCGTTACCCGCGAGTGGTCGTAGATTGGCCTGTTGTCATCATGACGAAACGGGGAGCCACAGTGGGGAAGGCGAGGAATATCAGCGCCAGGGGCGCCCTCATCCGTAGCGAGGAACCCCTTCCGCTTCCTCCGAGAGACAGATCGAGGCTCTTTCTGGTTCCGCCCGATCGCCTTGCTTTCAGGGTTTCCTTTGAGGTCGCGTGGCTGGCGACAGAAGGCTCCGGTCAAAGGGCATCCGATCACTCCATGGGAGTTCGCTTCATTAGGATGGCGAGGGGGGACGGCGAATTTATCTTCAGCGTCGTGCAACAGTATCTACGGCTCAGCCGCCTGCGCCGTCGGTAGCGGCGAAGGGGTCGACCCGGGCCAGAGTCTTTGCTGCTTTCCGGAGCAACCACGGTCTGATGTCATGGCTCCTTGGCACCGCTCTTGCTTTTCCGATCGGGGGAAGCCATCCAACTCCCACGGGAGCGCTCCGCATGAAAGCAAGAACGAAGTCCAAGGGGCACAGCGGAACCGGCTCGTCGCCACGGGCCGCCACGGGCACCAGAAGGCAAAACGCCCGCCGATATCAGCGGGTGGAAGTCTCTCTGCCCGTCGCCGTGAGCACGCCGCGAAAAGACATCAGGGGAAGGATCATCAACATTAGTCTTGGTGGCGCCTTCCTCCTGCTCCCCGAGCTGCCAGATTTTGCCCGGCCGGCGACTCTCATTATCGAGCTACCCGAAAAACAGGTGATCGTTGTAACCGCACAGGTCGTTCGGTTTGACATGCGTCCCATCGCTGATGGCCCGTACCACCAGTTCGGGGTAGCGGTCCGCTTTGAAACCATCTCCCCTGGAGACCGCCTGTTGATTTCCAGAACCCTGCTCCGGTGACGGCTCGACGATCCCTCGGGTTCTGGTATTTGGGGTGGACGAAAAGAGCGTATCCGGTTAGCATGCAGTTCTGCGATTGATGCCAGTCAAAGGAGGAGCTAACCATGATTCGCAAGCTGGATGCGCTTCAATATCACAGCCAGGACCGTCCTGGAAAAATCGAGGTCAAGTCAAGCAAGCCCTGCGTCACCCAGAGGGATCTCTCCATGGCCTATACCCCCGGGGTCGCCGAGCCATGCATAGAGATCAGGAAGGACCCGAACAAGGTCTTCGACTACACGACCCGAGGAAACCTGGTCGCGGTGGTGACCAACGGCACCGCAGTGCTCGGCCTCGGCAACATCGGGCCGCTTGCCGGCAAGCCGGTCATGGAGGGAAAGGCGGTCCTCTTCAAGCGCTTCGCCGATATCGATGTCTTTGACATCGAAGTCGACAGCACCGACCCCGATGAGATTGTCCGGGTGGTGCAACTCATCGAGCCCACCTTCGGGGGGATCAACCTGGAAGACATCAAGGCGCCGGAATGCTTCTACATCGAGGAGAGGCTGAAGGAGACAATGAGCATACCGGTCTTCCACGACGACCAGCACGGCACGGCGATCATCTCCGGCGCCGCCCTCCGGAACGCACTTGCGCTCCAGGACAAGCGCATCGACGAGGTCAAGGTGGTCATGGCCGGAGCGGGTGCGGCCGGGATAGCCTGCGCCGAGCTCTACATCAAGCTCGGCGCAAAGAGGGAAAATGTCTACCTCGTCGACACCAAGGGTCTCGTCTACAAGGGCCGGAAGGAGGGCATGAACCCTTACAAGGAACGTCTGGCGAACGGCTCCGGCCCCATGAGCCTGGCGGAGGTCATGAAGGATGCAGACGTGTTTGCGGGCGTATCCGTCGGCGGCCTGGTGACCAAAGCGATGATCAAGCGCATGGCCGACAATCCCATTGTCTTCGCCATGGCCAACCCCGACCCGGAAATCATGTACGACGAAGCCGTGAGTGTGCGGGACGATCTCATCATGGCAACGGGTCGGTCGGACTTCCCCAATCAGGTGAACAATGTCTTGGGGTTCCCCTTCATCTTCCGCGGCGCCCTGGATGTGCGGGCGACGGCGATCAACGACGAGATGAAGATCGCCGCAGTCCACGCCCTGGCAGAGCTCGCGAGGGAGGACGTGCCCGATTCGGTCCTGAAAGCCTACGGCAACGAGCCCATCGAGTTCGGCCCCAACTACATCATCCCGAAACCCTTTGACCCGCGCGTACTCATCTGGGAGGCCATGGCCGTAGCTCAAGCGGCGGTAGAAACCGGCGTGGCCCAGAAACCCATCACCGACTGGGAGGCTTACCAGGACAGCCTGGAGAGCCGTCTCGGCCGGGCGCAGGAGATCATGCGGCGCATCATCCATAAGGCCCAACGGGATCCCAAGCGCATCGTCTTTCTGGAGGGTACGGAACCCAAGATTCTCCGCGCCTGTCAGGTGGTCATGGACGAGGGGATTGCGAAGCCGATCCTGATCGGCGATAAGCGGGCCATCGAAAAGAAGATCAGCGAGCTCCATCTGGATCTGACCGGGGCAAGGATCGTCGACCCCAAGAACTTCGAGCGCACCGAGGACTATGCCCAGGAATTCTACAAGCTCCGTTGTCGCAAGGGGATCACCCTCCAGGAAGCGAGGCGGGTGCTGCGCCACAACCCCAACTACCTTGGCGCCATGATGGTCAAGATGTGCGATGCCGAGGGCTTGGTCGGCGGCGTCAACCAGCACTACCCCGACACTATCCGTCCGGCGCTGCAGACGGTCCCCCTCGAGCAGACAACCTCGGTCCTTGCCGGCCTCTACATGATGGTATTCCCGCGAGACGTGATTTTCTTTGCGGATACCACGGTCAATATCGATCCGAATGCGGAGCAGCTCGCCGAGATCGCCATTCTCGCCGCGGACACGGTGAAGGCGCTCGATATCGAGCCGCGCGTCGCCATGCTTTCCTTCAGCAACTTCGGGAGCTCGCGCCACCCGCGCTCCGACAAGGTGGCCCGCGCCACGGAGATCGTCAAGGAACGCCGCCCCGACATCGTCATCGACGGCGAGATGCAGGCGGACACGGCGCTTGTCTCCGAGATCCTGAACGGGACCTACGACTTCAATGCCCTGAAAAAGACAGCGAACGTTCTCATCTTCCCCTCCCTCGAGGCCGGCAACATCGCCTTCAAGCTCATGGCCCGCCTGGGCGGGGCGAAGGCGATCGGCCCGATCCTCATGGGCACGAGCGAGGCGATCCATGTAATTCAGCGCAACTGCGACGTGGAGGATATCGTGAACACCACCTCCCTCGCCGTCATCGACGCTCAAGAGCACAAGAAGTGCTTGCTGCCCGCCTCGTGGGCCGTGGACCGAACGATGGTAACGGTGAAGTCGAGGGGAGCCGCTCGCGCCCGCAACGAGCGAGCGTCTGGGGGATAATGCGGGCTACAGGTAGCGGATGATCTCCGCAACCTCTCGCCTGGCGGGCGAGAGCGGCTCGTGCTCGTAGTGGCCTGCCCAGACGAGCGCCATGATCTTCTCGTGCTCCCGCACCCGGAGAAGGGCCCGGTTCTTTTTCGAGTTGGAACCGAGGGAGGAGGTGTAGCAGGCTCCGAGGCCGTAGAAGTGAATCGCCAGCAGCATGGTCTGAATTGCAGCTCCGGCGTCATGGGCCGGGCACTCAATGTCAACCGGCGAATAGAACCGCATATCGGCGAGGACAGCTATGATGCAGGGGCTCATGGCCCCGTGCATTCCCCCCTGAACCAGTTGCTTTCGGACCTCCGGAGCGGTCACGACAACAAACCAGAGGGATTGCTGATTGCAGTTGGTCGGAGCCCAGTGCGCCAGGGTGAGGATCTTCCGGATCAGGTCGTCGTCAATCGCCTTTTTGGTGAATCTCCTTATGGACCGTCTCGTGGTCAGGAGTTTTTCGAATTGAGATGCAGACAGCCTCACCCTCTTCTTCCGTGACCATGGATACCGGAACTGTTGCTGCTCTTGCACAGCCCTGGTGTAGAGCTCCCCTATCCTCTCAGCCCAGCGATAGTCCGGCTTGACGGTCTCGAATCTCCCTCGATATTCCCGGAGCCTCTCCGAGAGGTCCTGCAGCCTGACGGGAGAAAATCGAATCTTTTTACTCGTGGAGGTCTGCAACTCCTTGTCGAGCAGGTGGGCCTTCACCCTGATTTGGGTGAGCAAGACTTCTTCCTCATGGCGCTCCAGTTCGCTCGGTTTTCTGACCAGCTTAATAAAGTACGGGTTCTTCATAGATTCTCTTCTCGCAGGCGAATAGCAAGCGGCGGGGCGCAAGGCGGATGCGGAGATCCGCCCCACATTGCGTTCCGAGCGGCTCGTGCCGACGTGTGTAGGGCCGGTCTCCGTTCCGACCGCACCTGCCCCGAGGGCGTCTCGTGCATAATAGGGGCTAGAAGTACGTGACCTTCTCTACGGGCGGCGGCGCCGGCCTGCCGCTCCAGATGTGGGGGAGCATGAGCGTGTTCATGGTATGGAAGCCCGGCGCCGCGTTCATCACCCTGGGGATCATGTTGACCGCCACCCCCGCAGTGCCGAGCCCCCCGCGCTGGGAGATCTCCTCCTTGATCTGGATATCCACACTCGGGGTGCCGTCGATCCGGGCATAGTCTCCGAGTTCGACGCCGTCCTCGTCCAGGTCCGGGGAGACGATGCCCACCAGCCTCATGTCGAGGAGCTTCTTCCCCTGCCGGAGGCCGACCACATCCTGCCGGAAGCCGCAGACCTTTCCCGGCGGGATGGTGATAAAGCTGCTCTTCCTTCCCTTTTGCGTCACCATGGGATCCTTGGTCTGCCGGAGTTCGTCGATGTCGAGCCCGAGGCAGTGGGCCACCATGGCCATTGTCTCCAGGAGCCCTATATGGCCGATGTCGCCGCGGCGGACCCCCTCGGTGAACTCCGCCGCGCTCAGCCCGGCGCCGATATGCCGCATCTCGTCGGGGCCATAGGGCGAGAAGTCCACGACCCTGCGGACGAAGACCTTCTCGATCTCCCAGCAGGGCACGGAGCACACGATCGGGACGATGTCCATGATGAAGCCGGGGTTGATCCCCACCGCGGTCACCCCGACTCCCATGTCGCGGGCCTTCCGGTCGATCGCCCGCGCCTTCTCCACGTTCTTTCCCACGGGGAAGAAAAGCTCCTGGCAGATGGTGACCACGCGGCATCGCTTCTCGAGGCTCTTCATGATGGGCTCGAAGGCCTCGTCCACGAAGGCGGTCGTCGCCAGAAGGACCACCTCCGCCTCGACCTTCTCCAGCACCTCATCCGCGGGAAACAAGACCTTGATCCCCGTGCGCCTGCCGAGATCGGCCGCCTCACCCAGGTCCCGACCGATCTTGGCGGGTTCATGGTCCACCGCCCCCACTACCTCCGCCTCAGGCCGCATCTCGAGGAGCCTGACCATGTTGCTCCCCATAGCACCCACGCCATATTGGATAACCCGTATCTTCTTCACCGTGTTCATCTCCTCGTCGCGCGTCACGGTTGCAGCGTCTTCAGGCGAATCGCGGCGGCGTATCGATGGGCGTCCATGCCCTCGCAGGTGGATTGCGTCTGTGAATACCGCGCCAGTCTCAAGCTGGCCGCCACATCCACCTCCATGTGGGTTATGACCTTCATGAACATCCCGACCCAGAGCCCCCCGGTATACCGCGCCGCTCCGCCCGTGGGCAGGATGTGGTTGGGTCCCGCGATCTTGTCGGCGTAGACCTCCGCGGTGTTCTGCCCCAAGAAGAGCGAGCCGTAGTGCCGGAGCTGCGCCAGGAGTTGCCTCGGGGCAGCGGTGTGGATCTCCAGGTGCTCAGGCGCGTACTCATTGGCGTAGCGGGCGGCATCGGCAAGGCTCTCCACCACGACCACGATCCCCTTGTTCTCCCACGAGGCCCGCGCCACCTCCTCGGTGGTTCTCTCCCTGAGCTGCCGGTCGATCTCCCTCAACGTTTCGTGGGCAAGGGCCTCGGAGGTCGTCACCAGGGAGCCTCTGGCGTTGGGGTCGTGCTCGCACTGGGCGAGGAGATCGGCGGCGATGTAGTCGGCGCGGGCCGTGTGATCGGCGATGACCATGCACTCGCTGGGACCCGCCAGAAAATCGATCCCCACCGTCCCGAACACCTGCCGCTTCGCCTCCATGACGAACTGGTTGCCCGGCCCGACCACGAGGTCCACGGCACGGATGGATTCGGTGCCGAAGGCAAGAGCGCCGATCGCCTGGGCGCCGCCGACGCAGTAGATCTTATCCACCCCCATCTTGTGCATGGTGTAGAGGATCCCGGGCGTGATCCCGTGGTCCCGGCCCGGCGAACGTGTGTGCCTCGTGCGCGCTGTAGCGACCGCCATGCAAGAGATGTGCGCTCTACTGATTCCTTGGTGCAGCGCCCCGGGCAAGACCGACTATCTTTCCAACTTTTTCCTGGAAACGCCGCGACATAGCGCGGCCGCGCCGGAGCGAAGCGGGACCGGGTCGTCGGGAAGGGCCCGACGAGCAAGGGAGGTCCGTGGTGCAAGCCTGCACACCGGAGAGCCGACCCCGCCGTGGCAGACAACAGTCGACTTCAGGCGGGGCGAAAATCGAGGGGAAGAAGACTCTTGCAAAGCTGCAGGGGGGTCAGTGCAGAATTGCCCCACCCTTCGTGACTATATACTTTCTTGTCTTCCGCAGGATGGTGGAGGGATCAACCCGGAGGGCCTTTGCCGCCTTGGTTTTGCTCCCGTACTTTGTTAGGGCTCGTCTCAGGAGCTGCCCTTCGAACATCTCTACCGCCTCACGGAGCGTCAGTCCCTGGTCCAGTATGTCCAGCGGATCACTGCGGCGGGTGGGGGCAACCATCTCCTCCGGGAGGTGATGAATCTGGATCTCCTCTTGAGGGCAGAGGATGAGCAGCCGCTCCATCAAGTTCTCAAGCTCCCTGACGTTTCCGGGAAAGGCGTACGAGGAGAGGATATCAACGACCTCGGGCGCCACCGTCTTCCGGCATCCAAGCCGCTCATTCAGCCGAGCGAGACACGTGGAGATGAGCTGCGGGATGTCCGCCGGTCGCGCCCGCAAGGGCGGCATGTGGATGGGAACGATACTGAGGCGGTAGTAGAGATCCTCCCTGAACAGCCCTCTTGCCACCATCTCCTTCAGATCCCGGTTGGTCGTGGCGATCACCCGGGTGTCGTTGCGCCGGGGTTCCGTATCGCCCACGGGGACGATCTCCCGCTCCTCGAGCAACCGGAGCAGCTTCACCTGCATGTTGAGGGGGACCTCGCCGATCTCATCAAGAAGGAGGGTTCCCCTGTCGGCCATGACAATCCGACCAGGCCTTCCCAGGGTGTCCGCCCCGGTGAAGGCTCCCCGCCGGTAGCCGAAAAGCTCCGACTCCAGAAGCTGGTCGGGGATGGTGCCGCAGTCGATCCTGACGAAGGGGCCGTTTCTCCGGGGGCTCGAGGCGTGGATCACTCTGGCGATCAGACCTTTCCCCACCCCGGATTCGCCCGAGAGGAGAACCGTGGTATCGTAAGGGGCCACGGCGAGAGCTGAATCGAGCATCTGTCTGGTCTTAACGTCAGCGGCGACAATGGCGCTCACCGAGGTCTCGTTGGCGGTCTTGGTCGTGGAGTCGGCAACGTGGATCTTTGCGGGCAGCTGCGCCTCCTGGAGTTGGGTTCTTATCAGGTTAAGCATGCCGATATCACGCTCATTGGTCACGACAAACGCAATATTGCCGCATTCGTCGAACACGGGAGTCCCGGTGACAATGATGTGCTTCCCGTTCTTGAGCCGCTGCATGAGACTGACGGAGACTTTCTTTTCAATCACTTCAAGGGTTACAGATCTATCGATGAATCCTTGACAGACCATGTCTTTGATGTTTTTCCCGATCACCTGTTCTCGAATATACCCATTCAATCTTGCGGAGCTTTTGTTAAGATTGATAATGTTACCCTCACCATCCGTCATAAACAGGCCGTCATAGGACGACTCAAAGATAGCGTCGAGCTGCCGATGCATTTTCCTATAGATGTCAAGTTCCGTGACGCCCTGCTCGACTTCCGACATCTTTCTGAAGAAGCTGATCGCTCCGACGGTCTTGTCTCGTTCAATAATCGGAGAGATGAAACCGAGGACAGCGATCTCTTTTTCTTCGATCCTGATCCCATGGACGGACGTACCGCGATGGACGCAGGCCAGCAGCTTCTCGCCCAGAGCCGGAAGAAGCAGTCTTACCGGTTGTCCCGCAGCGGTATGCAGGGAAAGTTGAAAAAGCGCTCCGGCGACGGGATTAACATACAAGACGGCGCCAGCGGCATCCACAGCGACAATGCGGCAGCTGAGGGAGTCAAGGAGCGTTTTCGGGTCGACAGCCGGTGCCGTGCCCTTGTCGCATCGATCGGCCATGGCTTTTCATGCCTCCCAACCTGAAGGAAATCCGACGACCTGCCATTGAAGGAAAAAGAAAGACGACTTCTCTCGCCAGCGCTGATTCGATTATACGGAGGTCTGCATTCTGGTTCAAGAGAAAGGAAGGGCAGCGGTCGTGCATCTTTTCTCTTGGACCGGGCCCGCCACCGGAGTTAGGAAACCTCTACATGAGAGAGATTCTCCCTTTCCAAAACGCTGAGGGTGATTATCTTTCGCCGCCAGGAAAGGTGAATTGGAAAATCTCTGCGGCAGACGGGCACGAAACGAGGAACCGCGATGGTGGTAGAGATAGCAAAGACTTTCAGAAGCGGGTTCATCCTGACCGAGGTGGATCTGGAGCGAATCGTCAACGATGTTTCGGAGCAGTTCAGGCAACGCTTCGATGAGACGCCGCCGAAACTGGCTTTCACGGTAAGGCTTCGCAATGGGCTGACGGTGTCGGCGTATACCCTCGAGCGGATCCTGAACGAGGAGAATCTCGGCGAGTCTCAAATCGTGAGGCTCGAGATCGACTGGTATGCCCCGAGGCTGCTGGATCCGACGCTTGCTTCCCTGGTGTTCCAGAATGCGGGTTTCGACAGCGAGCAGGGCGACACCTCCATCGCCCTCTTCGTTCGCGGCGAGCCCCAGGGGTGGGTCTCGGCGACCGCTGCCATTCTCGAGGAGCGCATCGCCACAATCAAGAGGTTCACGCCGCGTCAGCTCAAGGAGAGAAGCGTCAGTCGCCTTGCTTCCCTCATCATCTCACCTCTCATCGTTCTCTCATTGGTTCTTGGGGTAATTCACCCCTTGACCGCCAACCTGGACAAGCTCCTCTGGTATACGTACACCAACTTCGAGATGTGGAACTATGGGGGGACCCCCGGGAAGGTTTCAGGCACCATCTCCAGGGCCAGCCTCGAGGGAGCTAACGACAACGGGGTGAACCAGGCCATCTCCACCCTGACCTCTACCAGACCCTTCTGGGTGGCCGTAGCCGCTGTGCTCGGGCTCGACCTGCTGCTCCTCTTCTTCTTGAGGTACTATCCCTTCTACAATTTCTGCTGGGCGAGCGCATTCAGGACGTTTCCCCGCAAAGATCATGCTCGCGCCTTCGTGTTCGCGGTAACCGCATGGACCATCGCGACCTCCTTTTTCTATAGCATTGTCGCCAACCTCACCGGTAAGCGATCGTAGTGGGCCGACACCGGGTCGATAGATAGAAGCCCCTTGCGCTTTCTCTACGGGTTCGCTACATTTGCTTCCGAATCACAGGTCTTGCTATGCCTTCGCGGTCTGGTGTCGGAACCACGTTTACCGGGGGGAGCGCGGTGGATGGAGTGGTCGTTGCGGTGCAGAGGCGGCGGCGCTATCGGGTAAAGGTTGAATGGCCGGGCGTGGTGGAATCGAGCCGCGGCCCCATGGAGGTTATAATCGGGGACATCAGCCCCGGAGGCGCCCATCTGAGGTGCGAGCAACCCTTCCAGAGTGCCGAGTCCGTTCAACTTACGATTCGACCTCCCGAGCGAGAACCTTTCCGGATTACCGGTACGGTCGCCTGGTCCAAGCGGGTCGGGGAGTCGACACAACTGTACGTCGTGGGGCTGCGCTTCACCGCGATCCAGCCGGAGGATCGGCGTTTCCTCGAACTCTTCACGGCCCGGGAACTTCGCGGAAAAATCGTTGGCACCTCGTGAAGGACTTCTGAAACTCGTCAGGGTGAGCACCGAGAGGTGAAAGGAACGGCGCCGGCGGCAGGGCGGTCTGCGGCACAAGGCGCATCCGGAGCCTCTACCTTCCTTTGGTCGGAGAAAGGCCCCCCAAGCTTTCCGCCACACCCCCGCCCGGAGGCCTGCCCTCGGTCTCCACTATCAATGCTGCGACTATGCGCCTTTGTAAAGCAGACCTCCCTGCCTCGCACCATCCGCGCAGAGCCTACCCCGCGGCAGGAACGGCGCCGGCGGCAGGGCGGTCTGCGGTCGGAGCAGGAGGTTCGTGCGTAATGCGGGCTCGGGTCTCCAGTGCGCCGCCGCTCACGTGCATTCCCGGTGATGGGTGAGGTAGTACTCGAGGATGTCGGTCTCCGTGACCATCCCTACGAGGCGGCTTCCTTCCACAACGGGCAGACAGCCGATCTTCTTCGCCAGCATGATGCAACCGGCCTCGGCGATCTCCGCTTCCGGTCCAATCGTCGCCACTCGCTTCACCATGACGTCCTTGATGGCCACCTTCTTCAGGTGATCCCGGTTCTCGGCGTAGTCATAACCCAGAAGCGAGCTCAGAGAAGCCTTGTAGAGATCACGCTGACTGACGATCCCCACCAACTCGTCTCCCTGCACGATGGGGAGATGGCGGATGCGGGCCAGGTGCATGATGTCGCTGGCCACGGAGAGTTGCTCGTCCGCTTGGAGAGTCACCACCTCGGTCGTCATGATGTCTCTGATTTTCATGCACGCACCCCACGAGATTCCGCGTTAGAGCCGCGCCTACCTTCTCATGAGTACCGGAATTGGGCCGCCGTTGTCAATGATCCTGAATGATTCTTCGCCGGTGACATCGAGCGAGAGCAACTTCGCTGCCGTTGCCGTTGAAACGGCGTAGCGGATAACTTTGCAAGTTTCGTTCCGATCGCTCATGGCACGGGGACCCTTCACCCCGGCGCCGCCACCGTCCTGGCAGGGTTTACTTCACCCGGGAGACCGTATATAGTTACGCGCGGAGGTTGACCATGACAGAGACCAATGGAACCCATCGGCAAACCGTGCGCGGGCTTTACGACTTCATCCAGTCGCACCTCTATTTCAATCGGCCCGATCTCCGGCTTGACGGCGCCGCATACAACTCGAGCTTACTTCTCAACCTGCTCACCGCAGTGCTCGGAGGCAAGTCGCTCATCATCGGTGAGCCCGGCCTCGGCAAGACCACCGCCGCCGAGTACGTCGGAGCCCTCTTTTACCGACTTCCCGCGGGCACCCTCTGGGCGAGCGAGGTCTCGGGCCACCCGGAGCAGACCGAGGAGAAGATCATCGGCAGACCCGACTTGGGGAAGCTCAATCAGGGTCAGGAAGAGGTGGTGTGGTCCAACTTTGTCCAGCTCCCGGTCAAGATCGTGGACGAGATCAACCGGCTTCCCGAAACCAAGCAGAGTATGATTCTGGACGGCGTGGATCGAGGAAAATGGGAGTATCTGAACGAGATCATCATCAACGACGAGTACTGCCTTTTCGCCACGGCGAACTATCAGGATCGCGGCACGAATACCATCATCGCCCCCCTCCTCGATCGCTTCGATGTCACGGTGGAGTCGCGGTACCCGGGCCCGAGCTACGCCTTCCTCATCAGCCAGAGGCAGGAGAAGGAGAAGCTCCTGCGCCACCCGGAACTCGAGGGAGAGTTGCAGGCGGCCCTGCGGTCCCGCCTCTTGCCCGAGGAGAGAGCGACCACGCTCGCCGCCATCTCCGAGGCCTTCGGTGTCTTCCTCAAGGATTCCCTCGGGCTTGCCACCCTGGATGGCCAGGGCAGGCAGGAGCTGCGTCGGCAGGTGCTCTCCACGCCCCTCAACCAGGACGCCAACGCCTTCAGCCGGACTCTCCTCGCCGAGCTCTCCTTCTGTCATCGCCACGGCCAGAAGCGGTCCAACGAGCTCTGTGACGAGGGCTGCCACTATACCGGCTACCTCTGTCACCGCCTCTTGAACTGCGCCTCCAACCGTCTGCCCGTGTCGGTGATGAACTACAGCAAGGCGCTGGCCTGGTTTTCCGGCGCCGATGCCGTCAGCCTCGAGGAGATGAGGGCGGTGACACCGTACTGCCTCGCCCATCGCGCCCAGTGGACGGAGGCTCATATCTCGCTCCGCCAGCAGGACCGACGCAACGATCCCTTCCACATCTACCTTGCCCGCCAGGCTGTCACCGAAGTCTACCAGCGCTACAGCGAGCAGGCCGACAACGTCAAGGAAGCCCTGGGGCGGGCCTACCGCATCTTTCAGGGGGAAGGTCTGGAGCCCGTTGCCGGCGACCACCCCATCTACGCCGAGATTCGCAAGGATCTGAATCTGGAGGAGTAAGTGATAAATCCCTTCGAGGACTTCAAGGATTTTCAGACCGAGGCCAGAGCCCTGCCGCTGGATCGACTCGCCCCGGCCCACGATGAGGCGATGGCCGCTCTCACCGCCGGGTACACCAAGTTGGTGGAGCAAGAGGTGAAGAGCCTCGTCTGGTTCGTGGAGCACAACCGGGTGATTGAGGCCTACACCGTTGCCTGCGAGGTTATCCGCGGCCTCGACTACGACGGGCAGCACATCGAGGAGTTCTGCTACCAGCTCGATAGCGGCACCGCCATGCCCTACCTCATCTCCGGTCCGGCGGGCATCTACATCTCCGCCCTCTGCAATCACGTGGCGGAGGCCGACATGGTGCTCCGCCTCCGGCACATGCAGCGGCAGATGCACTTCCTCGGTTATCGGCTCCCCCACGGGAAGACTCTCCGCATCGAGGGAGACACGGGCAACTTCACCGGCGCCGCCCTGAACGGCGGCCAGCTTATTGTTGCGGGCTCCGCGGGTGACTGGGCCGGCGCCGGGATGACGGAAGGCAAGATCACCATCGTCAAGAATTGCGGCCGCAACACCGGCGAGTGGATGCAGGGCGGTGAGATCTGGGTGGGCGGTCGAATCCACGGCCTCGGCCGCTCTGTTTCGGGCCTGATCTACCAGGCCGGGGATCCCGTGACCGGGAGAGAGCGGTGAGCATCGATGACGGCGGGAAGCGGCAGGTACCCCCCGAGCAAGCCGCAGCGCTGAGGCAGACCCTGGAGCGGGTCTGGCCCCTGGTGCGCCGCCGCCATCTCTTTCCCGAGCTTCCCAGCCCCCGCCTCGGGAGCTCCACCTCGCGGGTGGCCATGGAGATCCGGGAAAAGCAGATCACCCTGAACCTGGATTACGCCGTCGAGATGTCCCGCTTCATGCCGGCCGAGACCGTGCTCACCGCCCTCCTCGACCACGCTGTGAGCCATTACACCTGTTGCCCCTGGGACCTCGCTACCCACCTCCGGCTCTACGCTCGCGCCAAAGAGATCCTCGGCGACGGGGACCAGGCCCGGAAGGCGACCGACATGTTCATGGATGTGGTCGCCAACACCCACGCGGTAAAGGAGCGCGAGAGCCCCCTTCCTTCCCTGTACCGGCATGCCCCGAGGGACCATGCCGACCAGGTTCTCTGCGCTCTCTTCGAGAACATCTGGGGCATGGATCTGGGGGCGAAAGACCACCGCGACGAGGTGCGGCGTCTTTCCGCGATCCCCTACCTGGACAAGCGTAGATGGGGAGCCAGCCTGACCCGTTTCATTCGCGGCATCCGGCCCCTGTTCGAGGACGCCCAGGCCGAAGCGGCTCAGGATCACTCGGGCATGGGCGGCCACGGCTTTCGCCAGTACCGGGCGGAAGAGATCGAGCAAGCCCTGCGGGAATTTGCCAAGGAGGTGGACTCGCCCCAGAGGTTCGTGGAGATCTTCGAGGATATCCAGAACGACCTTCAGGCCTCCGGGCACTGCGACCTGGAAGGCATGGGCTTCGGCAAGGGCTGCCCGGTGGACGCCAACTGGCTCTACTACATGAAGCTTGCTGAAAACTACGCCCTGCCGGTCAAGAAGATTCCCATGCGCGACTCGGGTAATCTCCACCCCCACTCGCACCGGCCGTGGGAGATCGGGCAGCCTGTCCGGGAGGTGGACCCTTGGTCGAGCTTCGGGAAGTACCTCCCCGGCATCACCCAGATCTGGGAACGACGCCAGGGAGAGATCTTCGGCGTCAAGGAGAAGACTCCCGACTGCCTCATCATCATCGACTCTTCGGGGAGCATGGTGGACCCCCGCGCCCGCCTCGCCCACGCCGTCCTCGGCGCAGGCTGCGCCGCCGACGCCTACCTGCGCAATGACGCCCAGGTGGCGGTATATAACTTCAGCGATGCCCCGGCCGGAGGGAGGGAGCATCTGCCCTTCACCAAGAGCCGGACGCTCGTCTATCGGGTTCTCTGCCGCTACTTCGGCGGCGGGACCGCCCTCGATCTTCCGGAAATCACGAGTCTGGTGCGGGACACGGAGGCTGACATCTTCCTCATCACCGACATGCAGATCACCAACCTCGACCACACTATCGCCCGCCTCTCCGCCCTCAACAACCGGGTCACTGCGGTCCACGTGGGGAAGAAGCCCGGCGCCCTGCGCTTCATCAAGGCTGCCAAACAGACGGCGAACATCTCGGTCTTCGGGGTGGAAAAGCCCGCCGACATCCCTCGCATCGTCCTCGGCAGCGTCCGCTCCTATCTCGCCACCGGCAGAGTGAAGAAGAAGATTCTCGAGGAACCCGCGTACTGGTCATGGACGAAGGTACCGCCGGGGAGGAAATGAACTCCCTCGCCCGATCCCCGGGGCGCGCCGTGGCCCGGGAATGATGCCCTCCTAGCCCGGGACACCACGTCACCAGATCCGACGGCCGGCCCATGAGACTTGCAGTACTAGCTGATGTTCACTCAAACCTGGAAGCTTTCGAGGCCGTCCTTCGCGACTGCGCGAAGGAACCGACATCAGCCGTCATCAACCTCGGGGATCTGGTAGGTTACAACGCCAGCCCGGGCGAGTGCGTGGACCTGGCGAGGCGCCATCAGATGATCAGTCTCCAAGGGAACCACGACCGGGCTGCAGTCCGGCCGCGGTTTGCCGAGGGCTTCAACATCTTCGCCCATAAGGCGGTGCTCTGGTCGTCGAGTGCCCTAAACCCGGAGCAAAAGGGTTTTCTGGACAACCTCCCCGATACCTTGCTTCTTTGGGATCGCTACCTTCTCTTCCACGGGGCGCCGGAGAGTTCGGAGGCGTACATCTTCTATCTCTTCCAGGCGAAGAAGGCTTTCTCTTACATGCGCCAGCGCATGCCGGAAGGGCAGATCGCCTTCTTCGGACATACTCACCATCGCGCCGTCTGGCAACGGGACGTGCGGGGGAGAATCCAGAGTCTCCCCATTCCTCGCGGACCCACGGCGCTCGATCCCGAGGAGATGTACCTCATCAACCCCGGGAGCGTGGGGCAGCCGCGGAACCATCACTGGGAGGCATCGTATCTCATCTTCACCACCAAGCCACCCGCCATCGAGTTCAGATCGGTCCCCTACGATCTGCGGCTGGCTCAGGCCAAGATCCGCGAAGCTCGCCTGCCGGACTACCTGGCAGAACGCCTGGCGGCAGGGGTGTGACCATCTTGCGGAGGAAGTCATGGTGCATGCATACGAGAAAGAGGGGAAGCTCAAGGATGGGAGCCGAATCGTGCTCCGGCCCATGGTCGCCGAGGATCGGCAGCGGCTGATCGACTTCTTTCAGGCGCTCCCCGGGGAGCAGCGCCTGTTCCTGCGCCACGACGTGAGCGATCCGGAGGTGATCAAGGCCTGGACCGAGCACATTGATTACAGCCGGGTCTTTCCCCTTCTGGCCCTGGCCGGAGATCGCGTTGTCGGCGACGCCACCCTGCATCGGATACCCCGGGGCTGGAAGCGCCACATCGGCACCGTCCGGGTCGTCGTCGCCGCAGAATATCACAACCGCGGCCTGGGGACCCTGCTCGTCCACGAGATGGTCGAGCTGGCCACCGAGCTCGGGCTGGAAAAACTCTGGGCCGAACTCCCGCTCAGTGCCGCGGGGGCCATCGCCGTGTTCAGGAAGGCGGGTTTCTCCAGCAAGGCGGTGATCGAGGGGCTGGTGAAGGATCAACACGGTCGGAACACCGACGTGGTCATCATGGTGTGCGACGTAGGGACGCAATACGGGTAGGCCATTAATCGTCCTTACGCATGCCCGAAGATTATCGATTTCAATGTAGGGTGGGCTTCGCCCACCAGAAATCGGTAGCAGTCTATTCGGTGGGCAGTGCCCACCCTACAGGCTGCCCTGCCCCTCCCCACCCCGCTCTTCTGGCTTACCCCCTGTGACCGTACCCTGGAAATCTTTCGAGCACGGCCTCCTTCAATGCACCGGCGTCCGGGTAACGGGCCCGGGGATCCTTCTTCAGGCACCTCAGGATGATCTCCTCCAGGGCGACCGGGATGGCCGGATCCAGGCTCCGTGGTGGCTCAGGTTCCACCGTGAGGATCATATCCATCAGCACCTTTTCGTTGTCGTGAAAAAAGGGAAGATGCTCGGTGTAGAGGGCATAGGCGATCACCCCGAGGGCCCAAACGTCGCTGGCGATCTGGCTTTCCCCCATGATCTGCTCCGGCGCCATGAAAGGCCGTGATCCCACCATCGTGCTGCTCACGTCTCGATCCTTCAATTCTTTGGCCGCGCCATAGTCAAGAAGCTTCACCACGCCGTCCGGGCGGACGATTATGTTCTCCGGCTTTATATCCCGGTGGACGATGCGGTGGCGATGGGCATGTGCCGCGATATCGATCACCTGGAGTGCGATGCTCTCCCGTTCCGCGTCCCAGAGAGGGCGCTCCAGAAGCTCCCTGAGCGTCGGTCCATCCACGAATTCCTGGACCAACACCAGCCGGCCCCGATCCTCCACCACCTCGACGACAGTGACCGCGTTAGGATGCCCCCTGAGGCGCTCGCAGATGGCCGCCTCCCGCTGGATCTGGTGGTTGAGCTTCTTGCTCCTCGGGATCTTGGCGACATAGCAAGGAGCGGCCTCATCCCGCGCCACCTCTCGCACCTTCCAGATCTCGCCGTAGCTTCCCATTCCCAGACGCTCGACCTTTTCGAAACGTCCGGCGACAAGGTCAGGCGCCTTCACGCGCGAGGTAAGCTCGCCCCAGCGGGGAAACATCCTGGCGAGCAGCCTCTGGAAGAGACCGCCTCGATCGGCCGCCACCCCACGAGACGACCCCGCCCCACGCTCCTCCCGGGTCTTCTCTTGCACCGGCTCCATCTTCAAAGCGGGATCAGCGAAAGGCTCTTCGCGCTCGTGATCAGTGAGCCGGTAAGGCTCGCGCTGCTCCACTCTCGTGGCGGCGTAGCCGACCCATGCGCCCGCGTCGTCCCGCATCAAACGGCCGTCAAGAAAGACCGTGATCTTCTGGCCGTCCTTGCGCCGGAACTGGACGGGGAAATTCTCGACCACGCCTTGCCGCTCGAGAATATCCTGAAAGAGTTGGCCCTCCCTGGGGTTCCAGTAGACCTCCCGTCCAGTATCGATCCCGACAAGATCTTCCTTGCTCCCGTATCCGAGCATCCTGACCAGGCTCTCGTTGACCTTCACCAACCGGCCTTCCCTGGTGCTGAGGAAGGCTCCATGGGGGACGTCTTCCCGCAAGTCTCCGTGCCTGGAAAGCACGTCCCACCGCCTTCTCGCCTCCTGGCGCATCCGCGCCAGAACCCCCACGCGGCGGATGAGCCGATCCGGGTCGAAGGGCCGGACAAGATAATCGGCAGCCCCTTCCTCGAGGGCACGAGCGACGTCCTCCTCGTCGAATTTCTCCAGGAGGAGGATGATTCCCACCTGCTTGGTGATTCCCCGCCTGCCGAGGCGATGAAGGATTTGGAACTCGCTGGAAGTGAAGCTCGCCATGTGGAGAAGAATGACCTCGGGTAGCAACGCCTCAGCCTGCGCCACCGCCTCGACGCGGTGGGGGACGACGACCATCTCATAGTTCTCTCCGGCGAGAATCTGGCGGATCTCGTCAACCGCCTCGCCCTGGTTCGTAATGATCAATGCCCGCCTCACCGTCATCGTCTCAATGAGAAAGTTCCCTGTCTCTCCCCCATCCCCACACTGGGGACAGGGTTTTCCCCGTTCCATTCTGATTCTATAGGAAATGGATAGCCCATGACACCTTCAATCATCTCTAGTGCTGGACGAGTAGCCCAAAGAGGCGTCGTACGTGGGGGACGAGGTGAATCGTGATGATCCGTCCGTCCGCGATCCGGTCGAGCAGGAGCAGGGCAAGAAGCAGGTAAGGACCCAGTTGCTCGTAGAGCTGCCGGAACCGCCCGCCCTGCTCGGGCAGGAGAGCCGAAACCAGCGCGCCGCCGGCGAGAGGCGGGAGGGGCAAGACGTTGTACACGGCCACAGTGAGATTCACGGCGAGCACCATCATGAACACCCGGGCATCGATGGCGAGGGTGTGGAGAAGCCAGACGACGCTCGCGGCGACGTTGGCCATGAGAAAGTTGGCGAAGGGCCCGGCACAGCGGACGAGAATGAGATACCAGGCAGGATGCTTAAGCTTGGTGGGATCCACAGCCACCCGTTTCGCCCACCCCATGCCCGCAACGAGGAAGCACAACGTCCCCAGGGAATCGAGATGCAGGAAGGCATTGAAGTGGAGTCGGTCTTTCGCCCCGGGCCGAGCATCGCCAAGAAGGGTCGCCACGTAGGCCTGAGCCTCGGCATTGACAAGCACGGCGATGAGCACGGCGACGCAGAACGTGACGGTGTCGTCCAATGCAAGAGTCCGGGGATCGATGAGATAGGGAATCGAGAAGAGTGCGCGCTGTTCCACGCCGAGTTCTTTCACGGTTGCGGACAAAGGAGAAGGCAGGAAGAAAGCTCCCTGCCCTCTCTCGTTTCACCCGATACGCCCGTTACCGGCGCACGACACTACGCTTTGGCCGGTGCGGGGGAAGGTTTCTCGCCCGCCGCCATCGGCCTCTTGATGAGTCTGCAGATGACGACTGCGGCAATCAGCACCAGACCCGAGAGGTAGAAGGCCCAGTCGAGGCTGCCGGTGATGTCCTTGATGGTTCCACCCAAACGCGCCATGAAGAAGCCGAGACCCCAGCCGATGAACACCAGGCCGTAATTGAACCCGAGGTTCTTGGGCCCGAAGAAGTCACCGGTGAAAGCCGGCATCAGGGCCAGCCCGCCGCCGTACTGCCAGTAGGCGATGCCCACGGCGACGAACAGGAAAAAGAGGCTCTTGGCACCCATGATGCTGGGTAAAGCAAACAGACAGAGGGCCGACACAAGGCAATTGACCGTATAGGCGTTGCCTCGGCCGATCTTGTCCGAGTACATGCCGGTCCCCACCCTGCCGAGAGCATTGACCAGACCACCATAGGAGGCGAGAATCCAGGCATTGGTGTCGAAGAAAGGAATGCCCTTGGCGGTGTCAGCCAGAATTTTCGCGGCGAAGGCGATGATCAAGAGACCGGACTGAGTAGTACCGATGAACATGATGACCAGGGCGAAGAACTGCCAGGTCTTGACCATGTCGCCGGCAACCCAGTCCACCTTGGTGATCGTGGGGGTTGCGGCCGCGCCGAGTTTCACCGGCGCCGCCGGCGCCACATAGCCGGCCGGCGGCCAGGACAACAACTGACCGGCAATGATGGTGACCGCCGCAAACATGATCCCCAGGAAGTAGAAGCTGTACGATAGACCGCCACTGTTGATGAGGTAATTGGCCAGGGGCGAGACGTAGAGCGCCGCCCCACCGTAGCCGCCGACCACCAGACCGGCCACGAGCCCACGCTTGTGCGGCCCGAACCACTTCAGGGCCGCAGGGGTGGGCGCGGCGTAGCCGATGCCCATTCCGATACCGCCAAGGATACCGAAACCGATAATCAAGCCGGTGTAGCTTTTCATCAACCCGGCAATGATACAGCCCACTGCCAGGAAAAGCCCTCCCGTAGTAGCGCCCACCTTAGGACCGAACTTGTCCTGGATCCGGCCTCCCGGGATCATCAGGAGGGCGAACATGATGACACAGAGGGAAAACGGTGTCGCGGCCTGGGCGTTGGTCAGGAAGGGCCAGCCGTCGTTGAGTCCGGTCATCAACTGACCTGCCTTCGGCTCGTTGATGAGAACCTTGGCCCAAACGCTCCAGGCATACAGGATGCCCAAACAAAGATTGATGGCGGTTCCCGCAAAGGTAACCACCCACGCTCGTCCAGGGACTTTGTCAGCCATGGTATTCCCTCCTTGAACCTTTGAGCGGGTTTTCTGTGCCGGTACTTATCTTCGTCCTCCGCGCTCGCTCTGGTCTCACCCGTGTCTGGAGGGCTGGCCCCCACCCCGAAGAGTAGTAAGGTGGGTCAGGGCCGATGAATCATCTTGGGTAGCAAGGAATGACTCCCTGGAAGAATGGGGGTCTCCCGTCAACGCACTCGAGATCAGGTTCACCCGAAGCGGGTGTCGCCGAGTGGTCTCTTCCAGGATCTTGGCCGATCCTCTGCGGATCAGGCCGAATGTGGTACACGAATGATTCCCGTCGAACCAGACACCGGTGGAAGACGAGGGAGCGCTTGCGCCTGAAGAGATCTCTTCCCGCAGGGACTCGAAGCGGTACCGGTCGGGCGACGGACCCCCGAGCGACCACCGCTCGGGACCGCCGCATGTGCCTGAGCCTCTCCGTCACCTCCTTTCATTGGAGTGGAGAAAGGGACTGCGCTGCCGTCAGGCACGGGAGTGAAAAGAACCGGGTCGGGGGAGGAGGAGCATGAGCATGACGATCAGAGAATCCCGCGAGGGACATCTCTGAGAGAGTGAGACTAGCTCCACGAAGTTCGAGGCAGAGGTAAGAACGGGGGCATGCCCGATATGGTCTATATTTCAGATGCTCCCGCCCAAGTCAAGGTGAGAAGGCTATTTGTTTCAGCTTGTTAACTTTATTACAAGAGAGAGGCGGCTCCTCCGGAGGTGCCGCCCTGACCTTCGTCTTATTTCCACTCAAGGTGAAGGTGCTGGATGCCCGGCTTCAGAAAGAAGGTGCTTTCCTTTACCTTCTTGCTCAGGGCGGAAAAGGTGATCATCCACTTCTTCTCCACATCGAGGGCTTCCAGGCTCTTGACCGCCTTGAGCTCCACCACCGGACGGACGGCGAAGCAGCAGACCACGGCCCCCGTGCGATCGACGCCGATGACCTCTAGGAGCCCGTCGGTGAGCCGCGGCGGCCTGAAGTCGGGGACCGGCCACAGATCGGCCTCCTTGACAAGGGCATAGAGGAAACACTTGATGGTCTGCTGAATCACCCCATCGGTCCGAAAGGGCTTGGGGATCCGCCCCACCTCCGCTTCCAACGCCTTCTTGAGATCAGCTTCCAGGATCGTCATGCCCTCTCCTTATCCGGCCACGGCGGCGGTGCCGAGCACAAGCCACTCGAAGGCCGCGCGACCCTTGATCCAGGCCACATCCTCCGTGCCCAGGCCCGCGCCTGCCATCTCTTCAAAATAGCGAGTCGGCGCGATAAGCGGAAAGTCGCTCCCGAAGAGAATTCGCCTCGCACCCACAATACGCACCGCCACGGCGTACACCGCCCGGTCGTACAGGAACGGGGAGGCCGCGGTGTCATAGGCGACCCGGCTCAGCACCTCGCGCGCCTCCCTCTTCAGGAGCTCGTAGAAGAGGAGCCCTCCACCCCAGTGGGCGAGGATGAAGCGATTCTCCGGGAAGGATCGGATGAGCCGGTACAAGACCCCGGCCGGCACGTCCGCCTTGCCCGGGTAGTCGTGCCCCACCGGCTCGTTGGCGTGGAGCATGATGGGTACCTGCCGGGCGCGGCAGCTGGATGCGATGGGGTCGAGGGCGTCGACCAGCCGCTCGTCGAGCACGTCGGTGTAGAAGGCCAGCTCGCCTACCCCGCGCATTCCCCCAGCCAGACAACGCTCGACCTCAACGGCCGCAGCAGACGCCCGCGGATCGACACAGACAAAGGGTAGAAGCCTCCCGCCCCAACGCTCGGCCGCCTCCCCCACGTAGTCGTTGTGACGGCGGACAAGGTCGGGATTGCTCCAGGGAAATCCCATGGCCACAGCTTGATCCACCCCGGAGCGGTCCATCTCCTCGATCAAGGCCTCTGCCTCGATTATCCGTGAGCGGGAGGAGCTGTAGAGGATGCGAAAGGCGGGATCCGCAGCCAGGTAAGGGGCTCGGTCCTGACAGATGGGAGGAGGGAAAATGTGAGTATGGCAGTCAATCACCATACAACGTTCGTCGCGTTCCGCCCTTGAGTGTCGCAGCCGGCAGG
>Ga0335070_10001378_pt1 | contig 27968 bp, 19 predicted proteins | sample Lox_Sample_13_FD_206722 | JGI IMG/M metagenome (GOLD analysis project Ga0335070, IMG submission 206722) | Soil microbial communities from Loxahatchee National Wildlife Refuge, Florida, United States - Lox_Sample_1.3 | ecosystem: Environmental > Terrestrial > Soil > Wetlands | place: USA...
GGCTGGGTTGCATAGTAGCTGACCTGCACACTCAGCGACTGATTCGGCTTGAGCGTCACGGAACTGGTGAAGCCGGTCACAGAAAACGGAGGGTCTACGGCGACCGCCGTAATCTTCATATTCGTGGTGCCCACGTTTTTGATCGTGACGGTTTGAGGAGCGCTTGTGGTGCCCAGCAACTGCGGGCCAAAATTGAGCTGCGTGGGGGTTATCTGTGCGACGGCTCCCGTTGTAGTGGCATTTCCCTGCAGGGGTACGACAACTGATCCTGAGACACCGCTGAGCTGAAAAGTCAGCTGTCCGAAGAACTTTTGCGCAAGATCGGGCACAAACTTGATCTGGTACGTCTCTGTTCGGCCGGGAAGCAGCGTGAGGGGCGCCCAGCCATCCTGCAACTGGAACTCCAGTGGCGACAGGGTGAAGCTGTTGATCGTGAAGGTGGTAGAACCAGTGTTCTTGACGATGATGCCGACACCCACACTGCTGGTGCCGACTGTCGTTGCCGAGAATGTGTACGAAGGCGGAGTCACGCTGTAGGAGACTTGCGCCGAAGCGACACTCAACAGCACGGCAGGAAGTATCAGTGCGGCAATAGCTGTCCTGATCAGAGTAGAGAAGCTCATCAGTACCTCCACGTGGGCATGCTTATTTCGAAGTGGGAGCAAGGAACCAGGGTTTGGTAGTTGCGTCGGTTTTAAAGAAATTCAGTGACAAGTTGGAATCTTTTTGGCGTCCGACAGGATTGGACGGGTGAGATGCATCGGCTTGCATGTCCTGACAGGTCCAAAAGAGTCCATTCGCACTACTCGAAGTTCCAACCGTGATGTTCGTGAACTTAAGGGCTAGAGGGCAGGAATGATTTTGCAGGAAATTTGAGCCGTTGCAATCCCGCTGCACGCGCAGAGTACAAATACTCCCACCTTGATCAAACCCAACTCGCCATTGGTGAGAGCCGTACGCAGAACCCCACACGTCATGTAACTCTCCTCAGCGTTCAAGTTTATTGTGGGAGGTGATTGCTCTTGCGTTTCCCTTCACGAGCTTCGTGCTCTATGTACGTCCGGCCACGTTTGGGCTATTCCAACAGTATCGGCGTCGCACCAACTTCGACTTTGTTGCCGGAGATCGCTTGTCGATCCCCCGACAATGTCCGAATGTTTTTCACGTTCCAGTCTTTCGGCACGTCCACTTTGACGTTGCGGTCAGGATTCCACAGCGCCCAGGAACCGTGATCGTCACGCGTCAGTTTGCACATCCAGGTGCCGTCCTCACGCTGGCGCGCTGACTCCATGCGAGCGCCGACCATCCACGCTCGAAGTTCACCGAAGGCCCGGGCGGCTGGGGTACTCGTGGATTCGTCCTGCTCTGTCATGCGCACGCGAGCGCCCTGGTTGTCCCATGCGTACCAGTAAAAGCGAGTCACGCCGTCTGCCCAGTTCAGTAAGTAAGCGCGCGCTATGTAGCCGGGTTCGTCTTGCGGATCTATGCGGTAAGGCTGCAACCAACCGGCTTCCGTGTTCCAGATTGGCTTGTCGGAGATTCCGTTCTTTTTCATTGCAGAATGGACGCCGTCGATGAAGTCCAGCATCGCCTCTGGCGGATTTCCGCGCACATAAAGGTGGTAGCCAACGACGTCGCAGTACTTACCACCGCCCTGCTCCAAGTATTCCTGCAACCATGGAAGGCCAGTAGGGCCAACGGCCGACGGCGAAACTACGGTAATGCTGGGGTCTACTTCTTTCAGAGTGGTGTATGCGTCGCGCGCCAATTCGACCATCTTTTCCGGTGTGCCACTGTAGAAGTTAGGAAGGTTAGGTTCGTTCCAGACTTCGTAGGCATGAATGCGTCCCTTGTATCGTGTCGCTACCGTCCTAACGTAATTCTTCCAGTCCTGCAGGTCGCGTGCTTCTGCCATTCCGCCCGGAGGCGCATTGGGATTGCGGCCGCGCTCATCGGGTCGCGCCGAAGCCCACTGCGGCGTTCGGCCCAATGTGTAGAGCACTTCAACTCCGTGCTGAGTGGCCAGTTGGACACTCGCATCCATGATGTTCCAGTCCCACTGTCCCTTGCGAGGCTCCAGCTGAGCCCAGGTCGTATGGGTGTCCCAGAATCTCCAGGTTCCAAAGCGAACAGACGGCCACGGAGTAGAAACCGTCGCGCGGTGAATGTGCATACCGAAGAAGGTCTCTGGAATGGGCGTCGCTGGCGGATTCAGCGTGGTTGTGGGAGCGGCAAGCGCCCAAATCCCCACAACAAACAGGACCACAATTGCCGCACGCACGATCGAATTCCGGCAGAGCTTTTTCATAGAGGGAGTCATCGACCTTTCAAATCGATCAAAGTAACCGTACGTCCTGTTTCTGCTGTTGCTCGAAATTCCTGGTTTTGGCGCGACGGTAATTCTCCAACAGCCGAATCGGCACAAAGCAATAGATGAAGGCAGTGAGAGCATCAAAAGCTCGCATGGCCCGAAAGCCGAGCTGGTCCGTCGTCGTTTCGAACCAACCGGGAGTGTTCCCTTCTTCCATTCTGGGGCCTGGGGGCCACGAGCCATGAGAGTCCCGCCGCCATAGCCTGGTGTAACGCTCTATCTTGGCCTTGAATGCAGGTGGTAACACTTCCGGGCGATTTTCTTTGCGGGCAATTTTTCCGCCTTTGACTCCTGAGTGATGTTCGCCGTCGTAAATAGCAGATCGATCGGCGCCCTCCAATGAGGTCATGCGGGCGTCGAAGGGGACATCGATGAACGCGCAAATGGCTTTCATTACGGCAGACGGGTTTTGGACCAGTTCTTCGTACTCGATCTCGTGAATCGCGATTCCCTGCTGCTGCAGGCGATCACAATCGAGCTTCATCCGTCGAAGACCGAAGAGAGCGCGATGAGGAACACCCCGTTTGCGGAACCAGGTATCTTTTTCGGCAGCTCGCAAAATGCTGCGGCACACATCTGCGGGATCACGCCAGATGACAATGAACTGGGCCGCAGGAAACATCTCTGCGAGCCAGGGCAGAAAATCGTAGTAGTTCGGTGACTTGCATCCCCATACCGTCGCCCCCTTGCCTGCCGCGTGTTGCCGGTAGATGCTGCGAATCGCATCTGGCAGTCGGCGCACGTCTTTTGGGGCTTGATCGAGGGCGATCTGATGACGGTCGAGCGCGCTGTTCCAGAAATTCCATCGTTGCGCCCAGTCGGATTTTCCTCCCGGTATCCAGAACAGGGAGCGCAGCACGGCCAGTTCTCCCTCATACATAAGGCCGATTTGCGGATGTTGATTCAGCAACGCATAGAGTAACGATGTCCCGGAGCGCCACATTCCCAGGACAAACAAGGGAGCGCTCCGCATCGCCATGCCTTGCGTGGTCCGTTCAGGGACTTGAACTAATGTCGTAACCATAAGGATAAAAATGGGGGAGGGAGGGTGACGAAGATCGCCTTTTCAACCACAAAATGCGGCGTTTCTATCGCGAGGCCATTGCGGGTTCGCGTACTGATTTGCTAACTCGCGACTCGATCCAACGGTACGTAACCGCCAAGCCTTCTTCGAGGTGAATCGAAGGTTCCCAGCCGAGCACCTTACGAAGAAGAGTGTTGTCGCTGTTGCGTCCGCGGACGCCCTGCGGCCCCGAGAGGTTGTGCCGCTTGCTGATCCGCTTGCCGGCTATGCGTGCGATCATGTCGACCAATCCATTGATCGTCACCAGTTCGTCCGTTCCGAGGTTGAGAGCGTCACGATAATCTGAGGCCATGATGCGGATCAGGCCCTCTACGCAATCATCGACGTACATGAAAGAACGGGTCTGTTCGCCATCGCCCCACACTTCAATCTCGCCGCCATCGTGGGCGAGGGAAACTTTGCGGGAGATCGCCGCCGGGGCTTTCTCTTTGCCGCCGTCATACGTTCCCAAAGGCCCGTATACATTGTGGAAACGCACGATGCGGGTCTCGAAGCCGAAGTCCTTGTAGTAGTAACGGCAAAGTTCTTCAGCGAAAAGCTTTTCCCATCCATATCCCGGCTCGGGATCGGCGGGCATCGCGTCCTCTTCTTTCAGTGGACGAACTTCGGGATCCTTCTGCTTGCCTTGCGCATAGACGCAGGCGGAGGAGGAAAACAGGAAGCGCTTCACGCCGTTCTGGCGGGCGGCCTCGAGCATGTGCGCGTTGATAAGGATGTTGTTGCGCGAGATATCAGCGTGATTGGCTGTGATGTAGCCGATGCCGCCCATGTCCGCAGCCAGGTTGTAGACTTCGTCGATTCCACCGCGAGTAGCGAGCAGGCAATTCTCCGCCTTGCGCAGATCGAGAATTTCCATCTGATCCGCGGAACTCGCTTCATACTCCGGATACTTGACATCCACGCCACGTACCCAGTGTCCGTCGGCCTTGAGGCGCTTCACCAGATGATGGCCAATGAAGCCTCCTGCGCCGGTTACCAGTATTCGCTTCTGCATTTTCATACTCCTCCCCGTTCCCCTATCGGATTGGTCCCACATCTAAAACATGTTGTTGCGAACTTCGTACCGCGTTTTGCACGGTGTTTCATTCGTACACTCGTATGGCCAGGGATTCGAGCAGTACGTTCCACACAAAGCTCGATCCCTGTATCAGATACCGGCGCCACAAGCGCTTGGGCTCAGCCAAAAGCCGGAACATCCACTCCAGCCCGTGCTCGCGCATCCAGGTTGGCGCCTGTCTGAGGCGTCCAGTATTCAGATCGAAGGCTGCTCCCACTCCCAACATGAGCGGCACATGCAAATGCTGGTGTTCGTACATCCAGCGCTCCTGCTTGGGCGTGCTCAAGCCAACCCACACGATATCCGGGGCAGCTTCATGAATAACTTTTTCGACTGCCTTCTCCTCATCGTCAGTGAGAGGGCGGAACGGCGGGCAGTATGTACCCGCGATCTGGATTCCGTGCCGCTCCTGTTCGACCTTGGCGAGATGGTCGGCCACTCCCGGGGCACCGCCGTAGAAGAAGTGCCGGTACTTCGGACCGGTCTCGCGACAGAAGGTTTCCATCAGTTCGGGCCCGTACACACGGCGCGAGAGATGCCGAAATCCGCGCATACGGCCGAGCCAGACTAGCGGCATTCCGTCCGGCACAACCAGTGCACTCGAATTCAAGATCACGCGTAGTTGCGGATCCTGCTTGGACTCGGAGACTCCATGCATCCCGGTGACCGCGACGTAGCGCGCCGGACCACGCTCCGCGATTGAGCGCTCCATCCACTGGATCACCTCGGGGATTTGCACCGCGTTCACTCGTACACCAAGAACGCGGAACTCCGACATGCGAGTTTCTGCCATCGTGCTCATAGCCTCGTCTTCCGTTCGGTGAGTTGGGGGATTACAGCTGAAATACAGGACTGGCGCTGGGAATCCGGCGAAGCGCGGGCGGTGTCTGCGGAATCTCTTGCCGCAAGCGTTCACTAATTACAACTAGCGCGATCAACATCATGAAAGGAGCGTTGCAGCGCCCGCTGAAGGTTGCGTTGAACATTCCGTTGATAAAAAGGTTGGCATAGATTGCCATACTGCCAATCGCCAGCCGGTACGCTGGCGACGAGTTGTCTACTTTAGTGATCGTCCGGTAAAGATTTCTCACGATGACTACGTGCAGCATGAAGATGAGAGCAAGCCCAATGAGCCCGTTGTTGTACAGGGCTTCGAGAAAGCCGTTGTGCATGTGGCCCGCTTTGAATGGAGTGTCGGGCATCGCTACCGAGACGAAGCGGGATGCGACGTATCCATGCCCCTGGACAATCGCCTGCCTGATAGCCGGCCAGACAAATTGCCAAAGCGCCGTTCTTCCGGTCAGGCTGGTGACTTGTCCGGACTGCGTATATGCGCTCATGTACACCGATAGAGGCGTAAACAACATGGCAAAGAGAACGATCGCCATGATGCCGCCGATGAATCCCAGCGTTGCGCCAACCCGCTTTTGCATCCCGAAAAACAGAATGCCCGACAAAATCCCTGCAACAATCGCAGCCTTTCCGCCGGCAATGATCATTACGGCGAGTCCCGCAATCGAAAGCAGAAGCAGAAAGCGCCGCTTCCCGGGTCGATAGACTGTCAAGGCCAAAAGCGCGAAAGTTCCCGCAGCAGCCGATAGCCCAGTCGGACCTTCGCGCATGCGTGTTTCGAATTCATTTGCACCGTACGTTCCCGTGGGATCGGGCATCATCGATCGAATTGAGGGAGCCGCCACGAGAAATACATAGGCAGCGATACTAGCCAGCATGAAAGCGGTGACGTCATCGACACCCCGCATCTGCCTGGAGCAAACGTACACAATGACCACAACCAGGCACAGCTTAAAGGCCCATGCCAACGAGAACGCCGCTTGCGGAGCGTAGGCTACGGACAAGGTGGCCACGACGGCGAACAGCGCGGGCCATTTGAACGAGCCTGAAAACATGCCCTTGAGCATCCCCGGATCGCGCGCCAGGAATACCAGGAGAGCCAACGCTACGAGCATCCACACGGCAGCCTGCGCGTAGGCAGCAAAGGCGAACTGCGATTGGAAGCTGCTGCCCGCGTCGTCAATGTAGGAGAAGATTTCCTCTGAAGCCAGCAATAATCCCCAGACCGTAAAGATGTACCACTTTGGGGATTCCGCCAACGCGCGGCTGCGCGCCGATCCATAACCCAGCAGCAGGAAGAAAATCGCTGCCACGACAATAACGGTGATGACTTCCTGGCTGACGAGTTCGGTCGCGAGGATCTGCAGCAAGAGCGCAAAAAACAGGCATCCACAGAGCAGGATTGCGCCGGTGCGCCAGTTCAGCCGTAGCTCTCGCAGCACCGGGATTTGAGAATTCGTGGCCATTGGATCAGAAGTTGTTTTGCGGATTAAGCGTGGACTGCGGAGGTCTCCTGTTCTTCTTGCGAAACCAGGTGGTACCCCAACCGCCGCATCGCGTCCCCGGCGTGTCGCTCAATATTCCCCAGTTGTGTGTCTGTAAGTTTATCGCGCCAACCTTGGACCGAACCACTGCCAATGAAGCGTCCTTTGGCCGAGGCCTTTTGGGGGTTGACTTTTTCCTTGGCCTTCATCCTGTCCAGCGAATTGTGCTGTACCGCCGCCCGGATTGCGCTCGCCGAGACAGGGACCTTCAGAAACTCCATCATTTCGCCGAGGGCGCTCTGCGTATCCTGACGCATATCTTCGAACCGAACCACCAGAATGTCGGCTTTGCCGCTCTCAGCCGCATCCAGCCAGCTGTGTGCGTGATGGCTCCACGTCCCGAACGGGTTGACGCCCTTGCGAAGGAACTCGTCCAGAAATTCATCGAAATCATCGCCCGCGAACCCAAGAGCCTTGTAGTAGGCGTACTCGGAGAAGATGACGTCGCGGGGGTCACGCACGAGATAGATCGCCTTGCGATAAGCCTCGCGATAGATCTCATGTGTCTTGATCAGGCGACCGCCACCTGCCAGGAGCGTGCGCGCTCCGGCATGATCGCCAACGTCCGGGCTGATGCGGTTCACGTCGGAGAAGCCAGAGTCCTGTCCCGCCAGCAGTTCTACCAGAATAAACCGGAGCCATGTGCTACCCGAGCGGGGGTACGAGCCAACAAAGGCATCGCTGGGGTGAAAGCCCCGATGCCGCATCCACAAGAGCGGCTTGCGAATGCTGGTCTTTGATAAGGTATGGCGGAACTGGCGTAACGCGGACATGTTTACGACTCCCGTGTGAACGACTTGTGTTTGTGTCTTATGAGCCCGACCTGTTTACGTTTCAGAAACTACCAGCCTTGGCCGCGAGGCTGTCTCGAGATGGAGCTTAAGAGCGGACGCCACCACTTCCACATTCGGCTCGGTAAACATTGAGGGGTGGTCGCCGGGGATCCGGTGGAATTCGAGGCCGTTCACCAGGTCCTTCCAACCACGTTCGAAATCGAAGTATGGTCCGCTGGGCCAATCGCTGGATTGGAACAGTACGACATTTCCTGAGTAGGGGCGCGGTTCGTACCGGTGAAACGCGGGATGTACGAAGGAATCCGTATTGTGCAGTTGCTCGGCGTCGCCGGTTCCATGATGCGAGGAAAGCTGCCAAATGGTTCGTTCGATTTTTCGGCGAGCCTCATCCAGGCGGTCAACGACGTACTGCGCACGCCCCTGATTGCTGGACTGCAGCAGATTGGCGAGGTGATATTTCACGCGTCCGGTGTAGCGGCCATCTGTGAGCGGGTTCTTGTAGTACGCCCGGTTATGCGCATCGAACATGGCTACCAGTGCCACTTCTTCGCCTTGTTCCGCCACCTGACGCGCAACTTCGTAAGCAATAACGCCGTTGACGCAGAGTCCTGCCAGCGCGTAAGGCCCATGCGGTTGCACTTCGCGCATGGCCGTGACCAGGTACGCTGCAATTTCCTCGAGCCTATAAGGGGCAGCCAGCTGGTTTGCGTCGGAATACGGCAGGTCAAGCCCGAGGAATGGCTGATCGGTTCCCAATTTTCGTGCCAGCAGCCGAAACCGCGGACCACCGCGAATCCAGAACAGCGGAGTGCGAGTCCCGTTCGGCTGGATGGGAACGATCGCGCGGGCACGCAGACTCTGATCGGGGCTACGCAGCCACTCTGCCATGAGTTCAATTGTTGGTGACTGAAATACGAACGCCAGCGAGAGAGGTTGCCCGAAGTCCTTTTCGATCTTGTCGAGCAGTTTGGCTGCAAGCAGCGAATGCCCACCCAGCTCAAAGAAGTTCTGGCGTATATCAGAGACCGCGTCGCCCAACACTTCTTTCCAGATTGTCAGCAGCCGCGCTTCGACGAAATTCCGCGGCCCGAAAGATACATGCTGTTCCGTGGAGTCCGAACGGAGCTTATTAAGCGCCGCGCGGTCCAATTTGCCGTTCTCGTTCCGGGGAAGATTCTCGAGGATGACCAGTTCTGCCGGGACCATGTAGGCGGGCAGCCGGGTCTTAAGCCATGCGCCCAACTCGGCCGCCGACGTCGTATACTCCCCGCGAGCCGCGACGTAGGCCACTAGGTGAGATTCCTGCATGAGCACTGCAACTTCGCGAACATCCGGATGCGCCGCAAGCGCACTCTCGACTTCTCCCAATTCAATGCGCAGACCGCGCACCTTCACCTGCTGATCCACACGGCCGAGAAATTCCAAATTGCCGTCGGAAAGGTAGCGGACCAGGTCTCCGGTGCGATACATCTTATGTCCCGCATGGTATGGATCTTGCACAAACCGCTCTTCCGTGAGCTGCTTCTGGTTCAGATATCCACGCGCTACACCAGCACCCGAGATACACAGCTCACCCGGCACGCCGACGGGCAGCAACTGTCGATTGCTGTCCAGCACGTATAAGCGGGTATTGGCGATCGCTCGGCCGATTGGGACCGAACTCTGAACGGGTCGCTCATCGCAGCGATACACCGTAGACCACACCGAAACCTCTGTCGGCCCATATTCGTTATAAAGCGGGGTGTGTGGCAGCACCTGCCGGTGAGCTTCGACCACCGACGAGGGACATGCTTCGCCGGCAACGATCACCGTCTTCAGAGACGACATCTGCTCACCTGTCGCACTCTCCAAGACTTCCGCATACAGAGTGGGGATACAGAGAAGGTGCGAGACGGCATTCTCGGCAATCAACTCCGCGATGCGCCAGCCGCGCCAACTGAACTCGGGTTCGGGTAGCACGAGTGTTCCGCCCGCACATAGTGCATGAAAGATCCCGGCGACAGAACTGTCGAATGCAAATGAAGACAGCAACAGGAAGCTTGAGAGTGGCTCCTTATAGTACTCCAGGCGCGCCTGAGTCGAATGTGCCAGGTTGCGATGCGTGAGCATCACGCCTTTGGGAACGCCGGTCGAGCCGGACGTATAAATCACGTAAGCTAGATCATCAAGGGACGGCTGGCAACGATTCTCCGCTGACTCACTGGCAATCTTCCGCCAGTCGGAATCGAGGCACAGAATGCGCAGATCAGTAGCCGACAATCTGCCAAACGGAAGATGGTTTTGCGTCAAAACAATCTTCGCGCCGGAGTCGGCGAGCATGAACTCCAAACGTTCCTGCGGATACGTGGGATCCAGCGGCACGTAAGCTCCACCCGCTCTGAGAACACCGAGGACGCCGACGATCATCTCAAGCGACCGCTCCACGCAAAGCGCGACCTGCGATTCGGCCCTGACTCCAAGCCGGCTCAAATGACTGGCTAACTGATTCGCTCTTTGATTTAACTCGTCGTAAGTAAGAGACTGTGTACCGCACCGCACAGCAACTGCTTGCGGAGCCTTTCTTGCTTGCTCCTCAACAAGGTCATGCACCAGGGTCCGAGCATCCGCCGCTTGCGTCGCATTCCACTCGACCAGTAACTGATCCCGCTGATTCCGAGGCAGAGTGGATATTTCGTCGATGGTCGCGTCCGGATTCGCGACCGCTGCATTCAACAACGTCTCCCAACACGCGGCGAGTCGCGTAATGGTCGCCTCGTCAAACAGGTCCGTGCTGTAGATGATTCTCCCGAGCAAGCCTTCCGGACGGTCATCCAGCACCCAACAGAGATCAAACTTCGATGTCCCGGTCTCGACGTCGATGGGAGTGAGATTCCAGCCCGAGTCAACACTGGACAACGAGGGCTCAAATGACAGGAGCACCTGAAACAGAGGATTGCGGCTGAGATCCCGGTCCGGGGCAACCAACTTCACGACTTCATCCACCGGGACGGCATCGTGCGACAACGCACCCAGTGTAGTTGCGCGTACTCGCGCCAGCACTTCGCGAAAAGTGGGATTGCCCGACAAATTCGTGCGGAGCACCACAGTCTTCAAGAAGAAACCCAACAATCGCTCAGTTCCGGGATGATTGCGGCCGGCGGTGATGCTCCCGATCAGAATGTCCTGCTCGCCGCAATAGCGATACAGAAGTGTGTCGAGGCTGGCCAGCAGCGTCATGAATAGGGTGACGCCATTGTTCTTGCTCAACGCTCTCAATCGTTCCGACAATTCACGAGATAAGCCGATCTGCAACGTTGCGCCACGGAAACTCTGCTTGGCTGGACGTGGCCGATCTGTCGGCAACTGGAGACCCGACGTAGCACCTGCAAGTTGTTCCCGCCAGTACGCCAACTGCTCGCGGTAATCGGCAACCCGCGCCGCTTCTCTTTCCCAAAGCGCGTAAGCGGAATACTGGAATGGCAGGTCCTCCAGCGGAGATGATTTACCCGCGCCAAATGCGTTATACAACGTGACCAATTCCGGGAGAAACACGTTGTAGCCGGAAACTCCGTCGAAGATGAGGTGGTGGCAGTTTACAAACAACCGGTATGACTCATTTTGCAAGCGCACGAGTTGAGCCCGGACAAGCGGCCCATTCGCCAGATCGAACGGACGGCGGGCATCCTCGGTGGCCAGGCGAAGAGCTTCCGCTTCGCGTTGTGATTCCGGGAGCGCTCGAAGGTCAATCACTGGCAACTTCACATACCAGGGTTCATTCACCTGCTGTACCGGGGCGCCATTGATCACGGGAAAACTGGTGCGCCAGGCCTCATGGCGACGCAGGATTTCACTGAAGCTGCATTCCAACGCTTTCACGTCAAGCGGCCCTTGCCGGTGAATGGTGAAAGGCTCGTTATAAAGCGGAGTATTTGGAGCCAGCTCTGCATGCAGCCAAACCTGCTGCTGGGCGAAGGTCAGTGGCGCGGTTTTCGCCGGCACGCGCCGGCTGACTGCCAACGGTGCGATGTTCTCCTCCACGCGGCCGCTCAGGTAGCTTTGCAGCAGGCTTCGCCTTTGCTCCGAATTTTGCGCCAGGTGCGTCATCTAGCTTGCCAGGTTCTGTGCAGTTTCCAGCTCAGGGTTGTTGACCGAGGAAGTCATGAATCTCAACAGCTGCCCGTTTGTGGCATATCGAACGCCAGAACGCCCGCTGATATACGAGAACATTTCCTCAAGCTCTTGCCACAGGTTCAGACGAGCGATTTCCCACGGATGACCATAGAGGTGCCACACACCCCCAGTTTCCAGCACCCGATCAAACATCTTCTTGCCGAGATCGAGCCATCCCTTGAATGCGATCAGTTCGGGAGTGTTGCGTACGAGAGCAGATCCAGCTCTTAATCGTGCGAGATTTCGCAAGTAATTCGATCGCTGGTGCGGATAGGCTTGTACAGTTGTGGGCATTTCGAAAGCTGGGAAGTGCGGATCGTGACACAACATCTTGGTGGTGCGAGCGCCGCGGTATCCCGCGCGCCGTACTTCCTTAATCACTGTGGAATTGAAACGTCCCTTGGGATAGCAGAAACTCACAACCTCGTGTCCGAGAATTTGCTCAAGAGTCTGCTTGCAGGAAACGATTTCGCGTGTTGCCTCGATGGCCGGGATCTCCGTGAGAACTCGATGCGATACGGTGTGGGCTCCCACTTCGAAGCCGACGGCTGTCAGCTCCCGGAGTTGGAAACCAGCCAATCTACCCGGCTGGCCCAGTTGCCCCGTGGGCACGTAGAAAGTGCCGGGCAGCGAATGGGCATTAAGCCTTTCGGCGAGCTGCAGACCGGCGTTGTCATCGTCATCCCAGCTGGTGGTGACGATCACGTTCGGGCGGGAGATGTTGTGTTCGAGAACCATGTATGCCTAAGGCTATGCGTAGACTGCCTGAGATGCGACAGGCTCCGATTTTGTGCCGGTTCGTGATGCGATCGCGAACTCGTAAATTTCTTTGAGCATATAGAAGTTTCTTTCGGCCATGTACTTGGCTTCGAATTCCAGCCGTGCGCCGCGGCCCATGGCGTCCATCTGCTCGGGATGGTCCCACGCCCACTGCACCTTGGCCGCCAAGTCGTCCGGTTCGCCGGGACGGAAATGCAAGCCACTCTGTCCGTCGGTGACGATTTCCTGCATAGATCCCATGCGCGAGCAAATCACCGGTACAGCGCAGGCAAATGCCTCGGCGATGGTGACGGGAAATCCCTCATACCACTCACTCGGGAACACCAGAAAGCGGGCGGCTTTGATCAATTCCAATGTTTCTTCATGTGGCGCTCTGCCGCGATAGGTCACTCCGGGTACCTTCCCTTGCTGGATGCTGGCCTCCAGATCTACCCTGTTTGGGCCATCTCCGACAATCACGAGAGGAATGGCTGTTTTGAGCCGTCGCCAACCTTCGAGTAATGTTGGCAAACCTTTCGGATCGACGAGCCTTCCTACGAAGATCGCATACTGCCCGCGCTTGTTGCGCGGCCCCGGATCCGGCAGCACGAAGTTCGGCTTGACGCGGATCTTCGCCGGAGGAATCCCGCCTTCCATCAGCTTGCGGCGGGAAAACTCTGTCAGCGCGATGTAGCAGTCGACCATGTTCGCCCAGGTTCGCATGTTGCGGTGGGTCGTGATCATGGCCGCAAGAACGGCGGTGCCCATCCTCGAGCCCTGGTAACAGCCGTGTTGCACGCTACGCAAGAGCCCGTGATGCAGGCAGTCCTCGCAAACGTGTCCCTCGCGATAGAGAGTGGCGGCCGGGCACAATAAGCGGTAATTGTGCAGAGTCTGTACGACCGGCACATTCTCGCGGCGACAGGCGTAGTAGATAGACGGCGACATTCGCGGAAAGAAGTTGTGAATGTGAACGACGTCAGGGCGCACTCTCTGCAACAGTTGGCGGAATTCGTTGTACCAGCGGCGGGACCACAGGCAATCCGTCGCCATTCCCAATTTTTTCATCAGTCCGTCGGGATAAGTATTCTGCTCGACGACAGGCGTGACTCGCCAGCCGTATTGCGTGAGCAGGCTGGCCTCGGATTCGAAAACTTCGTCTTCGCCGCCGCGCTGCAAGTAACGATTATGTACAGAGACGATGTTCACGTTAGTCCGCCTGCATGGGTTCCGGAACTGCTGTCGCGGGAATCTTCAGAGTGGCGACTTTGCGAGCATGGAGAATGTAAGCCACGATCACGTACAAAGCGTTGGCGGCGATCATGCTCCAGACAACTCCCTGAATTCCGAAGTAACGGGTCGCAGGAATGCCTCCGAGCACTGCGATAACGCTGGCTGTGCCGTTTGCGATGAACAGCGAGCGTGGAGATTCCATGGCACGCAAGAGAATTGCCGGGCCGAGGCTGGCGCTCCATACAATTGTTTCGAGCGCAAAAAGCGGCACGAGATAGCTGGAATCCATGTATTTGCCGGCATACAGCAGACGGAAAATGGTGGTCCGCAGAGGAATGATCGCGGCCCAGTAGGCGATTGCGCCCGCTACGAAGAGCAAGGCGAGACGCCGGGTCAATGAGGAGGCTGCAGGGCGGCCTCCCTCGTCCTGAGTGCGGGCAGCGAAAGGCAGGAACAGCATGGAGAGCGCGGCATAGGTTTGTAGCACCGGCGCAGCCAGGTTCATCAACGCTCTCAGTTCCGCCGCTGCGGCCATGCCTGAGAAGGTGCTCACGACGGGGATGTAGATGTAATTCGGAATCCATCCCACCACGCACGTAAGCAACGCCCACTTCCCGTATTCCCAGTGCTTGCCCCAGGTTTCCGTCAACTGCAGCCGCCCGGTCGCGGGCTCAAGCTTCGCATTCAACTGGAACAGCATCACCATGCCGCTAACCAGCGCGCCGAAGCCCATGACGAGGAAAGCAGTGAATGCTGACAGCCAACCGCGCCAGTACAGAAAGAAGACGCCACCGACAACCAGTGCACAATAGAAGCTCGAACCAAAAGCAGCCGGCCCGGGAGATGTCTTCAGGTAAAACGCTCTTCGGCCCAAGCCATGGATGAGTATGAAGGGCGTTGCAATCGTCATTCCGGCAAGGGCGACCGGAAATACGGGCGAGTGCCCGAAGAACTTCGCAAGAAAGGCAGTCGCGCCCAGGATGAAACAAACGGCAAACGAGATCACCCAGTGCACGAGTGTCGTCGTCTTCAGGTAGCCGCGTATGTTCTCGCGGTAGGTTGTCCCGGAGAACACGGACAAGGGCTCAAGCAGCAGTGCCTGATAGAGAAATGCGACCAAGATGAACAGACTGAATGCAAGTGCATAGGCGCCGTACTCGGGTGGCGAAAGCCACCGCGCCAGAAGAATGCCGAGTACAAAATTGGAACCGGAGATCAAACCATAGTCAATGATCGCGAGTCCGCCCTTGGCAACCCAAGGCAGGAACTTCGAAATAATGGATTCGCGGCCGAGCATCCCGGACTTCTTGCTCTCCGGGGACACGTCTTCGGAGCTCATGGGTGCGCGATCCTCAAGCTTTACTGGAGACAATCGAGAATTCCTTTGCTAGGAAATGGGCGACGAGTAGTCGGCTAGTAGGCGTTTTCGTTGGGGGTAACGCTGTAACTGTGGGGAGAGTTCACTGAAGACGGACTGATATTGGTCTCATAGGGAACGCTAATCTCGACATCTGCCTCGAAGCGGGCACGCCGGACGCATTTCTTGATGGCGTCCGCCAGGTGCCGGACCCGCGGCTCGTTCAGGATGTTTCCGTGATCAGCGTCAATCTCGTGGATTTCAAGGCCGCCCTTGGCATAACGGTGCCATCCCGAGAGCTGGGAATCATCGAGGCCCCGCAGGCCCTTCTCGCTCGCGCGGAAAAGTGTCACCTTCCCCGCGTAGGGACGCGGCTCATAGGTTCGCTCCGCGATGGCGCAGGCTTCGCGCACTTGTCGCAGAGCCGCGGGCATGTACAGAAGATCGATCCTGCGCTTGATGCCCTTGCGGTACCGATCGGCCCGTTTACGCAGATACGCGAGCTTCTGTGTCCAGGATAATCTAAAGAACTTGCTGACCAGCGACGTCGCGGGCGGGACACCTGCATAAGTATCCACGAGAGCCAGCATTGCAACCTGCTTACCTTCGGAGCGAAGCTTGCGCGCGATCTCAAGCGCCACCAGACCCCCGAAGGAATATCCGCCAAGAAAGTACGGACCCTCCGGTTGCACACCACGGATTTGCTCGTAGTAGAGCGCTGCCATCTCTTCGACCGTTTTCAGAGGCGGCTGCTTGCCATCGAGTCCAGAGGCCTGCAAGCCGTAAAACGGCTGGTCAGGCGCCATGTGGCGGGCGAGTTCATGAAAACGCATCACCGTGCCACCTAGACCGTGTACAAAAAACAAAGCAGGATGATTGCCGTCCGGCTGCATGGGTATGACGGAGGACCACAGGCCAGAGGATGTTTCTTGTTCGAGAAGGTTCGCTAAGTCCGCGATCGTGGGAGCCTGCACCAGAACAGTGAGGGGCAGCCTTCTGGCAAACTGCTGCTCAATGCGGCGCATCATGCGCAACGCCAATAACGAATGCCCGCCGAGTTCAAAGAAGTTATCGTGGATGCCGACGGGACGCTTTCCCAGTATCTGCTCCCAGATCATCGACAATTTGCGTTCCGCTTCGGTGCGCGGGCCGGCTACCTGTTCGGCTGAGCCGCTGAGTTCCGGAGCCGGTAACGCTCGACGGTCCACCTTTCCGTTTGGCGTCAGCGGAAGACGATCCATGTAAACGTAGTCCGCCGGGACCATATACTCGGGCAGTTGTTGCTTGAGCGAGCTTCGGACTGACGCTACTGCCGGCTTCTGCTCGCGAGACGCGACTAGGTATGCGACCAGGCGCTTATCTCCGTCGTCCTCGCGGGCGATCACGATACACTCCCGAACCCCGTCGCATTTCTGCAGCGCACTCTCGATCTCACCGAGTTCGACCCGGAAACCGCGAATCTTGACCTGGAAATCCGTGCGCCCGATGAATTCGATGTTGCCGTCGGGCAAATACCTCACCATGTCGCCGGTTTTGTAGAGCCGTTCGCCTCGCTTGAACGGACTCTCGATGAATTTCGCTGCGGTGATTTCGGGTCGATTCAGATATCCGTGCGCCAATCCCTTACCGCCGATGTGAAGCTCTCCGGCTTGGCCCGCGTTTACTGGGTGCAGCTGCTCGTCCAGAACGTAGACTTCAGCATTCGCAATTGCTCGTCCTATTGGGATGTTGTCGGGAACAGGCTGATTCGGATCCGGTTCAAAGGCCGTGGCGATCACGGTGGCTTCGGTCGGCCCGTAGGTATTGATCCACCGGACCTTCTTTCCCACGCAGTCCAACCACGACTTATACGTTGCGGCTGAAGCCTTCTCACCGCCAACAATCAACAGGCGGACGCTTGCGGGCATGCTGCGGCGAGTTTCTGCTAATTCCCGAACTAATTCGTGCCAGTATGCCGTGGGCAAATCCACAACCGTAATCTGTTCCTTGCCTAGCCACTCCAGAAATTCGGAAGCTCCCGGCGCTCCCTGTCCTGTCCGCAGAACGACTGTCGCACCACTGGCGAGGGTCGGATAGATCTCTTCGACGGCGATATCGAAACTGATGGACGAGAACTGCGCAACGCGATCTCCGGATGTCATGCCATACAGATCGATCGCGGCACCAACATAGCTCACCAGGGCTGAGTGCGGCAGTAACACACCACGGGGCTTGCCCGTCGAACCGGAGGTGTAGATCACATAGGCGAGATTGTTGGGAGCGATGTTGCGCACCGGAGCTGCTGAACTCTCGGTCGCGATACGGTCCTCATCTACGTCAACAAGAACTACTTGGATCTGCTTTTCGCCCAAACGATCGAGCAAGCTTGAGCTTGTGATGACCACAGGAGCCTGGGAGTCGCCCAGCATGTAGATCAGACGGTCTTTTGGATATTCCGGATCCAGCGGCAAGCACGCTCCACCTGCCTTCAGTACGGCCAGAAACGCTATGATCAACTCCGTCGAACGGTGAAGACAGACCCCTACAGGAGTATCGGGCCCCACTCCCTTGCTGCGCAGGTAAGAAGCTAATTGGCTCGCTCGCAGGTCCAATTGTTTGTAGCTAAGTTTGTTGGAGCCCTGCGAGACCGCAACTGCATCTGGAGTGCGGGCGGCCTGAGCTTCAATGAGTTTGTGGAGGCAGGACCCTGAGGCTTGCTCGCGATTCACCTGTTGTTTTCTCTTCGTGTCAACGGACCCAGACGGTTCATCGAAGCGCACTTTCAGGGAAACCAGCCCGCGCAGCCCGAGATTGCTTCTCCACACCAACTGCTGCGGTTCGAGGCGCAGGGCAGGCATACGCCGCAATAGCGTTGCAAATGCGATTTGCCCCTCAACACGCGCGAGAGGAGCGCCGAAACAGAAGTGCGCTGCGTAGCCGAAGGCAAGATGACGGTTGTCTGACCTTGCTATGTCGAAACGATCAGGATCGGGGAAACGCTCGGGATCACGATTCGCGGCTGCCATTACAGCAATCACGGCATCGCGCTTGCGGATCTGCTTGCCGCCGAGTTCCCTGCCTTCCGGAGCCAGCCGCGCCGTATGCTGACTGGGACTTTCGTAGCGCAACATCTCTTCTACGGCCGCCGGAATCAGAGAAAGGTCGTTTCTCAGCTTCTCGAGCTGATCAGGGTTGCGCAACAGGCTCAACATTCCGTTGCCGATCAGGTTGGTCGTCGTTTCCTGCCCACCTACCATGGTGACGATCGTATTGGCAACTACTTCTTCATCGCTGAGACGATCTCCGTCAATCTCGGCCGTGAGCAGCGAGTGAATCAGTCCTTCGCGAGGGTGCCGCTTGATGTCCTGAATGGCGTCGCGAAAATACGATGTCATGTCCTCGACGGTCTGGAGCATCTGCTTGGCGCGCTCGGGGTTGTGCTGAAAATTGCCCAGCATCTCGGCAAAGTTGGCAGACCAGTTTTTGAGCAACCGGCGATCGCTCACTGGCACGCCCAACATTTCCGCCGTGACGATTGCTGGAAGGGGCTCGCCAAGGTCGGCAATGATGTCCAAGCATCCCTGGTGCTGCACTTCGTCCAACAGACCGTCGACGATCTCCTGAATGTGGGCCTTCAGCGTCTCTACACGCGCGGGGGTGAATGCTTTGGCGGCTAAGCTCCGCAACCTGGTGTGCGAGGGCGCGTCCATGAAGAGCATCTGGCGGACCATCAGTGCAGCGATCGGACTGAGTTCAGACAATCCCATGCTCTCCAATCGCGCGGGCGTGGGCGTGCGATCGGCGGAGAAGGTGTGGAGTACCTCCAGAACGTCTTCATAGCGGGTGACCACCCAGGCATGAAGGAATGGATCCCAATGAACGGGATCTTCCTCCCGAAGCCGGGCAAACAAGGGATAAGGATTTGCCAGAACGTTTGGATCGAGCAGGTGGTATAGGCTCAGGGCTGAGCTCTCGTCCTCGACTGCCGGCCGAATTGTTCCCTTGTCCGTCACTAAATCAGTACCTTCCAATTGCTGCGATGCGTTTTGATGGGCTTGCGTTGGAGTGTTTCGACGGCAGAGTTGCTAGTCCGCCGCCTGAGATGAAACGCTCAATTTCTCGAGGATGAGTTTCTCAATTTCGAAAGCCATTCCCGAAAGAGTTGGGTGATCGAACAAGCTCAGCAGGGTCAACTCGACTCCAAACACCTGCCGGATTCTTGTGATCAATTGCGTGCCCAGAAGAGAGTGACCTCCGAGCAGGAAGAAGTTGTCGTCTCGTCCCACTCTCTCCACGCGCAGGAGAGGAGCGATGATGGGCGCCAGGCGCTGCTCAATCAGCGTAGTCGGTGCCTCAAATTCGTCATCGGGGATCAGTTCGGCGTTGGCCGGAGAGGGCAAGGCATTGCGGTCCACTTTCCCGTTTGGCACAAGCGGAAGCACGCTGAGATTCACGAATGCGGAGGGAATCATGTAATCCGGCAACCTGGTGCGCAAATGGCGGACCAAGTCGCCGGCTTTCACTTCAGATCCGTGCGACAGAACGACGTAGGCAACGAGGGTAGCCTCTCCGTTTCCGTGGCTGCGTCCCACTACGACGCTGCTTTGGATTGCCGGGTGCCGGTCGAGCGCGTTGACGATCTCATTTGGTTCGACCCGGTACCCGCGAATCTTAACTTGCTCGTCGATGCGCCCCAGGAACTCGATTTCGCCGTCCGGCAATTGCCGGCCAATGTCCCCCGTACGGTATAAACGTGCTTCGTCTTTGCCGCTGAACAAATCGGGAACGAACTTGCTGCGGGTCAGATCAGGCTGATTGCGGTATCCCCTGGCAACTCCAGCACCGCCAATGTAGATCTCGCCCGCCGATCCGACCGGAACCGGACGCATCTGATCATCCAGGATGTGGATTTGCGTATTGTCGATAGGGCGCCCAATCGAAGGCGTCTTCAGCGTGCCATTTCCCGGTGTAACGACTCCAGAAGTTGCGACCACGGTACATTCGGTGGGTCCGTAGTTATTCACCAGTTGGAACGGTAAATCAGCCTGCGGACGACGATGGAGGGTATCGGCTCCTGTCAACAGAATGCGCAAACTCGCCCGCGCCGGCCAATCCAGCAACAGCATGTTCTCGGCGATTGGCGTCGGGACGAAGCCGATGGTGATCTTCGTGTCGATGAACCAATTATGCAGGCATTCCGGATTTTGACGAACACGTTCGGAAGGAATGTGAATACTTGCGCCTACCGTCAGATACGGCCATACTTCCCAGACGGCGGCATCGAACCCGAGCGCAGCAACGTGGCTGGCACGATCTTGCGGCTGCAGGGAGAAGGCTCGGCAATGCCATTGCACGAGGTTGGACAGCCCACGATGCATGACCTCGACACCTTTCGGCTCTCCGGTTGAGCCGGAGGTGTAGATCACATATGCCAAGTCCTGTGGCAACACCTCGTTCTCTTGAAGCCGCTCTGACTCGACCGCAATCGCCGCGTCCCGGTCCAGTTCAATCAGCCGCCACGGACCACCCAACAACTCCCTGACTAAGCTGGAACGTGTAAGCACCATGGCCACGGCGGCATCACGCAACATGAACGCTACGCGCCCGGCAGGAGCCCCCGGCTGGATCGGCAAATATGCGGCGCCCGATTTCATCACAGCGAGCGCTGCCATAATGCTTTCGGGAGATCGCTCGAGCAGAATCGCCACGATCTGATTCGCTCCTACGCCACTAGAGCGCAGGTAATTCGCCAGTTGATTCGATTTGCGCTCCAGCTCCGCGTAATTGAGCTGTCCTGTCGGACCGGAGATGGCCAGTGTCTCCGGGGTCGCGATCGCTTGGAGGCTGATGAGTGCGGGGACACTTGGAACCAGGGTTTCTCCATCCTTCACGAGTTCTGATGCAACGACGGGGTTTGGATGGCCCACCGGAACTTTCGTATCTGAAGTGGCTGCCACAGATTACCTCGGGCTTGAATTCGGGGGAATGTTGCTGAACGATCAGGCTGCGCCTGAGCCTCCCAAGACTGCTGGAATGGTGCGTAATAGTATCTGGAAATCCAGCCAGAGCGACCATCTGTCGATGTACTGCAAATCCAGCTCCATCCATTTTTCGAAGGTGACTGAGCTGCGTCCTCCCACCTGCCACAAACAGGTGATGCCGGGCCGAACGCTGAAGCGGCGGCGCTGCCAATCTTCATTGAACCCTTCGTAGTCGCGCACGGGCAGGGGCCGCGGACCGACCAGGCTCATGTCTCCCTTCAGAACGTTAAACAGCTGCGGTAACTCATCGATACTGCTCTTCCGCAGGAATCGGCCCAAGGGCGTGATGCGCGGATCGTTCTTGATCTTGAACACCGGCCCCGAAACTTCGTTCAGGTGCTCAATCTCTTTCATCCTTTTCTCCGCGTCGATGACCATCGTGCGGAACTTGCAAATCTTAAATCGGCGCTTGTTCAGGCCCATGCGGTTCTGCATAAACAACACGGGACCGGGAGAGGTCAACTTGATCGCCAGAGCCGCCAGCAGAAACACAGGCGCTAGCAGGACGATCAGAAACAATGAAACCGTGAAGTCAATCATGCGCTTGGCTATGAGCGCCCAGCTGTCGGTCATACCACCCGTGTAGTGCGCAATATGCGAACTGCCTTCAAACTCTTCCGCTCGGGAACGGGCCATTTTCAGGTCGAATATGTTCGATACAAGGCGCAGCATGATGCCCTGCTCTTCACAGATGGCCGCAATTTCAGAGGCATGAGAATGCAGCGAACGTACCGGCACGGCCAGCGCAACCTCATCAACGACATTCTCACGCAGGAACCGTGGCAGATCGGCGTAGCTGCATGCCAATCGGTATCCGGAAGCTCGGAACTGCTCCATTCCCTGCCACTCCTCGTCCACAAATCCGATCACGCGGTAGCCGAACTCCTGCGTTTGCTCAATCTTGCGTGCAAACTCAAGCGCCCGCTGGTTGGTACCGACGATCAGCATGTAGCGCAAGTTGCGTCCATGCAGCCGGATTTGCTTCAGTGCCGTCCGCAAGGTCATTCGGCTCGACATGGTCACTGCCGTACTCACGAACCAGAAGATCGCCACGAACAGAACTGTAATCATCCGTATATGGAACAATGTGGCTCCGGCGAGTATCGCCAGTGTTCCAGTCGTGGTGGCTTTCAATATGTCAAGCAGTTGCTCGCTGCGACCAGAAAGCCGGTGAGAGTCATAGATTCCAAAAACGCTAAAGATGATGTGCCAAACCACGGTTAGCGCAGAGAAGATAACAAAGTTCCCGATCTTCACACGCATTGAGAAGAATTCTTGCAGCGTGAACACCCCGCTGCTCTCGGAAACAGCAACCGCGGCGGCGGCAAACGCTGCCATCATCATGGCAACGTCAAACAACTTCAGGGCATTGAGCAGGATTTGGCGACGAATTTGACCCACGGGAAGAACCCTCCAGGAACCCGACTGGCAGATTTGGGGAAGGGGACGATACTGCCAGAAAAACACGCGTTTCGAGTTTTGGTGTTGGGGGAAGCACCCTGGATCGGCATTTTTGCCGTGTCCAGTCTTGCGGCTACGAGAATCGGACCCGCGCTGTGCGCATCCGCTGGGATGCGCAACCCGATCGTTATCTCTTCAACTTCTCCAGAACGAGACGCTCGATCGAATCGATGCTCTTCAGGTTCTGGGAGCTGATTTCTTCATCAGCGATACGTACATTAAACGTTTCTTCCAGGAAGGACACCACGCGAAATACTCCAAGTGAGTCGATCACCCCGCTGTCCATCAAGGACTCCTGGTCCGTGAAGGAGCTGACGCCCTTCGCGCTGGCAAGATGTTCCATCACGAATTCGCGGATTTGACCTTTAACGTTTACTTCCGTGGCTTGATTGGCAGCGTTCATTACTGGATTCTCCTTGTCAGGGTTCGGTTTGCAGAAACGGTCTGAACTACGCAGTGACTAACGTTCGCACACTTTCTTGTGCGAGACGCACTCGATCAATTTTCCCGGTTGAAGTCTTAGGCAGGTTCTCCTGGAACTCGATGAACTCGGGGATCATGTATTTAGGGATCTTCGCTCCGCAAAACTGCTGAAGTTCGGTTGGTTTGACAGCATGCCCGTCGTGCGTCGAAACGACCGCCTTGATGCGGTTGCTGACCACATCGTCAGGAATGGCGATGGCCGCCGCCTCCTTCACTGCTGGATGGCTCAGCAGTGCAGTTTCGATCTCTCCCAGCTCGATGCGGTATCCGCGACTCTTGATCATGCTGTCCCGGCGTCCCGTGAAGTAGTAGTTGCCATCTTCCCCCAGCACAACAATGTCGCCGGTGCGGTACATCTTCTCCTGGAAATGCTTTTGGAACCGATTGTCGACCACCATCTTTGCGGTCTTCTCGGAATCTCCCCAGTAGCCGTACGTCACCCCTGGCCCACGGACGTACAACTCCCCGCTGTCGCCAGGACGCGTAACGATCTGGTCCTGATCGTCCACTGCGAACACCTCGGTATTCTCGCAGGCAATACCGATGGGCAGCTTGTCCATGCTGGACAGGCGGTTGCGCTCAACCTTGTAGTACGTGCACACATTCGTCTCAGTTGGCCCGTACAGGTTGTACAGCTCCAATTGCGGCAGAACGTTAGCCAACTGCTGCAGGTATTTCATGGGAAAAACTTCTCCCGCGAACAAAATCAAGCGGAGCCGCGCCAGCTTTGCCGCATCCAGATTCGCGTGCAGCAGTAGGAGCGTGAGGGCCGAAGGCACCGAATACCAAACTGTGATGCCTTTCTTCTCGATGAAATTCGCCAGGGTCACGGGGAACAATGCAATGTCTTCGGTGACCAAGTAGACGGTCGCGCCCGCCTCGATCGCGTTGTAAACGTCGAATACCGAAAGATCGAAGTGCAACGGCGCGTGATTCGAGAGATTGTCCTCGCTGGTGATCTGGAAGATATCTGCGCACCACTCGACAAAAGTAAGTGCGTTCTGGTGAGTCAACATGACTCCCTTGGGCCGCCCCGTGGAACCAGAGGTGTACAGGATGTAAGCAAGATCGGTTTCAGTCAGCATCACTGACGGGGCGCTTCGCCCGTCGTACTTTGACAGCACGGACCACGGCATGACCGTGGTTCCGTTGCTTGCTTTTGTGTCTTCATCGATCAGAACGACGAATTCCAGACTCGCCTGAGTCTTCGAATCCAGGGCACCTTTTTTCTCAGAGTTCGTTACCAACGCACGAATTCCACAGTTGCCGATGATGTAGGCAATGCGATCGACCGGAGCGGCTGGATCCAGGGGGACATAAACTCCGCCGGCCTTCAGCACAGCGAACATGGTGACCACGGATTCCACGCATTTCGGGAAGTAGATACCGACGCGGTCGCCCTTTTTTACTCCATGTTCCCGCAATGCGTGCGCCAGCTGGTTGGATCGTTCGTCCAGCTCACGGTAGCTGATGCTGCGCTCTCTCGCCCATACCGCGGTCTTTTCCGGATAACGCGTCGCGCTCTTCTTGAGTAGTTGCTGCAGAATATAGGCCATGTCGTTACCTTAGGGTCTGGGATTGTGGGGAGGTGAGATTAAAGTCCGTGGAAACCTGAAATGATGACCTTCTGAATTTCGGAGGTGCCGGAATAGAGCTTGCTGGCGATGGCATCGCGCAGGTCGCGTTCTACCTCGTACTCCGTCATGTAGCCGTAACCGCCGTAAATCTGGATGGCGTCGAGGCAGCTCTGCACACAGGCTTCGGAAACGTAGAGCTTCGCGATGGAGGCTTCTCTCAGCGAATGCCTTCCCTGGCTTTTCATCCAGGCCGCCTTGTAAAGAGCCAGTCGCCCGGTCTCCAGGCGCACTTCCATGTCAGCGATCTTATTAGCTATTGCCGAGTATTTCCCGATCGGCTGGCCGAACTGCCGGCGCTCCTGCGCGTACTTCACTGCATTCTCCAGCTGGCGCTGCATCATGCCCAAGTGGCTGGCCAAAATGCAGGTGCGCTCCCATTCCATCGATGTAGTGAAGATGGATTGTCCGCTGCCCTCTTTTCCGAGAACGCTCTCCGCCGGCACCTCACAATCGACGAGTGCCACCTCCGACATGGGAGATGTGCGCAGCCCCATCTTATGAAGCTTCTCGCCAACTACCAGGCCGGGCGTTCCCTTCTCGACCAGAAAACCAGTGACTCCGTTCGCTCCCTTCGAAAAATCAACATTGGCAAAGATGATGAACAGATCTGCGCATTGTGTATTCGTGATGAAGGTCTTCGTGCCGTTCAATACGTAACAGTTGCCTCTACGGTCGGCACGCGTCTTAAGGCTGTAGGCATCCGACCCCGAGCCGGGCTCGGTCATTGCGTGCAAACCGATCCATTCGCCGCTGATCAGTTTGGGCAAATACTTTTTCTTCTGCTCTTCGGTGCCGAACGTCATCAGCGGAATCTCGGTTGTCCACATGTGAGCGTTCAGCGAGAACAGAAAACCGTTGTCCTTGCAGCCGTAGCCCAAGGCTTCCAGTGCGCATACGGTTGTCAGAGCGTCTGCTCCGCCGCCACCGTACTCGGCGGGAACCGGCAGACCCTGAATCCCGAAGTCGGCGCACTTCTGCCAAAGGTCGCGGGGAAAGACCTCTTCACGGTCGCGGCGAATCAGATCATCATTCAGCTCCTGCCTCGCGAACCGAATCACTTCCTTACGAAACGCTGCTTGTTCTTCTGTCCAGGCGAAATCCAAAGTCCTTGTCCTCTTTCCGGGGTCTGTTAGATTGCAACTCTGTTGGCTTCCGTTTTAGAGGCGCCATTACCGGCTGCTCCGTGTCCATTTGGCTTCTCTCCGCCGTTGCTGTCGGTCTGCAGCGTTCTCCAGGGGAAGCGCCGCGGACGTCCTCCCGGCAACTTGATTCTGGCGGGTACCCCCATGATCGTGGTGTTATCGGGCACGTCGGTCAGCACCACGCTGTTGGCAACAATTACGACGTTGTTGCCGATCCTGGCATCTCCAACGATCTTGCACCCTGCCCCGAAGTAGACGTTGTCTCCTACTCCCTTGCATCCGGATCCGATCAGCACGCCCGATTGCACCGTGCAACCTTCACCAATTTTCACGGGAGGAATAAAGACTCCGTACGGAGTGTGAATCACCAACCCGGGTCCAATCTCAGCGTCCGGAGAGATGAATATCCCGAAGAACATCTGGTTGAATCTCTGCCAGAACAGCGCGACGATCAGCAGCAGATGTTTAACCACAGGGATCCTCAACTTCAGCACCCAGTGCCCGAAGCGGTAGCCAAGTATGGCCGGGGTCTCAATCCGGAAGAGCACACGCCACCAACCGCTCTCCAGCGTACGGTGACCCATTGCGGCTTTGAAGTCAGCTCGAACGTTTTCAAACATGTCCGCTCTCTAGTGTGGATTGTTTACAACTTCTCGTAGATTGCTTGGGGAATCGGGAACGTACGCTGATTCAGCACTGCACCTAACACCCTCGCTTTGGCGGCTTGCAAGTCCTGTACCGCTTTCCGCGCAGTCTCGCGACGCGAGGAGTTTGCCTTCAGAACCAGCACAACTCCCTCGGCAGCGGATCCCAAAGTTAACGCATCGTTAGCCTTGCCCAGGCACGCGACATCGACTAACACGAAATCGAATTCTGACTGTAATTCGCCCAGGCGCAGCCGAATGCGATCTGCACCGATTAGCGCTTGGGAGTTCTCTCCGGGGTTGCCGGCAGACAATAACCACAAATTTTGTGAAAGCGGGCGTGCAAATCTGCGGATTGAGTCCGAGTAACTCAGCGCCTCGGCCAAGCCGTGCGGATTATCAACGTCAAAATGGAGGTGCAGTCCCGGGTTTCGCAGGTTCGCATCTACGACACAGACGCTTGCGTTGGAGTGGCGCGCCAAAGCCTCGGCCGCTCTCGCGCACATCCAACTGCAGCCGCTGCCGGATTCCACACTGGTGAAAACCACCGATCGAGGCGCTTCAGCGCCGGGCAGCAAGAACACCCGCTGCACCAATTTGCCAACCTCATCCAATTCCTGCGGGCTGAATTTGGATGGCCCGGCGGCTATCGGTTCGGAGACCTCAGCGACGGGTTCTTCAATGGCCGCGGCATATACGCGAGCGGGACGTGGCTCGGCTGCAATTTCAGCTTCCGCCTGCAACATCTCGTGTTCTTTGCCAACGCTTTGCAGCAGTTCGAAGTTCTTGCTCATGTCTTTACGTCTTCCCTCTGGGCTGGTGACAGCGGCGTTCGGTCGATTGGTGTTGCTGAAAACGACTCTTTACGATTGCCATTGTTTCAGCGACCGCAGTACGCGCTCGATATACTGGCGAGCTTCATCCGCATTCAGAGTTTCGCTCTCTTCCCTGTCCTCATTTCCGAAGAATGCTTTCATTCCTTCCATTGCGGGGGAAGTCTCAAGCTGATATTCCATCCGAGGAAAACCATCTTGCGTCCGTTTTGGCAGTCGGGCTGCCGGCGATTGGGATAAATGCTTGGTGATGTCGAGATCAGCGATCACCTCGTTGACCGCGCCGTCATCGACGATGTTCTGCCGCATGGCATAGGTAAGCGACAGCGCATTGAAACACACGTTATTGATGTTTCTTGGAATCCCCTCAGTGAACTGCGCGACCCGCGCCAAAGCCTGTGGTGTAAAGAGCGGCCCGCCTGTGTATCCTGCTACCTTCAGACGGTGCTGGATGTAGTTCTTCGTCTCCTCGATCGAAAGTTGCTCCAAACCCGCCATGATGGAGACTCGCTGCCGCAACTGCGACAGGCCGCGGGATGCGAGTTTGT
>Ga0335070_10001380_pt1 | contig 27964 bp, 27 predicted proteins | sample Lox_Sample_13_FD_206722 | JGI IMG/M metagenome (GOLD analysis project Ga0335070, IMG submission 206722) | Soil microbial communities from Loxahatchee National Wildlife Refuge, Florida, United States - Lox_Sample_1.3 | ecosystem: Environmental > Terrestrial > Soil > Wetlands | place: USA...
GGAGCGTCGCGCCCGTGGCCTTGGTGACGGACGCGACCAGGCGCTGGCCGATGGCGTCGATCTCCGCGTCGGTCAAGGTGCGGTCCTTGGGCTGCAGCTTCACCGAGATGGCGAGCGACTTCTTGCCGTCGGGCACGCCCTTCCCCTGGTAGACGTCGAACACCGACACCGCGGCGATGGCGGCGCCGGCCACGAGGTCCTTGCCCGCGGTCTTGACCGCGGCGATCACCTTCGCGGCCTCGATACCGGCGTCGAGCACGAAGGCGAAGTCGCGCTCCACCGGCTGGAACGGCGACAGCTTCAGCGGCGGCCGCGCCTTGGACGCCTTCGCCTTCGGCGCCGGCAGCGCGTCGAGGAACACCTCGAACGCCGCAATCGGACCTTCGGCGTCGAGCTTCCGCAAGGTGCCGGGATGCAGCTCGCCGAAAAAGGCGAGCACCGTCTTGGGCCCGAGCTTGAGCGCCCCCGAGCGGCCGGGGTGATACCAGGTGGGTGCTTCGGCCGCGACCTGCACATTGTCGGTGGCGAGGCCCAAGGACGCGAGCAGCGCCAGCGCATCGCCCTTGGCGTCGAACGCGTCGACCGCGCGCGGCGGTGCGGCCCAGTGGCGCGGACCGCTTTGGCCCGAGCGGATGCCGGCGGCGACGATGCGCTCCCCTTCCGGGGTCGGATCGCCGAACTGCGGGCCGACCTCGAACAGGGCCGCATCGGGGACGCCACGGTCGGCGTTGCGCTTGGCGGCGAGCACGAGGTTCGGCAGCAACGACGGCCGCATCATGTCGAGATCGGCGCTGATCGGATTGGCGAGCATCAACGCCGGGTTGGTGCCGCCGAACAAGGCGGCATGGTTTTTCGACAGGAACGAGAAGGTCACCGCCTCGACCAGGCCCGAGCCGGCGAGTGCCCGCTTGGCGTCGCGCACGCGGCGCTGCTGCGGCGTCAGCGCCGGCTTCGCCACCGCGTCGCCGCGCGCCATGGAGACCGCCGCGATGTTGTCGTAGCCGTGGATGCGCGCGACCTCTTCGATGAGATCGGCCTCGCCGTGGATGTCCCCGCGCCACGACGGCGGCGTGACGTTCAGAGCACCGTTCTCGTGCTTCACCTCGAAGCCGAGCCGGTCGAGGATCTTGGTCGCCTCGGCGACCGGGATATCGAGGCCGCCCAGGCCATGCAGCCGCTCCGGCCGCAAGCTGTAGTGCCGGCGCCACGACGGCACGTGGCCGGTGATCACGAGCTCGCTGGCCTCGCCGCCGCACAGCTCGAGGATCAGCTGGGTCGCCGCTTCCATGCCTTCGTGCACCGCCGCGGGATCGAGGCCGCGCTCGAAGCGGTAGCGGGCGTCGGACTGGATGTCGTGCTTGCGGCCGGTGGCCGCGGTGCGGATCGGATCGAACAGCGCCGCCTCGACGAACACGTCCTTGGTCGCGTCCGTGCAGCCGGAGGATTCGCCGCCGATGATGCCGCCGAGCGACAGCACGCCGTCGCGGTCGGCGATCACGGTCTCGCTGCCGCTGAGCGTGTACTCCTTGCCGTTGAGGGCCTTGAGCTTCTCGCCGGGCTTCGCCAGGCGCAGCCGCAGATCGCCGGCGATGGTGCCGGCGTCGAACACGTGCAACGGCCGGTTCACGTCGAGGGTGAAGAAATTGGTGATGTCGACCAGCGCCGAAATCGGGCGCAAGCCGACGGCGGTGAGCCGGTCCTGCAGCCACTTGGGCGACGGCCCGTTTTTCACGCCCTTGATCATCCGGCCGATGAACAGCGGACAGGCGTTGGCGTTCTCGGCCGCGAATTCGAAATGCACGACGGTCGGGCTTTTGAACTTGCCCGGCACGGGCTCGATCCGGCGCGGCACGAGATTGCCGAGACCGGCGGCGGCGAGGTCGCGGGCGATGCCGCGCACGCCGAGGCAGTCGGCGCGGTTCGGCGTGATGGCGACGTCGATGACCGGATCGTCGAGGCCCAGCACCTTGGCGAACGGCTCGCCGACCGGCGCATCCGCGGGCAGATCGATGATGCCGGCGTGGTCCTCGCCGAGGCCCATCTCGCGCATCGAGCACAGCATGCCGTTCGATTCCTGGCCGCGGATCATGCTCTTCTTGAGCTCGAGGCCGGTGCCGGGGATCGTCGTGCCGGAGCAGGCGAAGACGCCCTTCATGCCGGTGCGCGCGTTGGGCGCGCCGCACACGACCTGGAGCTTCTCCTTGCCGGTATCGACGATGCAGACCCGCAAGCGGTCGGCGTCGGGATGCTGCTTCGCCTCGACGACATAGGCGACGGTGAACGGCGCCAGCTTCGCCGCGCGATCCTCGATGCCTTCGAGCTCGAGGCCGATGGCGGTGAGCTTGTCGGCGACCTCCCTCAGGGTCGCGTAGCTATCGAGGTGCGTCTTGAGCCAGCCGAGAGTGAACTTCATCGCGCCAGCCCTCCCGACGTCGAGGGCATGTCGAGCGGCAAGAAGCCGTAATGGCGCAGCCAGCGCAGGTCGGCCTCGTAGAAGGTGCGCAGGTCCGGGATGCCGTATTTCAGCATCGCCATGCGCTCGATGCCCATGCCGAAGGCGAAGCCCTGATACTCGTTGGGATCGAGGCCGCAGTTCTGCAGCACCTTGGGGTGCACCATGCCGCACCCCAACACCTCCAACCAATCTCCGAAATTGCCGATCTTGAGCTCGCCGCCCTGGCGCGAGCAGCCGATGTCGACCTCGGCCGAGGGCTCGGTGAACGGGAAATGGCTGGGCCGGAAGCGCAGCGGCAGGTCCGGGATCTCGAAGAAGGCGCGCGCGAAGTCGATCAGACAGCCCTTCAGGTGGCCCATATGCGTGGTCTTGTCGATGACCAGGCCTTCGACCTGATGGAAGTTCGGCGAGTGCGTGGCGTCGTGGTCGCTGCGATAGGTGCGCCCCGGGCAGATGATCCGGATCGGCGGCTTCTGCGCCATCATGGTGCGGATCTGCACCGGCGAGGTATGCGTGCGCAAAACCTTGGCGTCGCGGCCGGGCTCACCGCCGACAAGATAGAAGGTGTCGTGCGTCTGCCGCGCCGGGTGCTCGGGCGGGATGTTCAGCGCGGTGAAGTTGTTGAAGTCGTCCTCGATGTCCGGCCCTTCGGCGACGGCGAAGCCCATGTCGCCGAAGATGGCGACGATCTCGTCGATGGTCTGGCTGATCGGATGGATGCGGCCTTCCGCCGCAGGCCGCGCCGGCAACGTGATGTCGACGCGCTCGGAGACCAGGCGCGCGTCGAGCTCGGACTCGCGGATCTTCTCGAGGCGCGCAGCGATGCGGCCTTCGACGCCGCCCTTGAGCTCGTTCAGCGCCGCGCCGCGCTCCTTGCGCTGCTCGGGCGGGATCTTGCCGAGCCCCTTCATCAGCTCGGTGACCTTGCCGCTCTTGCCCAGCCATTCGACGCGCAGCGCATCCAGCGCCTGCGAGGTGGCGGCACCGTCGATCGCGGTCGTGGCTTCGGCGAGCAATGTCTGCAGTTCGGCGTTCATGATGTGGGCTTCACAGGCGGGAGCAGAAACGCAAAAGGGGGCTGGCGGATGGCCAGACCCCCTTCAACGTCGCAAAACGATGCTTGCAATCAGCCGAGGGCGGCCTTGGCCTGGGCGACGAGCGCCTTGAAGCCATCGGGATCGTTCATCGCGATCTCGGCCAGGATCTTGCGGTCGATCTGGATGCCGGCCTTCTTGATGCCGTCGATCAGCTTGGCGTAGGTGAGGCCTTCCTCGCGCGCACCGGCGTTGATGCGCTGGATCCACAGCGCGCGGAAGTCGCGCTTCTTGCGGCGGCGGTCGCGATAGGCGTAGCGCAGCGCCTTCTCGAGGCGCTCCAGCGCCGGGCGGAAGGTCTTGCTCGACCGGCCGACGTAGCCGGACGCAAGGTCGACGACTTTCTTGTGGCGGGCGTGACCGGTCACACCCCGTTTGACTCGTGCCATGGCGGCTCTCCGTTCTTAAGCGGCTCAGATATGGAAGAAGTGCTTCAGCACCTTGTTCGCCTGGCCCTCGGCCAGAACCTTGGTGCCGCGCGCAGTACGCTTCATCTTCTGGGAGCGCTTGCGGAGGTTGTGGCGCTTGCCGCCATAGGGGGCGAGCACCTTGCCGCCGCCGGTCACCTTGAATCGCTTCTTGGCGCCCGACTTGGTCTTCATCTTGGGCATTTTGATCTCCTTGGTTCGCGAAGGCCCGCGCGGCCAAAGCCGGGGGCCGAAGAGCGGTTGGGCATGCCCTGGACTGCCGATAAATCGACGTCCGGCCGTGGCCGCTCGTTAAGGCGCGGGGTTATAGCCGCTAAGGCCCGGATAGGCAAGGCGAAAGCGGCGCTTTCCGGGGCCAATTCGGCCGCTTTATACAAGGACTTACGCCGGCGCGCGAGCCGACCCGCGGCGAATCCCGCATGACCGGAAGGTTACTTGCGTTGGCCGCGGCGAGGCGGCTCAATCAGCCAAAACAGCACGGGAGGAGCAGTCCATGTCCATCGAAGGGTTCCCCGGGCGCGACGTGCGCGCCAAGCTCGACCATCCGGTCATCGATGCCGACGCCCATGTCGTCGAATGCGACTTCGCGCATCTCGATTTCGTGCGCCAGCTCGCCGGCGAGGACGTGGTCCGGCGCGTGGCCGCGGAGCGCGCCAACCACGGACCGACCGTGCGCGGCTTCTGGTGGGGCCTGCCGTCGGGGCCGCACACGGGCGACCGCGCCATGGCGCAGCTGCCGCGCTATTTCCGCTCGCGCCTCGACGAGCTCGGCATCGATTTCGCGCACTGCTACACCACGCGCGGCCTGAGCCACGTCTACATCACCGACGAGGCGGCGCGGCGCGCCAGCTGCCGCGCCCTCAACATGCTCTATGCCGAGATGTTCGCCGAAGTCGGCGACCGCATCCGGCCGGCGGCGGTGATCCCGACCTACACGCCGCAAGAGGCGATCGAAGAGCTCGAATTCGCGGTCAAAGAGCTCGGCCACAAGGCGGTGATGATCGGCACCGAGCTGCGCGGCCCGGGCCGGCCCAAGACCGGCAAGGACCCGTTCCTCGAGCCGACGCAGTCGACGCGCTCGATCGTGATGGATTCGCCGTACGACTACGACCCGTTCTGGCGCAAATGCATCGAGCTCAAGGTGACGCCGGTCTGCCATACGGCCTCGCGCGGCATCGGCTACCGCGCCAGCCCGAGCAACTACGTGTTCAACCATCTCGGCGATTTCGCCAACGGCGCCGAATTCTTCTGCCGCTCGCTGCTGTTCGGCGGCGTGACGCGCCGCTTCCCCGGCCTCGCCTTCGGCTTCCTCGAAGGCGGCGTCGCCTGGGCGGTGACCTTGCTCAACGACATCGTCGAGCACTGGGAGAAGCGCAATCCGCAGGCGATGGAGCGCAATCTCAACCCCGCCCTGCTCGACGTCGACCTGCTGGAACGCCTGTTCCGCGAGTACGGCAGCCCGCGCCTCAGCCCCGAGCGTATCCGCGCCAACCCGCACGGCAATCTCATGATCGAGCGGCCGGAGCCGTTCGACGAGTTCGCGGCCTGCGCGCTCACCGAGCTGCCGCAGCTGCGCCAGCTGTTCATCGATCCGTTCTACTTCGGCTGCGAAGCCGACGACCGCATGCTCTCGGTCGCGTTCAACCGCCGGCTCAATCCGCTCGGGGCGACGCTCAAGCCGGTGTTCGGCTCGGACATCGGGCACTGGGACGTGCTCGACGCCACAAGCGTCCTGACGGAAGCGTGGAACCTGGTGCGCGCCAAGCTGATCACCGACGAGAATTTCCGCGACCTCGTCTTCGTCAATCCGGCGATGATGCACCTGTCGATGAATCCGGACTATTTCCGCGGCACGGTCGTCGAGGACGCGGCGGCGAAACTGCTCGCCGAACGCCAGCAGCGGCAGCCGGCGCCGGCACGCGCGGGCTGAGCGGGATTGCAACTGATTCGCGGCGGGTGTCGGAAACGGCGCGCGCGGGCGTTTACCAACCCGCGTTTTGCCCAGTCACGATAAAGACCTACAGGCGACCGTTGCCCCGGGCGGCGCAACGCGGTCAAATCCTCCGAAACCAGCAGGAGGACACGCGTGTCGATCGAAGGCTTTCCGGGGCGCGACGTCCGCGCCAAGCTCGACTATCCGGTCATCGATGCCGACTCGCATGTCGTCGAATGCGACTTCGCGCACGCGGACTTCCTGCGCCAGCTCGCCGGCGAGAGCGTCGCCAACCGCGTGACCAAGCTGCGCGCCGCCCACGGCCCGACGGTGCGCGGCTTCTGGTGGGGCCTGCCGTCGGGCCCGCATACCGGCGACCGCGCCATGGCGCACCTGCCGCGCTATTTCCGCTCGCGCCTCGACGAGCTCGGCATCGACTTCGCGCATTGCTACACGACGCGCGGCCTCGGCCACGTCTATCTGCCGGACGAGGAAGACCGGCGCGCGAGCTGCCGGGCGCTCAACATGCTGTACGCCGAGATGTTCGCCGACGTCGGCGACCGTCTGCGCCCGGCGGCGGTGATCCCGACCTACACGCCGCAAGAGGCGATCGAAGAACTCGAATTCGCGGTCAACGAGCTCGGCCACAAGGCGATCATGATCGGCACCGAGCTGCGCGGACCGATGCGGAAAGCCACCGGCGGCGACCCGTTCCTCGAAGCGACGCAGTCGACGCGCTCGATCGTCATGGACTCGCCGCACAACTTCGATCCGTTCTGGCGCAAGTGCCTCGAGCTCAAGGTCACGCCGGTGTGCCACACGTCCTCGCGCGGCATCGGCTATCGCGCCAGCCCGAGCAACTACGTGTTCAACCACCTCGGCGACTTCGCCAACGGCGCCGAGTTCTTCTGCCGCTCCTTGCTGTTCGGCGGCGTGACGCGGCGCTTCCCGCAGCTGAGCTTCGCCTTCCTCGAAGGCGGCGTCGCCTGGGCGGTGACCTTGCTCAACGACATCGTCGAGCACTGGGAGAAGCGCAACGCGTCGGCCATGGAGAAGAACCTCAACCCCGCCCTGCTCGACGTCGACCTGCTGGAACGCCTGTTCCGCGAGTACGGCAGCCCGCGTCTCAGCCCCGAGCGCATCCGCGCCAACCCGCACGGCGCCCTCATCATCGAGCGGCCCGAGCCGTTCGACGAGTTCGCGGCGTGCGCCTTGACCGAGCTGCCGCAGCTGCGCCAGCTGTTCATCGACCCGTTCTATTTCGGCTGCGAGGCCGACGACCGCATGCTCTCGGTCGCGTTCAACCGCCGGCTCAATCCGCTCGGCACGACGCTCAAGCCGGTGTTCGGCTCCGACATCGGGCACTGGGACGTGCTCGACGCGTCCAGCGTTCTCACCGAAGCCTGGAACCTGGTGCGGGCGACGCTGATAACGGAAGAGAATTTCCGCGACCTCGTCTTCGTCAACCCGGCGATGATGCATCTCTCGGTGAATCCCGACTATTTCCGCGGCACGGCGGTGGAAGGTGCGGCCGCTGCGCTCTTGAAAGAGAAGCAGAAGCCCGCCGCCGCCCGCGCCGGTTGATTTTTAAAAGGAGAGCAACGATGGCGACCGATCTGTTCGTGCTTGTGGTCTGTGCCGGCCTGTCCACCACACACGGCTGCAGCGTCTCGAGCGAGGCCGGCTATTACTCCTCGCTCCAGTGCGAGCAGGCGAAGCATACGCTCGCGGTCTATAACCCGTCGCCGAGCTACGGCGGCTATGGCGGCAAGGAGAGCGACAACCGCTGGACCACCTTCGCCTACTGCCGTCCCGGCACCCCGGCCGAGGTGCGGCGCTGGGACCGCGAAGGCCTAGGGCCACAGGCGGGCGTCTTAAGAGAGCGGAGATAGGGCGTTCGGTACACCCCTCACCCGCGCGCGGCCGCGCGCGACCTCTCCCGGTGGGGGAGGTGATGACGCGCGGCATGATTTGCCCTTCAGAAAAAAGGGGAGCCATGACCCCGGGGGTCGTGAGGGGGGCCTCGCCCCCCTATCTTCGGCGCCGAATTACTTCGGCGCCATCACCATCGTCATCTGGCGGCCTTCCATGCGCGGATGGGCTTCGACCTTGGCGAGCTCGTTGAGGTCGGCCTTCACGCGGTCGAGCAGGGCCATGCCCAGCTCCTGGTGCACCATCTCGCGGCCGCGGAAGCGCAAGGTGACCTTGACCTTGTCGCCTTCCTCGATGAAGCGGACCATCGCCTTGCGCTTGACCTCGTAGTCGTGGTCGTCGATGCCGGGGCGCAGCTTGATTTCCTTGATCTCGATGACCTTCTGCTTCTTGCGGGCCTCGTTGGCCTTCTTCTGAAGCTCGTACTTGTACTTGCCGAGATCGAGCAGCTTGCAGACGGGCGGATCGGCGTTGGGCGAGACTTCCACCAGATCGAGGCCTGCCTCATAGGCCCGTTGCAGGCCTTCGTGCAGGGTGACTACGCCGATCATTTCCCCACGGCCGTCGACGAGGCGGACCTTCGGGGACTCGATCTGGTCATTGACCCGCGGCCCGTCCTTGGACGGTGCGGATTCAGCAGAAAAACGTGCGATCGAAACTTCTCCTCTACTCTCGGCCGTCCCTGCCCCGGCGGCCCTGATACGCCGCGGGTGCTCCCGGATGGCCGGTCATTCAGATTTTAGGCTGGGGAACCGCTGCCTCGTTAACAATCCTAGCGATGGCCTCGTCCAGCGCAAGGGTTTCTTGCGCGTCAGATCCGAGGCGGCGCAGCGCCACGCTGCGCTCATTCGCCTCGCGCCGGCCCACCGCGAACAGCAGCGGGACCTTGGCCAGCGCGTGCTCGCGCACCTTGTAGCCGATCTTCTCGTTGCGCAGATCGGTCTCGACGCGCAGGCCGGCGGCGCGCATCGCCTTGGCCGCGTCCTCGGCATAGCCGTCGGCGTCCGAGACGATGGTCGCCACCACCGCTTGTATCGGCGCCAGCCACAGCGGCAGCTTGCCGGCGTAGTGCTCGATCAGCACGCCGATGAAGCGCTCGAACGAGCCGAGGATCGCGCGGTGCAGCATCACCGGATGGTGCTTGGCGCCGTCTTCGCCGACATAGGTGGCGCCCAGCCGTTCCGGAAGGACGAGATCGACCTGCAAGGTGCCGCACTGCCAGTCGCGGCCGATGGCGTCGCGCAGCACGAATTCGAGCTTCGGTCCGTAGAAGGCGCCTTCGCCCGGATTGCGGATCGTCTCCAAGCCCGCCGCTTTCGCCGCTTCCTGCAGCGCATGCTCCGCCTTGTCCCACACCGCGTCCGAGCCGGCGCGCTGCGCCGGCCGGTCGGAGAACTTCACCACGACGTCCTTGAACCCGAGATCGCCGTAGATCGAGCGCAACAGGTCGCAGAAGCGCAGGCTTTCGGCCGTGATCTGGTCCGGCGTCACAAAGATGTGCGCGTCGTCCTGGGTGAAGGCGCGCACGCGCATGATGCCGTGCAAGGCACCCGACGGCTCGTAACGATGACAGGAGCCGAACTCGGCGAGGCGCAACGGCAGATCGCGGTAGCTTTTCAGCCCCTGCTTGAAGACCTGCACCGCCCCCGGGCAGTTCATCGGCTTGATCGCGATCATGCGATCGCCCTCGGCCGCCTGCGCGCTCTCGCCGCGCGGCATGGCGAGGAACATCGCGTCCTTGAAGTTCTCCCAGTGGCCCGACTGCTCCCACAGCTTGCGGTCGACGAGCTGCGGCGTCTTGATCTCGGCGTAACCGTCGCACTCGAGGCGGCGGCGCATGTAGCTCTCGAGCGTGCGGAAGAGCGTCCAGCCCTTGGGGTGCCAGAACACGGCGCCGGTCGCCTCTTCCTGGACGTGGAAGAGGTCCATCTCGCGCCCGAGGCGGCGGTGGTCGCGCTTCTCGGCCTCTTCGAGCCGGGTGAGATAGGCCTTGAGATCGGCCTCGTTCGCCCAGGCGGTGCCGTAGATGCGCTGCAGCTGCGCGTTGCGCGCGTCGCCGCGCCAGTAGGCGCCCGACAGCTTCATCAGCTTGAACGCCTTCGGCAGCTTGCCGGTCGACGGCAGGTGCGGTCCGACGCACAGGTCGAGCCAGTTGCCCTGCTTGTAGATCGAGATGTCCTCGTGGGCCGGAATCTCGCGCACCCACTCGGCCTTGTACTTCTCGCCGGCCTTCTCGAAGTGCCGCACGGCGTCGTCGCGCGACCAGACCTCGCGCACGATCTCCTCGTTGCGGTCGACGATCTCGCGCATCTTCTGCTCGATCTTGGCGAAGTCGTCGGGCGTGAACGGCTGCTCGCGCACGAAGTCGTAGTAGAAGCCGTCCTCGGTCGCAGGGCCGAAGGTGATCTGCGTGCCGGGATAGAGCTCCTGCACCGCCTCGGCGAGCACGTGCGCCGCGTCGTGGCGGATCAGCTCCAACGCCTCGGGCGATTTCGCGGTGACGACCGCGAGTGTCGCGTCATGGTCGATCTTGGTCTTGAGGTCGACGAGCTTGCCGTCGACCTTCATCGCCAGCGCCGCCTTGGCGAGGCCGGGGCCGATTGCGGCCGCGACCTCGGTCCCGGTGACCGGACCGGCGAAGCTCTTCACGGAGCCGTCAGGAAGGGTGATCGCGACCATAGAAAGCCGGTTTATCCGCGGAAAATCTCAGGAAAGGGGCAATCTAGGCGGAAATGCCGGGGTGTCAATATCATCGCGCCTGGTTGTGGGTGACCGCGTGGATCGCGCGCGCGACGTCCTCGGCCGGCACCTCGGAGAGGTCGGATTGCCGCAGCACCGCGACCTTGCCGCGCGGGGAGCACAGCGCCGGATCGGAATCGGCCGAGAACAGCACCAGGCAGCGGCAGCCGGCGGCGGCGATCAGGTGCATCGGCCCGGTATCGTTGCCGACGGCGAACTCGGCCCGGCGGGCGAGCGCCGCGATCTCCTGGAACGAGGTCTGGCCCGTCAGGTCGCGCGCGTCGGGGCAGACCGCCCGGATGCTCGCCGCGAGTGGGCGCTCGTTGGGCATGCCGAGGATGAGCGGCGTGATCCCCTGCCGGGCCAGCTCTTTCGCCAGCGCGCCGTAGCCGGCGGCGGGCCAGCGCTTCTGCGGCCGCGCCGCCGAGCCGCCCGGGACCAGGAGGGCGAAGCGCGGCGGCAGCGCGTAGCGCGTGAGATCGGCCGCGAGCCATGAGACATCCGGCGCCGGCACGTCGGCGATGCCGGCGATGCGCAGCTGCTCGGCCAGCCGGTCGAGCGTGTGCATGAAGTCGCGGCGCGGATTGACATGCGGGTGCGAGCAGCCGGCGGCGATGCCCGACCATTCCGGCCGCCGGCCGGTGCCTAACATCCGGAAGTACCAGCTGCTGCGGCCGGACGTCTGCAGGTCATAGACGCGATCGAACTTGCCGGCGCGCAACCGGCGGCGCAGCTCCAGCCATGCGCCGACATGCCAGAACTTCGGCCGCACGTCGCTCCAGGTTTCATCGACGTAAGGGCTCAAGGCGAACAGCGCCGCGAACGGCTTCGTCGTCAGCACGGTAATGTGCGCCCCGGCGTGGTGCCGGCGGATCGCCGCGAGTGCTCCGAACGCCTGCACGACATCGCCGAGAGCCCCGAGCTTGATGACCAGGATGCGCTCAGTCACGGATCGCTCGGACATCGGACGCGTCAGCGTATCGCGGCCGGACGGCCGTCGGCCTCGGCCAGCACCTCGCGATAGACGTCGAGCGTCGCCTCGCACATGCCCTCGCGCGTGAAATGCCGGCGCACATGCTCGATCGCGGCGCTCGCGAGTTTGGCGCGCTGTTCGGCGTCGAGCTTCAACGCCGCGTCGAGGCTCGCGGCGAGCCCCGCGGGATCGCCGGGCGGGAACAGCCAGCCGGTCTCGCCGGGGGTGACGAGCTCGGGGGCGGCCCCGTGATCGGGCGCTATCACCGGCCGGCCCATCGCCTCCGCCTCGGCGACGACGCGGCCGAACGCCTCGGGATCGGTCGAGGCGGAGACCACGACGTCGGCGAGCATGTAGGCGGCCGGCATGTCGCGGCAGTGATCGACCATGCGCACCACGCCTTCGAGGCCGCGCTGGCGGACCCGGCGCTCGATCTCGGCGCGGTACGAATGCCGGCCCTGGTCGGAGCCGACGAGCAGACAGCAGATGTCGCGGCGGCCGAGCTTGGCGAGCGCGTCGATGAGGACCAGCTGGCCCTTCCACCGCGTCAGCCGGCCCGGCAGGATCACGATCGGCACGCCGTCGGGCAGGCGCCATTCGCGCGCGAGCTGGATCATGCGCGGCTGCGACACCCGCGCCGGATCGAACATCGCGAAGTCGACGCCGCGATGGATCACCCGCACCCGGTCGGCTGCGGTGCCATAGTGCTGGACGATGTGCTCGCCGACGAATTTCGAGATCGCGATGACGCGCACGCCGCGCGCCATCACCGAGTTGTACCAGCGCTTGAAGGGATTGCCGGCGTTGTAGACGCCGTGGAAGGTCGTCACGAAGGGGCGGCCGGTCTTTTTCGCGGCCGCCATGGCGGACCACGCCGGGGCGCGCGAGCGGGCATGGACGATGTCGATCCGGTGCAAGGTGATGAGGTTCATCAGCCGATCGACGTTGCGCCGCATGACGAAGGGGTTTTTCGACTCCAGCGGCAACGTCACGTGCAACCCGCCGGCGCGCTCGATCTCGTGCACCATCGGCCCGCCCGAGGATGCGACGATCGAGCGCCAGCCCGCCTGCACGATCGCCGCCGACACGTCGGCGGTGCCGCGCTCGACCCCGCCGGTGACGAGCGCCGGCACGACCTGGAGGATGGCGGGTACGCGATAGCCGGCCGGGGCCGTCGTCGCCGGCGCGACTCGCGCGCCGGTCCTGAGCGCGGGACCCGGCGCTGCGGCTTTCGGGGCCCGCGTGTTAGATTCCGCGGGTCCGACCATATCTCTCCGAATCCCGGCGCGTTCCAACGATGACCAGCACTGTTTCTCAATCCCCCGGCATGACCGGCCAGGGCCCCACCGCACCCGGCATTCTCGCCGCCGGAGGCGTGGATATCGCCTATCACAGAATCGCCGGCAAGTCCCCCGGTGTCGTCTTCATGGGCGGCTTCATGTCGGACATGACGGGCAGCAAGGCCATGGCGCTCGAAGCGTTCTGCCGCCGGCGCGGACAGGGGTTCCTGCGCTTCGACTACCGCGGCCACGGCGCCTCGTCGGGACGTTTCGAAGACGGCACGATCGGATCATGGAGCGAGGACGCGCTGGCGGCGTTCGACCGCCTGACCGAAGGCCCGCAGGTCATCGTCGGCTCGAGCATGGGCGGCTGGATCGCGCTGCTCACCGCCCTGAAGCGGCCGGAACGCGTGGCCGCTCTCGTCGGCATCGCCGCCGCCCCCGACTTCACCGAAGATCTCGTGTGGGCGGAGCTCACGGCGGAACAGAAGACGCAGATCACCCGCGACGGCGTGCTCCGCCTGCCATCCCAATACAGCGAGACGCCGTACGGCATCACGCTCCAGCTGATCGAGGACGGGCGCCAGCACCTGCTGCTGCGCGACGCGATCGCGCTGACCTGCCCGGTGCGGCTGCTGCACGGGCAGCGGGACCCCGACGTGCCGTGGCAGCACAGTCTGCGCCTCGCCGAGAAGCTCGCGAGCAGCGACGTGCGCACCATCCTGATCAAGGACGGCGACCACCGCCTCAGCCGCGATCAGGACATCGCGCTGCTGTGCCGGACGGTGGAGGAGCTGTTAGCCTGACATCATTGCGAGGAGCCCGCAGGGCGACGAAGCAATCCAGAGCAGGTGAGATGGCCCTGGATTGCTTCGCCCGAAGCGGGCTCGCAATGACGGAATAGTCACGCCGCGAGCGCCGCCGTGGCGGCGGCTTTCTCGCCGTCGAGGGTCGCGGCGACGGCGTGCACGACGGCGGCGATGCGCACCGCGGCCTGCACCGCCTCGGCGCCAAGCCCGCCCGCGCGCACGACCTTCTCGTGCGCGTCGATGCACATGCCGCAGCCGTTGATCGCCGAAACCGCGAGCGACCAGAGCTCAAAGTCGGTCTTTTCGACGCCGGGCTGGGCGATGACGTTCATGCGCAGCTTGGCCGGCATGGTCTTATAGTCGGGCGCCGAGGCGAGGTGCGTGAAGCGGTAGTAGATATTGTTCATCGCCATGATCGCGGCGGCCGCCTTGGCGGCGGTCAGCGCCTCGGCCGAGAGCCGGGATGCGAACTCGGCGAGGACCGCCTCGGTGACCTCGGGGTTGCGCGCGGCGAGCGCCGACGCGACGAAGGTGCCGGCGCGCTGCTGGTCGGTCAGCGCCGGCTCGGCCGCGAGCGAGGACAGGTTCAGCTTCAGGTCGCGGGCGTAGTCGGGCAGACGGTTCTTCAAAGCTTCGATCGACATGCGTGTCTCCTGAGAAAGACCCGGCTGACAAAAGCCAGCCGGGTGATGTGACGGTTACGCGGCCTTCAGCACGTCCTGGCCCTTCTGCCAGTTGCAGGGGCAGAGCTCGTCGGTCTGCAGCGCGTCGAGCACGCGCAGGACCTCCTGCGGGTTGCGACCGACGTTGAGGTCATTCACCGACGCGAAACGGATGATGCCTTGCGGGTCGACGATGAACGTCGCGCGCAACGCCACCCCTTCGTTCTTGTCGAGAACGCCGAGTGCCGTGCTCAACTCGCGCTTGATGTCGGCGAGCATCGCGAACGGCAGGCTCTTGAGGTCGGCGTGGTTCTGCCGCCAGGCGAGGTGGACGTACTCGCTGTCGATGCTGACGCCGTAGACCACCGCGTCGCGGTCGTTGAACTCGCCGTTCAGCTTGCCGAAGGCCGCGATCTCGGTCGGGCAGACGAAGGTGAAGTCCTTCGGCCAGAAGAACACGACCTTCCACTTGCCCTCGTCCGAGGCCTGGTTGATCTGGGTGAAGGCCTTCTGCGGGTCGATGGACACCACCGCCTTGAGGTCGAAAGCCGGGAATTTATCGCCAACGGTCAACATGGGTTCTCTCCTGCGTGGGGTTGCTGAAATCTCGGGTACGCCTGAGAGATAGGCCGGAGCTTGTAATCGTTCCAATGAATAATTATAGTTCTACTGATCGATTTTTCCGATGACAAGCCTCCCCTCTCTCCGCCAGCTCCGCCACCTCGCCGCGCTCGCCGAGCACCGCCATTTCGGCCGCGCCGCGGCGGCGTGCGGTATTACGCAGTCGACGCTGAGCGCCAGCCTCAAGGAGCTCGAGGACCTGCTGCAGGCGTCGCTGGTCGACCGCACCCAGCGGAAGGTGGTGCTGACCCCGCTCGGCGACGAGGTGGTGATGCGCGCCACGGCGATCCTGCACGACGCCGAAGAGCTGGTGCGGGCGACCGAGGGCAGCCGCGCCCCGCTGACCGGCACGGTGCGGCTCGGCGTCATCCCGACCATCGGCCCGTTCCTGCTGCCGCGGATCATGCCGCGCCTGCGCAAGCGCTATCCCAAGCTGCGCCTGTTCCTGACCGAAGATCAGACGGCGCGCCTGCTCGAAGCGTTGCGGGCCGGGCAGCTCGATGCGGTGCTGCTCGCCCTGCCCTACGACTGCGGCAACGTCGAGACGGCGGAATTGTTCGAGGATCCGTTCAGCGCGGTCTTCCGCCGCGACCATCCGCTGGCGAAGGCGCCGCGGCTCGAGCCGAAGTCGCTGCAGCGCGATGCGCTGTTGCTGTTGCGCGACGGCCACTGTCTCAAGGACCACGCGCTGTCGGCGTGCCGACTCGACGAGAAGCGCCATGTCGACGCGTTTGAAGCCACGAGCCTGCACACCCTGGTCCAGATGGTCGACAACGGCCTCGGCGTCACCTTGCTGCCGCAGATGGCGCTCGACGCAAATCTCCTGAAAGGCACCGACCTGGTCGCCAAGCCGCTGGCCCGCGACGCGCCGGCGCGCACGATCGCGCTGGTCTGGCGCCGCGGCACCGGCCGGCGCGAGGAGTTCCAGCTCCTCGCCAGGACCATCACCGAGCTGGCGAAGCCGTGAGCAGCGCCTTCAGTCCGGCGCGATAATCCGGATAGGCCAGCGTCACGCCGAGCTCGTCCTTGATGCGGCGGTTGGCGACCTTGCGATTGTCGTCATAGAAGCTCTTCGCCATGGCGCTCATCGTCTTCGCCGCTTCGTCGTAGGGAACTTCCGGCGGCGCATCGATTCCGAGCAATGCCGCGGCATAGGCGATCACGTCCTGCGGGGGCGCCGGCTCGTCGTCGCAGACGTTGTAGATCGCCCCGGGATTGGGCTGCGCCATCGACGCCATCAGGACGGTCGCGATGTCCTCGACATGGATGCGGCTGAACACCTGGCCGGGCTTCACCACGCGTTTCGCCGTGCCGGCGCGCAAGCTCTCGAGCGCGCTGCGGCCAGGTCCGTAGATACCCGCGAGCCGGAACACATGCACGGGCACGCCGAGATGGCCGAGATCGAGCCACGCACGCTCGGCGTCGGCGCGGGCGCGGCCGCGCGGTCCGGTCGGATGCAGGCCGGCGCGCTCGTCCACCCAGTCGCCGCCGGTGTCGCCATAGACGCCGGTCGTCGACAGATAGCCCACCCATTTGACGCGCTTGAGGTTGGCGATGTCGCCGGCATGGCAGGCCAGCACCGGGTCGCCGGCGTTCCCCGGCGGTACCGAGCTGAGAACATGCGTGGCACGGCCGGCAGCGGCGGCGACGTCGGCGAGCGGGTGCTTGCCGTCGAACACGATCGCCTGGAGACCTTCGGCGGCGAGTGCGGCGCACTTGTCCGCCGACTGCACGGTACCGCCGACGATCCAGCCCTGGCCTTTGAGGCGGCGCGCCAGCGCCGTCGCGGTGTAGCCGAGACCGAACACGAACAGATGGCCGACGCGCAGAGGCAGAGGCGGAAGTTGCGGCATGACCGCGAAACCATAGCATCGCCAGTCCGGATATGCTTCCCTCCCCGCCCATGATGCGTCTCCTCCTCGTCGTTGTTCTCCTCCTGGCCGGCGTCTGCTCGGCCTCGGCACAGCGCCTGCGCGCCACGCCCGATATCGCGACCACGCCGCAGGAGATCGCCCGCTACCAGAAATGCCTGGAGACGGCGGAGAAGACGCCGGACGAAGGCTTCGAGCAGGCGATGCAGTGGCGCGACACGAGCGGCAGCAACGCCGCCAAGCATTGCGTCGCGGTCGCCCTCTTCAATCTCGGCCAGCCGGCGGTCGCCGCCGACCGGCTGGAGCAGCTCGGCCTCGAGATGCGCGCGGCACCACCCGAGGTGCGGGCGCGCATCCTGTCGCAGGCGGGCACGGCATGGAGCATCGCCGACGAGCCGGAGCGCGCGAACGGTGTCATCACCACGGCGATCGAGATGGCGCCCAAGCTCGCGGACCTTTATGTCGACCGCGCCGCGGTGCTGGCGCAGGCGCAGAATTACTGGGAGGCCATCGACGACCTCAACAAGGCGCTCGAGCTGCAGCCCGGCTACGGCATGGCGCTGGCGTTCCGCGCCGCCGCCTATCGCTACGTGGACAGCCTCGACCTGGCGATGGAGGACGCGGAAGCGGCGGTGCGCATCGCGCCCGACCTGCCCGAGGGCTGGCTCGAGCGCGGCATCATCCGGCGCCTCAAGGGCAACGTGAACGGTGCGCGCTCGGACTGGCTGCGCGTCCTGGTGCTCGATCCCGAGGGCGACGCCGGCGACACGGCGCGCGCCAATATCGAGCGGCTCGAATATCACCTCGACGACAAGCCGGCGAACCTGCCGCGCCGCGGCGGCAGCCACTGACGCAACCGCTTAATGGCGCAGACGAAGCGCCGCCTTGAGGCGCTCCGGGTCGATGCGCGTGACGACGACATTGCGCCGGCCTTCCATCGCGAAACTCGCGAGATAGAAGCGGCCATCGCCGTCCCAAGCGTCGTAGCCGGTGTGCAGGTTGAGGCCGTCGAGCGCGGGGCCGAACGCATCGAAGCCGCACAGCCGCGTGGTGGCGCCGGTCGCAAGGTCGAACTCGTAGAGCGAGGCGGGATTGGCCGCGCGGTCCCAGCCGCTCGTTGCGACATAAGCCTTGGTGCCGGCCGGGTTCACCTGGAACATCCACACCCACAGCCGCACGTCAGGCGTATCCACCTGGCCGACATAGGACCAGGACGGGCCGCGATCGGCGAAGCGATAGACATGGCCCTGGTCGTCGGCGAAGAAGCACACCGTGCGATCGGCGACGCACTGGCCGGTCTCCAGCGCGCGCGGCTCGCGCAAGACCCAGTCGCGCCGTTCGCCGAAGCCGGCACCCGGATCATAAAAATGCACGTGGGCGTACACGTCGGGCGGATACGATGCGAGCGACGGATTGCCAGCCGTGAAATACAGCCGGCCGCGCGAATCCACCCACATGATGCGGTTGACGTAGACGTATTGTCTGTCGAACGACGCCGGACGGCCGAGCTTCCGGGTCCGGCCGGCGGCGATGTCGTAGCGGTAGATGTCGCCGGTCGGAATGGCGGCGCCGTAGATCAGGCCGCGTGCGGGATCGGCGGCGAGAGTGACAAGGCCGGCGTGCGCGGCCGCGGCCCCGCCCGGCTCGGCCGCGCGGAGGGCGGCGAAGCTATCCTGCGCCCGGACGTAGGCGTACCACTGGAAGCCGCGGCGCTTCAGATACGCATCGTCGATGGTCGAACGGTCGAGCGTGGCGACATAGATCCTGCCGTTCACCCACAGCGGGCGGGTGTGGAATTTCTCGGCGGTTTCGCCGGGCCGCCAGTTGTTCGCCGCCTCCGACGCCGCGCGGGCGTCGCCGACATAGCGCAACGTGGCGGCGCGCGAGTCGAGGCGATAAAGCGCCGCGTTCGTCGCATGGTCCATGCCGCCGATATAGATATCGCCGCCATCCCGCTCATGACCTGGCGCCGAGCCGAGCGAATGCCAGGCTTGACGGGGCCGAAGCCCGTTCGGCGTGTCGGGCAGGCGCCAATGCCACACGCCGTCGACGGCACCTGCCGTGCCGCGGCCCGTGTCCGCCGCGTCGGCCGCTGAGGCCAGCATGGCGACCGCTCCGGTGATCGACAGCCACAGACGCGCACGCATACCGACCGAACGTAATCCGCCGCGGCCGGCCGCGGCCGTGACATCTTCGGGGCTGCGTTAGAAATCCAGGTCGGCGTAATGCTTGGGCGGCGGCGCGCCGGGGATGTTGTCGGCGAGGAGCGGCCGGAAGGCCGGCCGCGACTTGATGCGCGCGTACCAGTCCTTGGCGCGCTCGTGCTCGTCCCAGGGCACGTCGCCGATGTAGTCGAGACACGAGAGGTGCGACGCGGCTGCGATGTCGGCCAGCGAATATTTGTCGCCGGCGAGGAACTTGCGGCGCTCGGTGAGCCAGCCGATGTAGTCGAGGTGGTAGTGGACGTTCGCGGCACCGGCGCGGATGGCGGCCGAGTTCGGCTCGCCGAGACCGAGGAACTTCTTCATCATCTTCTCGCGTACGAGATTGTCCGTCACCTCGCGCGCGAATTTCTGGTCGAACCACGCGACCAGCCGCCGCACCTCGGCGCGCGCCGCAGGATCGTCGCCGAGCAGGTTGCGCTCGCCGGGATACACCTCTTCCAGGTATTCGCAGATGACTCCGGAGTCGGCGATGGTGGTGCCGTCGTCCTCGACCAGCACCGGCACGGTCCCGGCGGGATTGAGCGCCAGGAATTCCGGGCGCCGCTCCCACACTTTCTCGACCTTGAGCTGGAACTCGACGCCTTTCTCGCGCATCGCGACGCGCACCTTGCGGGAGAAGGGCGATAGCGCGAGATGATAGAGGGTGCGCATGGCGGCGGCGATTGTTAGCCGGGAGACCTGCGGCGTCAACCGCCGCCGGTGACGGGGCCCATGACAGTCCCGAGGCCCGGCCAGAGGCTCAGGACTTCGCGTGCCGCGAACACGATCGCGGCGAGGACGGCACCGGAGACGATGCCGAGACCGACGCCGCACACGACGGCGAGGCCGTCGCGCGCGAGCAGGCCGAGGGCGACGATCACCAGGGCCGCGGCGGGCACCAGGCTGAACACCGGAATCGGCAACAGCAGCAACGCCGACAGCAGCAGGCAGACGAAACCGACCGCGCGGCACATCGCCGGGCTTTCGAGCGACGGCGGGCGCGGCTTCAGCACGCGCTCGATCCGTTGCAGCATGGGCTCCAGCTTGCGGATGAAGTTGCTGATGCGCTTGCGCGGAATCGAGATGCGCGCGAGGAAGCCCGGCAGCCGGAAGGTGCGGCGCCCGAGGAGCATCTCGAACGCGACGATGCACAGCGGCACCGCGAAGATGGTCGAGAAGCCGGGAATGCTCGGGCCCGGCGTCAGGTTGGGGGCGGCGAGCAGCAGCAGCACGAGCGCGTGACCGCGCGCATCGAGCTTGGTGACGAGTTCGCCGAGCGTGGCGCGCTCGTCCTCGGGCCCGTGCCCGAGCCGGCGCAGGACCGCGAGAATCGTTTCGGCGCTGACAGCCTCGCCGCTCATCGCACCCAGCGCCGCAGGAGCTTGGGCACGAAGAAAGAGACGGCGAGCAGCGCCACGCCCCAGACCATCGGTTCGACCCAGGCGCCGCTGGCGAGCGCGCGGCGCCCGGTGACGGCGAGGTTCACGAACATGTACGTCTCCGGCAACATGCCGGCCAGCGAACCGAGCGTGTACTCGGGCAGGCTCATCCGCGTCAGCCCGAGAGCATAGTTGGTCACGGCGTGCGGCAACACCGGCACGAGTCGCACCAGGGCCACCGCGCGCCAGCCGCCCTGCTCGGCACGCTCGAGCAGCGGGCCGACCCGCGGCATGTCCTCAGGCACGATCATCCCGCCGTTGATGTAGCGTGCGACCAGGAAGCCGACCATGGCCCCGGCGGTGGACCCCACCGTCGCCCACCAGCACGCCGGCCAGAACGGGAAGAGCATCGTCGCCACGATGGCCATGACCGAGCGCGGCACGAAGAACAGACTGGCGAGGACGTGGAAGAGGACGAACGCCACCGGGATCAACGGGCCGAAACGGTCGATGAGTCCGCCGATCCATTTTGCGTTGCTCGCGGTCTCGGCGGCGGTGACGCCGGCAACGCCGGCGATCAGCAGGCACAGAAGCAGAACACGCAGCCACGGCGGCGGGCGATACATGAGGGTCCTTTTACAGCGACGCGGCCGGAGTGGCGAGTGCCGCCGCCGCACGGCAGCGATGCGGGCGCGCGCTCGGCATTGCCGCCACCGGGGCTGCCGTCCGCGCCGCTACTTGGCGCGGTGCAGTGGCGCATTCCATAATCGGGCCGCCGATCGTCCATTGCATGTAATTATATAGTGAGGCGTCATGCCACGTTTTGCAGTGCTCGCGGTCACTCTCGGCCTGCTCGTGCCGACCGCGACGCTCGCCGATGCAGGAAAGGGCCAGCAGGTGTTCCAGCGCTGCGCCGCCTGCCATTCCGTCGCCGAACGCCAAAACGCCGACCAGGGCAATCTTCCAGGCCCCAACCTGCGCGGCGTCGTCGGCAGACGGGCCGGGACGCTTGCGGGCTTTGAATACTCATCGGCGATGGTCGACGCCGGCAAGACCGACAACGTCGTATGGACGCCGGAGACGCTCGACAAGTACCTCACCGATCCCGACGATGTCGTGCCAGGCACGGCCATGCGCCTGAACTTTCCACTGACACCGAACGACCGCCGCGACGTGATCGAATATCTCGAGCAAGCGGGCAAAAACTAAGACGATCAGGCGCCGCGCCGGTCAGGCAACCCGATTCGCGGCGAAACGGCCACCGGGACGATAGATGTCGAGATAACCCGGCAGGATCGCCTCGATCGCCTGCGGCTGGATGCCGAGATCGGCGAAGCCCAGCGCGCCGGGGCTGACGACGTTGTCGTGCCTGAGCATCCGCACCTGGTCCGGCGTGAGCGGCGGCACCGGCAGGAACTGGAGCACGGCCGCCTGCAGTCCGGCGAGCCAGTACGGCACCGGGACGAGGCCGCGATGCCGGCCGATCACCTTGAGCATCAGCTCCATCAGTTCCCGGAATGTGTAGACGCGTGGACCGCCGAGCTCGTAGGTCTTGCCGGCGGTGACCTCGTCGTTGACGCAGCGATGGATCGCCTCGGCGACGTCGCCGACATAGGCCGGCTGGAACCGGGTGTGACCGCCGCCGATCAGCGGCAGGCCGGGTAGCAGCTGCGCCATGGCGGCGAAGCGGTTGAAGAACTCGTCTTCCGGGCCGATCACGATCGAGGGCCTGAGGATCGTCGCGGCCGGGAAGGCGGCGCGCACGCCGGCTTCGCCCTCGGCTTTGCTGCGCGCGTATTTGGACGCGCTGTGCGGATCGGCGCCGATCGCCGAGATCTGCACCAGCCGCGACACGCCGGCCGCGGCGGCAGCGCGCGCGATATGCGCCGGGGCGCGCGCCTGCACGGACTCGAAGCGCTGCCGCCCGCGCTCATAAAGGATACCGACCAGATTGACGACGGCATCGGAGCCCGCCACGGCGGCGGCGACCAGCTCGTCATCGCAGATATTGCAGCGCATCGGCACGATCTGGCCGAGGCTGCCCGCGGTCTTGAGAAACGCGGCGCCCACCGGATCGCGCACCGGCACCCGCACAACCCAGCCGTCCACCGCGAGGCGCCGGATGAGATAGCGTCCGATGAAGCCGGAACCGCCGAACACCGTGATTCGCTTGTCGAATGCCGCCATCTGACCCCTTCATCCGAGTGTCGCGCCTATCTAGCAGGTCGGCCTCGGAAATGACAGGGGCGGCGCCCGCCTGAACCGGCGCGCGGCCGCACGGAAAGCCGGGCCGGTGCCTGGCGGCGGCGTTGACCCTCGGCGTTGACAGGGGGCGCCCCCGGGCTTATCCCTTCGCCGCCGTTCGGAATGTGCCCGGGTGGCGGAATTGGTAGACGCGCTAGATTCAGGTTCTAGTGGCCGAAAGGTCGTGGAAGTTCGAGTCTTCTCTCGGGCACCAAACGGTAGGAAGCGGCATGGCGATTGAGCTGCACGAGGGCGATCTGCCCGACACGGTCCGGTTCGGGGCGGCGGTCGCCGTCGATACCGAGACCATGGGGCTCAATCCCAACCGCGACCGGCTCTGCCTCGTGCAGCTGTCGGGCGGTAACGGCGACTGCCATATCGTGCGGCTCAAGAAAGGCCAGTACGACGCGCGCAATCTCAAGGCGCTGATGACCGACGCCGCGGTCACCAAGATCTTCCACTTCGCCCGTTTCGACATCGCCGTGATCCGCCGCTTCCTCGGTGTGGTGGCGACGCCGCTCTACTGCACCAAGATCGCCTCGCGGCTGACCCGCACCTTCACCGACCGCCACGGCCTCAAGGACCTGTGCAAGGACCTCCTCGGCATCGAGCTCTCGAAAGAGCAGCAGACCTCCGACTGGGGAGCCGCCGAGCTGACCCAGGCGCAGCTCAAATATGCGGCGAACGATGTCCTGCACCTGCACGCGTTGCGCGCCAAGCTCGACGAGCTGCTCGCCCGCGAAGGCCGCCGCGAACTCGCCGACGCCTGTTTCCGTTTCTTGCCGACGCGCGCCGAGCTCGACCTCGCCGGCTGGCCGGAAGACGATATTTTCGCGCATTAACGGCGGCCTAGCGCGGCCCGGACACTAGCTCTCGTCGGGCACAACGAAAACACCACAAACTATTGATATTCCATAAAATTTGCCTTGCGTTGCTTTTTTGCGCCGCAAAAGGCATACTTTTTGCCCAGAGACGTTTTCAGGGGCAGGGGTGGCCGGCAACGGCCTGGGGCTCGTCAGTCCGATCCTGAAGCGTCACCGCGGCGGCGAGCGGGCGCGAATCAAGACGGGCGCCCGTCGTTCCGACGGCCAGCCATCCGAAGGCAAGCACGACGCGCGGCATGACCAAACCGAAGCCACAGCGGATTCAGCAACCGATTCCCGTCGCCGATCCCCCGCGCAGGAGCGGGCCAAGCACCGGCGGGGCGCGCGACGACGGCGCCGCCGCCCGCCGCGTCCTGGAACTGGAGGCCGACGGGATTCTGGCGGTCGCCCGTGGTTTGGAACGTGATGACGGCGCATTCGTCAAAGCCATCGACCTTTTGGCGCAGGTCACCGGCCGGGTGATCGTCAGCGGCATGGGCAAGAGCGGCCATATCGCCCGGAAGATCGCGGCCACCCTCGCCTCGACCGGCACGCCGGCGCAGTTCGTCCATCCCGCCGAGGCAAGCCATGGCGATCTCGGCATGATCACCCGCGCCGACGCGGTGCTCGCACTGTCGCACTCCGGCGACACGGCCGAGATGGCCGATATCCTCGCCTTCACCAAACGCTACGCGATTCCGCTGATCGGCATCACCAGCGGCGCGCAGTCGCCGCTGGCGCAGGCCGCCGATGTCACCCTGCTGCTGCCGCCGCTGCGCGAGGCCTGTCCGCTCGGCCTCGCCCCGACCACCTCGACGACCGCCATGCTCGCCCTCGGGGACGCCGTCGCCGTGGCGCTCTTCGACCGCAAGGGCTTTTCCGCCGACGATTTCCACCAGTTCCACCCCAAGGGCTCGCTCGGCAAGCGCTTCCTGCGCGTCTCGGACGTCATGCATCGCGGCGAGGCGATGCCGCTGATTGGCGTCGATGCCACCATGGCCGAGGCTTTGGTGGAAATGACGGCGAAACGCCTCGGCTGCGTCGGCATCACCGATCGCAGCGGAGCGCTGGCGGGCATCATCACCGACGGCGACCTGCGCCGGCACATGGCGCCGGACCTCCTGCAGCGCACCGCAGGCACGATCATGACCGCGAAGCCGTTCACCATCCGGCCCCAGGCGCTCGCCGCCGAGGCGCTGCGGGTGATGAACGAAGCCAACCGCGGCAGCGGCATCACGAACCTGTTCGTCGTCGAGCAGCCGGGGCCCGGCGGCGGCCGGCCGGTCGGCGTGCTGCATATCCACGACATTCTGCGCGCCGGGGTCGCATGACGCCTCCCGATACCTCCTCGGCCCCCGTTTCCATCGACGCCGACGCGCTGATGACGCTCGGCCGCCACGCCGCCCATGCGCCGCCGCCGGCAGCGGCGCCCGTGGCCGCGGCGACGCCGGCGCAGGCGCAGGCGCGCCGGCACCGGCCGCGGCTGACGCGCTTCGTGGCGCTGAGCATGCGCCGCAAGCGTTACAACGTGTTCTACAGCCGGTTCGTCACGCTGCTGAAGATCGTGCTGCCGGCGACCGCCGTGGTGCTGGCATCGCTGGTGCTGTTCTGGCCGCAGCTCAATCCGCTCGACAGCCGCTTCCGGATCAAGGCCGTGCAGGTGAACATCGACGACCTCGAGAATCTGCGCATGGTCAGCCCGCGCGTGGTCGGCGTCGATTCGAAGAACCAGCCCTATACGATCACCGCCTCGGTCGCGACCCAGGCCGCCGGCGGCAGCGACGTGACCGATCTCACCGCGCCTAAGGGCGACATCGCGCTCAACGACGGCTCATGGATCGCGCTCGCCGCCAAGCAGGGCGAGTACAACAAGCAGACCCGCATCCTCAACCTCTGGGATGACGTCAACGTCTTCCACGACGCGGGCTATGAGATCAAAACCAAGCGCGCCGAAGCCAATCTCGGCGCCGGCAGCGTCTCCGGCGACGATCCGGTCGAAGGCCAGGGCCCCGACAGCTCGCTGCGCGGCGAGGGCTTCCGCATCTATGACAAGGGCGCGCACATCATCGTGACCGGCAAGTCGCGGCTTGTCCTCTATCCACGGCCGCCGGAGCCGCAATGACGCGGCTGAACCCGAGCATGGGTCTGATCCGCGTCGCCGCCACCGCCGGTTTTCTGGCCGCCGTCCTCCTGCCGCTCGCCGCACGCGCGCAAGGCGTCAGCCTCGGCAGCAGCAAGCAGCCGGTCGAGATCCTCGCCGATCAGGGGATCGAGTGGTACCGCGAAAGCCAGCGCTACGTGGCGCGCGGCAACGCCAGTGCCCGCCAGGGCGAGACGACGGTGTACGGCGACGTCCTGACCGCCTACTACCGCCCGAGCGAGGAAGGCGGCACGGCGATCTTCCGTTATGAGGCCGACGGCCACGTGCGCATCGTGACCCCGACGCAGACCGCGGTCGGCGACAAGGGCGTCTACGACATCGACACGGGCGTTCTCGTTCTCACCGGCCAGTCGCTGAAGCTCACCACGCCGACCGATACGGTCACCGCGCGCGACAGCCTCGAATACTGGGAGGCGAAGCAGGTCGCGGTGGCGCGCGGCAACGCCGTCGTCATCAGCGAAGACCGGCGGATGACCGGCGACATTCTCACCGCCTACTTCGTGGACAACCGCACCAACCCGCCGCCGGCGGCGGCGCGGAACTCGGCGGCGCGCAATCCGGCCGCCGCGACACGGCCGCAAGCCGGGCGCGGCAGCACCACGGCGGCGGCCCGCCCCGCCGACAGCGGCAACCGCCTGCAGCGCATCGAGGGCTTCGGCAACGTGCACGTCTCGACGGCGACCGACATCGTGCGTGCCGACCGCGGCGTGTACAACGCCGATACCGGGATCGCGATGATGTCGGATCACGTCCGCATTACCCGCGGCCAGACTCAGCTCGACGGCGACTTCGCCGAGGTCAATCTCAACACGGGCCTCAGCCGCCTGCTCACCGGCGGCGGCCAGCGGGTCCGCGGCATGTTCGTGCCGGAGCAGAAGGCCGAGAGCTCGGGCGACGCGCCGCGCGAGCGCCCGAACAACAACCGGACGACACGATGACGGCGGGCACCGCGAAAACGGCCGATATTGCGGGCGCGCTCGAGCGCGGGCCGAAGCTCGTCGCCGACAATCCCGGCCTCGTCGCCTCCAATCTCGGCAAGCGCTTCAAGAATCGCCCGGTCGTCCGCGGCGTATCGGTGTCGGTGCAGCGCGGTGAGGCGGTCGGGCTGCTCGGCCCGAACGGCGCCGGCAAGACGACCTGCTTCTACATGATCACCGGGCTGATCTCGCCCGATTACGGCACCATCAGCCTCGACGGCCTCGACGTGACCGACATGCCGATGTACCGGCGCGCCCGTCTCGGCATCGGCTACCTGCCGCAGGAGCCGTCGATTTTCCGCGGACTCTCGGTCGAGGCGAATATCCGCGCCGTACTCGAGATCGTCGAGGGCGACCGCGACCGCCGCGAGGCGATGCTCGACGACCTTCTGGCCGAATTCTCGATCACCCACCTCCGCCGCACGCCGTCGCTGGCGCTGTCAGGCGGCGAGCGCCGCCGCGTCGAGATCGCCCGCGCGCTCGCCTCGCAGCCGCATTTCATGCTGCTCGACGAGCCGCTCGCCGGCATCGATCCGATTGCCGTCGGCGACATTCGCGACCTGGTCTCGCACCTCAAGGATCGCGGCATCGGCGTGCTGATCACCGACCATAACGTCCGCGAAACTCTCGAGATCGTCGACCGCGCCTACATCCTCCACGACGGCCAGGTGCTCATGGAGGGCCTGCCGGCCGAGATCGTCGCCCACGAGGGCGTGCGCCGCGTCTACCTCGGCGAGCGGTTCAGCCTCTAGCCCTCCCCACCGCCATGGCCCTCACGCAACGGCTCGACCTCCGACAGACCCAGTCGCTGGTGATGACGCCGCAGCTGCAGCAGGCGATCAAGCTGCTGCAGCTGTCGAACCTCGAAGTCGCCGCATTCGTGGAGCACGAGCTCGAGGAAAATCCGTTGCTCGAACGCGACGACGCCGAAGCCGGCGAGCCGGCCGAGACCGCGGCCACCGAATCCGCCGACGTGCGCACGAATGACGAGCCGCTGCTCGATTCGATCGAAGGCACCGGCACCACGAGTGCCGCCACTGAGGCCCCGCTCGATACCGATTTCGAGAACATGTGGAGCGCCGAGCCCGGCGAGGGCGCCACCGCGTTCGCCACCTGGGGCGGCGGCGGCAGCCGCGACTTCGACGACAACGAGTTCGACGCCGAACAGAACCTCACCCGCGCCGAAACGCTGCGCGACCACCTCCTGGCGCAGATCCAGGTCGATCTCGCCGATCCCGTGGATCGCATCATTGCCCTGCAGCTCATCGACCGGCTCGACGAGTCCGGCTGGCTGGTGGGCGACCTCGAATCGGTCGCGGATGCGCTGAAGTGCGATACG